>OBRN01000326.1_pt1 | contig 11008 bp, 9 predicted proteins | sample 1475621 | NCBI WGS metagenome assembly OBRN01 (sample SAMEA3360684, study PRJEB22359) | human gut metagenome | biome: ENVO:urban biome; feature: ENVO:human-associated habitat; material: ENVO:feces | place: Bangladesh | collected 2011 | reverse complement strand
TGCCTATCCTCTGCGGTATCTTCTTCGTAGAAAGCCTCAGCGTGATGATGCAGGTATACTATTACAAGATTGGTAAGCGGAGAGGTGTGAAGCAGCGTATCTTCAAACGCACACCTATCCACGACAACTTCCGCACACAGGACAGTCAGCTGGATCCTGACTGCAAGTACCTGTGGAAGAAGCCTCGCAACTGCTTCCATGAATCAAAGATTACCATCCGTTTCTGGATTGTAACCATCATTCTGGCAGCGTTGACCATCATCACATTGAAGATAAGATAAAATACAGGCTCTTATCAGCCCGACAAGTATAGAAAATAAGACAATGAGCAAAATTGTAATTTTAGGAGCTGGCGAAAGTGGCGCAGGTGCAGCCGTGCTGGCAAAGAAAGAGGGATTCGAGGTCTTTGTTTCAGACATGTCAAAGATCAAGGATAACTACAAGAAGTTGATGGATGACCACAACATTGAATGGGAAGAAGGTCACCATACAGAAGAAAAGATTTTAGATGCAGATGAAGTCATCAAGAGTCCGGGTATTCCTAAGGAAGCACCTATGATTCAGAAACTGATGGCTAAGGGTACACCTATCATCAGCGAAATAGAATTTGCGGGCAGATATACTGATGCCAAGATGATCTGTATCACGGGAAGTAACGGTAAGACGACCACTACCTCGCTGATTTACCACATCATTAAGTCAGCTGGCTATGATGTAGGTCTGGCTGGAAATATCGGAAAGAGCCTTGCCCTCCAGGTGGCAGAAACTCCTCACAAGTATTATGTCATCGAGTTGAGCAGTTTCCAGCTCGACAATATGTATGAGTTCCGTGCCAATGTGGCCATCCTGCTCAATATCACTCCAGACCATCTGGACCGCTATGAGTTTAAGATGCAGAACTATACCGATGCCAAGATGCGCATCACCCAGAACCAGACAGAGGAAGACAGCTTCATCTTCTGGAACGATGACCCTATCGTTACAAAGGAGTTGGCTAAGTACAACCTCAAGTCACACCTCTGCCCATTCTCTGAGTTCAAGGAGGAGGGTTGCGTTGGCTTTATCGAGGACGGTAAATACAAGCTCAACTTCCCTTCAGCCTTCGAAATGCCACAGGCAGACATGAGTCTTCGCGGCAAGCACAACATCTATAATAGTCTGGCTGCAGGTCTGGCATGCAACATCGTAGGCATCGACCACGAGACCCTGCACAAAGGCTTGAGCGACTTCCCTGGTGTAGAGCACCGTCTGGAGAAAGTAGGCAAGTTCCAGGGCGTTTACTATGTGAACGATTCAAAGGCAACCAACGTAGATGCCTGCTGGTATGCGCTGGAGAGCATGACTACCCCTACCATCCTCATCATCGGCGGTAAGGACAAGGGAAATGACTATAACCAGATCAAGGACCTAGTAAAGGAGAAATGTGCAGGTATCGTATATCTCGGAGCCGACAACCAGAAGTTGCACGACAACTTTGACGCACTCGGCATCCCAGTACGCGACACCCACAGCATGAAGGATTGCGTGGCAGCCTGCCAGGAATTGGCAAAGCCGGGCGATACCGTACTTCTCAGCCCATGCTGCGCAAGTTTCGACCTCTTCAAGAACATGGAAGATAGAGGCGAACAGTTTAAGGCGCTGGCAAGAGCTATCGGAGAATAACAGTTTTCAACAAATAGAACAGATAGAACTATAAAGAAATGAATAACAAGAGCATAGGTAATATTTTCAAGGGAGACAAGGTGATCTGGATGGTCTTCTTCTTTCTCTGTATGATAAGCATCGTGGAGGTATATTCTGCCTCCAGCTCCTTGTCGTACAAGACAGGAAACTACATGGCACCTGTCATCCGCCACATCATGCTCTTGGGAGGCGGTCTGTTCACCATGATTTGCATGCTCAAGGTGAAATGCAAGTACTTCAAGATTGTCACCCCCATCGTGATGGGAATTTCATTACTGTTGCTCGTCCTGGTCCTGGCTACCGGCCAATCTACCAACGGAGCATCCCGATGGTTCTCCCTGATGGGCATACAGTTCCAGCCTTCTGAGATAGCAAAGGGAGCAGTAGTACTGGCTGTAGCTCAGATCCTTAGCGCCATGCAAACATCTCAGGGTGCCAATAGGAAGGCTTTCAAGTTCATACTTGTAGCAACCACTCCATTTGTAGGTCTCATCGGACTGGAAAACTTATCAACAGCCATGCTCCTCAGTATCACGATTCTTGCCATGATGCTCATCGGAAGAGTGCCGATGAACCAGATTGGCAAGCTGGTGGGACTGGGCATGATTGTCATCGTCACAGCCTTTGCGGGTATCATGATAGTAGGACAGGACAAGGGCGAAGAAGGCAATAAACCGGAAAATACGCTGACCGAGAAGGTTGAACAGGAACAGGACAAGCCAAACATGGCAGAAAAGATGTTCCATAGAGCCGACACCTGGAAAGCCCGTATTGACAAGTTTATGAACTCCAAACCTGTAGCCCCACAGGATGTCGATCTCGACAAGGATGCCCAAGTGGCACATGCCAACATCGCCATCGCCTCTTCCAACATTGTAGGCAAAGGCCCGGGAAACTCGGTAGAAAGAGACTTCCTCTCACAGGCATTCTCAGACTTCATCTATGCCATCATCATCGAAGAAATGGGTATCTGGGGAGCCGGACTGGTTGCATTCCTCTATATCATCCTCCTGTTCAGAGCTGGCAGAATAGCCAACCGGTGTGAGAACAATTTCCCTGCCTTCCTCTGCATGGGACTCGCCATCATGCTGGTTACCCAGGCACTCTTCAACATGGCTGTGGCAGTAGGTTTGGCTCCTGTTACAGGACAGCCACTACCACTCATCAGTAGAGGTGGTACATCTACCATCATCAACTGTCTGTACCTGGGCATCATCCTGAGCATCAGCAGAACAGCCAAGAAGAAAGAGATACCGCAAAATGAGCTTGATGACAGCAAAATGGTGGCTGCCTGAAAAGAGTTTTATAAATTAAGGTAAAAAATGGCAGTAAAATGCCGTTAAATCGATATTTTTTTATACCTTTGCGTTATAAACATGAACGGATATGAATAATGAATTAAGAATTATCATAAGCGGAGGCGGCACAGGTGGTCACATCTTCCCTGCCGTATCCATTGCGAACGCCATCAAGGCGAAGCGCCCTGATGCTAAGATTTTGTTTGTAGGTGCACTCGGCAGAATGGAAATGCAGCGTGTACCTGCTGCGGGTTATGAAATCAAGGGCTTGCCTATCTGCGGCTTCGACAGAAAGCATCTGCTCAAGAACATCGCCGTACTCTTCAAAATATGGAAGAGCCAGCACATGGCAAAGAGCATCATCAAAAACTTCAAGCCTATGGCGGCTGTGGGCGTAGGTGGCTATGCTAGCGGTCCGACTCTCAATGTTTGTGCCAGCAAAGGAATACCTTGCCTCATCCAGGAGCAGAATTCATACGCTGGTGTGACCAATAAGCTTTTAGCCAAGAAGGCTGAAAAAATCTGTGTGGCTTACGAAGGAATGGAGCGTTTCTTCCCTGCAGACAAGATTATCATGACCGGTAATCCTGTTCGCCAAAACGTATTGGAAACTACCATCACCAAAGAAGAAGCACGCAAGCAGTTCGGTCTCGACCCTGAAAAGAAGACCATCCTACTCGTAGGTGGCAGCCTTGGCGCAAGAACCATCAACGAGAGTGTGCTCCAGCACCTCGACCTGGTAAAGGAAAGCGGCGTACAGTTTATCTGGCAGACAGGTAAATACTATAATGCTGCCATCATGGAGCAGCTGAAAGGTCAGGAGTTGCCAATGCTCAAGGTTACTGATTTCATCAGCGACATGGGGGCAGCTTACAAGGCAGCCGACCTGGTTATCAGCCGCGCAGGTGCCAGCAGTATCAGCGAGTTCTGCCTCATCGGCAAACCGGTTATCCTGGTTCCAAGTCCTAACGTGGCAGAAGACCACCAGACCAAGAACGCCATGGCGTTGGTCAACAAAGATGCAGCCATCTACGTAAAGGATGCCGACGCACCAGAGGTGTTGCTCAAGAAAGCAGTTGACACGGTAAAGGACGAAGCAAAGCTTGATTCGCTCTGTGAGAATATTAAGAAATTAGGATTAAAGAACTCTGCCGACGTCATCGCCGACGAAGTAATCAAATTAGCAACAAAGTAATGGAAATTAAAGATATTAAAGCAGTTTATTTTGTAGGAGCGGGCGGCATCGGAATGAGCGCCATCGCCAGATACTTCCTCAGCAAGAAGTTGGTAGTTGCCGGATATGACAAAACTCCATCTAACCTCACGCACGAACTGGAGAAAGAAGGTATGCTTATCCACTATGAGGAGAATGTAGACCTCATACCAGAAGCCTGCAAGGACGCCAAGACAACATTGGTAGTCTACACACCGGCAATTCCTGCCGAACACAAGGAACTGGTTTTCTTCCATGAGAATGGCTTCACCATCGAGAAGCGTGCTCAGGTTCTGGGTACATTAACCCGTACTCATAAAGGACTATGCGTAGCGGGTACCCACGGAAAGACTTCAACCTCTACCATGTGTGCTCACATCATGCACCAGAGCCATATAGACTGTAATGCCTTCCTGGGAGGTATCTCAAAGAACTATGGCACCAACTATATCCTCTCCGACAAGAGCGACTATGTTGTCATTGAGGCAGATGAGTTTGACCGCAGTTTCCACTGGTTGCGCCCATGGATGAGCGTCATCACGGCTACAGACCCAGACCATCTCGACATCTACGGAACAAAAGAGGCTTATCTGGAGAGTTTCCGTCACTATACAGAACTGATCCAACCGGGCGGTGCACTCATCATCCACAAAGGTCTGGAGATGAAACAACACGTACAGGACGGCGTCAAGATATACGAATACAGCCAGGACGAGGGCGACTTCCATGCTGAGAACATCAAGATAGAGAATGGAGGAATCACCTTCGATTTCATCTCTCCTATCGAGAACGTAACGGGCGTAGAACTCGGACAGCCTGTGCCTATCAACATCACAAACGGTGTGGCAGCAATGGCAATGGCACAGTTGAATGGCTGTACAGCCGATGAACTCCGTAACGGCATGAAGACCTACGGAGGAGTTGACCGCCGTTTCGATTTTAAGATCAAGAACGACAAACTGGTATTCCTATCTGATTATGCTCATCATCCAAAGGAGATTTATCAGAGTGCAAAGAGTATCAGAGAGTTGTACAAGGACCGTAAGATAACAGCCATCTTCCAGCCTCACTTGTATACTAGAACCCGCGACTTCTATCAAGATTTCGCCAATAGTTTGAGTCTTTTGGACGAGGTAATTCTCTGTGACATCTATCCAGCTCGCGAGCAGCCTATTCCAGGAGTAACCTCCAAGCTTATCTATGACAATCTGAAACCAGGTGTAGAAAAGAGCATGATTCACAAAGAAGACGTTCTTGACCTGGTAAAGAATCGAGACTTCGATGTTCTAGTTATCTTAGGAGCTGGCGATTTGGACAACTATGTTCCACAAATTACCAAAATACTTGAAGAAAAATAAATGCATATCAATTGGAAGAAAACCATCATCATCGCACTGGATTTAGTACTCGGTACTTATCTGGTATTCGCTTTCACCAGGTTTAACAAACCTGATGAAACGAAGTTGGTATGCACCAAGGTGAACATCAACATACAAGATGAGATGACCAATGGCTTTCTGAATGCGAAGGAAATCAAGAAACGACTGGAAACAAGGAAACTCTATCCGCTGGGGGAACCGCTCAAAGAGGTGAACGCCCGCAAGATAGAAGAAACATTGAAGACCAGTCCTTTCGTCAAGACGGCAGAATGTTCAAAGACTCAGGATGGTCTTGTAGACATCTACCTCACCCAACGCATGCCAATCGTCAGGATCAAAAGCATCAGCAACGAGGACTATTACATTGATGACCACAATCAGATTATGCCCAACACGAACTATACGTGCGACATCATCATCGCAACGGGCTACATCAACAAGTGGTATGCTAAAAAATACATCTCATTGCTAAGCAAAGCGCTGATGACAAACGAGCTCTGGCGAAACCAGATAGAACAGATCAATGTTCTGCCTGACAGAGGAATAGAACTGGTACCGCGAGTAGGCAACCACATTATATATATAGGTAACCTGCCAGAGACCAACCTCATCGACAAACGGGAGCAAGCCATCAACGATTTCGTCAACAAGAAGATGAATCGATTAGAGAAATTCTATAAGTATGGACTCTCACAAGCTGGTTGGAACAAGTATTCGTATATCAATATCGAATTCGACAACCAGATTATATGTAAAAAGCATAAAAATAGCTAATTAGAAAATAGAAACAGATTAAGATAACACATAAGAACTATGCCAAAGGAATTTATTGTAGCTATCGAACTTGGCTCATCTAAGATGACAGGTATAGCAGGTCAGAAGAATTTGGACGGCAGCATCACCGTACTTGCCACCGTAGAGGAAGATTCATCTTCTTGCATCAGAAAGGGTGTGATCTATAACATTGACAAAACCTGCCAATGTTTGACCAACATCATCAAGAAGTTGAAAAATATACTGAAACAAGATATCGTCCAGGTCTATGTAGGCGTGGGCGGTCGCTCTATACGCAGTATCAAGAACGTCATTGTCAAAGATCTCCCAGGTAACACCATCATCTCACAAGAGATGATCAATGAACTGATGGATATCAACCGCAACATGACCTATCCGGACCAGGAAATCCTGGATGCTGCAACTCAGGAATACAAGATAGACAACCAATACCAGATAGACCCTGTAGGAATACAGTGTAACCATCTGGAAGGCATCTTCCTGAATATACTTTGGCGCAAGAACTTCTATAACAATATCAATACCTGTTTTGAGAATGCCAACATTCCAATTGCAGAAATGTATCTTGCTCCTTTGGCTATGGCTGACAGCGTATTGACAGACTCTGAAAAGCGTGCCGGATGTATGCTTGTTGACTTGGGTGCCGACACGACAACCGTTTCTGTATATTATAAAGGTATACTCCGTCATCTCTCTGTCATCCCATTGGGCAGCGGCAACGTGACCAAAGACTTAACTTGTCTTCAGATTGAAGAGCCTGATGCAGAAAAGATGAAGCTCAAGTATGCCAAGGCTTATACCGATATCAACAATATCGACCCAACCCTGAACTACCCTATCGACAAGGATAGAGTGGTTGAAAGCAAGAAGTTCATCGAAATCGTAGAAGCACGCGTAGAGGAAATCGTAGAAAACGCATGGTTCCAGATTCCTGTGGAATTCTCAGATAAGCTGTTGGGTGGTATCATCCTTACAGGTGGCGGCAGCAACATGCCTGAAATCGATAAGGTTTTCAAGACACATACCCACATCGACAAGGTACGCATCGCCAAGTTTGTTTCTCAAACTGTCAACTCCAAGGATCCTAAGATTACCAACCACGATGGTACAATGAACACCGTATTGGGACTCTTGGCTAAGGGTGACATGAACTGTGCTGGTGAAGAAATCGGCACAGACCTCTTCAGCAATTCAGCAGAGAAACCACTTGCAGCCGAGCAGCACAAGGCTCCAAGAAATCCTAACGAGACAGCCGGCAAGGGCGTGGTTCTGACGGCTGCCGAAAAAGCGGCTGCTGATGAGGCAGCCCGCAAGCAGAAAGAACTGGAAGAAGCTGAGGCAAGACTTCTGGCTGAAAAAGAAGCAGAAGAGGAAGAAAAGAAACGCAAGGAAAACAGTCTCATCCATAAAATGATGAGAGGTTTCAAGAAGTTTGTGAAAGATACCATTTCTGAGGAAGAATAAGATGCCAAAACGGCTATCAGAAAACAGATTTCACAACGAGGCAGATAATAGAATCAGATTGATAAACCCTATAAAGATTATACAACTATGCTAGATAATGGAAACACTCCTCATATCCTTGACTTTGGGGAGCCAGAAAAAGGAAATAGCATCATCAAGGTAATTGGTGTTGGTGGTGGCGGTGGAAATGCCGTCAACCACATGTATCGCGAAGGTATCCACGACGTAAGCTTCGTGCTCTGCAACACCGACAACCAGGCGCTAAACGACTCACCAGTACCAGTACACCTGCAGTTAGGTAAGGAAGGTCTGGGTGCAGGTAACAAACCTGCCAAGGCACGCCAGGCTGCCGAAGAGACCCTTGAAGATATCAAGAATATGCTCAACGATGGAACCAAGATGGCATTCATCACAGCAGGTATGGGTGGTGGTACCGGTACAGGTGCTGCACCTGTCATCGCCAGAGTAAGTAAGGAGTTAGGCATTCTTACCGTTGGTATCGTAACCATTCCTTTCCGTTTCGAAGGTCCTAAGAAGATTGACCAGGCGCTGGATGGTGTAGAGGAAATGTCAAAGCATGTAGATGCCTTGCTGGTAATCAACAACGAACGTCTCCGCCAGATTTATCCAGACCTTGCCGTTCTCGATGCCTTCGGCAAAGCAGACGACACCTTGAGTGTGGCTGCCAAGAGTATCGCTGAAATCATTACAGTACATGGTCTCATCAACCTCGACTTCAATGACGTGAAGACCGTATTGAAGGATGGTGGTGTGGCTATCATGAGTACAGGTTACGGCGAGGGAGAAGGAAGAGTGAAGAAGGCAATAGAAGATGCCTTGAACTCACCACTCCTTAACGATAATGACGTATTCAACTCAAAGAAGATTCTGCTCAGCATCGCATTTGCAAGCGAGAAGAAGGATAATCCAGGCTTGACCATGGACGAGATGAATGATGTCAACGACTTTATGGAGAAATTCGGCGACGACTTCGAATTGAAATGGGGTCTTGCCATTGACCCTGAATTGGGAAGCCGCGTAAAGGTAACCGTTCTTGCAACCGGTTTCGGACTCGAGGATGTAGAAGGCATGAACCGCCATCTCAAGAAGCATACCGAGGAAGAATCTCGCCGTCTCGCTGAAGAAGAGGAGAAACGTGCTGAAAGAGAAGACCGCCGCAAGCGCTATTATGGCAGCGATGGCAATACAACCCAGTACAAGCGTCACCCGCACATTTTCCTGTTCCGCCAGGAAGATCTTGACAACGAGGATGTCATCCTACAGGTTGAAAACACGCCTACTTATAAGCGTACCCGACAGACTCTGGAAGAGATTCGCAATATTGCTTCTGGCAACACAGAGCCAAAAGAAGACAATAACGATGATGCTTCTTCTGTACAGGGCGTCATCAGTTTTGCCTAAACAGAGAATACAGGCTGGGGTTATTTCAGGTTTACGCCAAGTAAGCGAGGAAACCAGAAATGACTAAGCAAAAAGTTCCTGAAGGACAGAAAAGCTCTTCATTTCAGGAAAATCCGGCAAATGAAGTTTATAATACTCCAATATCACCTCTACACACCTGTTCCGTTCGATACGGGACATTGTGTAGAGGTGCATTGTTTTATACTCTAAACGAAGCAAAGACACAAGCCGCATAGAATCTTCCTTATTTAAATAATGTACGTGGGAAGGAACATGAGCAACAAAACATCCATCTACCAAATCAAAATAATCGCCAGACATACCGCTTTCTATATTGGGCATAAAGCCTAAATGAAAAGACAGCTGTATCATAAAGACAATATGGAAATTACCAATAGAACCTTTAGCCCGGTCTAACCATTCGATACTGTTCTGTACGAAAAGATAGAGCACGCCATTAGCCTGCTCATGACGGGTAGCATACGAAAGCAGTTCTGCCAAAAACATGGAAATGCCCAGTTTGTATGGAGAAAAAGGGATATCAACAAATGGAATCAGAATCGAGACATCTCTAAGACGCTGCAGATTTGACTTAGGGCGATAATCAAATTCGAGATTCAAGACCATGAGCGGTTGGAAAAGCTGTCGTTTTATCTTTCCCTTCGATGACTTAGGTACACGCACCATAAAAGAGAGTCTTCCCAACTTTTCGGTGAAGAAATCCACGATAAGTTGAGAGTCTCCATACTTGATGGTTTGCAATACGATAGCACTAGTTTTTATCTCCATTTTGCCTAATATTAGTAAAAAACAGGGCAAAAATACAAAAAAATGCGCATTTAGCGAAAATTTTCTGCAAAAAATTTGCTAGATTCAAATAAAAGTAGTAACTTTGCACCCGCAAATAAGCAATGGTCCCTTCGTCTATCGGTTAGGACGAGAGATTTTCATTCTCTAAAGAGCAGTTCGACTCTGCTAGGGACTACAAACATTTAAGAAATAAAAAAAATAACATAAAGAAGATGGCAAATCACAAATCATCAATCAAGAGAATCCGTCAGGACAAGAAGAAGGCTTTGCACAATAAGTATTATGCAAAGACTATGCGCAATGCTGTCCGCAAGTTGCGCAACATGTCTGACAAGGAAGAGGCTGCAAAGCTCTATCCTACAGTTCAGAAGCTTTTAGACAAGTTGGCTAAGATCAACGTTATCCACGACAACAAGGCTGCAAACTTGAAGTCTGGTCTTACAAAGCACATCGCTAAGTTGGCCTAACTTATAAGTCAAAGCAAAGAAATAAATAAGGCTGCAATCCTTTATAGGGGTCGCAGCCTTATTCTTTTTCTATGAACCCGACTACCCATTTCCTGCATCATAAAATCTTCCCATCACAACCAGTTTATACTACAACATACCCTATAAAAACGCGCAAAACGATTATAAAACAGCTTTTTCAAGACACTTTTGCCGCTAAAGTTCACATTCTACGTTTTTTCTTCACTTTTTGGTGATTTTTCACAAACAAAAGTTCCTGTTTCTCAGCTTTTTTTAGTATCTTTGCACGGAAATAAGACAATACTAAAATGGCAGAAAATCAAAACAACGCAAATAATTACTCTGCGAGTAACATTCAGGTTCTGGAAGGCCTAGAAGCTGTTCGCAAACGTCCGGCGATGTATATTGGTGACATCTCCGAGAAGGGTCTTCATCACTTGGTAAACGAAACTGTAGACAACTCTATTGACGAAGCAA
>OBRN01000319.1_pt1 | contig 11346 bp, 9 predicted proteins | sample 1475621 | NCBI WGS metagenome assembly OBRN01 (sample SAMEA3360684, study PRJEB22359) | human gut metagenome | biome: ENVO:urban biome; feature: ENVO:human-associated habitat; material: ENVO:feces | place: Bangladesh | collected 2011 | reverse complement strand
ATACAGGCAGCCGTAAGCTGAACAATAGCGATAGAGATAATGGTATCAGATAGAATAGTTTTATATTTTCCCGAAATCACAAATAAGCAAAAGGCTGAACTTCCTCACCCAAAGTTCAGCCTTTTTGCATGTCATCAGTAATCCAAATACGCATTTTATCGTTTATAGACGATAAAAATGTATCAATTCTATCGTTTATAGATGACAAGCATCATTTTTAGGGCAATTTTGCGCTGGGACGATTACCCTTCTAAGAGAAGAAAATAATATTTCTAGTTAGGAAAATAAAAATCTCTAACTGGGAAAATATTTAGGATGAAAATGACTCAAAACAGACAGCTGAGACTCACTTTCCGGTTTTTCCGGCTCTAAATCGGGCAATAGTCTCAGTTATCCCGTTTTTACTTGCATTTTTTAGGAGAACATGATTTTGTATTTCAGCAAGGTCTAAATCTACTTTAAAGCAAAAAACAAAGCTATTTTGAGGGTTTGGGAGACCTAAAAAGAATGCTTTTGTGAAATCTTTTGAATAATCTATAGGGCTGAGACCGAAAATAAAAAACCGCGAAACCTTCATAAGTCGTTGCTTTCTAGTGAATTAGATTATCGTATCTTTTTCTTTTACTTGCTTCCATAGTCTCAGTCTCAGAGTCTCAGTTGTTTTTCAAGCACCCCTCTTCTTCTTATATACTTATATATTATATATATATTAATATATAATTAATTAATAATCAATAAGTTATAAAGATAAAAAAAGGGAGAGCGGAAGAATGGTACCCCCTTTATTTATAACTGAGACTCTGAGACTGAGACTCTCTGCTCATCCCGAACAAAAAAGCAGAAGTCTACCAGCATCCCTGTCAGCAGACTCCTTTTCCATAAACCGAACCTAAATTTTACACTTTCTTTTTCTAGGAAATGCAATTACAATGTAAACCTAAATATAACCTATTACCTTGATGAAACTTCTAATACGCTTTTCTCTATTATAACGCTTTGCAAATGAATACCTTCTTAAGACTATTCAGCAACAGCCTGCTGCTCTACAGGAGTTTCCTGCTTGGCAGAATCCTCAACGCTAGCCTGAGAACTGATAGCTGTGCCTTCTACTGTTGAATCGGCTAGAGCTACTGTATCAACTGGAGCTACTTCAGAATTACCCATCATTTTGCTAGAAGCAAAAACATTACTTACTGAAACCATTACCATAGCTGCGATAGCTGCAAAAACGAACTTCTTCATAATCTTATCTTTTAAACTGTTATTACTAATATTGTTATTTACTTTCGTTGTGGATTCGTTATCGAACCCGCTATTCATTATCACAAGATGCGTGCCAGAAAATGAACAAATCGACAAATTCTCCTGATTATCAACAACTTATCATTTCCGTGTCAAAAAAACAGAGAGTGGGGAAAATGGGGAATGAATGGGGAAAAAATCCACAAAAAAATGGGGATTCCATTCCTGATAACTTCCATTTTCCCCAAGAAACAGTTTTGTTTCACCCCGAATCCCGGATTTCTTTATTGCTTCAGATTCATTCCCAGCCATACAAGAGAGCATGGTTACCCCCCCCCAAAAAAAAAAGCACAAAAGCTAGAAAAATGAAACAGATATAGCCCTCAAAAACGCTCCTTTTTGGAAGATACATTCCTTTTTCAAGTTATACGGAAGATTGATGATTGCGTTAACCACTTGATAATAAGACTTTTAGAAGAAAGCTGATTAGAAAATCTTCCAGATTCCAAATCTTCCAATTATTTTTTCTGCATACCCGACTACCTCTATGTATACATATATTTATATATATTATATATATAATTAACTAATAATCAATAAGTTATATAACACAAAGAAGTAAAGAAGAAGGACAAACTAAAGATGCATACCCTCTTAAAATTAATTGGAAGAACTGGAATCTGGAAGATTCAGCAGGTTAACTGGAACCTGCTAGAATTTTATTAACTGTCTGATAATGAGCCTTCTAGAAAAAGAGGAAGCGTTCCTGTTCCAGTTGTTCCAATTATTTTTTCAGCATATCCCTTCTACCCCTATTTTTTACATATATTTATATATAATATATATATAATTAATTAATAATCAATAAGTTATATAATATAAAGAAGTAAAGAGGATGAACAAGCGAAAGATATAAACCCACTCAAAATTAATTGGAACAACTGGAACGCAGCCCCAGGGAAATCCCCTCTTCTCTAGAAGGCAAGCCCAATCCATTTGCTTTTCACCTTAGGAACAGAAAATCATAGGAAAAACATTAATTTTCCTTAAACAAGCCGCTTTCTAGGATTATTTCAAAGTATAGTTAGAAATATTTTTGTATTTTTGCAAAGTATACTTTAAAATATTTCTGTATGGACAAGCAAATTATCAAAAATATCATCATCGAGAAGCAAATAGCCATCCCGAACTACAAACTGGTTCACCGAGATTTCCTTTTCGGCGACAAGTCGAATTATATTCTCGTAGGTATCAGACGAGCAGGAAAATCCTACTTACTGTATCAGGATATTCAGACCAGACTCAACAAAGGAGAACAGTCGGCCCAAGATATTCTCTACATCAACTTTGAGGATGAGCGCTTGTCATCCCTCAAGGCTGAAGAACTGGGCACTATCCTGGATTCCTACATGGAACTATATCCAGGCAAACAGCCCTTCGTCTATCTTGATGAGATTCAGAATATAGAAGGCTGGGAGAAATTTGCCCGCCGCCTGGCTGACTCCCAATATCGCGTGATGATTACAGGCAGCAACGCCAAGATGCTGGGCAAGGAAATGTATTCTACACTTGGAGGAAGATACATTCCGAAGGAAATCTTTCCTTTTTCCTTTGCAGAATACCTAACCTATCATCAAGTGGAACTAGGTGAAAACTGGGAATACAACCAGCAGATAAAATCAATAATATCCAACTATTTTGATTCCTACTTTTACGAAGGGGGAATAGCTGAATCGTTTGAGCAACCCGACAAGCGGGAATATCTCAATGCCCTGTATCAGAAAATTCTGATTGGCGACATCGTGGAGAAAAACAGCATTCGCAATTCAAGAATATTCCGCTTTCTAGCTAAAAAACTTGCCGATAGCGTGATGCAGCCTTCATCCCTGACCAGATTGCAACACATGGTGAAATCTACCGGAGACACCATCAGTTTGCCAGCCCTGAAGGATTACCTGGAATACATGCAAGATGCGTATCTCTTCTTCCCGATTCCGAATCTGGTTTCACCTATGACAAAACAGGCAACACTTCAAAAAAGATACGTTGCCGATAATGGAATACTCAATCTCTTTTTGTTTCAGGGAGAAACAAAGCTGTTGGAGAATATGGTGGCGATAGAACTGAACAGAAGATTCAGAAACACGACAGAAGAAACCTTGATCTATTATTTCAACAAGAACGTAGAGATAGATTTCTGCGTTCCTTCCGCCCAGTTGGCCATCCAGGTATCTTACAATCTGAATGATGAGGCAACCTACGAGCGAGAAGTAGGAGGACTGATTAAATTTCTGAAAGCCTTTCCAGGCTATCACGGCTACATCATCACCCGTGATTACCAGACCCAAATAATGGCAGATGGCTATACGATAGAGGTAGTACCTATCTGGAAATGGCTACTGCAAGACAACAACTAGAGCTTTAGAACAAGAAAAGGGGGCTAGGCCATGGCTCAAAGCACCATGATCTTGCCCTTTTCTATTCTGACTTTTGCCACACCCATCTCGTTCAGCGCCGTGATGATTTCCTGCAGACTTGCCCTGCGGGAGAAGCGGAAGTGGATGAGCTTATCCATATTCGCCTGAGACTGGAAGACTACGGTCTTGTTGTACCAGGCTCCGATGTCGCTCATCGCCTCTGCCAGCGTAACCTGATCCATATCGAAATCGCCTTCCAGCCAATCGGAGGCTGAAGAGGAAGCCTTAGACACCACTATCTTATCCGCCTGGAGCGTGGCGGTCTGCCCCGGGCGCATTTCCACCTCCGTATCGGCATTGCTCACCTTCACCTTGCCTTCCATCAAGGTTACCTTTGGGGCATCCTTGCGATAGGCTTTCACGTCGAATATGGTGCCTAATACCTGCGTCTGCATCTCTCCTGCCTTTACTACGAAAGGCCGATGAGGATTCTTGGTTACCTCGAAATGAGCCTCGCCCTTCAGACGGACTTCCCGGACTTCTGCATCATCGAAAGATGCAGGATATTCGAGCGTAGAATTGGCGTTGAGCATCACCCTGGTGCCATCGCTCAGCGTTACCAATGTGGTGGTTGCTGCCGGGGTAGAAACCACGCAATAGCCATCGTTCAGGGTCTGCTCCACCTGCTTGGGAGAAGTGACCTCTGAGAAAAGCTCCATGGAGAACTCCGTAGGCTGGGAAATCTCCTGAGATGAACGGAAAATAAAAAGGAAGAGGCTTGCCGCTACTGCAACAGATGCCGTAATCCAAGCCAGGATTCGGGCTTTAGAAACCTTCTTTTCATTCTTCACTATAGATTCCTTCTCGAAAGAAAGATGTTCCTCCTCAGAAGAAATATGCTTCTTCTCGAAAGCTTCCCAAGCCGCCAGCGTTTCTTCCTTCGAAGGCTCATCGCCCAGGGCTTCCCCGAATATCTGGGAAAGCCGGGCATCAGAAACTTTTTCTGATACAGAATCCATTCTATAATCCAGTTCTTGATCTTGATTCTTATTCATGATTTTTCCTCCTAATTCTCTATGTTTGTATGCTTCATTCGCTCGCGCAAGATGGCGAGTGCCTTGGAAATATGCTTCTTCACGGTGTTGGGACTGATGCCCAGCCTGTCGGCTGCCTGCTGATAGGTGAGATGCTCGAAATAACAGAGGCGGAGAATCGTGCAGGTGGGTTCCTTCAGCTCCCTCGCTATCTGCTCCGCCTGTTGCAGCAGGCACTCGTGCTCCTCATACCGGGTACTCATATCATACCGGGTGGCCTCTATCAGCGCCTCCACATTGGTCTGCTCCACCTGCTGGTGCTTGAGCCAGTTGAGGCAGGCATTTCTCACCGATGCGTAGAGCCAGCTCCTCCTTGTTTCCAACTGCAAGGAGGAGAATTGGTTCCACGCCTTCTCGAAAACATCTCCCACAACGTCACGGGCCTCGTTGCCGTCTCCCAAAAGGGACACGGCATAACGCACCAATCGAGGATACATTTCCAGGAATAGCTGCTTAAAGTCGTTGTTTTTCGCTCTGTCCTGCGCCACTACCTTTATATTTATTTCTCGTTGCATTGAATGTGTATCTCACATTGATGGCAACTTGCTGATTATCTGCGTATCGGGTAAACGTGCGATGCGACTGCGTGCCGTTTGCCTCGAAATAATAATATCCTGTATGCAAGAGGTCTCGCAATACAAACATCACCTTGAGGGCATCATTCTTCATGAAATTCTTGGAAACCCGGAACTGCATGTTGCCCATACATTTCCTCCTTCCGTGTCCCATCTCTGCATTCGTGCTGACATTGCCCGAAAGATTCATGAACCATCGGTGGGGAAGCCTCAGATTGTTGTTCATGCTGAATGTAAACTGAGGCTGGCTGCCAAACTCGGGAATATTGAGATGATCAACATTCTGATGACTGTAGTAGACACTCGCCGTGAGGTTAGGATACCAAATTCCAAACGAAGGCGCCACACGGATATTGGCTCCACAATAGTAGGAATGAGGCTCCGAAGCCATCGTCTGCAAAAGCACACTAGGATGGTTCACCTCATCGTAAGGCTTGTACCAGGTCATGTACATGTCGAGTACATAATTGTAGTAGGCCATGAACGACAGCCACTTGTAGTTGCCCGACAGGTTGAAACTGTGCTGCTTCTGAGGCTTGAGATGAGGGTCACCGGACTTGTACTCGTACTTGCTGTCGTAGTCGATGCTGCTCTGAAGCATGGAGTAGATAGGACTGTACTTGTTCAGGCGATAGGAGAAGGCTAGATTCAGATTATCCTTGCTGTAGCCGATGGATGCAAATGGAATCCAATCCCTGTAGCTGGGACTCTGTTCTGCCTGCAGCACATTCTTCTCGTAATAATCGGTCTTCTGATATTCGTATCGCAAACCGGCTCCATAGTTCATGCGCCCTATGTTCAGATAATACTGCAGGAATCCGGCATAGATAGACTGACGGATGTGGTTGAAGGCATCGGCAGAAAAGCCGCTCTGGGTGAAGTCGTTGCGGCGGTTGGTAAACATCTCTTCCGTTCCGAAGGAAAGCCTTCCCTTCCACAATGGTCCCGACACCACCAGCTTGGCAGCATAGAGATTACTCCTCACCTTGCTCTCTGATTCCGCATCCAGCTGTCCGTCGTTTATCGCCGTCTGGGTGCTCTGGCTCACCTTATTATAGAAGTCGCCATTGAAATTGATGTTCCATTTGCCGAAATCGCCATTATAATAGGCGTTCACGCTATGCGACCAATGGGGCTTGCTTTTCGAAAACAGATCTACGCCCATGCTTTCTGTCAGTTTGCCATCCTCCCACACATCGGTTGCTCCCCAGCTGTGGGTGTAGTTGTTTCCTATCATGTTGGTTGTCTCATAGCGCATACCCAGCGATTGCTGCTCGGAAATCTCATAGTTGAAACCCGCATTCATAAGAATCTCTCCACCGAGGGTTTTCGTGGTTCTGCGGCTGTTGAATTCCCAGTCGCTGGTGGTATGGAGCTGGGTTTCTGAATGGGCGGTGGTGTGCGAGCGCTCCAATCCCGCTCCTACTTCGCCGAAGATATCGAGTCCGCCCGTGCGGTAGTTCAACTGCACATCCTCATAGCCATGAGGCGAATAACGCCCCTGCATATATTCAGAATAAAGGCTTCCGCTCAAGCCCTGTCCGCGCTTGCGAACGGCACGCAGACGGATTACGGCATTGGTCTTGGAACTATACTGCGCTCCGGGAACGGTAACGATTTCTGCCTTCAGAATATCCTTGGCGCTCAATCGCTTGAGTTCGTTCAGATTCACCAGTTTCCTGCCGTTGAGATAAATCTCGGGCGCTCCACGACCGATAATCTCCCAACTGCCCGCTTCGCCCGAAACGAAGGGCAACTGGCTGATCATATCTTCGGCAGAGCCCAGTTCGCCCAGGATAGTACCTGATACCAGGGTGGTGAAGGCGCCGTCCTTATACACCACATTGGGGCGAGAACTCTTGATGGTTACCGTCTTCAGTTGCTGGGTGTCGGGATGCAGACCGATGTGCATGGTAGGCTTGCAGGCCAGGGTCTGCGACTTATAGCCCACAAACGAAACCTTCAGCATCACATCCTTATCGGCATAAGGAAGCACGAAACTTCCATCCTCCGCAGTTACGCAACCTGCCACATAAGCCTTGCTGACGGAGGAAATCAACACCACGTTGGCGAAAGGCAGAGGCTGCTGGTGCTCATCCACCACGCGGCCCTTGATCTGTTCCACCCGGGTTGTCTTGCCCGTGTATTGAACGGCGAAATAGGTGTTGTGCTCTACGAAGGAGAAAGGTTTCCCTTGCAGCACCATCTCCAGGGCTTCCTTCTGTCGCTTAGCCTGGATATTGGCAGTAACGCGATATTGGTCGGTAGCCTGATAGGCAAAGAGGATATTCTTCTCGCCCGCCTTTTCAATCTTCTTCAACACGGAAGTAAGCGTTTCGTTATGCACCTGAAAGGTCACACCTCTGCTTTGAGCAAATAGGGAAATGCTCAAGACAAGACACAGTATAAGGGAAGTCGTTCTTTTCATCATTTTTCTTGTTTTTATGATTCTACTTTGTTCATAATACAACATCCCCCTGGAATCGGGTACGCCTATTTTAAAAATTTTGTTGCAAAAGTACAAAAATAATCGGAGAGAAAGGAAAAACTTTCCCTTTAAAAAGGAAATAATTGCCGTTTTTTTTCCCTTTTAAAAGGAAATTTTGTATCTTTGCAACCGAAAGTCCCTTGAAAAAGTGGCAGAACAGAGTAAAAAGTCCCTTAAAAAACGTGCATGAATTCAAGAAAAGTCCCTTGAAAAACGTGTACAGCATCAAGAGTAGCACATTATAAATCATTAGAAAACAGATGTTTAAACGAAAAATTGAGAAATATCTCAAAGAATGGAAAAGTGATGAGCATAAAATGCCTCTCATCATCAAAGGATGTCGCCAATGCGGAAAGACATTCTCTGTACTCGATTTTGCCCATAAGAATTATGAGCATGTTGTGTATATTGACTTTTTCCAGCACCCAGAATACAAGTCGGTATTTGATGGTGGCCTGGACATCGATCTTCTCTGCATGACACTTTCTACCTTAATACCTGATGCCAATTTCGTATCGGGCAAAACCTGCATCATCTTTGACGAGATACAGGAATGCCCACGTGCTCGCACAGCCTTGAAATTCTTCAAGACTGATGGCAGATACGATGTCATCGGTACGGGTTCCCTGCTGGGAGTCAGCGGTTACCATACCAATGCTTCGTCAGAGGCTCCAATTCCTGTTGGTTACGAGACTATCATAGACATGTATCCAATGGATTTTGAGGAATGGCTCTGGGCAAATGGCATTAAGAAAATGACCATCGACTACCTGCATCGCTGCCTGGAAGAAAAGACTCCAGTACAAGAAGCCATCCACGAAAGAATGCGCCAACTGCTGCTACAATATTGCATTGTTGGCGGAATGCCAAGAGCCGTGAGCGTATTTATGGAAACTCATAATATGCAAAACGTGCTACGGATGCAGCAAGCCATCATCGAAGAATACAAAGTAGATATGCTGAAATATGCTCCACAAGCAGACAAGTCGAGAATCAGAGAATGCTTCGAGTCAATTCCGCGTCAACTGAGTAAGGAAAACAAGAAATTCGCATACGCCACAGTACGATCCAACGGAAGAGGACGTGACTATCAGGGCAGTTTGCAATGGATAGAAGATGCTGGCATTATCCGCCGTTGCTACAACCTGTCAGCGCCCGAACTCCCACTTGATGGCAACTCCATTCCCGACCAGTTTAAAGTTTACATGGCAGATACAGGGCTTTTCATCAGTATGCTCGAACCAGGAACGGCAGCTGACATTCTACAAGGCAATCTCTATGGATACAAGGGAGCCATTTTTGAAAATCTGGTAGCCGACATTTTTGGCAAGATGAATCGCAAACTCTATTATTTCCGCAAGGACTCGGGTTTGGAAATCGACTTTGTTACAAGATACGAAGGCAAATGCACGCTGGTAGAAGTAAAGGCGAACAACGGAAACATTAAAAGTGCCAAGACCATCCTTTCGAACCCCGAAAAGTATCACGTATCTCAAGCCATCAAACTGGGAGATGTAAATGTGGGAACAGCCCCACAAACACTCATTTTTCCCCTCTACATGGCTTTTCTGCTGAAAAACAAATAATCTTCGTTAAAATACCGAAATCCTAAGAATAATCCCGACAGAAATGATTAATTTTGCAAACAAAAACAGAATACTGTAGATAAATGCAGAGGATAACGCATAAGAGAATCAGAATTTCCTGGCTGCTGCTATTGGTTTACCTGCCGATGCTGCTTGCCGTTACGTTTCACCATCATGGTGAAGCGCAGGGAACTCATACTGATTTCTATTGTGCCGATTGTGCCCATCATGTTCATCACGACGGGCATCTGATAGCCCTGCAGAATACCATGCACGACTGTGTGCTTTGCCAATTGCAAAGCACTCCTTATCTGGCTCCATCCCTCGTGGTTTGGGTTGCCATCGCCGTGCTCCATCTCTCCCCTCGCCGTGCCTTCTGCTCTCCTTGCCTGTGCAGGGCGAAGGGGGTAAAATCTACCCGTGCTCCACCTTATTCTCTGTTTTTATAAATAATTGAATATTAACAGAATAAGGTAATAAATAACATAATGATAACAATATTGAAAGCAATATTGCTGATGAGTCTGTGCTCATCGGCAACAGCCCCTGCTATGGCTATAAACAGAGCAAATCATGATAAGAAGGACGCAAACATTCATGAAGAAGAGGCAAACGATTCTACCATACACCAGCCGCTGACGGAATCAAGCGTGAAACTGAACGAAGTGGTGGTAACAGGCTTGACGGGCAGCCAGAAACTGAAGCAATCGCCCGCACCCATCTCCTTCGTTTCTGCCCGCCAGCTCGAAATGCAACCTTCTACCAACATCATCGACGCCATCGCCCACCAGCCAGGCGTTTCGCAGATTACCACGGGAAGCGGAATTTCAAAGCCCGTGATCCGTGGCCTGGGCTATAACCGCGTGGTAGTGGTAAACGATGGAATCAGACAGGAAGGACAGCAATGGGGCGATGAACACGGAATAGAAATCGACCCCGCTTCGGTTCATTCCGTAGAGATTCTGAAAGGTCCGGCAAGTCTCATGTATGGCTCGGATGCGATGGCAGGCGTCCTCATCTTCCACTCCGCTCCTACCCTTGCCAAGGGCGACATGAGAGCAAATTTCTCAACGGGTTATCAAACCAATAACGGACTTTTTGATTATTCGCTCAACTTTGCCGGCAACCAGGGCGGATTTGTATGGAACACCCGCTACAGCGGAAAGATGGCGCATGCCTACAAGAATAAATACGATGGTTACGTATTCGGTTCATCACTCAGAGAGCAGGCATTCTCGCAGCTTCTAGGCTGGAACTACCGCCAGGGGCATTCGCATCTCACACTCGATTATTATCATCTCACTCCGGGCATCGTAGAGGGAGAAAGAGATGAAAAAACGGGCGAACTGGAAATTCCGGATGGCTATGATGCCAAGAGTTACGGCAAACCGATGCCTTATCAGCAGATTCATCATTACAAGGCTGTACTTGATAATTCCTGGTTCCTGGGCGACGGCAATCTGAAGTTCCTCCTGGGTTATCAGCAGAACCGCCGTCAGGAGTTTGAGGAGGAAGAGAATCCGAAGGAATGCGGACTCGATTTCATGCTCCATACCATGAATTATGACCTGCATTATCTCTCGCCGGAAATGAATGGATGGAAATTCTCAACAGGTGTCAACGGCATGTGGCAACAATCAATTAACAAGGGAACAGAGTTTCTGATTCCAGCCTATCATCTCTTCGATTACGGCGTGTTTGCCACGGTGAGCAAGAAAATAGGCAAGCTGAATCTAAGCGGCGGAATCAGATACGATCATCGCCACCTGCACAGCGAAGCTTTAAGAGAAGAAGATGATACAGATTCGCATAGTTCTGATTGGAATGGATTTATTTTGAATGGTTCTGAATCAAATGGTTCTGAATTGAATGATTCTTTCCGTTTTCAAGCCTTTAAGCGCAGCTTTGAAGGAGTAACCGGAAGCATCGGATTGGCTTATGAAA
>OBRN01000310.1_pt1 | contig 11623 bp, 9 predicted proteins | sample 1475621 | NCBI WGS metagenome assembly OBRN01 (sample SAMEA3360684, study PRJEB22359) | human gut metagenome | biome: ENVO:urban biome; feature: ENVO:human-associated habitat; material: ENVO:feces | place: Bangladesh | collected 2011 | reverse complement strand
TCACCAAGCCTCTCTTCCCTCAGGGACGAGAGGATGTAACCGCCCTCCGGTGCTCGGAACCGCTGCGCTATAAGGTTGGCGGGGCATCAAAGCCCTGCGCCATGGTTGTGCGGGATGGGATCGCCTGGGGAATAGCAGGTTATAGTGTAAACCACCAATACAGCGTAAGGTGGGTTGAATGAAAAATATTATCTTTGCAACCGTTTTAAAATTCGCATAAAATGGAAAGCAAAGAATATTTTGAAAAGGTGATGCAGGACTACAACCAAAACCGAAAGGAACGTAGTCTGCGTAAGTATTGCAAAGATGAAGCAGTGGAGGTTATGGGGGCAAATCCAGTACAAGAAGAACTATCCTTTACAGGAGAAACACCAGAAACCATCGCAAGATGCTTTCATACAAGTTATCACAACTTTTAAGATGGTACGGATGCTGAGGTAACGAAGACATCCCAAGCCGTCGCTTGATTGTTAAATTTTAGAAAATCAAAACTTTATTCAAAAATACTGGTACGGCTAACCCGCTGATAAATAGTGGGGACGCTGTATTGGTAGTTTACAGTTTGACCAATAAGGCCTAGGGATGTAATTCCAATTTATTCTCATTGTAAATGATATAATTAAATTAAAGTATAATTTCTACTTATGTTGGTTGGTAGGTGGAAGCCTCGGATGCATATTGATAATACGAGACAATGCCGAATAATAATTAATTGATAGTTATGGAAAAATATGAATTGACGATATTATGGCAGAAAACGTTGGGTTTAAAAAATAGTCAAGATGGTTGTCAGGATCAAATTGATTTTTTACGTAATGCATACAATTCCTTAAGAGGAAAAGCTCGACTCCTCGCATCTGAAATTAATCGTAGTTTACCAGATTTTACGGTTCATGATATAGAGCATTCGGATGCTTTATGGGGGATAGCCTCTACGGTTTTGGCAGACAACGCTGTTATAAATCCAGCGGAGGGATTTGTTTTAGGTGCAGCTTTTTTGATTCATGATTTAGGAATGGGTATTGTTGCTTATAATGAGGGAATAGATGAATTAAAGAAAACTGCCTTATGGAAAGATACATTCAGTTCCTTTCAAAAGAAATATGGAGAAACTTCAGACATTGATTTGTTGGATAAATGGGCTACAGAGGTAGCTTTAAGAGAATTACATACTCTGAAAGCTGAAAAATTAGCTCTTACGAAATGGACTGGATTAGATAACAACTCTGTTTTTTTATTGGAGGATTCTGATCTTAGAGATTCTTATGGTGACATAATCGGTAAAATCGCATCTTCACATGGTGCTTCATTAGACGAAATGGTACATATGTTGGGATTGGATCCAAAAGGTGCACCTGGATTCTTACCGGCGTCATGGACCATTGATCCTGTGAAGTTGGGATGTATCATTAGAGTCGTTGATGCAATAAATGTTGATGACAGAAGAGCGCCAAAATTTTTGGCTGCTTTAAGAAAACCAGTTGGTACTTCAAAAGAACATTGGATGTTTCAAAGCAAGTTGAATCAACCGACAATTAAAGGAAATAGATTGTTGTTTACATCAAAATCTCCTTTTGGTATTGAGGAAAGTGATAGTTGGTGGCTATGCTATGATACTTTACGTATGATAGATAATGAACTGAAAAGTGTCGATTCCTTATTAATGGATTTAGGAAAGATTACTTTTAAAGTTAAAGGTGTTGCATATATTGACTCGCCTACAAGGCTCATAGAATCAATAAAAGTAGATGGATGGCAACCTGTAGATACAACAATAAATGTTTCTAATGTTCCTAAACTGGTCGCAACTTTAGGAGGTAAGGAATTATATGGAAATGATTATCGTGTTCCTCTCCGTGAAATGATTCAGAATGCTTCTGATGCAATTCGGGCAAGAAGAACTATGGATGATGATGATTTCTTTGATGGAAAAATTCGAATAAAAATTGATTCTGATGAAAACGGACAATACCTGGAAGTGTCAGATAATGGCGTAGGTATGTCTTCTGTTGTAATGACGAAAGCCTTGCTTGATTTTGGACAGTCTTTTTGGGGTAGTTCTTTAATGCATAAGGAATTCCCTTTTTTAGAGTCAAAAGGGTATCATTCTACAGGTAAATATGGTATTGGCTTTTTTTCTGTATTTATGTTGGGTTGTAAAGTGCAGGTTATTTCCAAAAAATATATTCTTGGACGTGAACAAACTAATGTTCTAGATTTTACACATGGCGTAGGAAAACGCCCGATATTAAGACCTGCATTTGCGGATGAATTCATAAAGGATGGTGGAACTACTATTCGTGTTTGGTTAGATGAAAAGAAGAAAAAGGCTATTTTGTATGATCATGAGTTAGAAAAACCAATCTCGCTTTCAGAGATAGTAGAGCAATTATGCCCAAGTCTTGACTGTGATGTTTTTGTTGATGGCAATCATACTCCTACAATAAAGCGTGATGATTGGTTAAATATGGATTCTAAAGAGCTCTGTATCGAATATATGGGCGTTCGAGATGTAAGATAATGAACGAACAACAAAAAAGAACTATAGATTTGTTGGCAGAAAATATGAGTGTTGTTAACGATGATTCTGGTATTCCTATTGCTAGAATCGCTTTGTTTCTTGATGAAGAATATTACATCTATAATCAATCGAGTTTAAGTAATGGAGTGATTACGATTGGGGGATTGAATGCAGGTGTAATTAGAGGTTTGGTAGGTATAGTAAAGGGATATAGTTTGAATGCATCTAGAAATTATGGTATGCCTATAGTTTCTGATGTTAAAATTGCAGAATGGGCTACAAGCCAAGCAGAATTGCTTGTTAATTCTAGTCTTAGTGATAAAATTAAAACAGATTGTGCAGGCATTGTTTGTCAGCTAGGTGGTGATACGCGTGATTTGAAATGTTTTGAGTCAAAAGATGGATATTTATCTTGTCCTGAATTGATTAGTCTCGTTCGGACGAAAAACCTTCAGGAGTGTATATATTTGTCTTCATCGTCAATCTCTTTAGAATTTAAACGAAGAAATGAAAAAAGGGCTTTTACTGCAGGTGACAATGTCTTTTGGGGAAAGTCTGGTATGGTTTCTGTTTTATGTAATGCTCATTTCTTTGATTATTCTATTAAATGGCCAAATGAGAAGCTAGATGATATTGGCTCAATAACAAAACTATTTCAGAGAACTTTGGCAAAAGCTTGGAATGTTAGTATTGAGGAATTGTTGGAGAATGCTAAAATTTCAGATGATTCTAAGAGGATTCAAGCCAATATTGGAAAAATTGGTGAGGATGTTGCTACTTATGATTTTGTAGATATTTTTTATAAGCCATAAAAGCAATATATATATGCGTCAACAAATAGGGTGCTATCTGCTTTATTGAAGTAAAAAGCCGATGTGGTATGTCTGTACCCAAAAATGAAAACAATTAATTTGATGATTAATATATGAACTTTCAAAAACAATTTGACACAGTGACTGGGGCGTTGAATATCTTCGATATGTCGTACTTGGTATCTGGTGCAACTATGTTGGGGGTGTTGGTATATGCGTTTCCTGGCTTGAAAGGTTTTGTGTTTCATAAAGATCAGGTAACGGTATCTATAATTATCTGCATTGTTATAGCATACGTGTTAGGAATGATAAGTTGGATAGCTGGTAAGCAGTTCCGATATTGGATGATGAAGCACTTTGGGGATAAGAAAACGAATGATGAGGATTTTGAATCCAAATTTCAAGAAACAGCCCAGTGTTTTGACTTCCAAGGTGAAACTATCAAGAAACTGATGAAAGATAATAATAGTGCAGCTTATTCCTATATGTGGATGAGGTTGGACAATTCGCAAAATGAAGACTGCCGAAGCAGATTTGTATTTGCTTCTCGTTCTTGGGTGCTGAGAGCTATATATGAAGGTTTGATTCCGCCAGTCTTTATTCTTGCAGCAACGATATTGGTCAAGTATTTCTCTGTGTGGAAAGGTTGGTGTGAGGCATTTAGTCAATGGCAGAGTGGCTGGACTGGGAAAATTATTCTCCCTTGGGGTGAGAATATCATTGTTGGAGTCATCGGAGCCGTTGTAATGACATTTGCTTCGTATATTATCGTGAAACTCTTGTCAAGAGAAGCCAGAAGATGTGCCAATACACAGATAAGGGAAGTGATAGTAGCGTATTATCATTTTGTGGAGAATAAAGAAAATATGCCTTCAAATACGGAAACTGATTCAAATAGAGAACAAGAAACTAATAAAAATATGTGTCTTGTCATTTTGGATAAGTTTAGGAATGCAGTAAAAAAAAATGTTTGAATAATAAAAAAATATTACAATGAAAATACTTCATTTTTCGGATTTTCATCTTAGACCTAATGGTCTGGGCAAAAGGTCTATGGATATATTTAATCGAATGATGGAAAAACTCCAAGAGATTAATCTAGAAGAAAATATAGACTTAGTCATATTTTCTGGTGATATGATTGACAAGGGAGGTAAAGACTTCAATATGTCATTAGATGAATGTTTTCAAGATTTTAAGAAGAACATCATTACACCTCTTGTTGAGTTATTGCATATCGGCTATCATCAATTTTTGTTTGTTCCAGGAAACCATGAAGTTGATAGAGGTCGTAAGGATAAGACTTTTGCTCCCAAAACTAATAGTGATGATGATATAGAAGATTTTCTTTGTTCAAATACAACTGTACCGCAGCTACAGGATTTCTTGCAATTTCAACGAGAGTATTACAATAGGCATAAGGTTGAAGGCATGATGGTTGATATACAAGGGTTGCATATGACTTTGATTTTACCTTTGAATAATGGACTCAAAGTAGGTGTTTCTCTCATTAATTCTGCTTGGATGTGCGAAGGAGATGCCGATAAAGGAATTATAAAAATTGGCACGTCTCAAATCAACCAATCATGGCCATTGATTAGAAATTGTAAAGTGAAAATAGCTATAGCGCATCATCATTATAATTTTCTGGAAGAAAATGAAAGCAGAAATATAAGTGATATACTTCATGCAAATTATGATTTTTTTGCGGTGGGACATACACATGGAATGAAGGCAAAATATGAGCATGATGATAAGGGAGGTATCTTTATTTCAGTAGCAGCTGGTAACTTATACGATAATCTTCATAAGGAAGATCCAAAGTATAAAAATGGCTTTACTATTTTGGATTTTAATGAAGATGCAAGGTATATGGATATAACACCTTATCATCAGGATGTGGATGAAAAATTTGTTTTGGATAAGAACTATGGTATTGATGGAACCAATAGATTAGAAGATTCCACAAAGAAGCTGTTTATGCCGTTGGATAAATGGTTGTGTAGTTATAAAAAGAATTATGCCATTCTTGACAATGAGCAGATGAAGCAAAAACGAGAACAACTAAAAGATTCGAATAATCGCATTGTTCTTCTTGCTGCATTGTCTGGTCTTGGAAAAACCCGAATGATTTATGAGACATACAATGATGGCCAAAAACATCCAAATTGTTACTATACAGAATTGTCGGATGAAAGTAGAAATAAGGTAATTGATAGTTTTCTATCACTCGTTTCAGATATTGGTAATAATGAAGCCGTTATCATTATAGATAATTGTAGCTTGAACTTATATGAGAATATTCGCGGAAAAATACCGACAAATATTAAGGTAATTTTTGCAACTAATGAATATTATGAAGTTACGAGTACAACTAATGTTACAATCATTAAACTAGACTCATTAATACTAAAAAAAGAAGTTGCTAATTATATAGATCAAAATATTGTTGGGCAGGAAAAATCAACTCTCCGTGAAGAAGTAAAGAAAATAGCTGATGGATTTCCCGCAATGGCATATGAATTAGTGGATACTTATCGAAATGGAAAGCATGTTAGATTAGAGCAGGCAGAAGAACTTGTAACAAAATTGTTGAAGTTCCCAGAAGATAAAGAAAACTCTCAACGCTGTATTTTGAAAGCATTAAGTTTGTTCCAGCCATTTCCATTACTTCGTTTTAATCGTTCTGCTTATGAATTCATCATTAGAAACAAGATTATTATGCCATTAGAAAGCAATTCTTTTCCATTGCGAAAAAGAAAAGTAAATGAAACAAAGGCTCAATTTACACCTACGTTAATTGAAGATACAGGAAGTTTACTTAATGTGCGACCTTTCCCTCTCGCTGTATATTTGGCAAAAGAATGGTTTGTAGGATTAGACGAAGATGATGTAGAGCTGTTGCTTGAAGATTTTAATGACCTAAAAAATGAAAGCCCTAGTGCGCATCGCTTATTAGTAGATAGCATGGCAAAGCGTGTAGAATATATGAGGGATTTACCACTTGCAAACGATTTTATTGCAAGATTGACAGATTCTTTGTATGGCCCTTTTGCCAATGAGAAAGTTGCCTGTTCTGAAATGGGTTCACGCCTCTTTCTCGCAATGTCATCAGTGAACCCACAAGCTGTAGCAGATTGTCTATATACATTGTTCAATAATAAGAATACTGAATGGTTGAAAGAAAACATTAAGGGAGATGTCAGAAGAAACTATGTTTGGGCATTGGAAAAATTATGCTTTGACAAAGATAGTTTTCTAAAATCTTCTATGGTGCTAGCTCAACTAATGCTTGCTGAGAATGAAAATTATGGAAATAATGCATCCGGGCAATTTTTACAGTTATTTCATGTTATGCTGCCTGGTACAGAGGCAAGTTTAACACAGCGCATTGATTTGTTGAAAACTCTATATGGAAGAGGAGGCGAATATTTGTCAATTGTATTACAGGCATTGAATAGTGCTTTTGCTTCACATAGTTTCAGCAGGAATGGTAGTGCTGCGCATTTTGGCTTAGAAGAAAAACAGGATTATGTCCCAACACGTCAAGAGGTTTGGAATTATTGGTATGCATGTAGAGACTTGGTTGAGCAAGTGTTGGTAGAAAATGAAGAAAGCCAAGATCCAATATACATATTGGTATTAGAACATTCCTGGTCATGGATATCAGATGGATATTTTGATACTCTTTTTGTTCCTTTAGTCGAGTCTTTGAGGACAAAACGTGAAGATTTTACGGAACTATACAATAGATTATTAAGAGATAGACGTAACCATTTGTTTAGAAGATATTCTGCAGAAAAGCAATCTGAAATACGTGTATATCTCCAAAAAATCAGACCTTGTTATTTCTCATCATTGTTAAAGGAAACCCAAAATGCACTTTACAATGAAGATAAAGGAACTGCGGCTATTAGTCATTTTGATAAAGCTAAAGAAATGTTGCTACCTGTAGCAAAGAAATTTGTTGCCGATAGGGTGTTTGTAGATATTGAAGAGTTAAAGAGGCTTTCTGACGTGAATTTGTTCATTGAACATGCCTTTTTCTTGAATGTTGCTGAAATAATTACTGATGAAGACTTAAAGGCACTTTGGGATACGTGTGTTACATATCTTGGAAACTATTCTGATGATGGCAATATGCCGTCCTTTATTAGTAGTATGTGCTATGCAGCAAGGAAAAGGAAGGAAACTATTCAATTTCGAAATTTACTTTTCTCTAAAGGTTATGTAAAATGGTATATTGGACTGTCTGCAAAATGTGAGGACGCACAATTGAGCATCATTAAAGACTTGGCCTCTCAGGCTGATAAGGGAAATATAGATAAAGACTATCTTATTGATGTCTATTTGAATAATGTTGCTATTAATACCCACACAGAATTATTTAGAATACTCAATTTCATATATGAATCGTTTTCTGATGTCTCTGTACGATTACTTGATGCTTTAATCAGATTTACATTTATGTGTGATGAAGAGGACTTGAAAGAACATGTTGGGTTTATTAAACAATTAATTTTGGATTATTCAATAAACGATGATAACCCTCACTTGAATTATGAGTTTACTAGATATGTTATATCAGTGTTTGAAAAGATTCATGATGTTGATTTGGCAAAGAAAATGAATGTAAAGCTAATCGAAGGCTTTAACCATGACTTTTTGCATTCTAATTTTGAAGGATTATATAGCATCTTGTTAGAAAAATATACAGATGAAATTTGGGACGATTTTGAATCTGCATTTGTAAGTGATGAATATTTGGCTTTCTTTCTTCAGGTGAAAAATGAGTTGGGATCAGGAATTGGTTTTGGTGCCGGTGCATTGTTTAAAGTTGGAAATGAAAGAATTAAGCAAATGTGTATCAAATATCCTAATGAAGCTCCTGTAAGAATTGCAGAAATGCTACCGATATATGATAGAGATATTTGGGAATGTGATTCTTTCAGTGATATAATGATTTGGATTTTAGATAATTACGGAACGCAAAAGATGGTTTTAGATGGCATTCATGCAAATATTCATTCTTTTGGCTGGACAGGCTCCGTTATCGGGTTGTTTATGCATCATAAAATGTGTATGGAAAAATTGCTAAACCATAAATGTTTAGAGGTAAGGGATTGGGCCTCTATGTGTATAAAGGAATTTGATTCTGAAATACAAAGAGAGACACAGCAGGAAGACTATATGAGATTGCATTACAATTAATTTTTTTCAAATGAAGTTATATCATTATACAACAATAGATACTTTAGCGTTGATTCTAAAAAACAGAACAATACGCTTTAATCGGTTAGACAAGGTTGATGACTTGGAAGAAAAAGTCGTTTCTTGTGGTGTCAATTTAGGTCAATATATATTTGCCTCATGTTGGACTAAAGATGCAGAGGAAAGTATTCCCTTGTGGAAAATGTATGCAGGAGTTGCTAATGGTATTAGAATAGCCTTGGATGAGGATATGTTTCAAGTATATCATATCCATGACTTAAACTTAAACAATGGCTTACATTCTGAAGGTAGCATCATGTCACTTATACCTCAAAAGGATATAGAAGCAAATGACTATATGATAATGCCTGTGTATAAGAATAATAAAAGTGATTTCTTTTATCGTGATATAGAATATGTTGATGATGTACAAGATAAAACATCCGATATATTTCAAGATACTGGAAAAGGGGTGACTATTGAGTTTGGTAAAGTTGGCCGATATAAAAATACTCGTTGGGCTTTTCAAAAGGAAAGTCGTTTTGTGTTGAATGTTTTTCCTTTTAATCCTTTTCATGTTCCTAAAGAAATGATGGATTATGTAGGAAACATTACTGCTAACTGCTATAAAGGAAACAAGCAACTTCCATTCGATTATTATGATATGAAACTACAAGATGCAGTTGTAGACAATATTGAAATCACGTTGAGTCCATCTATGAGCGAAAGCAAGCGGATCATAGTAGAAGCCTTGTGTAAGCAGTTTACAAAGAATGGTATTGTAAAAGAAAGCAACTTATCTGGATTGGTAAATCTGAAGTAGATAGATTATTATGGAACCAAACAACACCCAACACAAATCCTTCCTCTAGCGCCTCGACTTTGAGCCATTCACCTGGCACACCTTCTATGGTGAGCAATGTCCGCCATTCGTTACCGAAGAGAATAAGGAGGCATGGCGGCGTTAGCTGACATCTGGATGCCAGTAATTCTGAGACTGGCGAGATTATATCCACAGCGAGAGAAGACGGCAAGGCTTCGGGAGTGGAGTTGCCTGAAGAAATAGATAACCTCCACTGGCATTAGCTGATGGAGGGCTAAACTTCGTATTCTTGTTTCAAAATTAGAAAAATGATGCCGCCGTGCAAAGGTACAACATTTTTTGAGATATGCAATACGGCGTTGAGCGGATACTTACAATACGTTATGTCCAAAACTAAGCGAAAATGACGAAAGTATTGTTCGAACTGAAAATAATTCCCCTCTTTTCTTTGGCGTTTTCAATAAAAAAGCGTAACTTTGCGGCAATAAACTATAAAATGAATAATGACTATGATGGGAATATTACAAGTTGCCTCTTATATATACAAGCGCTATATGGATGATTTTGGCGTTCGTATTGATGAAATGAAGTTGCATAAGCTACTTTATTTCACGCAGCGTGAGTGCTTGATTCAAAAGGGCGAACCTATGTTTGATGCACAATTTAAGGCTTGGAAATATGGTCCTGTCATGGTTCAGATTCGCCAGCATTATAAAAATGATTCTCTCCCAGAATTGATGGATAAAGAGCAGGTTGTACAATATGAGCCAGTGTTTGATATGGTGTTTAAAACTTATGCTCCACAGAAGTCTTGGAGTTTGAGTACTTTAACGCATGGAGAGTTTTCTTGGAAACACGCAAGAGAAGGCTATGATGAACAGGAATCATGTGAGGTAGAGATGAAAACAGAGGACATTATGGTTGATGCCAACAGGGTTCGTGAAAGACGAGCAGTTTTGCGTCAATTAAATCTTTATACTGCATAAACCATGAGAATAACTGAGGAACAAATGGCTTTGATACGTTCTCTTCGTTGTGAACGGCTGGCTTCTAATGAAGAGAATTTGCGATTGATTGATTCTTTCTATAGCACTCGAAACAACAATGTTGCGGATGCTTTGCTGAATGAGGCCTATCAAGAAGATGAGTCTGGTGTTGTTGCCTATTATGTGGTGAAAGATAGCGATGGCAATGTGTTGTTCTTCTTTTCTTTGAAGTGTGGATTGTTGTTTGATGAATTCATAGAAGGAGAAAAATTGACTAGGCTCAAGGAACTTTGCTCTACTTTGTCTGAAAAGTTGAATGGGGGAAACGTGCCAGAAGAAGATATGGATGGATTGAAAGCCATTTTGGAATCTGTTAGGGCAAAAAAAGGATTGAAGAAAGATGAAGTGGCTCGTATCCTTCATACTACAACAGATTCCCAGGAAATCAATTCTATTTTCGACAAAAACATCAAGAATGTGGGCAAAACCTTTGCTGTGAAGTTTGGGATAAATATAATCTTGACCAAAGTCTGGGAGCAATTGTCTTTTGGCATTTTATCGTTCCTTTGATTTTTGAGTTGAGAAAGATTGTTGGTTGTGAATATCTTTTCTTATTTGCTGCTGATTGTGACCCTGATGAGCATCTTGTGAACTATTATAGCCAAAAGTTGAAATTTAAGAAAGCAGACGAGCATAGTGCTGCAATGCCGATTTATGATTTTACATGTAAGTTTATGTATCAAGAAATTGCGGAATTAGAAGAGAAGCGAATGAAGTTCTATGAGAACTTTAATCATGATGAAGATGCTGTTTAATCTTTTTATACCTTGAAATACACAGATTGATTTAGAAATTAAATTTTGAGATTACAATATACATAGGCTAACAAGGGCTTTCATAAGAGAAAGTTCTTGCTAGCCCTTTGAGCGTTTGATTTTTTACAAACTCAATTTTATGGTAAGTGAAAGCCGTATTGTGCGCCTAGATAAAGTTTCGTACCTTTGCACCGTGATGCTTTTTCGAATCATCCCGTCCTTCTTTTTTGATAAAGCGAGCTGCACTCGGCAATTTGAAAGCAAGCTTTCATTGCACTCATTGGCATCGCTTTTTCCCATTAAAGAGGGCTCCACCTCTCATCTCGGTCTTCTCCAATGGTCTTTACACCCCCTTCGGTTCCCCCGTTAGCAGGGGACAGAAACCTCAGGGAAGAAGAGGAAAACCGCCCTTAGTGCTATATTTGCCCCACCTGTCCCTCCCCTGCGGGAGGGTC
>OBRN01000306.1_pt1 | contig 11901 bp, 15 predicted proteins | sample 1475621 | NCBI WGS metagenome assembly OBRN01 (sample SAMEA3360684, study PRJEB22359) | human gut metagenome | biome: ENVO:urban biome; feature: ENVO:human-associated habitat; material: ENVO:feces | place: Bangladesh | collected 2011 | reverse complement strand
TCAATTTCACTACATTCGTAATTACCAGAATCTTTAGCAGTATTAACAATAGCATCAAGTAATGCTTGTTCATCTATAGAAGAATTTTGGTTAAGAGTACCGGTATATATGCCATTAGCAAAAGTTACTTTAAGCATATCATTAATAGCATCAAGTTTTTTACTATTAACTTCAATAGTTTCACTTTTACGAATAGTTACTTTACCAGTACCCCAATCAATCCACTTTTTACCACTCTTATCTTCTTTACCATACTTTTTAATAGCAAAGAGAACAAGATTAGTAAGACCTTTAATTGTATTCTCTTTAGACTTCTTGAGTTTAGCAAGTCTATCAGTCTCAGACTTAATAGCAAGAATATCAGCATTCAAATTATTAATAAAGTTAGTTATATTCTTAACTTTATTAGTCATTTCTTGACCATTAATTTCAAGCTTTTCTTCCATTTCTGGAGTTATTTCTCCACCTGCTTCTTCAATCTCATCATAAAGAGAATAAAGTTCTCTATCAATATCGAAAATACTTTTTGACATATTGCTTAATTATTTAATAGTTAAATCTACATCTGCTCTATGAGTAATTTTACCATCTTCGACAGTAGAATAATTACGACCTACAGTAACACGAACTTCAACTTCAGGATTAGCAACTTCAAAATCACTAATCAACTTGAGAATATCATTCTCTAAAGTCTTTGCATTCTTCTTAACTTCATTAATTGTCTTTTCCATAATTTTATAAGTTTAAATGAGTTTCTACATTATTTACTACACACAAAGGACATTCTTCAGTTGTCATATACTTAACTTCATCAGGATTATAACCGTTACTAATTAACCACATTTCTGCTATTGTATTAGCATCAGTATTATTAGTATCTAAATCAAAGTCAGTCATATCAGCAACTTCAATTTGTCCTATATTATAATTTAAAATACTTATCCACATAACTATTCAGGATATACTTGTTGAATTAATTGTTTAGCTAATTCACCCATCATAGGATGAACTTTGCCACTAACTTGATTACTACGTAAAGCAATCCAATGCTCCCAATCATCAACAAAAGCAGTATGAACTACTTGTGTTTTAGTATTAAGAGGAAGAATTTCTCTAGCTTGTTGTGCAGTCCAACCAAGTTCACGAGTTTTACGATAAACTAAATCACAAACTTGAAGACCATAAAAGAACCAATCTACAGCAGTCCAATTATCTGTATATTGTTCTTCGATTACATTATTATCAAAGACTTCATTATCATTAAAGAAACCTTCAGTATAATCATGACCTTCATCAGTAGGGTCAACATCTGGAATCCAAGGAAGTTTAGCAACAGTTATTCCATTACCAAATTTACCTTTATCGTAAGCACAATAACGAGTAGATTCTTCTACAATACTATTAACTCTATGACGATTAAGTTCGCGACTAGCACCAATATCTGTTATAAAACAAACAGTAGTTCTTGGCATATAGTAAGGACAATTAGGAGTTGTATCTATAAACTCAAGAGTATCAATAGCGTAATTTTCTATTATTACTCTAAGATTTGTAGTAACATAAAGATAACCATCATGATTATTAGTTCTACTATATTTATTATGCTCATATACACCTTCCCACATAGCAGCAGCTCTAGGCATGAAAGTAGGAAATTTAAGATGAACTGTAGCATGTTCACAACAACTCAAATGAAGACTTGTTAAATCTACATCACCGTAAGCGTTTGGAGCAAGTATTCGTTCATACGGATTCTTAGAATTAATTTTAGTGAGATTGAAGAAATCATGTCCTTTAAAAATAGTTCTAACAAGAAAATCATAAGCATTTTCATCTTTATTTTTAGGAGTACTTTGATAGCAAACACGAGCACATCTAGCTATATGTTTAAAAATACTCTCTAAATCATAACCTTCTTGTTTCCAAACTTCAACACTAGGATTTACAACTTTAATCATATTATTTACTTTTTATTTTTAACCATCTCTTTACCATTTGTATGAGAAATAGCAATTACATTTTCTTTATGTTCACTAGTAACAGGAATTTCTTTGTCATCAGCAGATAAATTATATACATATCCATCTTTATCTTTGCAAAGATGGTCAAAACCATAAGAAGCTATAATTTCATTGGTTACATCTCTTTTACTGGTTTCTTCAATAAGAATAAGTTTATCTGTTTTAAGAAGAGTAGAAATATCAATGAAAACTGTTTCTAACCGCCCCGTAAAAGGTATGGTATGTATGGTAGGTTCAAGTCCACAATCACCAGCTTTCCAAGCTAATAACATGTTACAATAATTAGCTAAATCTTGAATAGTATCAAACATACTTTCATCTTCAACATTAGGATTACTGTAACCTTGAAAATCATCTTCAATAAGATGAATCAAACGATTAGCTTTATCATACATTCTAGCTAGACCATATCTATAGCCTAATTTATCACAACCCTTATTGAAAGCGTTACCATAATCAGCATTCTTTTTAGCCATAAGATTAAGCATCTTATTTTGCTGGTCACGTAATGCAACAACTTCAGGAGTTACAAGATGCTCTGGAACTACTCCATTAAGCACCGTTTTCCAATACTTTAAATCACTTTCTGTCATAATTGTTATTTTATATAATTAGGATTTGTTATAAGACCTTTATCTAAACACCATTTGAAAGCATTTCTAATAGCTTGTTCTGGAGTATTACCTTTAATATAACGAATACAAACTCCTTCTTCATCTACCCAATCAATTGCATATTGAGGACCAATAGCGTAAAGATGAGGAACACATCCACAACATTGTGCACATACTACAAAATTGTCAGATTTTTCTTCTATTGTAATACATGGAAGTTGAGTAAATAATAAAAGTTCGTCAGCAGCCTCAAAATCAGTTTTTAAATGTATATGAAGTCGTCCTACACGGTCTCCTACAATATCTGTTATAGGAAACATTTCTCTTTCTAGTAATTCATTAGGAATTTCATGAGCCATTCCTTCATAAATACTAACTGAATAATGAGAATCTTTTGGGTCTGTTTCTTCAAGTACAACTAAAGCGTTATGAGAAACAGCCGTATCGATAGCATTTTTTAATTTCATAATTGTTATTATTTATATTTTACTTTACACTTTGTAGCTTCAATTTCTCTAATAGAATTATCGTGAATCATACGTACTATATAAATAGTTTTACCTTTACTAAAGAAGCTTGGTTGTTCGTGCCTAACATCAATTACTTCTCCAGTAAATATTATTGGAATATCTATAGGAGTATCAAAAACTTCATCATCGTAATCATCATAATCATTAGAAGAAATAATTTTTGAATTTAATTCTTTCCATTCTACTATCATAATTATTTTTATTAAATTAAATATCAGTCATTCCCACAGCTTCAATAGTTCTTCCACTATGTAAATGAATTAAATGATTTTCCATACATTCTTCGGTAGTTCTATTGAGAGGAAAAGCAAGTCTATCTTGCAGATTATAATATCTGGCAAAATCTTTAATATCATCAAACCAAAGAATATGACAACCTATTATAAATTTCCATTCTTTATAGCCTGATTTCTCAGGTTCATCTTGTCCACATTTAATAATATCAACGAATTTATCTTCATAAGAAATACTTGAAACACAAAATGAACCAATTCTAAATTCATCATGTTTAAATCTAAATATAGTTTTACCACTAAGAATATAATTAGTATAAAGCTGATTAAATACATTAATAGCAGTTTCAAGAGGAACTATAGCACCACGACTAGTTTCAACCCAATTAGGTTTACCAGGTTTAAGTCTAAGTTGAGTATTAGAGAATGCAACCTTATGAATAAAACTAGCAATAGGCTTAATACTTCTATTAGAATAATTAGCATAATATCTAATATACTTTATTTTAGAAGTATAATTAGGTTTTCTCCAATCATCAACAGAACTATTTGCCTTAGCTAAAGCTTCTTTAAAATTAGCTTCTGACTTATCTGCATATCTCTTAGCAAGTTTATCAAAAGCTTCAGCTTTAGCTTTATCTTTAATTTTTACTTCTTCAATATAATCGTCAGACCAATTCTTATTAAGTTCTTTCCAACTAATACCTTTATGAATACAAAACTTAGTATAGAACTTACATTTATTAATTTTAAGAAGTTCTTCATCAGTAAACAGTTTATCTTCAAGAATGGTTTTAATAGTAGGAAAATCAACTTTATAATCATTTATCCAATATGGCTTAGTATATAAAGGTTTACACTTAGGTATAAACTTATATTTATCAGCAAAAACTTTAATCTCAGTAAAATATCGTAGTCGATGTTCACTACCATAACTAGGAATTTGTTTACTTCCACTATTAAGAACTTTATATTCGTGATAATACGTTTCAAGATACTTTTTAATAAGATACGTCATGTGCATCTTAATAAGTACTTTCTTATTCTTTGATTCAGTTATATCATAAAGAGGAATATCTTCATCCGTTTTATAAATAGTATAACCTACTGGAAGACCATATTTAATGCTCCAAGAATAATCAGTTCCTTCTTTAATTACAGCTATTTTACGTTCACGGTTAATAACAGCCATACAAGCACCTTTGAGACCTCCACACCAGCCTTCTTTATCCCAATTCTCTTTAATGTAATCAGGAGTAAGTTTTGTACCTAATGCTTTTCCTCTATGGAAGAAATAACCATAACCAAAACAATAACAATGAAGTTTACCATCATACCAACCAGGTTCATCACGATGAATACCTTCATGAATACCGGCATCTTTAGTAAACGAATGTTTAACTTTACCTTTAGGTTCAGCACCTACTTTACTTTTAACCATACCTTTAATATTATAAGTTTATAAATTTTATAAATATATATGACTTGAATAACAATTCAATTATTATCAAGAAGATGACTATTATTGGAACAATTATAAACATAAAAAATCCAATATTATCTTTTTTATTTTCTTCATTCATACCATTTTATTCAGCATAAATATAATCATTTATTTTATTTAATATTTTAAATTTCGATTTGAGAGGAGTTTTGCTTAAAAGTGAATAATTAATAAGCAGGCATAATAAAGCCGCTCACGCATTAAGTAAAGTGGAAATCTACCACATCTTCTACGGGGCGGCTCTAGCAATTTAATGTTATATGTTCAACTGATACACTTCACCATCAGGTTGAGCATCAACAAGTTTAACTTCAACATTAGTATCTACAGTCATAGAATTAAGAATAGAATCTTCAATAACTTCTTTAGGAATAGAAAACTTTAATCTACTATAATTATCTTTATTAATTATACTAAATCTACCATCAGTATTATTCATACTAATAGCTAGAAAATAATCATTTCGTTTAATACTTTCATTCCATCGTTGTAAGAACTTATAGAACATTCTAAACTTTATTTCTCGACTATATAGTCTTTTAAACTTTGGAGAATACCAAGTTTTATGTTTATCTAATTCTTCTTTTACATTATCATAAGCATTTAAATTCATAATCTATCCATTACATTCTCCTTCACAAACAAAATCTATATCATCTTTATAAGTATTAAACTCATCAATATTAATTACATAACCCATATTATCTTCAGGAACAAATATACCAAGTTGAAGAACACCAATAGGAATTTTAGAAACAACATTTGATGGTTCATTAGATATAGATAAATCTATAATTGTAGCAATCATAGTCATTTTAGTAATAATACCGATGTGTTCTCTAGGAGAATACATATTTCCATAATTATTTGTACATCTTTCTTGTTGAGATGGAACATAATGAACTTTAGAACCTACTCTAAGACCAGAATGTCTATTAATTATTTCTCTTATAGTCGAATTAATATCACGTTCGTCTTCTCCATTGACTCTCATTTGACCTTCTTTGATATAAGCTTCAGCAATACCATTTAATAATCCTTTAATCATAACTTTAAATTTTAATCGTTAATATCAATAGCCTTTGCATGAAAAGGAACACTCTTAACTCCAGAACGTTCTCTATATTCTACAAAGGCATATTTACCAATAAATTTTTCTTTATTCTTTAAGATATACTCTTGTCTTGAATGGTCAAAATTAAGAGTACATTCAAATAGTTCATCATTAATGTCATTTCTAAGAACAAGTTTACAAAGATTAGTTCTAACTCCTTCAGGAACAACATCAACAATTTTGAACTTTGCATCATCAACTCGTTTATATTTAAGCATAGCTAAATTACGAGCACCAAATTGATAAGCAGAATTAACATCACGAATAATAAGACCTTCAAAACCAAGACCTATAAATTTATCTCTAAATCTTGTAGCATCATAAATATTAGTAATATTAACATCAGGTAATAATATAAGTTTACTCTTATTATTAAGATGCTGTTCATAAGTATCAAAAGTATAACATAATCTACTTATGTTATCGTTCTTAAACTTACGTCTAGCTTCATAACTCATATTATCAATAGCAATATCATAACACCAATATTGAAGAAGTAGATGTTGAGGAAGTTTTTCATTCTTAACAAAACTATTAATATCATTTACTTTATAACCAGGAATATAAAGTTCACCATCAAGGCAAGCTCCTTCTTCAATCATAGCATCAAGTAAATCATCTTTAATAGCTGGAAGAATTACTTCATCCATCCAAGTAAGTTTGGGAGTCCAATCAGTACCTTCTCTAGAACGATAAGTAAGTCTAATAGGATTAAACATATCACTAGTTTCTTCAGCACCAACAATACATCTAACTCCGTTAATTTTATATTGACCTAAGTAACTACGTTTATCAAAAGGTTTATTATCTTTAAGTACTTTTGCAAGCATAGGAAGAACAAAACCTTCATCAGTAGTATTATTCTTTGGAAGATAAGTATTAAGATATTTAATTAAGCTAAAATAATTAGAAAAACTTTCAGGAGCATTATCTTTAAGTTCAGAAAGTTCTTTATATCCTTCTTTACGTTTAGCTTTAATACGAGATTCAATCTCATTACCTTTAACTAACTTTCTAGCAACTTCTTCATCATGAATAGTGGCTCCAGCTACTAAACCGTATTTCAAAGATATGTTACCATTAGGAAGTTCAGATATATCCCAAAATTGGGGTTCACCTTTTGCATTTCTTTTATAAAGTCTCATAACTTAATTTTTAATTTACTAATAAGTTTAGCTCTAGCTTGAGCGTTTAACTGAGCAGCACTTTGAGTTTTCTCTTTCTTAGATTTTTCAAAACCTTCAAGAGTTCCTTCTTTAGCTTTCTTTCTAGTAGTACGAGTAGTCTTCTTTAAACCTTTCTTCTTATCATATATGATAGGAGGATTATCTTCTTCATATTTAAGATTACGTTTATGTAAAGCTACAAGTTTAGAAACATATTCGTCTCTTTTATTTTCATCAATCCACCCTTGTTCAAGAGCATAATTAATTCCATATAGAGTACGACTAACTTCATATTGATAAGGAGTACCAATAGTTTGCATCATTCTCATATCATCTTTAATACGAGAACAATCAAGACGAACACAAGCTTTAGCAACAAATTCATCAGCACCACAAGTACTAATGTCTTTAACAGCCATAGCTTGAACTTGTTCATCTACTACCATAGTATAAGCTTTTGGAAATCTTACCATCGTTTAGCTATTAATCTAAATATTACAACTTTATCTGGTTTACCTAGACGACCATGAGCATATTGAGCCATAGCACCAATATCATCAGTCTCTCTAGTTTGATACATTTTTGTAGGAGTTTTACAAGTATGAGTATCATAATCGTAATTAAGAGGAATATGAACAACATCTCTAAAAGGAATTAATTCATTTAAAGCATCATAATCTTCAGTACCATCATGAAAATCTACTTCACCATACGAAAATATATTATCACTATCCAAGTCAAAAGTAATACCACCTCTAGTTATAGTGATAGCTTTACCTTTATCAAGTAGAGCTTCTTCTTTATCGCTTATCCAAGTCATAAGAATACGAGTTTGTGATTTAATATTATTACCAACTTTTTCAGTATGGCAAATCACAGTCTGATAATCTTTTGAAATAGGCATCGGTATCACTCTTATCTTTTCTGTATCGGATTTCGACATATCTAATAGTTTCTTTAATAAAAGTATCTATTTCATCATTATTGAATTTATCATGTAAATCAGCAAAATCTTTACACTCATAATCTTCAAGTCCAAATTCTCCACGAGTAATAAAAAGATAAGGAATGCCATAAGTTTCTAAAAGATAATCAGCACCATCACGTCCGGTTCTATCAAAATCTAGAAGACTAACAATCATACCTTCATTATTAAGTCTTTTTCTAAGCCAAGTATATTCATTAGCTTTAAGTCTATAATTTTCACTAGGAAGATTAACAACTCCAATATTAAGAGTTTTTCCATCCGCCCCGTAGAAGATATGTTTGCTTAGATGACTACCTAAACTTAATCTATCTTTACTAGATTTAGTTATAATAATATAATCATAATCTTCTCTTTCTAGATTAGGAAGACCTTCAAGTACATTACAATTAGTTACAAACTTTAATTCCTTAGTTCTATCACGTAATGGAAAATATAGTTTAATAAGATATACTCCAGATTTATTACGACCAAGCATATAAGCATAACAAGGGTCATTCTTAGTATCTTTATATTTAGGAGTAGGATTAGTTACTCTATCAATATAATACTGCTCAACTGGAATAACAAAATGAGTATTAAGATAATTCAAATCTACATTTAATTTAGCCCATATAGCTTTATCTTGACGATTCCAACTACGAGGAACAATTTCAATAATAGCTTTTTTCTTACGAGCTTTAACGAGAGCATTCTTTATAGATTCGTCTACATCATAATCATTAACACGATTATCGATTTGATATGAAAACGTTCTATAAATATGACTTAGTACAAAATAAAAATCTTGTTTATTATTTGTACTAATTGGTCTTTCATATACAATACTTAGTACGTAAGCTACTACACCATATACATCATCAAAGAAACCAGCACCACCAAAATCACGAACTTTAAGCCTACCTTTGGCATTGTATGCAATACCCATACTACCATCAGTATCATCATCACGAAATACAGAAGTAATAAGATGATTATGTTCAACACAATCTCTAACTACTTCTAATGGTATATCTAAGTATTTACTTACAATTTCTTCTTGACTTACTCTAGATTCTATAAAAGCTTTTGTAAGTTTACTTGTGTTAGCATTACGTTTCATATTGATAAAAAAATTAGGGGCAACAACAGTATTACTACCATCGTTACCCCTTAGAACATTAAACTTTAGTTGAGAATTAGTAGGCAAAGAGATAACTCTTTACTTATCTACTTAGAATGGAAGGTCGTCTGTAGCAGTTGGGTCAAATCCACCACCAGCAGGAGCGCCAGCAGCAAATTCACCACCAACAGGAGGAACTACAGCACCACCAGCCATACCAGGCATACCAGGAATACCAGGAACACCAACAGTAGGAGTCTTATTGGTCTGCTTAGGAGTAATACTCTCCTTAACCTTATCAATAGCAAGAATAACAGGAGGAAGAATCTTTCCTTCCTTCATCTTAACTAGTTCGATAGCACCAGAACCAACAAATGAAGTAAACTGCAAATCTTTGCTCTTATCGACATCTACCCAATCACCTTTACGATTACGAGTAGCACGAAGCAACTTAATCCAACAAGAAAGAGGTTTACCATTACCATCCTTAAAGCAAGGCTTAGAAACAGCATCATCAGCAACATTAAATTGACCATTGAGCATAGCAGCAACATTCTCAAAGATATGACGATAACCATTAAGAACATCCTGTGCGTCTACTGCATTATACTGCAAGTTACCATTCTCATCTTCAGTATAATCTTCAAATGTAAGAGTAAGAGCATCTTCCTCTTCAGGAGTTAAATCGCGACCTTTAAGATAAAATACATCAAGAAGATGCTTTGTCCAATTAAGAAGAGCATCTACTTGCCAAGCATTCTTACCACCAGGAATAGTATCAACATTACTCTCAACTGGGAAGAAAGTCTTAGAAACATAACGACGTTCCTTAACATTCTCATGATTACTAGCAAAAGTAACTACGAGACGAGGCATCTTCAAACCGGCAAAAGAATTACCTTCTCCACTCTGAGACCACTCTACACTTACAGAATCAAGATGAGCCATAAATAAACCATTAGCTGGGCTAGCATCTTTCTCATGAAATTTAAGACGAGCAGCAGCTACTGTGTTATTACTAATACCTCTACGATTCTTCTTTACAGCACCATTTGCAACTGCTGCTGCTTCTTTTGTTACATCTGTCATAACTTAATTAAGTTTTAAAACGTTTATATTAATTGATTAAAAAAGGGAACTGATATGCTCAGTTCCCTATAATAAAAGCGAATGAATATCTAATGAATGAACTAATTACTCAGCAGATTCAGCAGCCTTGTTAGCAGCTACACGAGCAGGCTTCTCATCAGTATACTCACCAAGAGGATAATAGATAACATCAACAATCTTATGACCATCGTTGAACTTACCTGTCTCACCAGCCTTAACATCAACAGAGAAGACACGCTTCAAAGCAGTCTTATCTTTCATATCAGCTTTAAGCTGCTCCCAGTTGTTTGTATCAGAGAAGTTAAGCTTCAAACCAGTACCAACTGCATTACCACTAGCAGCAAGCTTGCAACCACTGAATGCCTGGGTCTGAGGACTCTGCATCTCATCAACTGTATAATGCTCCTTAATCTCATCATCTGTAGCATCCTCATTAAGGTTGTAAGCAGCAATGAGCTGAGCACGATTAGCAGCAATGATAGCATCAACATTCTCATCATAGAGCTTCTTCTTCTCTTCCTTAGTAAGACGAACAGCTACAGTAGCTTCTGAACCATCCTTCTTAAACATAGGAACACCCTTAGCAATATACCAAACAGTAAGAGACTTAATACAAGCTTCTACACCCTCAGAAGTCTCAAGGTCGAAACCATTATTCTTAGCATACTCCAACAAATCGGCATTTTCCTTAGCCATTACAAGTGCTTCAACATCAGCAATGTTATTAGCAAACATAATGTTATCACCAGCCTGCAAACCAAGAGCCTTAGATACAGAACCTGTGATAGCAAAACCACCCTTAGTAGTAGCAACAATAAGCTGAGGCTCAGCATTAACTACACTACTCTTAACACCACTTGCAACTGCTGAAATACCGAATGATAAACCGTTAATCTTCATAATTTTAAATATTTAAATTGTTAATAAAATAATTATATAGTATAATACTATTTACACACTAAATTGTTCCTTACTCTGGAGAAACTTCACCATTAGAAATTTCTTCAATATTTACAAAGTCTTCATCATTAGGAACTGAATTGGCAAAGACTTCGGATAATTCATCGTCTGACATAACACCCATAAGAATATCACTAGCTATATCACGAGCACCATACATAAAAGCACGATGACCAATCATAATACGAGTATATTTCTTAAAAGTATCTTTAGTAAATAAGTCAGCCGTATTAGCTTCTGTATAAGAGAAATGTCCTATAGCATGAGTTTCAACTACTTTGCCATATATTCTCTTAAACCTAGTAAACTTATATTCAGTAACATAATCTGTAGGAGTAGCCTGAGTTCTAATAACAGGAAATTTACCTTCTTGAGCTACTTTCATAGCTTGTGGTAGATTAATGCACTTAATACATTGTTCGTTAATTTGAAATTCGTTGTATATTCTACCTTTTAAATCTTTATAATATTTAAGAGGATAAACACCAACTATTTCATCGTCTGTTTTACTTTCAGCTTCTGCTTTGGTACGACATTTAACACAATACTGTGGAAGTAGTGT
>OBRN01000302.1_pt1 | contig 11972 bp, 9 predicted proteins | sample 1475621 | NCBI WGS metagenome assembly OBRN01 (sample SAMEA3360684, study PRJEB22359) | human gut metagenome | biome: ENVO:urban biome; feature: ENVO:human-associated habitat; material: ENVO:feces | place: Bangladesh | collected 2011 | reverse complement strand
GGCTCGCAGCATGGGCTGGGAGTGGGCTTTCATCATCATCGGTGTGCTCGGTTATGTATGGATGGGCCTCTGGCTGTGGCTCTATGAAAAGCCATCAAAGAGTAAGCATGTGAACAAGGCTGAGCTTGCTTACATTGAACAGGATGAAGATCTCGATAAGGTTGAGACTGAGAATACTGAGGCTGCAGGGACTACTGAAGAGGAGAAGACCATCGGCTTCCTCAAGTGTTTCAGCTATCGTCAGACATGGTCATTCATCGTTGGTAAGTTGATGACTGATGGTGTATGGTGGTTCTTCCTCTTCTGGGCTCCAGCTTACTTCTCAGATCAGTATGGTTACTCTTCTGACTCTGGTATGGGTATTGCCCTTATTTTCACTCTCTATGCGATTGTAACCGTATTGAGTATCGGTGGTGGTTACTTGCCAACCTACTTTGTTGACAAGAAGGGTATGAATCCATATATCGGTAGAATGCGTGCGATGTTGATCTTCGCTTGTTTCCCATTGCTCGGTTTGATAGCTCAGCCTATGGGTGAGTACAGTGCATGGTGGCCAGCTATTATCATTGGTTTGCTCGGTGCAGGTCATCAGGCTTGGTCTGCCAACCTCTATTCTACCATTGGTGATATGTTCCCTAAGTCAACAGTTGCTACTATCACTGGTATTGGTGCAATGGCTGGTGGTATCGGTTCTTTCCTTATTAATAAGGGTTCTGGTATGCTCTTTACCTATGCAGAGGGTCAGGGTTCTGCCTTCAGCTTCATGGGCTTCGATGGCAAGCCAGGTGCTTACATGATTGTATTCTGCATCTGTAGTGTGGCTTACCTCGTTGGTTGGTGTATCATGAAGGTATTGGTTCCTAAGTACAAGCCAATCGTTGTAGAATAATGAAAAGGTAAAAAGAGGGTGTGTCATAAGTCACATCCAATACGCCCTGAAAGGGCAGAAGCTCCTAGCCCAGGGCATCGCCCTGGGTTTTAAAACAAATACAAAAAAGTCGCCCTGAAAGGGCAAAAGCTTTCAATATCAAAGCTTTTGCCCTTTCAGGGCGACTTTGCTTTTTGTCAACATTACCCAGGGCGATGCCCTGGGCTAGGAGCTTTTGGGCTTTCAGCCCGACCTTGCTGCCATTATCTAGACTTATGACACACCCTCTTTAAATAAATCCTTGCTGTTTGAGGGCTTCGAGGAAACCTTGGCTCATCGCCTCGCAATCCTTCTTTGTGTATCGGATGTCGGTAAAAACCTGGGCTAGGGTCTCTACGTTGTTGATGCGAACGAACTCCTTGTTCTCTTCCAGAGCTTCCTTCTCTGCATAGAAGTCGTCAATCTTCTCTGGGGTGTAATCCTCAAAATGCTCGTGGTGGATGATGCTGCGCAGAGGGAGACGGTCGCTCAGAGCTGGATGTTCTGCCGGCCATCCGATGGTCAATGTGGCTACTGGCATTACGAGCTTAGGAAGTTTCAAGGTGTCGATAATCATCTTTGGCATATAGACTGTTGTTCCCAAAAAACAGGTACCAAGTCCTGCTTCTTCTGCCAGATTGGTAAATGTCTGAGTGAAGAGGAGTGCATCTGTAGCAGCATTCATGAAGGAGAGAATGTTGTCGTAGCCAGGAGTTCCCTTGCGGTTCTCTGCCCATAGGGTGGTGCGGCGATAATCGGCACAGATGGTGAGTACAACAGGGGCACCGGTTACCATTGGCTGGTTGAAATGGGCTGGCGCCAAAGCCTTCTTGCCTTCCTCACTACGGGTAACGACAACGCTGTAAAGCTGAAGATTACCCATGGTTGGGGTACGCATTGCGTCTTCAAGCAATTGATTTAGAAGTTTGTCAGAAACTTCCTTCGTTGAATATTTTCTGATGCTTGTTCTGTTCTTGATTGATGTCATAACTTTCCTGTTTATGTTATTATACCTTGTTATATAAAGTAGCTCGGTATTGTTTTAGAGCCCTTTTTTGATGCAAAGTTAGTGAAAGTTTTCCTAAATGGCTCATATCTTTTATATTTTTAGTGAAATATATGGTAAAACGTTTCATATTTTAGAAATAAAATCTTAATTTTGCACCATAATATTAAACGTTTGATAGAATGAATAAAGAAAATATGACTTTTGAAGAGGCTACTAAGGTCTTGTTAGATGAGTTGAAAAACAATTTAGCAGCTCTTCATAAACAATATGAAGTGCGTCCGGCAGATTGGAGCAAGATGCATGAGCAGCTGCTGAAAGTAGTTTCCGAGGAAACCCAAATTCCGTATGCACCCGAAGAGGTTGTTGAGGTCCGTCCAAGAGAATTGGAATGTGATGTCGTAAGATATCAGAATAATAAGGAAAAGTGGGTGGCTCTTGTTGGATTGCTCAATGGACATCCTTATGAAATCTTCACCGGTTTGCAGGATGAGGATGAAGGAATCATGTTGCCTAAGTCGGTTACTAAGGGTAAAATCGTAAAGACTGTTCTTGAGGATGGTGTGAAGCGTTATGACTTCCAGTTTGTCAACAAGCGTGGTTATAAGATGATTATTGAAGGTCTTAGCGAGAAGTTCAATCCTGAGTACTGGAATTATGCCAAGTTGATTTCTGGAGTGTTGCGTTATCGTATGCCTATTGAGCATGTTATCAAGCTTGTTAATCAGCTTCAGCTTACCTCTGATAGCATCAATACCTGGAAGAAAGGGGTGGAGAAAGCTCTCAAGAGATACCTCAATGATGGAAGTGCCTTTGATAAGGGTGACGATGACATGGAGGAAGAGGTTTGATACCGAGATTTGTTGAATCAGAAGACTAAACTATTTATGAATTAAACTATGCTTTATAGTAGTAGAATTTATTTGAAGAATGTACGTTTTCATGCTTATCATGGTGTGTTGCAGCAGGAGAGAATTGTCGGTAATGACTATGTTGTGAATCTGGTTGTAGATTACGATTTCACTAGTGCCATGGAAACGGATGAGCTGTCTGCTACCATCAATTATGCAGAATTGTATGAAATCATCAAAGAGGAAATGGCTATACCAAGTAAGCTGCTGGAACATGTAGTGGGAAGAATCGGTAAACGAGTCTTTTCTGAATATTCTGCTATTCGTCAGATACAACTGGCTATTACTAAAGAGAATCCTCCTTTTGGCGCTGATTGCGATGGTGCAGGAGTTGAAGTTGTATTAACAAATGATAAAACTTTATAGTTTATTTAGGTTTTCTGACAATAAAGTAGTAATTTTGCAAAGTCATCAGAAAGTATGTATAAAAAAATAACACTGATATGGGTGGTATTGTGGATGTTGGCATTGACTTCGTTCGCTGCCAATAGAAACTTTACACTTGTGATAGATGCTGGACATGGTGGTCATGATGCGGGTGCACGTGGTGCTATTTCCATGGAAAAGAACATCAATCTGTCTGTGGCGTTACAATTCGGCAAATATGTAGAGAGATATATGCCGGAAGTGAGAGTGATTTATACGCGAAAGACGGACAAGTTTGTTCCTTTGAAAGAACGTGCCAATATTGCCAATCGTGCCAATGCTGACCTTTTTATCTCAGTGCATACCAATGCATTGCCTGCAGGTAAGATAGCTCGTGGATTTGAAACCTATACGCTCGGTATGCACCGTGCCAAGGATAATCTTGATGTTGCTATGCGAGAAAACTCTGTAATTTCGATGGAGAAGGACTATAAGCAGGCTTATCAGGGATTCGACCCGAAATCTTCGGAGAGTTATATCATCTTCGAATTCATACAGGGCAAGAACATGGAGCGCAGCGTAGAATTGGCAAGAATGATACAACGTAAGGTTTGCGATAATGCCAATCGTCCAGACAAGGGAGTTCATCAGGCAGGTTTCCTGGTGTTGCGTGAAACATCTATGCCAAGTTGCTTGATTGAGTTGGGGTTCATCACAACGCCTGATGAGGAAAGAATTCTCAATAATTCTGATCGTGTTAATGATATCGCGAAATCTATTTATGATGGTTTTGCTCAATATCGAAATAAATATGATAAGAGGGTCACGGTTCCTTTTCGCCCTTTGCAGACGGGTGATGTAGAGGAATTGAAGGAAGAAAAAACTCAAGCTCAGGATGAACCTCAGAAGAGAACTGATTCTCAGAAGAGAAGTGAAGTTCAGAAGAGAACAGAAGTTCAGAAGAGAAGTGAACCTCAGAAGAGAAGTGAAGTTCAGAAGAGAAGCGAACCTCAGAAGAGAAGCGAACCTCAGAAGAGAAGTGAAGTTCAGAAAAAGTCTGAACCAAAGGATGCTCCTGTTTTCAAGCTTCAGATCTTTGTGGGTGATCGAATCCTTCGCAAGGGAGATGCTCACTTCAAGGGAGAGACTGATTATGAGTTTTTCCGGGAGGGTAATTGGGTGAAGTATACCATGGGGGCTTCTACCAATTATAACGAGATATATCGTTTGCGTAAGAGTTTGCAGGAAAAATTCCCTGAGGCTTTCATCATTGCTTTTAAAAATGGACAGAAGTATGATGTAAATCAGGCGATACGAGAATTTAAGCAGAATAAAAATAGATAAAAATGAAACTGACAAAGGAAATAAAGATAGCGCTGGTTGCTGTTTTAGGTATTTTGATTATGTATTTCGGAATTAATTTTCTGAAAGGCATCAATCTGTTTTCTACCAACAATACCTATTATATGACATTTGAAGACATCCAGGGATTGGGCGCTTCTACGCCTATCTATGCGGATGGTTACAAGGTAGGTACTGTGGATGTCATTAATTATGATTACAAAGAAAATGGTCCAATCAGAGTTACGGCCGATATTGTCAAGGATTTGAGAATTCCTGCAGGCAGCCAGGCTGAGATTTCTAAAGATATGATGGGCAACCTTCAGGTGAACCTGCTCCTGGCTAATAATCCACGTGAGCGTATTGAACCAGGTGGAACCATTCCAGGCTCTATCAATGCAGGTATCATGGGAAAGGCTGAGCAGCTTATTCCTGTTATGGAAAAGATGTTGCCTAAGCTCGATTCAATCTTGACCAGTGTGAATGCTCTCCTGGCAGACCCTGCTTTGGCAGCTACACTTCATAACGCTGAGACCATTACCAGCAACTTGACAGTTTCTACTCGAGAGTTGAATACCTTGATGGCTGGTTTGAACAAGCAGATACCAGGTATGATTGGTAAGGCGAATGGCGTGCTCGATAATACCCATAAATTGACAGCCAATTTGGCTGCTTTGGATGTACAGGGGACATTGAACAAGGTGAATGCTACCTTGGAAAATGCACAGCAGTTTACTGAGAAGCTGAATAGCAATAAGGGAACTCTCGGTTTGTTGATGAATGATACCCAACTCTATGAGAATTTGAACTCAACCATGGGGCATGCAGATTCATTGATGATAGATCTGAAGGCGCATCCTAAGCGCTATGTGCATTTCTCAATATTTGGAAAAAAAGATAAGTAAACTTGATTTTACTTATATAAATATTATCTAAATAACGAAATAGATGTTTCACGCCCCGATATAACTGCCAAACTGTTTGTTTGTTAGCTATTTCGGGGGTGTTACATAAATGTTTCACTGCAAGAATATTAACGATTGTGGATAACTCTGTAAAATGCAGATTATCAGCTGGTTATATTTAATGTATTAAAATTAATTAAATGAGGAGATTTGCTGTTCTCCTTTTTTTTTCTTAATTTTGCAACTGATTTCGCATCTTTAGTGGTGTGAACACAATCAATATCTAAAAAATAATTAATATAAAATAGTCAATGTTAGCAAGTCCGAAAGCGCTTTGGGATAATAGTCTTTTGCTCATAAAGGATAATGTGTCAGAGCAGCAATATAATACATGGTTTAAGCCAATAGTCTTTGAGTCGTACAAGCCATCGACAAAGACTTTGTTGGTGCAAGTTCCAAGTCCGTTTGTATACGAATACTTGGAACAGAACTATGTTGGCTTGTTGAGTAAGGTGCTACATCGCAATTTTGGCGACGGAATCCGACTCACTTATCGTGTTGTTACCGATAAGGAACATAAGCTGGCACAAGATTTAGAGGCTGATCCTGCAGACGAAGAGGTTGCTGAGCGCAACAGAAAAGCGAAGCAGGCTCAAACCCAAGGTGTCGTACCTGAGGCTCTTCAGCAGGATGACATTGATACCCAGCTCGATCCTAAGCTTACATTCAATAATTATGTAGAGGGTGAGAGCAATAAGTTGCCTCGTTCTGTGGGATTGTCTATTGCCGAGCATCCTAATACCACTCAGTTCAACCCTATGTTCATTTATGGTCCATCGGGTAGTGGTAAGACGCATTTGGTGAATGCTATCGGTTTGAAGGCAAAGCAGATATATCCTCAGAAGCGTGTGCTTTATGTCAGTGCCCGTCTTTTCCAGACTCAGTATACGGATGCTATCCTGCATAATTCCAGCAATGATTTCATCAATTTCTATCAGTCTATTGATATTCTGATAGTGGATGATATTCAGGATTGGGCAGGAAAGGCTAAGACATTGAACACTTTCTTCCATATTTTCAATCATCTTTTCCGCAACGGAAAGCGCATTATCTTGGCGAGCGACCGTCCACCGGTGGAGTTGAAGGATATGCCAGACCGCTTGATTACCCGTTTCTCCTGTGGCTTGGTATGTGAGCTTGAAAAGCCAAATGTGGAGCTGTGTGAAGATATTGTCAGCAACAAGGTTCGTCGCGATGGTTTGAAGATTCCTAATGATGTTGTGGCCTTTATTGCTCAGACCTGCAATGGCAGTGTGCGTGATTTGCAGGGTGCTATCAATGGTCTGTTGGCTTATAGCATCGTGTATAACAGTCATATTGATATCCGATTAGCTGAGCGTGTTATCAAGCGTGCTGTGAAGGTAGATGATAAACCACTCACAATTGATGACATCGTCGAGACCGTATGTAACCATTATAATGTAACTGTTACGGCTGTGAACAGTAAGAGCCGTAAGCGTGATTATGTGGTGGCACGACAGGTAACCATGTATTTGGCGCAGAAGTTCACCAAGATGCCTGCTTCACGCATCGGCAAACTCGTTGGTAATCGCGATCATAGCACAGTTATCCACAGTTGTTCCAAGGTTGAGGAACGATTGAAGGTTGATGCTGCATTCTGTGATGAAATCAGCAGTATAGAGAACGGATTGAAGATAAAGAGAGGTTAGAAATGCACGGAACCTTGGTATAGTGGTTCTGTTTATATAAATGAAATAAAAGGAAGTCGGGCATTTTTGTATATGCTCAGGCTTCCTTTTTCTGTTTATTTACTTTTAACTTGATCTTTTAACTTGAACTTTATGATTAGTCTTCTTTTGAAGTTGCTTTCATCATCTTCTTCCATTTGAAATATCCGGCTACGGCAATGATGACGTAGAGACCATAGAGTCCTGCCTTGAATGGGATACCTTTTACTATATAGAGATAGCAGCAGACAGCATCTACAAGAATCCAGAAGAACCATTGCTCGATGTATTTGCGTGCCAAAGCCCATAAGCCCACAAAGCTCAGGGCATTGGTGAAGCTATCCTGCAAAGGTACAGTGGAGTTGGTGAAGGTAATCAGGATATAATAGGTGATTCCCCATGCTGCCAGAAAGAAAATAGCGGTAGGGAGATAGAGCGATTTTTTCATATAAGTGATCGGAAGCTCTTCTTTTTCCGTCTGATTGTGTTTCTTGCCGAATTTCCAAACAGCATAGCCATAGACGGCTGCCACCGTATAATATACTGCCATACCCGCATCGCCATAAAGACCATGGCTCCAGTATAGCCAGACATCCAGAGTCGGCATGATGATGCCCACTGCCCAAAGCCAGATGCTGGCACGGTACTCCAGCAAGATGTAAATCAAGCCGAGTACCGTGGTAAAGATGTCTAAACCATGTGATGCAATATAATCCATCATAATGTTTTAGTTTTTGAATCTACTTTCTAGAAAACCGTGATAATTAGAACTTCAATGTTACATGTCCCATTACAGTGGTGCCTGCCATAGGAATATAGCTGATGGCACTGAGGCGGTGATCCTGAGTGTAACCGGCACTCTGACTTACCGCATTGTACCATACGGAACCGCTCGCTGCGTAATGACGGTTGAAGATATTGTTGATATCAAAACCGAAAACCATCTGCTTGATTCCCAGCTTCTTAGCTACATTTGTCTGATAGTTGAGGCTCAGGTCGCTCTGTGAATAGCAAGGTAATGAACGGTCTTTGCTCTCAGAATTGTCGAGATACTGACTGCTTACGAAGTTTGTGTGCCAGGTTGCTGAGAATCCGGCATAGTGCAGGTCGATGAAACCATTCAGAATAGCTGATGGAGAATATGACAAGGTTGAATTGTCGTAGTGTATCTTCAATGCATCACCATCGCCATCCCAATTATCTACATACTCATCGAAATCCTTAATTTTGTTCTTGCTCAAAGCAGCATTTCCCTCCAAGGACAACCATGACAATGGTGCCCAACCGGCTGTCAGTTCAACGCCCATGCGATAAGAATCCTTGATATTGGTGGTCAATGGCTCACCGATTTCGCTCAACTGTCCGGTTTGAGCAAGCTGGTTGTCGTAATCCATGTAGTAGAAGTTGGCACCTGCATGCCAGTTGCTTCCCTCATACTGATAACCGAATTCCACATCGAGTAACTTCTCCTGTTTAGGGAAAGGATAGTTGAGGTTGTCGGTATAGTTGTTGCGCTCCGGCTCACGGTTGCTGTAAGCTACGGAAGCGTAAGCCTTATGACCGTCCTTGTTGAAGCTGATACCTGCCTTAGGATTGAAGAAATTGAATTTCTCGTCGATGTTCAACTCCTGGTTCTTGTAGCTGCCATCTGCCTGGGCGATAAATTTATCGTTGATACCGTCGGTCTTGTATTCCACACGGCGGTATTGCAGGTCTGCGAATACATTCCAGTAGTCTGCAAAGCGATAGCTTGCCTTGATGAAGGCGCTATAGTCGTATTTGTGGGCATCAGAATCATAGTACTTATACTTGCCGTTGCTGCCGAGGAACTGCTTCTCTGCGTCCTGATTGGCGATATAGGTAAGGTAACCCCAGTGGTTGCCACGGAACTGCTGGAGGTTCAAGCCTCCGATTACGTCCCAGTGTTCATCCTTGTAGTTGGTGTTATATACCATGCCGTAGGTGTTCTGGGTCAATCCCTTCTTGCGGATGAAGTCAGATTTCTTAACCTTGTTGCCCTCTGCATCCTTATAGATGAGTCCAAATTTCTCAAACTTGGCGTTGTTCTTGAACTCCTTGTAGTAGCCGTAACCATAGGTATAGTGCAGGGCGATGTTGTGGCTCCAGTGGCTGTTAGGAGTCCAGGCTGCAGAGAGAATATTGTGGTTCTGATAGAAATTATCCGTAGTTTTCTCCCATTTGTTGCCGTTTCTGAGGGTATATGGCTTGATGGTATAATCGCCCTTTCCATTGCGCACCAAATCGCCAGTCAGGACATTGAATTTCCCCAGTCCAGCCTTGTACATATCCTTGTATGTGCGTATTCCATCATCCATCAATGTGAAGTTGGTATTGTAGTCGCCTCCCAACACGCCATTCCATGCCTGTCCGGTCTTCTCGAAGTTGCCGATGTTCTTATAGCTGATCTTGAAGTTATCTCCTAACCAGGTCAGTCCACCATAGTAAGAGCCTGATCTGCCGTCTGTTCCGTCGATATAGCCATCTGTGGCAGTCTCATGATAAGCACCGTCAAAAACCAGGTGGTTGCCCATCAGTCCGGTAGAGAAGCTGACGCCCGTATTGTAAGTGTTGTAAGTGCCGTAAGAACCAGTTACTTCTGCCATAGGAGTGAGCGAAGGAGCAGCTGTAGCCATAGAGATGCTGCCGCCGAAAGCACCATCACCGTTGGTAGAAGAACCTACGCCACGCTGCACCTGAACACTGCCCAAGAGCGAAGCATAACTGTTCATGTTAGCCCAGAAAACGGTCTGGTCTTCAGGAGAATTGAGAGCCACGCCATCGAGTGTCACGTTGATGCGGCTACCGGCAGCACCACGGATACGCATATAGGTAGTACCCGTACCGATACCATTTTCGCCCCAAGCCAGAATACCTGGTGTGCGAGAAAGGAGGAAAGGCAATTCCTTACCTGTAGAGGAAAATTGTTGGAGTTCTGATTTCTTGATGTTGGCAATGGCGTATGGAGCCTCTTTTGTGGCACGTACGCCTTTTACGATTACTTCATTCAAATGTTGCACCTTCAAGGTGTCGATTTTTGTCTGTGCCAGTGCAGCTTGGCTTGCCAAAGAGCAAAATGCTACACCGAGTGTGATCCCGTTGAATCTTTTCATTTATTTAAATTAAAACCTTTGTATAAGGGGCATTCGTGTAAAGCTACCCCTTCGTCAGCGCTCTGCTAACTGGATGCAAAGTTAGCAATAATAACCGAAAGCGCAAAATTTTCGTAAGTTTTTTCAAGGTTTCAGTCTTTATATCATTCTTTTTTATTATATTTGCAGCTGTAATTGTATTTTGAACCTAAATAAAACGAAGATATGGTTAAGAATATTTATCGTCTATACCTTTGGGTCTTCTTTTTGGGGACTATGCTAGCATTCTCTTCGTGTCAGAATGAGCAGCAGAAGAATCTGCTCAGCGAGGATGCTATCAATGGTTCTGTGTCCGAAATTTATTCCAATGCCGTAGCGCCCCTATATGATTATATGGACAAGGACAGCCTGGAAACTTCTGATGCCGACCCGCTTTATCATATTTGGGATAATATCTATCAGGGTATTTCTCTTGCCAATTATTCCCTTGATTTCATTGATGCCAAGGCCTCACTGATTACTGCCGACCAGAAGGACCGGTTGAAGGCTGAGGTGCGAGCCATCAGAGCCTTACTTTATTATGAGGCGATGGATCTGTTTGGGCGTATTCCGGTGGTTTTGTCTTCGGAAGAATCTGCTATTTATGCCTCTGCAAAGTCAGATTCCACAGCTTCCTTTACTGATATCTATCTTTCTTCCCAAAGTGAGAGGAGTGAGGTCTTTCAGTTTATTTTCAGTGAGTTACAGCAGGTTTTGCCTTATCTCTCCGCTCAGCATAGCGGTAGGGAGGGCAGATTTTCCGGTCGCATCACGAAGCCGGTGGTCAACTATCTGCTGGCAAAGATGGCTTTGAATGCTGAAATTTATACTTTTGATGATTGGACCAAGGGTTACAAGAAGCGTCCAAAGGGTCGTAATATTGATTTTATGGTTCAGACAGCCGATGGTGCCTCCCTGCTGAATGACCTCAAGGCGAGCGAGAATCGCAGCAAGAAGTTGAATGCGTGGGAAACCTGTATTTACTATTGTGATGCTCTGGCTGCTGAGGGATATTCCTTGGACGAGGATGTGATATTCTGCAGTACCGGCAGCCGTACAGTGCTTCCTAGCCGTACCGGCACCCCAGTTGCGCGTTTCCTGTTCCGTTATACGGATGTTTTGCTGATGAAGTCAGAGGCGAATATCCGTAATGGTGAGGATGGCAGAACCGAACTGAATATGGTTCGCGCCCGCCAAGGCAAGCCTGCCCATAGGGCTACGCTCAATCGTATCCTCGAAGAGCGTCTTGCCGTATTGTCAAGAGAAGATATTCATCGTCAGGACCTTATCCGCTTTGGTATGTTTACTGATGCTTTCAATCTCTATCCATATCTTAAAGGCAAATCGTCCGGTTATATCACCGTTTTCCCGATTCCTCAGAAATGTATCGATTTAAATCCTAAGTTGGTACAGAATAAGGGATATGAAGTAGAAGGATTATCTGCTTATAAAACAATGCGTTATGACTAATGGTGAGTGAAACGCCGTGTGGTTGGAATAGCATTTTTTATAAATCTAGCAACGCAGCGTTTCACAGCGTCGCTAGATTTATTTTTTTATTTCCTTTGGATAGCAAATTGGTTTACAACTGAATTTCCTGTAGGAATTACAACTGATAGAATTTGGTGAAAGCCTTCAC
>OBRN01000299.1_pt1 | contig 11991 bp, 10 predicted proteins | sample 1475621 | NCBI WGS metagenome assembly OBRN01 (sample SAMEA3360684, study PRJEB22359) | human gut metagenome | biome: ENVO:urban biome; feature: ENVO:human-associated habitat; material: ENVO:feces | place: Bangladesh | collected 2011 | reverse complement strand
TCCCATTCAGCCGATGAATTCATCAAAATAAGCGAGATAGCTGATGCTATCGCCAAATACAAAGAGCTCTTAGATGGCGCTGCCATCTAAGAGCTCTGCTCAATTCATCTATATTATATATTACCTGCAGAATTACTTCACTACCTGTTCTGTAGAGGCATTCTTGCCATTAATAGGAGTACCGGCAGTACCATCGTTGATAAAGAACTTAGCCTTGAGATATGCCGTAGGAATCTGAACCTTATACCAACCAGTCTTACCATTATGAGAAGCAGATGCATCGTAAGTCATCTTGACTCCTGGCCATGCAGCAGAAGAGGTTGTGCCATTATAGAAGTAGCAATAAACATTCTCCCAGTTGGAAGCATTATCGAAGTAAACATACTCCGGATCAACGATCTCATCTTCATGTACCTTGGTCACAGTAGTGCTGTATGCTCCGTCAACATAGTAGCCGTGGTTGACAAACTCCACGTCAGCAGTTATCTTATTTCCATTACCATCCAAGAAAATGATTTGAGTAGGAGCACTTGTCTCGGTGCCATCATAAGTCCACTTGAAGACATTCTTTCCAGAAACACTCTTACCTACAAGAGGCAACTTTTTATTGATAGCATCATTCCAATCACCAGCATACTTAATTACAGGACTAACCTTGTTATTCCATACATATACGGCTGCTGCCGCATTGGATGTTTCCAAGAAACAGGAGATTTCGTCAGCCTTGCCCAATTCTGGAACGTAAGCCTTCACCTTCTTGTAAGTTACCGAACCTGTTTCTGTCTTGCCTTCCTTGTCAGTTGCACCCCAAGTGATAGTGACATTCTTACCATAGGCAACATCAGCACCTACAGTAAACTGCTTGTCAGCAGTAAAATCCTGCTTAGCACCATCATTCACCTGAATCCAGGCAGAAACAGCATTCAAAGGAGTAGCAGTCACAGTGAGCGTCTCATCAGAGAAGGCTGTACCATCAGCTGGATTGAAAACAACCTCAGGAGGCAGCACAATAGAACCAGCATTATAGATGACAGCAATACCTGACTCGCCAACATGACCAGAGATTGTAGAAGCATTGACGGTGAAAGCACCACCGCCTACCATATCCTTATAAGTACCAGGCTTGAGCCACTTGCCGTCGCCAGCACCATTGGCTACTGTCACGTCACGGTCAGAACCATTTCCCAATACGATAATAGCGCCACTCTTACGAACCTGAGCACAAACGCCATTACCTTTTACATAATAGTTTGGCTCGCCGGCACAAACGTTGTGCATGTAGTTTACCTGAGCTACTTCAGCATCTTTGAAGTGAACACTTCCCTTATCACCAAATTTGATATCATTCTTTGCCTTCTGAGCAGGACGGGAGAAATAAAGAGCGGTAGCTCCATTGTTTCCTGCTACAACTGCATAAGCACGGTCGATAACATTCTGGCTTTTATTCTTTGACTCACCACCATCGTTGGCATAAGTATCATGACTTTCACCCCAATAAACCAACTTTTCTGTCTTTGCATTTCTCCGATTGAAATTGCCAACAGATTCGTTGATAGAACCACCGGCAAAAGAATTGGCAAAGCCGTTACCATAACCATTATCGGTAATGCTCATGTAGGTTTGATACTCTGGGAAAAGGACATTATCATTACCACCAGTACTGTCAAGGATCTCACCATAGTTGTACATCTCCTGATCCACCACATTCTGCATAAAAGAGTCACCCTCAGAAGGCAAACCAATGTGCTTGATAGCATCCCAACGGATACCATCCACACCACAGGCCTTCAAATCCTGGATGTATTGTTTGATGATGGCTTGCACAGTAGGATTGTTGGTATCGAGGTCCCACATTCCAATCATACCAAATGTAACCTGATGGCGGTCATTCCAGCTACCCACACCAAATCGTTCATGATAAAGACTCTCGTCCTTCAAGCGTTCAGCCACGTTAGGATGGTCGGTATGGTTGGCTACCACATCCACAATCACCTTAACACCATACTCATGAGCCTTAGCACAGAGAGCCTTCAGGTCAGCTTCAGTACCAAGACCATTACCTATCTTAAAATCGTATGGACGATAAACATCATACCAAACGGATCCTTTACCTGCTCTTTCGTGAACAGGAGAAGTCTGAACGGCAGTAAAGCCTGCCTTGGCGATATTAGGAATTTCTTCCTGGATATCTGCCAACGTCCAGTCGAAACAATGAAGGATGACACCATCCTGAATATTGTCTTTAAGACCATATTTGTTGTCTGCGAAAATGTTGGATGCCATGGTGAAGAGCATCACCAACATCAGAAGACCATAATTGATTGTCTTTTTCATATTCTGCTATTATTTTCTGATGATTACTTTTTTACCATTGTGAATATAGAGTCCTGGCTGAGCAGGCTTGCTGATACGGACACCTGTGATAGAATACCAGGCATCATCAGTTGTCTTCTTCACAGCTGTGATGGTAGTATTCTCTATGGCTGTAACAACCTTACCGTTTACATAAACCGTTTCTCCCTGAAGAGTTGAACCTGCTTCGCCATTATTGATGACGAAACAACCTGTAAGGAAAGCAGCAGGAACCTCCAAAGAATAATAGCCTTTCTTGCCGTTATACTCAGTCTCTTCGTCGAGCTGCATCTCCACGCCAGGCCATTCTACAGAAGCCTCAGTTCCGTTATAAATATAGCAATATACATTCTTCAGGTTCTCTATTGTATTATCAAAGAACACCTTTACCTTGCCTGCAGGAGCTGTCTCAATGGTCTTGGTATATTTACCTTCTACGTAATAACCATGATTCTTGAATTCCTGATTACCGCCATTCAGTTTCTGCTCACCATCATGAGTAAAAATCACACCAGTAGGAATTTCAGTACCAGCTGTATATGTCCATTTAAAGACATTCTTGCCATCTTTAGTTCCCATCAAGGTCATGGCATCTCCAGGCCACTTAGCAGTAGTAAACTGACCCACCTTGTCATTCCATGCCCAAATCTTGGCATTGTCATAACTTGTCTCCAAAAACACGGAGATTTCATTTTCCGTTACCACTGGTGTATAGTCTGCCGCAAGTGCTGAAACTGGAGCCATGAAGGTCATGCTCAGCAGCAATACCAGTGTACAAATCAACGTATAAAATTTCTGCATAAACAAAATGTATTAAGTTTGAATTATAAGATTTCGTCGGTAAAAATAAGAATACTTTTTGAAAAACAGATGAAGAAAAGTTGAATAAATAGCATAAAAAAAGACAATCGTTTGCACAATTTGCAAGCGATTGCCTTCTATTTTCTGACTTAATAATATTTATATTATTAGCGCTACGCCCTAGCGCATTCAGGTTCTTTCTTTGCTATTCCGGAATACTACTGACAGACATAGTTACAGAACAGTCCTCAGAAGCGCTTGAGCGAGATCTGGTAGAACCAAGCGAAAGTTTCAAATGAAGGAGATATGTCTTCCTCTTTTCAAAATTAAAAGGATTATTAACATCTAACAGATTTTTCTTTACCTTTACCGTATTCTGAGAAGTTCCCTGCTGTACCGTATAAGTAATCTGCAGATAAAATGCCTCTTTCTTTTCCTGAGGGATCACATAGAGATAAGAATTGGGATCATTTTCTATTTTTGCACATGTATGGTCTAACTGAGAAGCAGTTAACTTTAAGTCGCCTCCATCTTCAGTATCGGGAGGAGTCCAAGTATAAATCACTCTTTTACTTTTTTCTTTGACAACAGACCACCCCCAAAACACATTATCTCTTTCGTCTGCCAGATTCAGGTAGCCCTAGACATCCAAAGCCCCTTCTTTATCTGTTTTTCCATACAGTTTCACCTCCTCAACTTTTACCACAGCACCATTTTTCTCTAATTGCTGATTGACTGTGATATCAAATGCCAAACGGGCTAAAGCATGCTTAAACTGAAAATCCACTTTACTGGCAGAAGTCGGAGATTTTGGTACTTCTCTCTTTTTTACTGCCCACACCAAATCTACAAGATTAACAGAAGAATTAAACTCTATATAAGTTGGATTAGCTTTGTTTTCCCCGGGGCATTAACCAGTTTTACTCCATCAATATGAGGAGTATAGGCATAGAATTCCACAGAACCATTATCTGGTCAATATTGGGTATTTGTGTATCCCCAACTATTTCCATTCCAGGTTACGTGTTCATTATCCATCATATCTGAAATTGCCTCATTAGCATGGGTATGTCTTGCAAAGACACTAAATCCGGACGTTTCCTTGAGAGAAGCAAGATTGGTTTCTCCAACACGGGTTGATGCATTCGTACCAAGATAAGCATCAAAGTTGATTTCAGAAGATGAAGGTGAAGTTTCATCCATGCCTTCGCCAGCACAACCAGATAATACCAGCTGGGCTATCAAAACATAATAGGCTAAACGAAGAAACTTCATCTTATTATTATATCTATTAATTCTTTATTTTTACCCGATACGATTAATTCCAAGAATTGATTTTGCCCTGATTGGTATCTGTCCAACCTTCAACTGTTGTTACATCGAATTCAATAGGAGTCAGACCAATGGTCAAGTTGATTGTATATGCCTTGCCCTGCTCGAATTCCTTATCAAGTTGCTTATAAACCTTAGTTTTCACAGTTGTCTGATCACTATAGGTCATAGTGTACTCTACGATAACATAAAGTTGATCAGGTGCTGTTTTAGAGAATTTCTGTGGAATTACAAACAAATATTTTGTCTCAGGATTTGTAGCAGCATCTGTTTTACTTAACTGATCAGAAGATAAGTCACCTTTCTCTGAAGCGGCTTCCCTTGTCCCAGCAGAAATCCTTCTGAAATACCAGTTAAGGATCCTCTCGCAGAATACAGGTATCCTATATTTGGAACTTTCACGATGACCTAGATATGCGAAAGCACATTCCTTGGCGTTAAAGTAGTCTCAGAAAAGTCTCCAGAAACATCGAATTCATCGAGTTTATCAGAGGCAAGCCACTCGGGCTCACCCCCTATCAATTCATTATCTCCACGCGAGTACCAGCGCGATGTTGTATGCAGTACCACAGCTCGCGCCGTCTCGTAAAAGTCCATTCCTAGAAAGTCGAGTGTACCAAACTCGGTCGTACTCTGGTTGAATACCAGTACATGATATTTTCCAGGTTCTAAGGAAAAGTCGGCATGAGTTATCTCATTAGTCAAGACAGTATGCGGAGCACCACCTGACCAGGGAAACACCATGACCGTCATACCAGTAGCCACCTTTTTAGCAAGCAATTAAAAAACCTCCAATCGAACCAATCGATTGGAGGTTTCATTTCTATCATCTACAGCAACCAGGCAGTAAAAACGCTACCGGCTGCACCATTTCATACATTATCGGCTCAGCCAAGCCTCCGGATTGAGCTTGGCAGTCTCTTTACGAAGCTGGAACTGGAGGATGTTATCAGAGCCAACACTACCCAAAGCCTGACGGGTACTTACCTTCTGACCCTTATGAACGCTGACCGATTTCAGATTACAGTAAACAGAGATGTAGGCACCATGACGGACCAGCACATTCCACATGCCACCATAACCGAAGACGGCACTCACCTCACCATCGTAGATGCTGCGAGCTACACAACCAGGCTTGCCCTGGATGTTGATACCCTTATTGTCGAGCGTTACACCCTTCAAGCCTTCTACATTATACTGACCGAAATGACTCACCACACGATAACTGCCGCTGATAGGCATCGGCAATCTGCCACGGTTAGCCTCGAATCCACCGCTCAGCATACGGTCTACCGAACTCAAGGTAGAAGCCTCCTGTGCCACCTTCTTGGCAGCGGCAATCTCACGGGTACTGCGTTCCGCATCCATCTTCGCCTTCAACTCGGCAGCCTGTCTTTCAGCCTCTGCCTTTCTAGCAGCCTGTTCGGCAGCAGCCTGACGGGCAGCCTGTTCGGCGGCGGCACGCTGGGCAGCTTCGGCAGCAGCACGCGCCCTAGCCTGCGCTTTAGCCTTCGCCTTTGCTTCAGCCTGGGCAGCAGCCTCCTCCTGAGCCTTTTTTGCAGCCTCAGCAGCCAGTCTTGCTTCTTCAGCCGCCTTTCTGCGGGCAGCTTCGGCAGCAGCCTCACGCGCCTTGGCTTCGGCTATACGACGGGCATTCTCCCTGGCAGCAGCCTCGGCAGCAGCTTTCTTGCGAGCCAGTTCCTCGGCACGTTTCTTGGCGGCAGCAGCGGCAGCAGCCTTTCGCTTAGCCTCGGCAGCAGCACGGGCTCTCGCCTTGGCAACTTCCTGAGCAATCAGACGGTCAATCTGAGCGTTGATTGCCGCATCTTTCTGACGCTGGTCGGCAATCACAGCCTGAATGGTCTTCTGCTGTTTCTGCAGTCCCTGCACCATCTCCTGCTGCTGGGTCTGCTTGCCTTCCAAAACCGTCTTCTCCTGCTTACCCTTATATAATAAGGTGTTCTTATGTCCCTTTACATGCTGCAACTGCTGGTGCTTCTCGTTCACCTGCTTCTGCTTAGCCTTTACAGCCTCGCCCTGCACCTTCTGATAGGAAGAATACTGGCGGATGAAGGAAAGGCGGCGATACATCTGTGTCAGATTCTTGGCACTGAAGATGAACATCAGCTTATCCTGAACCGTATGATGACGGCTCATATAGCGCATGGAACGGATATACTTGTTCTTACGGTCCTGCAACTGTTGCTGAAGCGTTTTCAACTGCGCCTGCAGAATGCCGATATTGCCGTCAATATGATGGATATCCTTCTGGATGCCGTCAATCTTCTTCTGGCTCTGGTCTATTTCTCCGTTCAGCGCCATCAGGTCTTCAAGACGTTTCTTCACATCCGCCTGATTCCTGCGCAAAGCCTGCTCCTGTTCCCTGATCTTCTTCTGGATAGAAGCGCGCTGTCCCTGCAAGCCTCTGATTGATGCATTGCTATAGGTTGCAGCCTTGCGTTCTGCTCTGGTTGGCGCAGCCGATTTGGATGTTTTTCTGGCCACATGACCTCTGCTGTTCGTCTTCCTGGCAGGAGTAGCAGCCTTCTTTTTCGCAGTCACAGCAGTCTTCCTCACCGGCTTCTTCTGGGCAGAATGCTTCTGCGCAAAAGGGGCGAGCGAGAAGGTGATTGCCATGATGAATAATAAGATTCGCTTCATTTCTTATATTAAAAACTCATATTCTATACTTACAAACTCTTGATGAGCATTTACATACTCAATATCTTGCTAAGCACATCTGTTGGAGAAATCTGCTTGTATTTGCTGGAAATCTCGGTCTGAGTACTCCACTTGCTGTCGGTTTTCACCTGATTCAATTCGAGATTGATCTTCGCCATCTGCCTCTTCCTGGTAGCGGTTGTGGTCATCGTCAGATTCAGGGTGGCAGGGAACATCTTGACGCCTACACTCTTGAAGTTGCCGTAGCCGACATGGAGATTGGATGTGCCGTTCTGCGCACTCTTATAGACTACATCGGCTGCTGTGATACGGCCGGTTGTGCGGTTGGCTGTCCAGGCATAGGTCATATTGCCATTCTTGAAACTTACCGGCACATTATCCCCTGCCACATCCAAGGTGGCATCAAACTTCTTGAGGTCTGATTCCTTCACGGTCCGTTCGCCCGGCAAGAGCAGCTGGTTCCAGAAGAGAGCCTGCAGAGAATAAAAGGAGATGCCCTGCTTCTTGAGGAAATCTACCTGGGTATAATCTGCCTTGATGTATTCCTTGTGCAAACGGTCGATGATAAGTACATGGTCGGGAGTAAACTCCAGACGGCCCACCTCTGTACCCAAGATAGGAATAAAGAGCTGGATGCGGATGATTTCATCCTTGCGCATGCTCAGTTTGCCCGGCACGGTAACATCCTTATCACCAGCCTGGAGACTGAACGACATGTTGCCTACAATATTCTTGGTATAAACCTGATTGTCTGAAACCTTCTGTACGAAAGCCAACTTCTTGAGCGTCTCACTCTGATGAGAGTCAGAAACCTTGGTGGCATTCTCTTTCTGATGACTGGCTGATGAGGAGCCAGAGCCCTGTACATTCTTGCTGGTTCCGCAAGAACCGAGGAGCAGGATGCTGCAGGCTGCGGCAAGCAGCATCATTTTATTCTTCTTCATTGTATATTTCATCTTTCTTGATTTTTCAACTTTCCTTTTATTTCTTCTTACCTTTTCTGACTGACTTCTGCTTAGCAGCAGGTTTCTGCTTTGGCGCATTACGCTTCTTCAGTTCTTCTTCGGTAATATATTGTCTGTTCTTAATCTTCCATGCCAGCACCTCAGTCTGGTTCTCTCCGGTATAGGCTTTCTTCCAGAAATCCACGGATTCATCGGCAATACCATTCATATAATAGATATCTCCGGCATGTTCCAGAACCGTACTGTTATCTGCGGTGGAATCGCGGTTTTTGAGTGCCTGGTCTATATAAGTCTTGGCATCAGCATAGCGTTCTTCCATAAAGAGAATCCAAGCATAGGTATCCAGATAAGTACCGTTGTTCGGCTCCGCCTTGATAGTTTTGTAGCTCATCGACTCAGCCTTATGCAGGTCAACACCCTTCTCGCTCAGATAATAGGCATAGTTGTTCAGCGCCATCACGTTGTCATCCTTCCATTGCAGGCAGGAGTCGTAAGCCGCAAAGGCTTCCTGCTCTTCACCTTTCTTATGAAGAATATCGCCGGTTACGGCATAGAGGTCGGATACCAGGTCGGCAGGCGACTGTGCATTCACCTGCGCCAAGCCGAGACGGAACTCACGAAGCGCCTCGTCTTCCTTATCTTTCTGATAATACGCCATTCCACCGAAGTAATAGAACACCATTTCTTCGGGATTATACTCCTGAGCCGCCTTACATTGCAGGGAAACCAGGTCATATTTCTTCTCGTTCCAGAGCATCTGTACGAGTTGCATTCTGGCATTCACGTTATCCGGCGCAATAGTAAGCACCTTTTCGAAGGCACGGCATACCGAGTCGGCTGGCATTTTCTTCAAACTCATGTAAGCAGCTCTCATCTCTGCCACTTCTGCTGACGGATAAGCCACGTTGAGTGCCTTGTCGAACAGCGCAATCACCTTGGTAGAATCGCCACCTTCGCTCTCGTTTTTCTGGATGAAAGAGCGGTACATCATCACCTTGGTCTCCAGATCCGATTTCGGACTCATCAATATCTTATCGAGCATCTGCTCGGCAAGCTGCTCCTGATGGGTGGCATTATAATAGTCGTAAAGCGACATCTGGGCATAGGAATTGTCAGGCTCTTCCTTCAGTACATCGGTAAAGCACTTGTAGGCTTCCTTCTGGCGGTTGTGCTGTACGAGCCAGTTGCCCAGCATCGTCTTGTACTGCATATCCAGCGGATGCTGGTCTACCAGCGACTTCAATTCCTGATAGGCAGCCTTCTTGTCTTCCATCAGTTCATAAACTCTCATTTTAGAGAGGGTGAACTGTTCGCTTTCACCTTCTTCCACTTCAAGACGCGAAATGGTTTTGAGTACCAATTTATAATCCTTGTTCTGGGAATAAAGCTGAACCAGGATGCGGAGGGCATCGGTATTATCGTGGTTTTTGGCATACAGATTCTCATAGGCATCGATGGCAAGATCGTATTTCTGGCTACCTATATAATATCTGCCCAACTGCTCTGCATAGGTCTGGTTTTCCGGATTCAGTTCTATTGCCTTTTGCATATAGGCAAGTGCCAGGGAATCCTGTTTGAGCTGAGAATAGAAAAGCGACTCATAGAAATAGGTTTCAGCCGCCTTCGGGTCAATCTTCCTGGCATGTTCAAAGAGGTCGAAAGCCGCCGAATAATTGCCGGCAGCCTGCTGGCGCGCTCCCTCCAGGAAGAAATAGTTGTAGCGCTGGCGGTCGTTCGGAGAGAGATGGTCCTCCAGAACCACCGGCTTCTGAACCGGCTGCACCTTCTTTTTACGGGCAAGCGACGGCATGGCTACCGAACCCAACAAGACCAGCCCCATTGCCCAACTGATATTTCTAAGATTCATCTTCACGATTCTAATCCTTTCTATTCTATCTTTCTTTAACAATCTGTTATTTTACACCCGTATGACCGTATCCACCGGCTCCACGTTCGGTTTCATCGAGCTCATTAACCTCGATGAAATCGCATTGTTCGTGCTTAGCCAGCACCATCTGGGCTATACGCTCGCCATCGTTGATAACGAAATCCTCTGTAGAGAAATTGATGAGCAGAACCATGATTTCACCGCGATAATCGGCATCAATGGTTCCCGGCGTATTCAGTACGGTAATGCCATGCTTCAAAGCCAGACCGCTGCGAGGACGGATCTGCGCTTCATACCCTGCAGGCAAAGCCATATAAAGACCGGTTGGCACCAGTCGGCGCTCCATAGGATGAAGCACGATTGCCTCATCGATGTTTGCACGCAAATCCATGCCGGCACTCTGAGGTGTGGCAAACGCAGGTAGAGGCTGATGCCCCTTGTTGATAATCTGTACTTTTATCATGACTTTTTCTTTTTTATCTGTGTCTGAGTTTAATAATCTGCAAAAATAAGCAATTTTGATGGAATAAATGAATTTTTGAGGATAAAAACATGTAATTTATCATATTTTATTTTGATTTGTGCTTACTTTAGTGTATTTTTGCGCTACAGAATCAAGTAATACAACAATATGGAATGGAAACAACTGATATCCAACAAGCGTTTCGGACAGGAGCATAAGCATGCCGAGCGCCATGATGATCGCTCTGAATTCAAGCGCGATTACGACCGTCTTATCTTTTCATCGGCATTCCGCCGCCTGCAGAACAAGACGCAGGTTTTCCCTTTGCCGGGCAGCATCTTCGTTCACAACCGCCTCACCCACAGTCTGGAGGTGGCGAGTGTGGGCATGTCGATTGGTAACGACATTTCCCGACACGTCATCCGGAAGCGGCCTGAGCTGAAGGATACGCTCATCGAGGAGATAGGTACCATCGTAAGTGCAGCCTGTCTGGCACATGATTTAGGCAATCCGCCTTTCGGTCATTCCGGCGAGAAAGCCATCCAGACTTTCTTCTCTGAAGGACCGGGTCAGAAGATAAAATCAATGGTTTCATCGGAGTTTTGGGATGATATTACGCATTTCGAAGGCAACGCAAATGCCTTCAGAATCCTGACCCACCGGTTCAAGGGACGCCGTCAGGGAGGCTTCGTAATGACCTATTCCATGCTTGCTTCCATCGTGAAATACCCGTTTGCGAGCAGTCTTGCCGGGAGCCACGGCAAGTTCGGTTTCTTTGCTTCCGAAGCGGAATCTTACAGGAAAATTGCCGATGAATTGGGCATTTTTTGCAAATCTGCACCGGGTGAGCCTCTCAAATACGCCCGCCATCCACTTGTATATATGGTAGAAGCAGCCGACGACATCTGCTACGAAATCATGGACATCGAAGACTCCCATAAACTCAAGATTCTTTCCTTTGCCGAGACGGAGCACTTGCTGCTGAGTTTCTTCGATGAAGATATCCAGCAGAAGATACGCCAGCGCATCATCGACGAAGAACTGACTGACGAAAACGAGAAAGTGGTTTACATGAGAGCCAGCGTCATCGGCAAACTGGAAAACGAATGTGTGGCTGCCTTCCTGGCTCACGAAGAGGAAATCCTTGCCGGAACTTTCGAGGGTAGTCTTATCGACCACATTTCCGAGCGCCAGAAAAAGGCATACAAGGAATGTGAGAAGATCTCCTACTCTAAGATTTACCAAAGCAAGCCGGTACTCGACATCGAACTTTCGGGTTATCAAATCATGGCAACCCTGATGGAGGTTTTCATCGAAGCTGCCGTCAACCCATCGCGCTTCTACTCCAAGCAGCTCCTGCGCCGGGTAAGTAGCCAGTATGATATAGAGAACGAGAATCTGGAGGAGCGCATCATGGCGGTAATTGATTACATCAGCGGCATGACCGACATCTATGCGCTCGACATCTATCAGAAGATCAACGGAATCAGTCTGCCTATTGTATAAGG
>OBRN01000298.1_pt1 | contig 12008 bp, 8 predicted proteins | sample 1475621 | NCBI WGS metagenome assembly OBRN01 (sample SAMEA3360684, study PRJEB22359) | human gut metagenome | biome: ENVO:urban biome; feature: ENVO:human-associated habitat; material: ENVO:feces | place: Bangladesh | collected 2011 | reverse complement strand
ATCCTGATATGCCTAAGCAGGATATATATAATAAGGTAGCCGCCTATATGGATGAGCAGATATTCAAGAACTACCGTCTCTATCCTGGCAACTATGTGGCTCTTGATTTGCTTGAAAACTCAACAGCTCATCAGGCAGAATATACTGCCGAAGATAAGGCAAAATTTGAAAAATATATGGCTGGTCAGCTTGCGAAAATTGACCTTCCAAATAAGGATGAAGCTTACTTAAAAGAGAAATTTCTCGAGATGTATGCCAATCCAGTACGTAATTACCTTGCTGCTCAATAGCGGCAAGGTAATACTTTTTTGCTCAGAATTAACAAAACATACATATATAATAAGTGTAAGAAAAACACAGAACGTTAATAAATCTTTAGTATTTATCGGGGTTTATTAAAAAAAATAACTAAAATCAAAATAATACTTCAAATTAGCAAAATAGTATCGGCTTTTTCCGTAAAAAAAATGTAACTTTGCAACCGAAAATCTGTTTGCCACTTATACTTCCATAAAAAATGACTTCAGATTGGTGATGAAATGAAACAATAATAAACAACATAAACAATAACCATTATGAAATTGAATTCAACTTAACCTGTTTGTTTCCTTCGTATCTGATAGATATGTCGGGAACTAAAAGAATGACTATTTTTGATAGTCAGAGTCAACAAACGTTTAATTCTATTCAACCTAGAAAGTACTAAAGTATGAATTTGAACTTAAAAAAATCAATGCTGCTTGTGGGAGCGTTAGCATCGTTAGGCTTGAGTTATACAACTGAAGCATGGGCGGCATCTCCTAGTCAGAGCGTAAATGCTGTACAGCAGGCAAAGAAAGTAACCGGTAATGTGAGCGATGCAGAAGGTCCTATTATCGGTGCAAGTGTAGTAGAAAAGGGCAACCCTGGTAATGGTACCGTTACAGATCTTGATGGTAACTTTACCTTGAACGTAAAGCTGGGCGCTACTATTGTAATTACCTATATCGGTTACCAGAAACAGGAAATTGCTGTAGGTAACCAGTCTAACATTTCAGTCACCATGAAAACCGATGACAAGACTCTCGATGAAGTTGTTGTCGTAGGTTATGGTGTTCAGAAGAAGAAGCTCGTTACCGGTTCTACCATTGAGGTAAAGGGCGATGATATTCAGAAGATGAATACCACTCAGGTGTTGGGCGCCTTGCAGAGCCAGACTCCTGGTGTTAACATTCAGGCGGCTTCCGGTCAGCCTGGTGATGGCTTTAAGATTTCTATCCGTGGTGCCGGTACCAACGGCAACACAGCTCCTCTTTATATTATTGATGGTGTAGCAGGTGATATCAACAACTTGAACCCTGCCGACATCGAGCGTATCGACGTATTGAAGGATGCCGCATCTTGTGCCATTTATGGTTCTGCCGCTGCCAATGGTGTTATCTTGGTAACAACCAAGCAGGGTAAGCAGGGTAAGATCCAGGTATCTTACGATGGCAACGTAGGTTGGGCTAACGTATATCGCATGCCGAAGATGCTGACAGCCAAGCAGTATATGGAGGTAATGGATCAGGTGCGTTTCAACAGTGGTGAAAGTGGCTACGATTGGAAGAGCATTATGGGCGAGGATCTCTACAACTCTTATATGGATGGTTCTAACGAAGGAACCAACTGGGTAGAGGCTATCCGCAACAAGAATGCCGTTACAACAAGTCATTCCCTGAACGTTACTGGTGGTTCCGACCGTTCTACCTTCTCTATGGGTGCCGGTTATCAGTATCAGGATGGTGTGTTTGGCAATGTTGTTAAGTCAGACTACCGCCGTTTCACCTTCCGTATCAATTCAGAGCATGTCATCTATCGCAACGACAAGGGCATGGATGTTGTAAAGATTGGTGAGAATATCTATTATCAGCACAAGCAGAACCAGGGTATCCAGATTGGTAACCAGTATGGCAATGAGCTTTCCAATATGCTTCGTTCCAATCCTACTATCCCTATGTATAATGCAGATGGAAGCTATACCAAGGCTGAGGACTTGAAGAACTGGATTGATAACTACAACTCTTATTCTGTAAACCCAATCTATAAGATGTTGAATCAGCAGTCTGGTCACAATAAGAGTATCAACCAGAATCTGCATGCTACAGGTTATTTGGAGATCCAGCCAATCAAGAATCTGGTTTACCGTGGACAGTTGAATTACAATCAGAATACTTGGACATGGCGTACATTCCTCCCTATATTCGATGCCAACAGAACCAATGCGGATTATTTCCGAACAGAGGATAAGGCAACAAACCAGATTGGAACAAGTTGGGGATGGAGTACAACAAATACCTTGAGTTATAAGTTTGACTTGCAGAAGAAGCACAACTTCGACATCCTGGTCGGTACAGAGTATGGTGAGAGCCGTCCTGACTTCGGTTTCTCCTTGAATGCAACATCTTCTAATTCGGTGTTTGGCGATATGACTCATGCTTACATGACCTATATGAAGAATAATAATGCTGCTGCCGTTACTGGTACTCCTTGTGATGATTCTCGCAGTATGTCTTACTTCGGTCGTGTCAACTACAACTTCAATGAGAAGTATATGCTTTCTGCCATCATGCGTGCCGATGGTAACTCTAAATTCGCTCCAGGTAAGCGTTGGGGTTATTTCCCATCTGTATCTGCCGGTTGGGTTATTTCTAATGAGAAATTTATGGAAAAGACAGCTTCTTGGCTCGATTTCCTGAAGCTTCGTGCTGGTTGGGGTCAGAATGGTAATGCACAGACCATTAACAACTTCCAGTGGCAGGGTGCTTTCGCATTTAATACAAGTAGCTATTATACCTTCAATGGTAATCCTGACCAGTATGTTTCCGGTGCTGCTCCTTCCCGTCTGCCTAATGAAGATTTGACTTGGGAGACTTCTGAGCAGTTGAACATCGGTTTGGATGCTCGCTTCCTGAGTGGACGCCTGGGCTTCACCTTGGATTGGTATAACAAGAAGACCAAGGACTTGCTGGTTGCGGTTCCTGTAGATCCAACAACAGGTTTCTCTACCCAGATGAAGAATGCTGGTACTGTTGAGAACAAGGGTATTGAGCTTTCTCTCTCTTGGAATGACAAGATTGGTAAGGACTTCCAGTACAACGTAGGTTGGAACATGGCTTACAACCATAACGAGGTAACAGAGGTGAAGTCTAACCAGACATACAACAATGGTGGTAATGACCTCTTGGCTCAGAATACCGGTTATATGGCTCGTTTCGAGGAAGGTCATCCTATCGGTTACTTCTGGGGCTACAAGACAGAAGGTGTGATGCAGAATCAGGCAGACGTTCAGGCTTACCTTGACAAGAACTGCAAAGGCAATGCCGCTAACTCTAAGCAGGGTACCGGTATCAAGCCAGGTGACTTGAAGTTTGTGGATGTAAATGGCGATGGTGTTATCAATGATGACGATAAGACAGAGCTTGGCGATCCACATCCAGATGTAACCATGGGTATCACTCTCGGTGCATCTTACAAGGGCTTCGACCTTTCTGTTACAGGTTTTGGAGCATTCGGCCAGCAGGTGGCTCGTTCATTCCGTAAGTTCACCGATGGTGAGTTCGAGAACTTCACTACAGAGGTGTATGACTACTGGCATGGTGAGGGAACTTCCAACAAGTATCCTTTGCTCGCCCACATGAATGCAGGTCCAAACTGGCAGACCGTTTCTGATATTTACATTGAGAATGCCAGCTACTTCCGTCTTCAGAATCTGACCGTGGGTTACGATTTCACCAAGATCTGGAAGAGCAGCCCATTCCAGCAGCTCCGTCTCTATTTCGCTGCCCAGAACCTCTTTACCATTACCGGTTATAAGGGTATGGATCCAGAGAATGGTACTGCTATCGGCTCAGACTCATGGGTAACAGGTGTTGATGTAGGTAACTATCCTCAGCCTCGTACCTATATGGTTGGTGTAAATGTAAAGTTCTAATCTAAAATTGAATTCACAATGAAAAAGTTAAATATATTTTTGGCTTCAGCCATGGCGGTACTTAGCTTGGCATCCTGCGACATCAATGATGTGCAGAATGTTGGCGAGTTATCTACCAGTACCTTCCCTGTTTCCAAGGAGGATGGTGAGGCTGTATTGGCTGGTGTTTACCAGAATTTGAACCAGGTTTGTGCAGACCCTCAGATGAGTTTCCTTTACTATGCCCAGTTGGCTAGTGATGATATGCTCGGTGGTGGTGGTGTCAACGATAAGTTGATGCAGGCAGATGATTTGCTCTGTAACTACAATGCCGATATGACCAACGTGTTCTATGAGGCTCGTTACAAGGGTATCAACCGTGCAAATACCTTGATAGAGGCTCTTCCTAATACCTCTATGAATGAGGATACCAAAAACTCAATGATGGGACAGGCTAAGTTCCTGCGTGCCTTCTATTATTATGAGTTGGCTTCTATGTATGGAAATGTACCTATGCGTCTGAAACCAGGTTCTGAGGCTATCACCCAAGGTAATATTGAAGACCCTTGGAAGCAGATTCTGATGGATCTTCGTGATGCTGTCGCTCTCTTGCCTGCTGCAAAGAGCACTGATGGCCATATAGATAAGTATGCTGCTGAGGCTCTGCTGGGTCGTGCCTGGTTGTTCTATTCTGGTTTCTTTGGCAATGGTTCTACATTGGCTGATCTGACCAGCACTACTTACAATCCTCTGACTTCTGTGGAACTTCCTGATGGAACTACTTTGTCTAAGGAGGATGTCATTACAGCCATCGATGACTGTGTGGCTAACTCTGGTCGCGAGTTGGTGGATAAGTATCAGAATCTCTGGGCTTATACCAACAGATGCACTGTAGAGGATTATGATTATACCAAGGGTCAGGGCTTCAAGTGGGTTGAGGATGATGCTTCTCAGAATCCTGAGACTTTGTTCTCTATCAAGTTCAATAAGTTCGCTTCCTGGAGTACAACGATTGGCTATGCCAATGGTTATGCACTTTTCTTTGGTGTTCGTGGTGGTCAGGCTTATGGCAACACCTTCCCATTCGGTCAGGGTTGGGGTTCTGGTCCTGTAGCTCCAAACCTGGTAAAGGATTGGGCTGCTGCCGAGCCTAATGATGCACGCCGTGATGCTTCTATCCAGGACTGGTCTAAGGTTGAGACATATAAGAAAGGTGGTTGGTCTGACTTTGTTCAGGAAACTGATTACTATGCCAAGAAGTGGGCTCCTGTTACTTGTAAGAATGATCAGCTGAAGGATGGCTATTCTTGTACTTTCGAGAATGTGATGTATCCAGGCAACTGGGATACTCCGGGAAAGGAGAACATGCAGTTGAATAACATCCACGACCTTGTACTCATCCGTTTTGCTGACGTATTGTTGATGCAGAGTGAGTTGAAGAAGGATGTAGCTGGTATCAATGAGGTGCGCAAGCGTGCTGGCTTGAAACCTATTGCAGCTTATTCTGATGAAGCTTTGAGAAACGAGCGCCGTTGGGAGTTGGCTTGCGAGGGTACCCGCTGGAACGATCTCCGTCGTTGGCATATTGCCGCAGCTGCTCTTGAGAAGCAGAATGGTGTTGCCATCTATTATTGCGGACAGCCAGATACAAATACTCCACATAATGGAGGTTATACTGCCCGTTACAATGCTACAGCCGGTTTCCAGAAGATGCCTGAGACTCAGGTAGCTTTGGGTACCGTAAAGCAGAATGAAGGTTGGACTGGTGCTGATTCAGAATATCAGGGCTGGAAGTAATCAATTCTTTAATCTTTTAAATGAATAAGTATATGAAAAAGATATTTTTTGCATTGTCTATGCTGACATTGCTTTATACTTCTTGTGATCCTTCTACCGATTCTGGCAGCACAGGTTTCTCTGAGAATGTAACAGCTGAGAGCGTAGATGCGAAGGTAACACCTGTTCAGGTGAATGGTAAGAATAGCAACCGTATCATCATCGAGAATCATTCTCCTATCACAAGCCAGTGGTCGGTTGACCAGTTGGCTGAAGGTGCGGTAACTTCTTCCAAGGCATACGATACCATCTATGTTACCAAGGTAGGTGCCAATACCGTTACTATGCACTGCAAGAACGTGGCTGTTGACTTTACCAAGGACTTCACTGTGAATGTAGATGAGATTACTTATCTCTCTGCAGAACTTCAGAAGCGTCTCTGCGTAACAGGATCTGAGGGTAATTATACTTCTACTGTAGGTGAGTTCGCTGGTCAGCCTGTACAGTTCGGTACTGCTTTTGATGCAGGTAAGGTAAAGGTTATTCAGGAGGTCAAGGAAGGCAAGAAGGGTAATGTCTTTACTGTTGAGAATGGTAACGGTGTGCTTTCTAACTGGGCTATTACCAAGGAAGGTGCTGATGAGGCTGCTGGTACTGCTACTCTGAATGGCGATCAGCTGATGGTTGTTGAGGAAGGTAAGTTCAATATTACCTTGACTTATACCAAGGCTGATGGCACTCAGGAGACTTACAATGCAGGTTCTTTCGATGTTGAGTCTTTGACTACAAAGCCAGAGCTTCTTGAGTATCTCGCTGGTGGCGAAGATGGTGATGGTACTACAACATGGGAATGGAACGATAAGGCTTCTGGTGTTTGGGGCAATGGTCCTTTCGGTAGCGGTAATGGTCCTCAGTGGTGGACTGTATCATATACAGACATTGAAGGCCAAGGTGGTAGCAAAGCTGGCGGTGTAAAGCGTAGCGGTACTCATGCTTACTTTACCATTGATACCAATTCCAAGACAGCAACTAATGGTGATGGTACAACGCTTCCTATCAAGGTGAATGTGCTTGAGCACAAGGATGCTTCTTGGGATAAGGGTACTATCTCATTCCCAACAGTAACAAATGATAAGTTTGTTATTCCTATGGGTGTAAATGTTAATGAAGGTAATGCTGCTTTCCAAAAGTATTATGTCTTGGTAGCATCTAATGACGAGCTTGTTTTAGCAGCTTGTCAATCTGATGGTAGTACCGGATGGTACTATGTCTTCAAGAAGAAGGCTAAGTAACAGATAAGATAATCGTTGTGATTATAATATAAATAAGGTTAGGCCTCGGCTGTAGTGATTACAGTCGGGGCTTTTCTTTTTTTTGATATGCTAAAATATTATCCGAAATGTTTGGCGGTTACGATAAATAATCGTACCTTTGCTGCGGTTCTAAAATTTAGTTTTATGCAGACAGTTAATTTACAATATAACGTTCCTGCAGGCTATAGTCTGGAGGAATTTGTGGCTAAGGTTAATTCTTATGTTGCCCGCTTGGCAAAGAAATGTCAGGCAGGAGAGGAGTATGAGCCAAATGAAGAAACGAAAGCGGCTATTCGTGAAGCCCAGGCTCACATAGAAGCATATAAGCGAGGTGAAGAATGGGCAAAGAAAGACGTATTTGATAACGTGGATGATTTAATGACTGATTTAATGAAAGAATAGAAACCGCTAAACGATTACTTGCTATGGGACTGTCTCCACAACAAGTTGCAGATGGTACCATGCTCCCTCTAGAGGAAGTTGAAAAATTGGTAGATGAAATAAAAAAAATAAGGCTAACCCCCGGCTGCCGTTCTGCAGTCGGGGTTTTTCTTTTTTGATATGCTGAATGCTGTTCTTATTTGTCTGTTTTAATCTGTTGTGAATTGGTAAAAAGCAGGCTGTTTAATACAGACAGTTAACTGGTAAACCACAGACTGTCTACTGGCGCTTTAGCTGCTAGTGGGCTGTTTGCCTAGAACAGCCATCCCAAATGGCTTTGTTTCGTTTTTATACAAGGCTTACGTAGAAATACTCTTCACTCTTCACCTTTCGCTCGGAATCCCCTGTGTTTATCGGCATTCCGAGAGGTGAAGAGTATTCGGTCACTCTTCACCTACTCTTCACCCCTTGAAACGCCCTGTTTATGGGCGTTTCAGGGTATAAGGTGAAGAGTGAAGAGCTCTGGAAGAAGTAGGATTAAGCCCCGACTGCCGTTTCATAGTTGATACTTTTGTGTTGTATCAAGCGAAATAATTGCCAAAATATTTGGAGGTTACAATTATTTATCGTACATTTGCAGCAAATTTTAGAATATAGGGAATGGATGAAAATTTATCTAAAAATAAGATTTCAGAGCGTAATCAGAAGAGAAGAGAAATGTTAGCTGGTTATTTCTTTGATTTATCCAAGTTGATGTGCAGCGGTGTCGTTGTTGGCGGCTTGTCTCCATTGTTTACGGGAGATGAGATGGGGATTTTTAATTATCTGTGCATTAGTTTTGGTATCACGGCAACGGTACTATTTGCTTATTTTGGTAACGAAATTCTTAAAGTGAAACTTAAATAATATAGATATGGAAATGTTGACAATTATATTTGCCTTGGCTAGTGCTATTGGCGCAGGGTTAGTTATTTGGTCTAAGACGAAAGCTGGTCAAAGATGGCTTGAAAGTCTTTAGTAAATGAGTAAGTTTGGTAATCGTCATGATTATCATATCGATAAGGCTAAGCCCCGACTGCCGTCCAGCAGTCGGGGCTTTTCGTAGCATTATGTTAGCAGGATTTGACTTTTCTTGCTTTTCTTCTGTACTATCTTGTTGAATTGTATGTTTTTGTTTGGAAGTTACAATATTTTATTGTAACTTTGTACGGGTATAAGGAATGTCCTAAATCGTCCACGGACGTTGTGGAAAGAACATGAATTTAAAATATAATCTCATGAAGAATTTGATGATAAAAACTTGGAAACCGCTGCTGTCGCTGCTCTTCGGTGTGGCGGTCGTGATATTCTGGGCAGTGCCATTCGTAGGCGGACTCTGCTTTCAGGAACAGTATCAGATGTTTCTCTTTGATACCGGCTATTTCCTGGAGCGTATTGTACTGCCGGGAGGATTGGCTGACTATATCAGTGAGTTTCTGGTACAGTTCTATTATATGCCTGTATTGGGCGGTGCCATCATCGCTTTGCTCTTGATGGGCATTCAGGCTGCCGTATGGGGACTGATGAAACAATATGGAGCAAGGCATGATTTCCCAGGTTATCTCCTGAGTTTCCTTCCAAGTATCGCCTTATGGTGTGCCATGGGCGACCAGAATGTGTTGCTCTCTTTTGTCGTTGCACTTTTCGGAGCCTTAGTAATAGGATGGATTCATAACCGATTCCACAACCGGCTGGTAAAGGTGGTGTTCGAACTGGTTAGCACGGCATTGGTTTATTGGTTCCTGGGACCGGTGGTATTCGTTTATGTAGTCCTGATGATAGGCGATACGCTGATGAATGCCAAGCAGAAGGGAAATGTTTTTTCCGGAATAGGCTATTCTGCCGTCATTCTTATCCTTACTATCGCCTGGATATTATTGACCACGCAGACTTTGCAATATCCTTTGTATCGCATCTTTGCCGGACTTAATTATTATCGCTATCCGGGTGCCATATCTCCGTTGCCTTTTGTTGTGATGGTATGGGCTGTTGTGATTCCTTTCCTGGGGATGATTCCATGCCACCGGAAATCCTTGCAGAAGTTGCAGCAATCCAAAGTGGTCATAGTATTGAGCTATGTATTGGTGATTGTGGCTTCATGGTTCGGTATCAAGGCTTCTTTTGATGAGATGACCTACGAACTGATAGATTATGATTTCCTGGTTCGCACCGAACAGTGGGATAAGATTATAGAGAAGGCAGAGAAGAAGCCGGCAACCACACCGCTCAGTGTATCGTGTGTGAATCTTGCCTTGAGTCAGAAAGGTATGCTTGCCGACCGCCTTTTTGAGTTCTATCAGAATGGAGGCGAGGGCTTGTTCCCTACCTTTACCCGCGATATGATTTCACCGGTATCTACAGCCGAAATTTTCTTCCGTTTGGGAATGGTGAATGATGCCGAAAGATATATGTTCGAGGCGCAGGAAGCGATACCGAATTATCGCAAGAGTGCCCGCTTGACCCGCAGGATTATAGAGTGCGAAATCATCAATGGTAATTACAAGGTAGCTGCCAAGCTGCTCCGCCGCCTGCAGAAGACGCTCTTCTATAGCAACTGGGCGAATCAGACGATGGCGCTGCTGGGTAATGAGAAGGCAATCAATCAGCATCCCGTTTATGGAAAGTTGAGAAAGTATCGTGAGAAGAAGCAGGACTTCCTCTTCAGCGACCAGGAGATGGACCAGATGTTGGGCTTGCTCTTCCTGAATGATAACCATAACAAGATGGCATACGAATATCTGATGTGCTACGAACTCCTGCAGCGCGATATGGAGAAGTTCATGCAGTATTATCCGCTGGGCAGATTCGTGGGTTATGACCATATTCCACGCTCCTTCCAGGAGATTCTCATCGGCAACTGGATGAAGACACATAGCGATCCACGTACCATCCCATATAGTGTGGATGCACAGAACGTGAACAATACGCTCAACTTCATCCAGCTCTATATGCAGAATCCGAAGGATCCTCAACTCAGTCAGCAGCCGTATGTATCCAATGCCTGGTACTATATGGTGATACAAGACAAGGAGGAAGCTAAGAAGGAGGAGAAGAAAACTATATATTAATGTTAAATGTTAAGTGTTAAATGTTAAGTTGGCAATCTTGCTGATAATTAGTGCATAATACACGTTGATAATATTTGGTTAGAAAATGAAAACGATAAAATCTTTATTGTGCTCTCTGTTGGTTGGAGTGGTGATGGCTTCGCTTAGTGCATGTTGTTACCCTCCGGCGTGGAAAGATGCCAAGGAAATCAATCAATTCCCTAAGATATTCCCCGATTATGTTGGGGTTACAGTTCCTGCCAATATCGCACCGCTCGATTTTAACATGGCGGACGAGGATATTGAGGATATGTATGTATGTGTGCATGGTCCGAAAACCATAGAGGGGCTATATTCTTACGACAAGAAGTATGCGGAGTTTGAGGTAGATGAATGGCATGATTTCTTGAAAAAGAACAAGGGTGAAAAACTCATCGTTTCTGTGTTTGTAGAGAAGAATGGCGAAAAATTGAAGTACAAGGACTTCAATATCTATGTAAGCCCATACGAGTTAAAGGACTGGGGCTTGACTTATCGTCGCATCGCTCCTGGTTATGAGGTGTATGGCAAGTTGGGCATTTATCAGCGCAACTTGAGTAATTTCGAGGAAACGGCTATCCTTGAGAATACGGCAGCACCGGGTGCCTGTCTCAACTGTCATACGGCAAACAGAACCAATCCCGATCAGTTTACCTTCCATGTGCGTGGTGACCATGGTGCTACCTTAGTTTCTCAGAACGGCAAGCGGGAGTGGCTGAAGGCTAAGAATGATTCCTTGAAGGGTTCGATGGTTTATCCTTATTGGCATCCATCGGGCAAGTATTGTGCTTATAGTACCAATACCACCCATCAGAGTTTCCATGCCGTGAAGGATGAGCGAATTGAAGTCTTCGACCAGGCATCGGATGTCTTCGTTTATCAGCCATCAACCCATGAACTGATATTGGATTCTCTCCTGATGACGAAAGACCATTATGAGACTTATCCGGTATTCTCGCCTGATGGCAAGACGCTCTACTTCTGCTCTTCTACCGCAGAGCCTATCCCAAGCGGTTACAAGGATATCAAGTATAATATCTGCAAGATAGGTTTCGATGCCGCTAAGGGTAAGTTTGGCAACCAGGTGGATACCATCTTCAATGCCCGTGAACTGGGCAAGAGTGCCACCCATCCACGTCCTTCGTATGATGGCAGGTACATCATGTTTACAATGAGTGATTATGGCTGCTTCCCTATCTGGCATAAGGAAGCGGATAACTGGTTGCTGGATTTGAAGACAGGTCAGGCTAAGCCTCTGGCTGCAGCCAATAGTAAGAATACGGACAGTTGGCACAACTGGAGCAAGGATTCACATTGGTTTGTCTTTACATCCCGCCGTGGCAACGGACTCTATACCCGTCTTTACCTTGCCTGCATTGATGATAAGGGCAATGTTAGCAAGCCATTCCTGCTGCCACAGCGCAATCCTAAGAAGTATTACGATGAGTTGCTGGATTCCTATAATACCCCTGATTTCACATC
>OBRN01000296.1_pt1 | contig 12027 bp, 6 predicted proteins | sample 1475621 | NCBI WGS metagenome assembly OBRN01 (sample SAMEA3360684, study PRJEB22359) | human gut metagenome | biome: ENVO:urban biome; feature: ENVO:human-associated habitat; material: ENVO:feces | place: Bangladesh | collected 2011 | reverse complement strand
TAAAATTTATAGATTGCCTGCAAACCGATGTTTCTGCCCGGCTTGTAGCATCTTGCTATCTCTTCTACTTTCTTCTTGCTTCCGTCGTTATACGTTACATCGGCAAACTGCTTGTAATATATCTTTTCTGCAAGAAGATCTCTTACGTTAAGCTTCAGCTCCAGATGATTGCCGAATTTCTTTGCCAGCGAGAAGTCGATGGTGTTGCGAGGCATCTCGTAGCTGTGAGGCACTCGGGAATTGGAGTCATCGCCTGTGCTTCCTTCGCTTCTGCCCACACCGATGATTCGCTTGCCTATGCGGTTGTAGAGCAGGGCGATATCCATCTTCAATGGCTCGTTTTTATAGAAGATGCCGGTGTTGATAAGGTATGGCGACTGACCCTGCATCGGTCTGTCTTCCTCTTTCGAACCCTTCTCAAACTGCACCTTGCTCTTGATGAGGGCACCATTAAACGACCAGCTGAAATCCTTCAATCCTATGAATCCGAGATTCTTTCTGATATCCAGCTCAACACCGTAATTGTTGGCACTCTTCGCATTCTTGTAAGAATAGATGAGGTCTGTGCCGCCTGCCACCGTGTAGGTCCACTCGATAGGAGAATCGAAGTGCTTGTAGAAGACTGCCAGCGAAATGAGCTCTCCACGGGATGGATACCACTCATATCGCAGGTCGAGGTTATCGACATAACAGTTCTTCAACTCAGTGTTTCCCTGCACATTGCTGGCAAGGTCGAAGTCGTAATACACCGACGACGATACTTCACGGAATTCAGGACGGTTAATACTGCGGCCATACGACAGTCGCACCTGGTGCTGGTCGCTGATCTTATATGTTGTATTGAGAGATGGAAAAACATCATCGGTCTTGTAATGACGGCTCGATTCACTCTTCTCGTAGTCACGGGAATTGGAGATGAGTTCCATATCATTATGCTCGAAGCGGACACCGGCGTGGATGCCGAGTTTGCCAAAGGGGAGAGACAACGCCAGGTATCCGGCGCCTAAGGTGTTGTGTCCGCGGTAGTTATTGCGCATCTGCTTTTCCTCCAGAAGATACAGCTTGTCGTAACCCATGTTTGCCTCGCTGGAGAGCAGGGTAGGGATGTCGCTGTGGCGGAAGTCGGATGGCATGTTGTTAGCTGAAACATTCCAGTTGTAGATGAAGTTGCGGGTCTGGTATTCTCGGCTGCGATACTCCCCATAGGCACCTACTTGCAAGTCTGGCTCAAAGTTGCCAAACTTGAAGTGGTGCTTGTCATTTACACCAAGTGAGAGAATGTGTTCGTCGAGCTGAGTCCACTCGCGGGATATGTCGTTGCCGGTGCTCAGGGCATAAACGCCCGATTCTAGAGCATCGTCGATGAGGTATCTACGACGGTCAGGCAAATGACGGTTGGCATACGCATACCCGATGCTCCAGTCAAGGGCATCGCTAGTGAAGGTGTGCTTGCCGGTAAGCTGACCGTTATATGTTGTTCTACTGCGGTAGTAATACTCTGCGCTTCGCTCCAAATTCGACTGGGCGCTCACGCCATCACGCCAGGTATATCGGCTGGTAGCCAACTGGTTGAAGATGTTCTTGAGCTGATACTTGTGATTGCCGTCCTTGGAAAGGAAGGTGAAGTTGAGCATTGCTCCGAGTCTCACGTTATTATTATACTGGTCGTCAACAGAGTGACGAAGATAGTTCGGCTTGTCATTAGCCGCATCATAGATGCCATAGAGGTTGTTCTCCATGTTCTCGTAGGTGCGGTATTCGTTGGTATAGTTCAGGGCGGTGAGCATGCCGAGTGTTCTTCCGCCGAGCATCCAGCGCTGGTTCAGACTGGCTGCCAGTTTCAAGTCGCCCAAAGGCTTTTTGTTCTTGATGAGCCAATCATTATTAAGCCCGTTGCCCAGGAGCGAAGTTGCATAATCGCCCACCGGTTTTCCGTTGGCATCGAGCTGTGGATTCAAGTCAGCATGGATGCCCCCATTCAGGTTTCTCAGTCCATTGTCGAAACCCAGGAAATCTGTTCCGGAATCTTTCGAGTAAGAAAAATCCTGAAAGGCAGAAGATGTGTTCCAGTTTCCGCCCACGGCGATATTGAAACTGTTTTCTGCCGGAATCTCCTTGGTGTTGACGATGATGAAACCGCCTGAGTAATCAGCGGGATATTCAGCCGTTGGCGACTTCACGATGGTAAGGTTGTCAATCTGCGAACTTGGGATGATATCGAAGGAGAATGCCCTGGAATCAGCCTCTGAACTAGGCACTGCTCCTCCGTTCACCCACACATTGTTATAACGCTGTGACAAACCACGAACCATCACGAATTTATCGTCGATGAGGCTCACGCCTGGCACTCGGCGTATCACCTCACCCGCATTCGTATCCTGAGTTCTGGATATTTCCTGTGCCGAAACATTGCTCACGATGACGGGACTGTTTTTGGCCACCTGTATCATTGCCGCATCCGTATTACGCCTTTCCACTGCGGTAACGGTCACCTCCTTCAGCTGCTGTTCATCAGGTTGCAGCGCAATCACCTGGTCTGCGTCCTTCGCCTGAACCCCGTCAATTTTTTGAGTCTTATATCCTACATAGTTAATATATAGTGTATATTTCTTTTCTTTATCCAATCCATCGATCTGGAAGTTTCCGTCGATGTTGGTGATAGCCTTCACGTTGGTTCCATCCACAGTGACGACTGCACCGATGAGTGTCTCTTTCGATTTCTGGTCGATAACCACACCCTTAATCTGTTGCGCCCACGTTGGCATGCTAGCCGCCGAGAGCAATCCTAATACAATAATTCCCCTTTTAGCATTCATAACCTATATCGTTTGATTTCGGTTGCAAAGGTACGGCAGTATTATTACACTGGGGTTGCAATGAGGTTGAAAGGCATTGACGAAGCTGCGACAAAGATGTTACGGGCGGAAATCTGTTGCTTTTTTCGGGGATTTGATTCTTGAAAAACTGGCATTAATATGTTGATTTTGTGTGAAATGTATCTTTTTGCTATGCAAAACGGCAATTATTGTGATTTTTGTTTGGCTGTTAACGGATTTTATATTACCTTTGCATCTGAATACATATTTTATGTAAAACTTGTAATGGATAACGTAGCAATATATAAAATAGGTGTATTCAAGATAAAAAGAGGAAAAGAGACGAGTATTATAAGAGATAATAATATAAGAAGAGAAGATATATGAAAATGAAGGTTTTATTTGCTTCCCTGTTGCTGGCTGCTTCAGGGCAAGTGCTGGCACAGTCTTCCGGACAGGTCGGGGGACAGGTCTTCGATGAAAATGGAGAACCTGTAGTGGGTGCACAGATCATGGTGAAAGGTTCTAAAACCGGAACCGTGACCGACATTGATGGTAAGTTCAGCTTGCCGAGTGCCAAACAAGGAGAAACAATTGTAGTCTCTTATCTTGGTATGGATTCACAGACCGTGAAGGCGGCTTCGGGAATGAAGGTCAACATGCATTCGCAAGACCGTCAGCTCGATGAGGTCATCGTGGTGGCATACGGCGAGCAGAAGAAATCATCCTTCACGGGTTCTGCGGGTGTAGTGAAAGGTGACCTTCTGGAGAAAAAACAGCTCACTAATGTGTTCAGCGGATTGCAGGGCGAGGTAGCCGGTGTGCAGATGACCAATACTTCCGGTTCGCCAACAGCCACTCCTTCTTTTGCCATCCGTGGCTTCAGTTCCATCAACGCCGGAACATCTCCGCTCATTATCGTGGATGGTGCTCCATACGATGGCGGATGGAACAACCTCAATCCTAACGATGTGGAGAGTGTCACCGTGTTGAAGGATGCGGCATCCAACGCCCTCTATGGTGCCCGTGGTGCCAATGGTGTTATCATGATTACCACCAAGAAGGGTAAGGCTGAGAAGGCTACCATCAGTTTCGAGGCTAAGTGGAGCGGCAACAGTCGTGCCACCATCGATTACGACCGCATCACCGACCCTGCCGAGTATTATGAAACCTATTACAAGGCTCTCTATAATTATAATGTACGCGATAAGGGCATGTCGGCTTTTGATGCGCATGTTGCTGCCAACGAAACCATGGGCAAGACAAGCGACAAGGGCGGATTGGGCTATGTGGTCTATGCCGTTCCTGAGGGACAGTATCTCATTGGAACCAACGGCCGTCTGAACCCGAATGCCACCCTGGGCAATCGTGTTTATAACAACGGCAAGTTCTATACCCTTACCCCTGACGACTGGGTGGATGAGGCTTTCCGCAATGCACTGCGCCAGGAATACAACATGAGTATTACCGGTGGTAGCAACAAGATGACCTACTATGCTTCCCTGGGCTATCTGAAGAACGAGGGTATCGTATATAACTCTGATTTCGAGCGATATACAGCCCGTGTCAAGGCTGATTACCAGGCCAAGGACTGGCTGAAGGTGGGCACGAACATCAACTTTGCCCATACCGACCAGAACGATGTGAGCGATGGTAGCCAGACGGTTTTCGATATCACCACTCGCTTTGCACCTATCTATCCGGTTTATCTGCGTGATGGCGAAGGCAACATCATGACCGATGAAAATGGCAAGATGTATGACTATGGTGATGGTGGAAATGGCGGTGCACACCGTCCTACGGGATTGGAACCTCTGAGAAACTTCCTGCAGACGGATAAGCTCAATGCCAACAAGACCTTTACCAATGTGTTCACCCTCAATGGTTTTGCTGATATCACCCCTGTCGAGGGCTTGAAGCTGACACTGAACGGCACCGTGACCGACAATGAGTGGAAGAATACACAGACCACCCAGCCTTTCTATGGAAATACTGCAACGGTTTATCCGGGTGGATATGTATATAAGGCAGCTTATCAGACCTATACTGTTAACTTCCAGCAGATAGCCAACTACAGCAGGCAGTTTGACAAGCACAGCTTTACCCTGATGCTGGGTCATGAGAACTATAAGTACATGTACAACTACCTCAGTGGTGACAAGGAGAAGATGTTCTCTTATTTCGGAGCACAGGAACTGGATGGTGCCGTGAAGGTGATTTCCAACGGCAGCAACACCAGCAATTACAACACCGAGGGTTATTTCTCCCGACTGATGTACGATTACGATGGCAAGTATTTCCTGCAGGCATCTTACCGTAGAGACGCCTCATCCCGCTTCCATCCCGACCATCGCTGGGGTAACTTCTATTCCTTCGGCGGTGCCTGGATTCTGAGCAAGGAAAAATGGTTCCAGTCTTCCTGGATTGATATGCTGAAGCTGAAGGCTTCATGGGGTCAGCAGGGTAACGATGCTATCGGTGACTACCGATATACCGATACTTATTATCTCAGCAATTTCAATGGCGAGGTAAGTTTCGTGCAGAACACCGTGGGTAATCCGAATATTACCTGGGAGACCAACAGCAACTTCAATGCAGGTATCGAGTTTGAACTCCTCAAGAGCCGCATCACGGGTAGCATCGAGTACTTCAGTCGCAAGACCACCGATATGCTCTGCTTCGTATATGTGCCATTCTCAGGCGGTTATACCGGTTCTTATGACAATGTGGGTGATATGGTCAACCGCGGTGTGGAGGTAGATTTGCACTTTACGCCTATCCGCACCAAGGACCTCTCGTGGATGATCAACCTCAACGCCACCCACTACAAGAACAAGATTACGATGCTCAACGACGACAATAAGGGCAGTATGCTTGATGGACATCCAGGTTACGTAAGCGATCCTTACTTCTATGGCGAGGGTCTGCCTATGCACACCTTCCGCCTGAAGAAATATGCCGGAGTTACGGCAGATGGTGAGTCTTCCTGGTATGTGAAGGATGAGGCTACCGGCGAACTGACCACAACTACATCCTCCACCGCAGCCTCTTATTTCAACTGTGGTACACCAGACCCAGACCTTTATGGAGGTTTCAGCAGCAACCTGGCATTCAAGGGCTTCGACTTCTCCATCACCTTCAACTACAGTCTGGGCGGCAAGGCCATCGACTACGGTTACAAGGCTTTGATGGGTAATCCATCTTCCGGCAACACCGGATTCTCCCTGCACAAGGATATCCTGAAGGCATGGTCAGAAACCAATACCAATTCTGATATCCCACGCTTCCAGTATGCCGTGAAGGATGTGGATACCAGTTCGGCCATCACTTCCGACCGCTTCCTGACGAATGCTTCCACGCTTACCCTGCAGAATATCAACCTGGGCTACACCTTCCCACGAAAATGGGTAAATAGTTTAGGATTGAGCAACCTGCGAGTATATGTATCGGGCGACAACCTCTACTATTGGAGCAAGCGCAAGGGCTTCGACCCTCGTGGCGGCTTCTGGGGTACTTCTTCTGAATCATCCTATGCGCAGGTTCGTTCCTTCACCGGAGGCATCTCTGTGCAGTTCTAAAGATACGACAAAAACAATAAGACATGAACAAAATGAAAAGAAATATCAATCATATCATCGCAGCGATGGGGATGGCACTGGGTGTGCTGAGCCTCAGCAGCTGTATAGAGGAAACCTATCCGAACAATCAGGCAGTGCCTGGGCAGATCAGTTCCTCAAGCAAGTCGTTGGAATATCTTGCCAACAGTCTTCCTTCTTTCCTCACCACCTGGAATACCTACGGCGGTAGCAACTATACCCAGGACTGGGGTTATCCTTGCCAGATGTACATGCGCGACCTGCTCTGCGAGGATTTCCCGATGAGCGACAATGGCTATAACTACTGGTCGTATACAGAGGATGGATCTTCTTTGCGCTACGCATATTATTATCCGTTCTACTATTACTATGCCTTCATCAAGAATGCCAATAATGTAATCTCCACCACCAAGAGTTCTGTGGAGGGTGGCAACAAGAGTGCATTGCCTTATCTGGGTCAGGGCTACGGCTATCGTGCCATGCTCTATCTCGACTTGTACCGACTCTATGAGTATCGCAAGACAGGTGTAGCTAGTCTGGATGATGCCGCTGACAAGGCTGGAGTATATGGACTCACGGTGCCTATTGTGAAGGAAACCACCAGCAAGACGGAACTGGGCAACAACCCAAGTGCGCCTTTCTACACCATGTACCGTTTCATCATGAACGACCTGAACCTGGCTGAGGAGGCTTTGAGCGATTACAGCCGAAGCAACAAGGCTTTCATGGACAAGAGTGTGATCTATGGTCTGAAAACCCGTCTGTGGCTTGCCATGGCATCCCGCTTTGAGCAGAGTGCCGACGACCTTGCCAAGCAGATTGAGGCCGATAAGAATGAAGACGGATATGGCAAGCTGGGCATCACTTCTGCCAACGACTGCTTTGCCAAGGCTGCTGAATATGCGCAGAAGGCCATCCATGCCGATACCTACAAGCCACTGACAGAAGCGGAGTGGTCGGATACCAATACGGGCTTCAACACTGCCAACGATTCCTGGATGTTCGGTACGCTGGTTAACAGCAAGGAGCAGATTAACACCTCAGAGTGGTACACCTTCTGGGGCTGGATGTGCTCGGAGGCAGCCTGGAGCATGGCTCAGTTTAACTCATACCGCTGCATCAGCAAGGCACTCTACGACAAGATTTCCGTGAAAGACTGGCGCCGCCAGAGTTGGGTAAATCCTGCTGATGCCGGAGAGAAAATCAATGCGGCTGGCAAGGACAGTGTGCCTGCCGGCTATAAGACCAAGATGACGGGTGAGCAGTGGGCCAAGCTTCCTCAGTATGCCAATATCAAGTTCCGTGCAGGTAGCGGCGGTATCACCAAGAACGACCTGGAGACCGGTCAGATTGCTTCGCTGCCGCTGATGCGTGTAGAGGAGATGTATTTCGATTATTTCGAGGCCATCGCTCACACCCAGGGTGTAGAGGCAGCAGCCCAGGCTTTGCAGGACTTCGTGAACACGTATCGTTACACCGACGGTTCCTACAAGTGCAAGGCAAAGACCATGGACGATTTCATCACAGCCCTGATGGTGCAGCGTCGCATCGAACTGTGGGGTGAGGGCCTGGTGTTCTTCGATTACAAGCGTCTCAATCTCCCTATCAAGCGCCATTATGCAGGCAGCAACTACGAGCCAAACTATCAGCTCAACTCTTATGCCGGCTATGTGGCACCTTGGATGAACTATATGATTCCTGAGGATGAGAAGGATAGAAACCCGGCAGTGGTGCTTGGTCCAAACCCATCTGGAGCCATCACGGCAGAGTAATTTATTTAAAAAGAACAAGAAAAATGAGAAAGTTACAACATTTATTATATATGCTGCTTGTGGGTATGGCCATCACCGCCTTCACTGCATGTAGCGACGATGATGATTATCAGCCTGCCCAGAAGGTGGCGGAGGATAATATGGGAGCCTATTTCGCTGCAGCCAATGCTGCCAGCGAGGTGCTTACTCCTGAGGAATATGCGGCTCGACCAACGGTTGATTTAAAGGTGAAGCGCCAGAACACCAAGGGCGATGTTTCCATCCCGGTGGTTGTGGATAAGGCAGATGCCGTGTTCAAGGTTCCTGCTGCTGTGGAGTTTAAGGATGGTGAATCAGAGGCAACTCTTTCCGTAGCTTGTCCTGGTCTCCAGGCACTTCAGTCATATCAGTTTTCCATCCATCTGGATGAGGCTGCCACGAATCCTTATGTCAAGGTAGATGGTTCTCCGGTGTTTAGTTACACCGTGATGGTGGCCCGCTGGGTCAAGGTGGTGGAGAATGCCACCTTCATGTATCAGAGCAATATCTTCCCATCAGTCAAGTCAGATATCTATCAGTTGGAGGGTCAGAACAAGTTCTACATCGAGAACTATCTGGGTTCTGGCATCAACCTGGGCTTCTATATCATTCCGCAGGATGCCAACGGCACATGGACCACTTCGGCATTCTCGGCTTCCGACAGAAGCACCTGGAAGGGTATCTTCATGCCAGCCGACCATTATATGAACGACCCTGATGGCGGTACTTACTGGTATCTGATGAAGGATGCTGATAACTATGAGTATGCCAGCTGGACACCAGAGGGAGCTGACAAGGGCATCAGCTACATCAACTTCTATCTGGATACTACAAGCGATGACTATGCATCCATCGACATGAGTGGTTCAACCACATCATACGCCGGTTTCCAGACTCCTTATATCTATTATTCAGACGGCAATGAATCGGGCTATACCTATATATATATGTATTGGGACAGTACCAATATTCCAGCCGCAGAGTAATGAAACTTTTTAAAGAAAGAAAACGATGAAAAAGAATCAATCAATAATACGCAAGATGGGGATGCTGCTGATGGCAGCATTCCTCCTTGCCACAACCTTCACTGCCTGCAGCAGTGACGATGTGGTGAAGACGCAGTTGGAGACTCCTGCTGTTACCGAAGGAAGCAAGACGGTAAGTTCGCTGGCTTTCAACTGGCAGCCTGTGGCTGGCGCTTCCCAGTATGCCTACGAGCTTTACGATGCTGATGAAAAGGTAGTGCAGGGTGGTGTAACCGCTGCCACATCTGTAGTTACCACGGGCTTGAAGCCTAGCAGCACCTACACCCTGAAGGTATGGGCATATTCGCCTTTGAACAGCGATAAGACCACTTCGCCTATCGCAACCCTCAAGGCAACCACCAATGCCAAGACTCCGCTGGTTAAGCCTACTCCTACGGCAGAAACCGGAAATGGCGGTGTCACGATTTCATGGCCGGCAGTGGAGCATGCCGATTACTACAAGTACAGTTATACGGTAGATGGCGAGGTGAAGACGGGTAGTGTGGAAACCAACAGTGTGACCCTTACCGACCTGCCTATCGGCGAATATACCATCCAGATTATCGCATCGAGCAACGATGAGAACTATGCCGATTCTGAGCCTATCTCGCTCACCTTCCAGCGCACCAAGAGTGAGCTTTGGCGAGCTGACGGAACTTATACATCCGTAGCACTCGGCACCAGTTTCAAGGCAACCATCGTGGCATACGATGATGGAACCTATACCATCGATAAACCGTTTGGCGAGGAAGGTTACAGTATCAGCTTCACCGTTCCGGAGGGTTCTACCGAGATTACTCCTGTGGGTACGGCAAGCAATGGCTATTATGCTTTCTATGTAAGCAGCCAGTATTATGTAAGTCTTTATACAGCTGGCGGTTATTCTGAGTTTGATGGCACCAAGGAAGAGGGTGATGTCTGGTTCTATTCTTACCTGAACGATTATGATGGCAACCAGGTAGGCGAAGGTGGTTACGATGAATTCACCTGGAGCGAGGGTGATGACATCCCTGAGGGCTGCAAGGAAGAAGTTCCTGCGCTTCTCACCACAACCTGGAATCAGTATGCACCTTATTATAATGCCACTCCATTAGATAATGGCAAACCATCGCTTACGGGCTGTGTGGCTACGGCTTTGGCTCAGATTCTGAACTATTATCAGTATCCGGAAAAGTATGCCGATGGAACCAAGATTGATTGGGACCAGATGTTGCCTACTTACGAGGGTGTGGAATATACCGATGCCCAGGCTAATGCCGTAGCTCAGTTGATGGCTCATTGTGGTGAGGCTGTGAACACCAGTTATGGTTCTGGTGTCAGCACCGCTTATCCGAAAGAGGCGGCAACGGGGCTTCCTGCCAAGTTTGGTTACATTGTGAAGTATTACGGTTATCGTGATTATCCTAACGAGCAGGATGCCAAGCTCTGGAAGGAAGTGGTATTCCGCGAGTTGAGTGCCGGTCGCCCAGTGCTTTATGGCGGTACTTCTTATAAGAATGGTGAGGCAAACTATTTCTCTCATTCTTTCGTCATCGATGGTTATGACAAGAAGGGGCGTGTGCATGTAAACTATGGTTATGGTGGCAAGGGTGATGGTTATTTCCCTATCGACAAGTTGCCGATGAAGTTTGATGGTTGGGATGAGACCTTTGATACCTATCAGACATTGGTAGTCATCCATCGTCCTCAGGATGGTGAGATTGATTATACCTTGCAGCCGCAGTAAAGCAGATTTTTTGAAAATGTAGATATATATATGGATTATCCCGATAGGCATGTTGTTGCCTATCGGGATTTACGCTACTATATTTAAATAACGATTCTGTACATATAAGCATAAAATAATTTCTAATAAAATTTTAAAGCTATGAATATGAGGAGATTTATATTTTTTCTGATTGTCTGTGAGTTTATGTCTTTGGCATGTATTGCTGCAAATAAGACTATAAAAGGACATATTGTAGATGAATTTGGTAAGAACGTTGAATTCGCTAGCGTATATGTAGATAGTATATATGCGGTATCTGACAAGGAAGGAAATTTCTCTCTGGTGGTGCCCGATGGTATGAAACAGGAACTTGTGATTAGTCATATCAGTTATCAGACCAGTAAAATACCTTATGATGTATATAGCAAAAAGACTTCGCTGCAACTTACGTTGAAGGAAAAGACCTGTGATTTGTCTGATGTAACTGTTGTTTCCGGTAAAAAGCAGGAAGGCATTCTGGGGAAAGGAGTTCGGGCACCAGGTGATGTCGCATTTCATAACGTTAGAAACACGAAATATGAAACGGGCCCCTTATTTGTTGTAAATAAAGACTATTATGTGAAAACAGCTAAGTTGCGAGTACAAAAATGTACTTTTGCTTCATGCACAATTCGTTTAATCATTTATGAAGTAAAGGGAACAAAGTTTGTGCCTGTACAGCATCGACCTTTGTACGTCCGATTATCTGAAATTTCAGATAAGAAGGATTTATCTGTTTGGATAGAAGAACCGTTGAAGCTGGAGCGCAATCATAAATATTATATAGGTGTAGCTGTTATGGCAAGTAGCGGTAATGGCGAAATTCATTTTCCTGCTTATTTCAAGAAGGGCTGTGTGAGAAATCTGTGTACAGATAGAAAAAAGAATTTGCCAGTAACCTTGGGCGTTTCTCTTTATGGTATATCCGCAAAGCATCTTCAGTAACATTTTTTATTGCAATAACTAAAGATATTTAAATATTTAACCCTATATTTGGCGATAAATAAAGAAATAACTATATTTGCAGCATGATTACGGAATATGGTATAGAGG
>OBRN01000288.1_pt1 | contig 12111 bp, 7 predicted proteins | sample 1475621 | NCBI WGS metagenome assembly OBRN01 (sample SAMEA3360684, study PRJEB22359) | human gut metagenome | biome: ENVO:urban biome; feature: ENVO:human-associated habitat; material: ENVO:feces | place: Bangladesh | collected 2011 | reverse complement strand
TTGGTAGGGGAGTCGGGTAAGATTTCACCCGTTTCCTCTTCTAATTTCTTGAGTTGGTCGAACATGGCATCCCACTCGTAGTCGGTCATCAGTTCGCCCCCACCATTATAATAAGCAAGAGAAGCTTGATTGAGTTGTTCAACCAAGCTTCTCATAAGTGATATTTTATCGTTCATTATTTTTCAATTTCCATAGTCGTTTTTTCAAATGCAAATCTCATACCTCTCGTTCCGTAGTTTACTTGTCCGCAGATGCAGAATCCCATCGAAGAGAGAAGATTTATCATTGGTAAGTTGTCATAATTGGTATCAACCTTGATGCTTGGTACTCTTTCTACTTCGCATAGGCTGTTTACCTTGTCGATAAAGACTCGAGCCAAGCCCTCTCTTTGGAACATTGGTAAAGTTGCGAAACGGTGAATTACATAGTAATCTCCATTCGTTAACCATTCTCCTTTAAGGAAGTCGTATTGGGGCTCCCCATTCAAAATGACTGCACCATAGACTGCTATTTGGTTATCAACCGTGATAACGAAAGCATTGCCATTGTCTATGTCATTTTGAATGTCTTTAACAGACGGATAATCGTTAGTCCACTGGTGTCTTCCAGAAGCAATCATGAGTTTTCTTGCCTGGTCTATGACATTCCAGCAAGCTTCAAAATCTTTTTTGTATGCAGGTCTGAAGTCAGTCTTCATATTATCTTTTCCTTTATTATATTAACTACGCTGCTATTATCTTAAATCCGCTGCAAATTTAACAAAAAAAAACGAAATAAAAGCGAAAAAGGAGAAAAAACTACACTTAAGCGTTGATTTTTCTCCTTTTTTCTCTATTTTGAGCCTATTATAGCTTCAAATTCTGAAACTTTAGTCTCCTTAAGTTGCCCTTGCTTGTTGCTAGGCATCATCTGCTGTATGCCTTTTATTGTGTTTGGCAACTTTAACTATTCTACTTCTGTTTACAAGCTCAGACATTTGTCAAGCTCCTGGATGATGGCATTCTTCTGTTCTTTGATGTGCTGTCCGATGAAGACGATTTTTATCATGCGGTCACCATACTCATCATCCCATTCCTTTTCCAATTGTGGGTTGTTTTTGCGGAGCTCAGCCAATTGGTCTGCTGGCATTGTAGCGAGCCATTGTCCTGCTTGCTTTACAGTTTTCTGTTGTCCTGCCTGTTCGAAAACATAGCACATGTCTGGTTCATCAGCGAAATAGCAGATACCTTTGGCGCGAACAACGTCACGAGGCCATTTTCTGGCTACAAATTCATCAAAGAGAGTTAGGTCGAATGCCTTACGGCGATAATATACGAAGGTTCCGATACCATATTCCTCAACTTCGCCACCTTCGTGGTCATGGTCATGGTCGTGGTGATGATGATGACCGTGTTCATGATCCCCATGGTGATGATGCTCGTGCTCGTCATCATCTTCATCATGGTGGTGATGCTCATGCTCATGCTCATGCTCTTCTTCCTCATGCTCCTCTCCTCCGTTTCGCTCTGATTCGATTTCCTGAATCCAGCCTGCTGATGTAGCAACAGTCTGCCAGTCAAACTTGTGAGTATTGACAATCAAATCGAGATCAACATCGCCATAGTTGCATTCGAAGATTTCTGCCTTAGGCTGGATGGCGCGGATAATCTGCTTGAGATGTTCCAGCTCCTTAGGCTCTACCTCTGCCGCCTTGTTCAAGAGGATGATATTACAGAACTCTATCTGCTGGATAACAAGCGATGCAAGATCTTCCTCGTCAAGATTTGACTTCATCAAATCAGAACCGTTTGCAAACTCATCCTTCATACGGAGAGCATCTACGACGGTTACAATGCTGTCGAGACGCAAGATACCATTCTTGATATACTGAGGTCCCAATGATGGGATAGAGCAGATGGTCTGGGCAATAGGAGCTGGCTCGCAGATGCCGCTAGCTTCGATTACAATATAGTCAAAGCGCTTCATGTCTACGATTTCCTTCAACTGTTCAACCAAGTCCATTTTGAGCGTGCAGCAGATGCAACCGTTCTGCAATGAAACGAGCGAGTCATCTTTCTGACCCACTACGCCACCTTTCTCTATGAGTGCTGCATCAATGTTGACCTCACCAATGTCATTCACAATAACTGCGAATTTGATACCTTTCTTATTTGCCAAAATTTTGTTTAGCAGTGTGGTCTTACCACTGCCAAGGTAACCTGTGAGTAGGAGTACCGGAACTTCCTTGTTGTTCATCATTGTAATCAATTAAATTCAATATATATATTTATAGATTATTTGCTGGTAATCTATAATTCCAGATTATTTTCTGTAATTCTCAAGTCCCTTGTGCAGGAAATCGAGATAGGCACTGACGTCCTCCTTGAAGCTGAATGCTGCATTCAAAGGCTTGCCATCGTTGTCTACTGGTACGTAGAAAGGCTGGGCATTGGCACCAAATTTACTTGCCTGCAGATAGCTCCACTTGTCTCCGATGGTGCGGAGTGTACGCTTCTCGCCATTGAATTCTACTTCCATTGGCTGAGGCAACGGAGTCTTGTCATCTACATAAAGAGAGATGAGGACGTAATCCTTTGTCAAAATGTCTGCTACAGTAGGATCTGTCCATACTGATGCTTCCATTTTACGGCAGTTTACGCAGCCAAAACCTGTGAAGTCTATGAGTACTGGCTTACCTGCTGCCTTAGCTGCTGCCATACCGGTTTCGTAGTCCTTGTAAGCAGGTTCTACAGTCTTGGTATTGAGATTGAAATCCTGTGTATTGATAGGTGGAGCGAAAGCGCTGACAGCTTTGCAAGGTGCACCCCAAAGTCCAGGAATCATATATACAGAGAAAGCCAAAGAGCAGAGACCGAGCATGATGCAAGGTACAGGCATAGGCTTCTGGATGTCGCCACCAATGGCATCCACCTGGAATTTCAACTTGCCGATGAGATACAGGCCCAAGAGACCGAAGATGACAATCCAGAGAGAGAGGAATACCTCACGGTCGAGGATGTGCCAGCCGTATGCCAAATCTGCAACAGAAAGGAACTTCAATGAGAATGCCAACTCGATAAAGCCGAGAACAATCTTTACGGTTTCCATCCAAGAGCCTGACTTAGGAGCAGACTTCAACCATGATGGGAACAAGGCGAAGAGGGTAAATGGAAGTGCCAAAGCAAGGGCAAAACCAAACATACCGATGGTAGGAGCCAGCCAATCGCCAGAAGTAACAGTCTGTACTAAAAGCAATCCGATGATAGGAGCGGTACAAGAGAAACTTACGAGCACGAGTGTGAAAGCCATCAGGAAGATGCTGATCATACCTGTAGTGCTGGAAGCCTTGCTGTCTACGGCATTTCCCCAACTGTCTGGCAATTTGATTTCAAACCATCCGAAGAATGAGAAGGCGAAAACTGCCAAGAGCAGGAAGAGGATGATATTGAACACAGCACTGGTGCTGAGTGCATTCAAGGTACTAGGACCTGCAATGGCTGTAACGGCAAGGCCGAGAACCAAATAGATGACAACAATGCTCAATCCGTATGTGCATGCATCGCGAATACCCTTTTTCTTATCGTTCTTAGCTCGTTTGAGGAAGAAGCTTACAGTCATAGGGATGATAGGCCAGATACATGGCATGACAAGTGCTAGAAGTCCGCCTACAAAGCCAATGATAAAGATATAGAAGAGTGAGTGGTTTGCAATGTCGTTATTGCCACCGAAAGTCTGAAGCTCTTTTACTACCGGAGCCCACCAGGCCTTTGCGTCATCACTATCTACAGAGAATGCAGCATCGATATTGGCTGTACTGTCCATCTTTTCAGCTACTCCCTGAAGTGAAGAAGAGTCGGTGTTGGTCATGACGGCATCAATGACTTCAGGACCGTTAGCCTTGGTAGCTTCCTTACTGTCAGTCTCAGCCTTGCCATCTACTGCTGGAGATTTTCCACTCTTCTTGAAACTTGCCTCGCTAGGAGGAAGGCAATTCTGGTCGCTGCACGCACCGTATTCAACGTATGCATCGATATGGTAGTTTGGCTTGACGAACTTCACTTTCTGAACGAAAGTAACGCTGCCTTCAAAATAACGTAGCTTCATCTCGAAGAGTGGGTCAAACTTACTAATCTCGTTACCACGAGCTTGAAGTTTGCCAACCAACTCTACACCATCCATCTTGTTGACATTGAAAGTAGCTGAGATAGGTCCGTCTGCTCCCAATCCTGTAGAATAGACATGCCATCCCGATTGGATTTTACCATTAAATACGATTTCCGCTATTGCGGTACCATTGGTCTTGAGCGAAGTAGAGAACTTGACTGGATTCACCATCTGCGCCTGCGCCAACATTACTACTAGGAGTAATTGTAAAACTGCAAAAATTTTCTTCATTTCTATATTTGTACTAATTTTGATTGCAAAGTTACGAAATAATACTTATAAATGCGCCTATAATTTTGATTCGGGTATAGGTCTTTTTATTTTTTTAAGAAAAAATGCTATAAAAACATCTGTTATTCTTGGTGGTTAACCTTTTTTTCTGTAATTTTGCGCAAAAATTTAGTATGCAGAAGAGAATACTGTACATATTCTGTCTTTGGATAGCCACCATGAGTATCATGCTATCTACGGTGATGATACATCATCACCACAAAGGGCGTATCTGTATGGTAGAAGAACAATGTGAGCAGGACGGCAATATCAATGATGAGCATACTGAGCATCATGATCAGGAGAGCGAAGGTGATCGTGAGAACTGTAGCGTTCGTCAAATGCATCAGTTTGTAGTCAATTCCAAGGTGGTGAAGAATATCCGCAAGTTGCTGGTAGATGAGAACCATCAGTTTGTGGTCTTGTCTTGTTCTTCCCTTTTAACCCTCCCTCGTCTCTCACTCATTTCAGTGAGATGGCAGCATGTGGCTGCTTCTCCTCTTGCTGAGGAACTGGCGGCAGGCTATAGCAGACGGGGACCTCCTTCTATTTTATGATTTTACAAGTTTGCCACTTGGTTGCAGAAATCGGTTTGAAGATTCGAATGCAACTGAGTTGCAAGATTTTTTGTGTACTTTTGCCAACGGATTTTTGATAAGATTCGTTGTGTGAAATTGTAGTGTAGAATTATAAAATAGAAGAAAAGACAAACATGAAAAGAGTCATTTTGATTGTCGCCGTTACGGCGATAGCCTGGGCTGGATTCGCTTTCTTTGCGAAACAGACCGGTTCTGAGGCTCATGCACACGAGGAGCATGAGCATGAAGAAGTGGATTTTGATCATATTCCGTTGACAGCCAAGCAGGTCAGCACCGTAGATTTGAAGATGGGTGAGGCTGTGGAGCGCGAGATGGATGCCACCATAGAAGCAAAAGGATCGCTTGTACTGCGTGCACAGGCGATGGGTGATGTTGCCTCCTTGATGGGCGGTATCGTGAAATCTATTTTTGTAAAAGAAGGGCAGCTTGTTCATAGAGGACAGATTGTTGCTACTGTTGAAAATACAGATGTGGTCAGTCTTCAGCGTGAGTATTACACTGCTGCCAAGGAGTGTGAACTTGCCAAGGCTGATTGGGAGCGCCAACTTCTGCTCAGTAAGCAGGGAGCAGGTGTGAAGCGCACCTTACAGCAGACCCGGAAAGATTACCAAGTGGCTCATGCCAATCTTTTGGGTATTGGCAGACAGCTCGCTCAGATGGGCATTTCTACTTCGGCTGTTGCCAAAGGTAAGTTTACTACGGCTTTTCCTCTTCGTGCACCTATCTCCGGTGTTGTCAGTCAGTTGACGGCAAGTCTGGGTAGTTATGCAGATATGCAGACTCCACTGATGAAAATTCGCAATACTCAGGCAGTGGAATGCGATCTGAATGTTTTTGAGAAAGATTTGGCCAAGGTGAAGGTGGGTAATCGTGTAACTTTCTCTTTGACCAATCAGCCTGGAGTCAAGCTGTCTGGTACAGTTTATGGTATGAACCAATACTTTAACGACGGTTCGAAATCTGTTGCTGTTCATGTAAAAATGGATGATGCGTCATTGAAAACAAGTCGTATCAATCATATCAAACTCTTTGATGGTATGTATGTGAGTGGACAGATTGCTACTGGTTCACAGAGATGTCTTGCCTTGCCTTCTGAAGCAATTGTTTCTACCGATGGTAAGCAGTATGTCTTTGCTCTCAATGGAGAACCAAAGAAGGGTGAGTATAGTTTCTCCCGACATGAGGTTAGCACTGGCGTAACAGGCGGTGGATTTACTGAAGTGAAGCTTTGCGACCATCTGAAGGCAGGCAAGAAGATAGTTACCGACAATGCGTTTTATCTCGCATCGCTTACAGGCGAACATGGTGAACATGCCCACTAAGCTTTAGTTGATTATTTATCAATAGACAGTAAAAGATTTTAGATTAAAGCTTATGTTTCAGAAATTGATTACTTATTCCATTCGCCATAAGCTGGTGATTGGAGTTCTCTCTATAGCCCTAATGGTATGGGGCATCTGGTCCCTTGTTCATCTTCCATTTGATTCTACTCCTGATATTACTGATAATCAGGTTCAGGTGATAACCCAAGCCCCTTCTCTTGGAGCGCAGGAAGTGGAACAATATGTAACTACTCCTGTGGAAATGGCACTCGCCAACATTCCTAGGCTCCAGGAGCGTCGAAGTATTTCGCGTAGTGGTCTCTCTGTCATCACCTTGGTGTTTGATGATCAAGCAGATATCTATTGGGCTCGTTCGCAGGTGAGTCAAGTGCTGACTCAGATAGAGAAAGAGTTACCAAAGAATACCGATACAGAGATGGGACCTATTGCTACCGGATTAGGTGAAATCTACCATTATACGGTAAGGGCCAAGGAAGGATATGAGCATAAATACTCTCTTACCCAATTGCGAACTTTGCAGGACTGGATAGTAAGAAAGCAGCTTTCGGGAACTCCCGGTGTTGCAGAAGTGAGCGGTTGGGGCGGTTACGTGAAGCAATATGAGGTGGCAGTGAATACTGACCAGCTGAATGCCAACAATATTACCGTTAGCGAAATGTTTGATGCGCTGGAAAAGAACAATGCCAATACCGGTGGCAGTTATATAGAAGAAAATGCCAACCAATATTATATCCGTGGTATCGGAACCGTCAAGAGTTTGGAGGATATTGCCAATATCACGGTGAAGACAGTTGGCGGTACACCGGTTAAGGTGAGCGATGTAGCTAAGGTTCAGTTAGGACATGCGACGAGATTTGGTGCTGTTACCCGCAATGGAGAAGGTGAGGTTGTGGCTGGTATCGCCATCATGCTGAAAGGCGAGAACTTTCAGGAAGTAAGCCACAATGTGAAGGAGCGTATTCAGCAGATTCAGAAATCGCTGCCTGAAGGCGTTGTGATAGAGCCGTTCATTGACCGTACCAACCTGGTGGATAGAGTAGAGGGTACCATTGCCCGAAACCTGATAGAAGGTGGACTCATTGTTATCTTTGTGCTGGTTATCTTCTTGGGTAATTGGCGTGCGGGTTTGGTGGTAGCCAGCGTGATTCCGCTCAGTATGCTCTTTGCCTTCGGTATGATGAAGGCTTTCGGTATTGATGGCAATCTGATGTCGCTCGGAGCTATCGACTTTGGAATGATAGTGGATTCAGCCGTTATCATTGTTGAGGCGGTAGTTACACATATTAATACAGGTCATTTTTCACAGCCCGAAGTGAGGGCTGCTTATCTGGCTCAAAGTCAGAATGGCGGACAGAATATTCCATTTGCTCTTACACAGAAGCAGATGGATGAAGAGGTGCATTTTTCAGCTTCACGCATCCGACAGAGTGCTGCGTTCGGTGAAATCATGATCATGATAGTTTATATTCCGCTGATGACCTTGGTTGGGATTGAAGGCAAGATGTTCCGTCCGATGGCGCTGACTGTTTTCTTCGCCATCCTTGGCGCTTTCATTCTTTCGCTTACCTATGTACCAATGGTCAGCTCGTTGTTGTTGAGTCGCAAGGTACATAACCGAAAGACTTTCTCTGATAAGATGATAGAGAAACTCCAAGGTTGGTATCGACCTGTCCTTGACTGGGTGTTGGCGCGCAATAAAGATGTCATTACTGCCGCTATCGGATTGTTCTGTGTGAGTATCGTTGGTTACAAATTCCTTGGAGGTGAGTTTATTCCTAGTTTGGAAGAAGGTGATTTCGCCGTAGAGATGAGTATGTCACAAGGTACTTCGCTCTCTCAGATGGTAGAGAGCTGTACCAAGGCAGAGAAACTGCTGAAGGCGCAGTATCCGGAAGTCAAACAGGTGGTGAGCCGCATTGGTAGTGCAGAGATTCCTACAGACCCGATGCCTGTAGAACGTGCTGACATCATGATTGCTCTCAAACCGAAGGCAGAATGGACGTCTGCAGAAACTACTCCGGAGTTGATGGAGAAGATGGAGGAGACCTTGAAGGCGATTCCTGGTTTGGAAGCTGAGATTTCGCAACCTATACAGATGCGTAACAATGAGTTGCTGACGGGTATCAAGCAGGACGTGGCTATCAAAATCTTCGGTGAAGACCTTGATGTCTTGACTTCTGAAGCCGGAAAGGTAAAGAAGTTGATAGAGCGTGTACCGGGTGTGAGTGGCATTTTTGTAGAGGAAGTATCGGGTTTGCCTCAGATTCAGGTGAAATACAATCATGAACGCATGGCTTCTTATGGAGTGAGCGTAGATGAAATCAATCAGGTCTTGGAATCCACCTTTGCTGGTGCAGTAGCTGGTGCACTTTATGAAGGTGATAAGAAGTTTGATGTTGTGCTTCGTATGGATCCTTCTCAGCGTAATGCAGAGTCCCTGCAGGAATTGAGTATTCCATTGGCTGATGGTTCTAAGATTCCTCTTTCTCAGATTGCGGATATCGTCTATGATCCTGCTCCGGCACAGGTGTCTCACGAAAATGGTGCTCGTCGTATCTATGTGGGATTCAATGTAAAGGGGAGAGACGTGCAGAGTACTGTAGAGGATATTCAGAAAATTCTCGATGAAAAGTTGAAGCTGCCGGAGGGCTACTATTATAATTATGGTGGCGAGTTTGAAAACCTGCAGAGTGCAACGCAGCGTTTGATGGTCGTAATACCGATAGCGCTTGTCATCATCTTGCTGCTGCTTTATGCTACGGTCAAGAATGTTCGAGAGTCGCTCTTCGTGTTCTCTGCCATTCCTTTGGCAGCAATCGGTGGTGTTTGGGCTTTATGGTTCAGGGGAATGCCGTTTAGTATTTCGGCAGGAGTAGGATTCATAGCCCTTTTTGGTGTGGCTGTTCTCAATGGTATCGTACTCATCGGACAGATGAATCAGATGCAGCGGGAAGAGAAGGCATCTCTTGATAAAACATTCAGCAATTTCTCGGAGATTATCCATCATCGTATCATCGAGAGTTGTATGGTTCGTTTGCGCCCTGTCTTAATGACAGCTCTTGTTGCTTCTATGGGCTTCTTGCCAATGGCACTTTCGCAGGGCGATGGTGCAGAGGTGCAGCGCCCGTTGGCTACTGTAGTGATAGGTGGTTTGACAACAAGTACGTTGCTCACATTGCTTGTGTTGCCAGCCATCTACAAGACTTTTACTAAAAAATAACTTATCATGAAGAAGTATATAGGAACATTTAGAAAGGTAATATTCTCGGTTATGACATTGCTGCTGCCAGGAACAGTTCATGCCCAGTTTTTTGATGCGAGTCTGCCTGGGAAGAAAATGACTTTGCAGCAGTGTTTTGATCTGGCTGAACAGCAGAATCTCTCGCTTCAGGCAGGGAGAATAACGATAGAACGTGCCAAGGTAATGGAAGGTACAGCTTGGGATGTAGATAAAACCGAGGTGGCTTTCTCTCAGAATCCTGCTTCGAGCGGTGATACAGATAATGGACTTACCTTCTCTCAGAGCATCGATTTTCCTACTGTCTATGCAGCTAGGAAGAAACAGTTGAAAGCAGAGACGCAGGCTGAAAAGAGCAGATTGAATGTGTCCAGGCAACAGTTGAAGCAGGAAATCGCTTCTACTTATTATGCGATGCTGTATCAGACCTATCGTCTGAGTATTCTTCAACGTCTTGATTCTATACTGAATCGTTATTGTGATATTGCCGGCAAACGATACAATGCGGGAGAAACCCGCCAGTTGGAAGTACTTACCTCAGAGCGTCTGCGTGATGAGAATCAGGTGGAGATGAGAAATGTGAAGTCGGAGGCAGAGAATCAACAGATGATTTTAATGAATCTGCTGAATTCTGATCAGCCTATATTGCCGTCAGAATCTCATATTATTATATTGGATTCATCTATCAGTAGTTCGTTTAATTATCAGCAGACGGCTGATGCCCAGTATCAGCAGGACCGCCTGAAGGTACTCGATCAGGAGATAAAAAGTGCCAAGACCGGTTATGCGCCTTCGCTTTCTCTGGCTTTGCGTTCGCAGTTGCTGATTTCCAGTTGGGATCCATATCATATCGACCGTCAGCGTTTTACAGAGGGTAATTTCTTTGGTTTTGAAATTGGTGTGGGTGTACCTCTTTTTTATGGGGCAACTAAGGCCAAGGTGAAGGCTGCAAGGAAAGACCGGGAGCTGGCAGAGCTGAATATGCAGCAGGAACGCCGCGAGAAAGAACGTGATTACCGATTGGGGTACAACCGTTTGCAGAATGCTACGAAGAAGTTGCAATATTACAACGGAGAGAATATTGATAAAGCCAATGAGATAGCACGTCTGAGTACCACGGAATATGAGAATGGTGAAATCAATTATGTGGAATATGTGAATGCCTTGAACGAGGCAATCGATATGAGAATGAAGCAAGCTGATGTTATCAATGAATACAATGAGGCTGTACTTGCCTTGATGGCGCTTAATAATAGCTTGTAGAATGATACTTTAAAAAGTAAAGCCCCTGTGCTCTTCTTTTAGGCACAGGGGCTTCGCTTTATGTTTTTAATGAAGTGTTATTGATTCTTCCTTTTTTATTTGAAAGTCAACTCATCCTTACCAGGGCATTTCCCGACATTGATGATGCTTCCTTTTTCCAATTTACCCTGCATCAGCAGCTCGCAGACTCCATCTTCTATATAGGTTTGGATGGCGCGCTTCAATGGACGAGCACCAAATTGTACATCATATCCCTTCTCTGCAACCAGCTGCTTTGCCTTTTCTGTAATCTGGAAGCCATAACCCATATCGTTGATGCGCTTGATGAGCGAACTGAGTTCCAGGTCAATGATTCGCTTGATGGCATTGATGTCGAGCTGGTCGAAGGTGATGATCTCGTCAAGACGATTCAGAAATTCAGGTGCAAACTGCTTGCTCAGGCTCTTCTGTATCACATTGCGGGCGTATTCCTTATCTGTGTCCGACATGTTGGCTACATTTCCTATGCTTCCAGACTTGAAGCCGACACCCTTGCCGAACTCTTTTAACTGACGGGTTCCTGCATTCGAAGTCATAATGATGATGGTATTGCGGAAATCGATGAGACGGCCGTTGCCATCTGTGAGTCTACCTTCGTCAAGTACCTGCAGAAGCATGTTGAAAATCTTGCCGCTAGCTTTCTCTATCTCATCGAGCAAGACAATGCTGTAAGGTTTGCGTCTAACCTTTTCGGTCAGTTGTCCACCTTCATTATATCCTACGTATCCTGGAGGTGCACCTACCAGTCTGGATGAGTTGAAATCATCAGCGTATTCGCTCATGTCGATGCGGATCAGAGCACTGGAATCTCCGTAAACTTCTTCTGCAAGTTTTTTTGCCAGGTATGTCTTTCCGACACCTGTAGGACCTAGGAACATAAATACACCAATAGGGTGATTAGGATCTCTCAAGCCCATTCGATTGCGCTGTATTGCTTTTACAATCTTGTCTACGGCATTATCTTGTGCGATAACCTTGCTCTTCAATTTATCAGCCATCTTCAAGAGTCGGTTATTCTCAGCCTCAGCCATACGTTGTACCGGAACGCCAGTCATTTTACTCACCACGGCAGTAATGTCGTCTACTTTTACTGGTGTACGGTGACTGTCGTTTTCTCCGTTTTGCCATTTTTCTCTGGCACGTGCCAACATCTTCTCCATTTGGGCTTGCTGGTCACGATATGCTGCTGCCAATTCATAGTTTTGATTTACTACGG
>OBRN01000283.1_pt1 | contig 12294 bp, 9 predicted proteins | sample 1475621 | NCBI WGS metagenome assembly OBRN01 (sample SAMEA3360684, study PRJEB22359) | human gut metagenome | biome: ENVO:urban biome; feature: ENVO:human-associated habitat; material: ENVO:feces | place: Bangladesh | collected 2011 | reverse complement strand
CCGCCACACTATTCCTAAAACAAAATGCACGAATGACACAAAAAAAATGCTGTGCTTTCGCACAATTTAAAAAATTTTGTTAACTTTGTAGGCAGTTTTCATACAAACTTGCAATACAACCAAATATACAAAGAATCTTGTTATTTTTTTAATAGATGGAGAAAATCAGAATCAAAGACATCGCAGAGAGAGCAGGCGTGTCGGTAGGAACCGTCGACCGCGTGCTGCACAATCGCCCCAACGTCTCAAAGCCCGCACGCGAGAAAGTGGAGGCTGCCCTTAAGGACATGAACTATCAGCCCAACGTTTATGCAAGCGCATTGGCCTACAACAAGTCCTATGTGTTTTATATGCTCCTGCCCCAGCATGAGTCGGAGGCTTATTGGGAGGAAGTGGAGCAAGGCGTGAGAAAGGCCGTGGAAACACGACGCGACTTCCACATCGACGTGAAGCTTGTCTACTACGAGCGTTTCAACAACGAGTCGTTCACCAAGGGCTACACCGAATGCCTCGAAGCCAACCCTAACGGAATCATCATCGTGCCTGCCGACATTGAGGAGACAAAGGAGTTTACCGACCTCATGCACGAGCGTCAGATTCCTTTCGTCATGCTCGACTCATACATGCCCGACCTCAAGCCTCTCTCTTTCTTCGGACAAGATTCTTTCTGCAGCGGATATTTTGCCGCCAGAATGCTGATGCTCATCGCCTCCAACGAAAAGGAAATCATGCTCTTCAAGCAGATTAAGGACGGACGGGTGACGAGCAAGCAGCAGATGAACCGTGAAGTGGGTTTCCGCCACTACATGCACGACCATTTTCCAAATATCAAGATTACTGAGTTCTGCCTGCCCTTCAAGAGCACCCGCAGCGAATACGACAGCATGATACGCGAATTCTTCGCCACTCATCCCGACGTTCACCATTGCATAACCCTTAACTCCAAGGCTCACATCGTGGGCGAATATCTCCTGCGCAACAACATGCGCGAGGTGCAGATTATGGGCTACGACATGGTGGCTAAGAGCGCCGAGCAAAAAGGTGCAGCCGGTCAACTATATGCCCATCGAACTTCTCACCAAGGAGAACGTCGATTTCTATCGCCGCACTCAGCTTTAAAGCACAGGAAGTTTTTAAATAAAAAAATAATTCAAGTTTCGTAAATGACAGAAGTTAAGGAGTTAAAGAGTTGAGGAGTTCTTGCAATGATTTCCTCATCCCCTTTAACTCCTTAACTTCTGTGAGTTTTCGAAAGTTCACACAAAAATATGACAAACAACAAGAAAGGACTCACGGCTCTCAGTCCACTCCTCTTCTTCCTCGCCATCTATCTCGCCACATCCATCATCTCGGGCGACTTCTACTCCATCCCCATCAGCGTGGCTTTCATGCTGTCGAGCATCTATGCCGTGGGCATCCACTCCATCGAGCGCGGACTCAAGAAAAGCGTCAATCTGTTCAGCCGCGGGGCAAGTGCGCCCAACATCATGCTCATGCTTTGGATATTCATTCTTGCAGGAGCGTTTGCCAACGCTGCCAAGACTATTGGCGCGGTCGACGCCACTGTAAATCTCATGCTGTCGGTTCTTCCCGACAATCTTGTATTGCCCGGACTCTTTCTTGCCACCTGCTTCATAAGCCTCTCCATCGGCACAAGCGTTGGCACCATCGTGGCTTTGGTGCCTATCGCCGCAGGCCTGGCTCAGTCCACCGATACGAGCGTTGCTCTCATGACTGCTGTCGTGGTGGGCGGAGCGTTCTTCGGCGACAACCTCTCGTTCATCTCCGACACAACCATTGCCGCCACCAGCACTCAGGGTTGCAGCATGAAGGATAAGTTTAAGGTGAACTTCTTCATCACTCTGCCTGCTGCCGTCATCGTGCTCACTATCTACACCTTCCTGGGTGCCGACCTCCATCCCGCCACAAGCACCCACGGCACCAACATCATCAAGGTTATTCCCTACCTTGCCGTGCTCGCCACAGCCATAGCCGGAATGAACGTCATGGGAGTGCTCGTGATAGGTATTGCACTCACCGGACTTATTGGCATCCTCTGTGGCGACGTCAACCTCTTCGGATGGTTCCACGCCATGGGCGATGGCATCATGTCGATGGGCGAGCTTATCATCGTCACCATGCTTGCCGGCGGCATGTTTGAGATTGTAAGGGCAAAGGGTGGCATAGAGTTCATCATCGAGAAGATTTCTGCACGCATCCACGGCAAACGCGGAGCGGAGGCTGTTATCGGCTTTCTTGTGGCTGCCATCGACATCTGCACAGCCAACAACACCGTTGCCATCATCTCTGTGGGCAACATAGCCCGAAGAATCAGCGAGCAGTATGGCATCGACAAGCGCAAGGCGGCAAGTATGCTCGACACGTGCTCTTGCTGTATGCAGGGCATCATACCCTACGGCGCACAGATGCTCATGGCATCTGGTCTTGCCAAAGTCAATCCCATCGACATAATGCCTTATCTCTACTATCCCTTTGCTCTCATACTGTGCGTGGCTGGAGCTGTGGCGTTCCGCCTGCCGAGGAGATATTCATAACCGTAAACGAACTAAATTATGGACATAATCAAACGTGATTTTCTGAGACTGTTGCGCTCTGGTGCCTTCGGCGAAGAGGACGACGCCATTGAGCCTATGTCCAGATTCAAGTGGGACATTCTGTTCCATGTCGCACAAATACACAATGTGCTTGGCGTACTTTTCAAGGGCATTGCCGACGATAAGAACAAGGGGGGCATACCGCAGGATGTCATCGACAAATACACGTCACTCTTTGCCAACGAGGCTCTTTTGGCGGCTTCCACACCCTCGCGCTCGCTCCTGCTTCTGCCCGACGCAGGACTCTCGCGCATGTGCAACCCGCTACTCAACTCCCGACTGCAGTCGATACGCGAGAAAGAGCCACTGGCTGAGGATGCCTCTATCGAAACTCTCAACATGCTCGACATACTGGTACAGGCCACCGAGGGAACTATGACTTATGGCCTGTCGTTTGCCAACATCCTGCGCATCGGACTATTCCTGCGCAACGAGGGCGACAAGGTCGACTTCATTAAACTCGACCATTGGCTCCGCCGGCTCAACATCTCGCGCATGGCTCAACTCGAAGGCAGCATCCTTATCGAGGTGTTTGGCTTCGACTCTGACGAGCTGCCTTTTGTCAACAATATCGAGCCGAGTGCGCGCAAAATAGCCATGCAGGCACTCACCAAACCTATACGCATCGACATTGAGGAATGGAAGATACAGCAGAAGTCAACCATCTTCCTTGCCAACAACAACAAGGCGATGATGAAGACTGTGCGCAACAGCCTCAAATACTTCTTCTTCTCGCCCATAGAGGCGTCGTCAAATTTCCTGCACAGATTCGCAAGCAGTCTGTCGAATTTGGAAGAATAATAAGAATTTTGAATTTTGAGTTTTGAATTTTAAATTGTGCGCTTTGCGCATTAGGAATTATTCAATTATGAGTTGAGAATTATTAAATCATAATTGTGAATAATTCAAAATCGCCAACGGCGACAAATTTAAAACTCAAAATCCAAATTTTGTAAATGATAAACCCTTCGCTCGTTAATTATAGTTAATCGTATCATTTTTCATACAAGGTTTCATCATTATCTACATTTACATTGCAACAATCTTGATTGTAGAACATAATAATATAACAGGATAAAAATATGAAGAAAATGAAAACTATTGGCAAGACAGCAGCCATGGCAAGCCTTGCAACCATGATCCTTGCCTCATGTGCATCAGCCAACAAAGCGCAGAAGCCTGCCGACAACATGCAAGCAACAAAAATGGAGAATAACATGGAAGACCTCGACAACGACTATCTGATATTGTCCGACGAGCAGAAAGCTGCCATTGACCACACCAACGCCTTTGCGCTCAATCTCATGCACACTCTCACGGGCATGGAGCCACAAGTGGTGTCACCGCTCAGCGTAGCCTACCTTATGGGAATGCTTGCCAACGGAGCTAATGGCGACACTCAGAAGGAGATTATGGCGACTCTCAATATGGATGCCAATTCTATCAACAGTCTCAACGAGTCGTATAGGGCGGTCATCAGCATGGCTTCAAAACACGACCGACAGACTACCATCAACATTGCCAACATCATCGCCGCCAACAAGGACATAAGCATCAAACCTGAATTCGCTAAGCTCGTGGGCGACATGTATAAAACGGATGTGGAGAGTATTGACTTCTCGTCGCCAAAGGCGCTAAAGCATATCAACGGTTGGTGCAAGAAGCAGACTGAGGGCATGATTCCCAGTATCATCAACCAGCTTGACCCCAACACCATCTCTGTGCTCATGAATGCCATCTACTTCAACGGCACTTGGACCAACAAGTTTGACCCCAATCAGACTAAGGAGGAGAATTTCCGTGGCTACACACGCGATATACGACGCGTGAAGATGATGCACAACGAGCATGAGTTCCAGTACACCGAAAACAACGACTTCGCTGCCGTGCGTCTGCCCTACGGCAACGGAACTTACTCGATGACTGTGATTCTGCCCAACGAGAACAAGTCGGTGTCGGAAATAATCAACGGTCTCGACACGAAGAAGCTACATGAGATGAACGAAAGCATGGAGAAATGTATTGTCGACCTGAAGTTGCCACGCTTCTCCACAACAACAGAGACAAAGCTCAACAACCCTATCGCCAAGCTTGGCGCACCTTCGATGTTCCTGTCCGACAAAGCCGACTTCAGCAATATGTCAGCCACTTCGATGTATGTGTCTGCCATGCTACAGAAGGCTAAGATTGAAGTAAGCGAAGAGGGTACGAAAGCGGCAGCTGTAACAGCAAGCATAATGACGATGTCTGCCTTGCCCGACTTGGAGCCTCGTCGCGTAAGCTTCCATGCCAACCGTCCGTTCATCTACATGATTACTGAGGAAAATACAGGCGCCATATTCTTTATAGGAGAGTATGTTTAGTCAAAGGCGTTTGAGAGTTTTGAGTTTTGAATTTTGAATTATCGCCGTAGGCGATTTTGAGTTTTTCAATTTTGAGTTTTGAGTTTTTCAATTTTGAGTTTTGAGTTTTGAGTTTTGAATTTTGAGTTTTGAATTATTCAATTTTGATTTAATAATTCAAAACTCATAATTGAACAATTCCTAATGCGCAAAGCGCACAATTCAAAACTCAAAACTCAAAACTCAAAAATTATTATTCCCACTCAATTGTTGATGGTGGTTTTGACGAGATATCATAGCATACGCGGTTTACACCCTTCACCTTATTGATAATCTCGTTGCTCACCTTTGCCATGAAGTCGTAAGGCAGATGTGACCAGTCGGCTGTCATAGCGTCGGTAGAGGTAACGGCACGAAGAGCAACCGGATGCTCGTAGGTACGCTCGTCGCCCATAACGCCTACTGAGCGCACGGTAGAGAGCAATACTGTGCCTGCCTGCCAAATCTGGTCGTAGAGCGAAACCTCAATCTCGCCATCGTGCATGTCGGCAGGAACGCCAGCTGCAAGCACGCGGCGTGCGTCCTCGCCACTCAGCTTCACCTTATACTCGCGCAAGCCGCGGATATAGATGTCGTCGGCATCCTGAAGGATGCGCACCTTCTCGGGAGTGATGTCGCCAAGAATACGCACAGCCAAGCCCGGTCCTGGGAACGGATGGCGTGTGATGAGATGCTCGGGCATTCCCATTGAGCGACCCACACGGCGCACCTCGTCCTTGAACAACCACTTCAACGGCTCGCACAACTGGAGGTTCATTTCCTTAGGCAGACCGCCCACGTTGTGGTGGCTCTTGATCACCTTGCCTGTGATGTTGAGCGACTCGATACGGTCGGGATAGATTGTGCCCTGGGCAAGCCACTTGGCACCGGTCTGCTTCTTAGCCTCAGCGTTGAACACCTCAACGAAGTCGCGGCCAATAATCTTGCGCTTCTCCTCAGGGTCGCTTACGCCAGCCAAATCGGCGAAGAACTTCTCCGAAGCGTCCACGCCAATCACGTTAAGACCGAGGCACTTGTAGTCCTCCATCACGTCGTGGAACTCGTTCTTGCGCAACATTCCGTGGTCCACGAAGATACATGTGAGGTTGCTGCCAATGGCCTTGTTGAGCAATACGGCTGCAACGCTTGAGTCAACACCACCCGAAAGACCAAGGATCACCTTGTCGTCGCCCAACTGAGCCTTAAGCTCGGCAACGGTTGTCTCTACAAACGAGTCGGCGCTCCAGTCCTGACGGCTTCCGCAGATGTCTACCACGAAGTTCTTCAAGAGCTGTGTGCCCTGCAATGAGTGGAACACCTCTGGATGGAACTGCACAGCCCATACTGGCTGCTTGGTAGATGCATAGGCAGCAAACTTAACGTTGGCTGTAGAGGCGATGCACTTGTAGTCCTCGGGAATAGCTGTGATGGTGTCGCCGTGGCTCATCCACACCTGCGAGTTCTCTACAAATCCCTTGAACAGAGGGTTCTCTGCGTCGAAGTGCTCCAGATTGGCACGTCCGTACTCACGGGTGTTGGCAGCCTCAACCTTTCCGCCATTGGCGTAGCTGATGAACTGTGCGCCATAGCAGATGCCGAGCACAGGGATACGTCCCACAAACTGGCTCAAGTCCACCTTGAAGGCCTCCTTGTCGTGTACCGAGTAGGGGCTTCCGCTGAGGATAACGCCAATCACGGATGGGTCGTCCTTAGGGAACTTGTTGTAGGGCATAATCTCGCAGAAGGTGTCGAGCTCGCGTACACGACGGCCAATAAGCTGTGTGGTCTGCGAACCGAAATCAAGAATTATAATCTTCTGTTGCATTTGTTAATTTGTTATTTAATTATTAGTCTTTCTTCTATTTTATTATTTTTCTCCCATTGATGCAAGAAACTCTTCCGCTTGTACTAACGTGTCGAGTTTTCCAATGTCCATGAGCTTCAGATCGTCTTTGGCGTAACCTATTATATTATGTGTGGCGCACGCCTTGAGATAGAAGTCAATGATACCGAATCGGTCTGGGAAAGAGTCCATCATCTTCAGCAGTCGTGGAGAAATCGCGTGTATTCCTGCAAAGGCATACATTCGGCATTCCTTCGGGTTGAGTTCGGGATAAGGGCTTCTCACCTCCCCCGTCTCTATGTTCGTCCATCCCACCAGTCGCATGTCATCGTCAAAGAGCAAATACCGCTTTGTCTTTCGCCAACTCACGAGCAACACAGCATCCACCCCTTCTTCACTCTTCGTTCTTCGTTCTTCACTCACCCCTCTTCCTTCTTCACTCTTCACTCTTCGTTCTTCCCTTACCGAAGCCGCAATGTAGAACTTCTTCAAGTCCACATTGCTCAGAATGTCGACATTATGAATCAGAATAGGAGCATCGGGAGCGAACAGCGGGGCAGCCTTTTTTATTCCCCCTCCAGTCTCAAGTAGTCCGCTTGTTTCGTCGGAGATGCGTATGTCGAGACCGAAGTTATTGTTTTCCTTGAGATAATCGATGATTTGCCCTGCAAAATGATGCACGTTGACTACAATGCGGTCAACACCGGCACGGGCAAGATTTTCTATCACGCGCTTTATCAACGGCTCACCCCCTACCCTCACCAACGCCTTTGGCATAGTGTCGGTGAGCGGTTTAAGGCGTGTGCCCAATCCAGCCGCGAATATCATTGCTTGCATCATAGATGATAGTGTATAAAATATGTTGCCTACAAAATTACTCAAAATCCTGTAAATGGCAAAACAATGTACTAATGTTTTTTATTAAATGTTTGCTCTATGCCTTGTTCCCTATGGCACACATGCACTTCGATGCCGAATTTCTCGTGTATATGCTCCGCAAGGTGTTGTGCCGAGTAGACGCTGCGATGCTGTCCGCCTGTGCATCCGAAGCAGAACATCAGGTCGGTGAATCCGCGCGAGATGTAGCGTTGCACGTGGGCATCGGCAAGCTTGTAGACGCTATCAAGGAAGGTGAGTATCTCGCCATCGTCCTCAAGGAATCGTATTACCGGTTCGTCGAGACCCGTGAGCTTCTTGTAAGGCTCATAGCGTCCGGGGTTGTGGGTGGAGCGGCAGTCGAACACATAGCCGCCACCGTTGCCCGACTCGTCGGCAGGGATTCCCTTGCGATAGGAGAAGCTGAACACGCGCACACGTAGCGGACCCTTGCCGTCGTACTTCGAGAATGTGGCTGGTCCGTCCTGGGGATGAGCCTCATACACGTTGTGGTCGGTGGTCTTGTAGCCATCTGCTCGCGACACGGCGGCTTCCTGAATATGGGCATACTTGGGCAGTTCGGTCAGTCGGCGCAGCATGTCCATCATGTATGGATAAGGGAACACGTCCTCGCCAAGCTTCAGCAGCTCGCGCAGATTGTCCATAGCCGGGGGAATGGAGTCGAGGAAATGCTTCTTGCGCTCGAAATATCCGCGGAACCCATAGGCTCCAAGCACCTGCAGGGTGCGGAAGAGCACAAACAAGCTTAGTCGGCTTGCAAAATGGCGCACGCTGGGCACCTCGGTATACTGGCTCAGAGCCTCGTAGTACTCGCGCAGGAGTTCGCGTCGCAGCTTGTTGGAATAGCGTGCGGAGGCTTGCCATAGGAACGATGCAAGGTCGTAGTAGAAGGGTCCCTTGCGTCCGCCCTGGAAGTCGATGAAGAAGGGGTTGCCATCGGCATCGAGCATCACGTTGCGAGCCTGGAAGTCGCGGTAGAGGAACGAGTCGGTTGGCTCGGAGGTGAGGTCCTTGGCAAACAGACGGAAGTTGGCCTCAAGCTTCAGCTCGTGGAAGTCGAGGTCGGAGGGCTTGAGGAAGCAATACTTGAAGTAGTTGAGGTCGAAGAGCACGCTGTCCTCGTCGAATTCGGGCTGAGGATAGCAGTTCTGCCAGTCGAGTCCGCGCGCTCCACGTATCTGGATGTTAGGCAGTTGGCGTATGGTGCGCTTTAGCAGTTCCTGCTCCTCAAGGTTGTAGCGTCCACCCGCCTCGCGGCCTCCACGTATGGCGTCGTAGAGCGACACAGAGCCAAGGTCGGTCTGCAGATAGCGCAGCCCGTCGTCGCTCACGGCAAGCACGTGCGGCACAGGCAACTGCCTCTGCTCGAAATGCTCAGCCAGATACACAAAGGCGTGGTTCTCGTCGCGGCTTGTGCCCACCACTCCTATCACACTCTGTCCGTCCTCGTCGACAAGACGATAATACTCTCTGTTGCTGCCCGCTCCTGCAAGTCGCGTTGTGCTTGCAGGCTCCGAACCGTGCCATGCTGTGAAAAGATTAATCAGTTTCTCCATTGTCCTGGTCTTTATGAAAATATTGCTTCTCCTTCTTGTCTACCCATTGGTCAAACAGCGTGTTGATTACGAAGAGGAGTATCGCCACGCCTGCCGTGATGCAGAGCGACTTTGTGAGGATGTATGTGCCGCCAATAATGATGATTGACAGCACCAATATCTTTATGTTTAACTGTCGTTTTAGTATTTCCATAATATATATAAGATGTATAAGATGTTTTGTAATACAAAGTTATACAAAATCAAGCAGAAAAACAACAGCCGTGTCTAAAATATATACGGTGTTTTAAATGTTTTTGTCATAACGTTAGACCAATAACCTCCTCTTTACATCACTCCAGATATCGGATAGGCACAAAAAAAATCGGCTGTCTCGCGACATCCGATTCTCAAAAACAAACTACTTAAAAACTAATCTACTAAAACAAATCAAAAAATCTTCGCTACTTTTAGCGTTATTAATTATCTGCTGCAAAATTACAAATAATTTCTATTGCTACAAAGATTTCTTGTTGTTTTTTTCTTTAAAAATCGCAAAAATATTCTTTTAAGTTATAAATTGCATTGTTTAATGTCATTTTGATAGTAGATTGCTACTTCACAGTAGCCGAAAACATCCATTTTACAAGTCTTGTCTCCCTGCCGCTGAACTTTCCCACCGGGAGTTTCAGCACCAGTTTGTTCCATCCCTGGCGCAAGTGTATCTCTATTGGCTCACGCGACACGGCATTCTCGTTGCGCAAAGGCAACTCATTGCTTCGCTCCGTGTTCGTGTTCTGCCATACGGGCGGCTGTATCTCCTCGCCGTTTATCCAGGCACGGCTGCCCTTATAGTCCCATGTGCCCTGGAGCGGCGGCAGGTCGCTCTCCGAACGGCTGTAGTTTTGGAACTCAAGGCTGAGTTTTGCCGTGCGAGCCTTCTTTGAGTAAATCCAGCGTGTGGCGTAAGCCGTATGGTTCTCCTCGGGATTGGCGTAGACTCCAGGCACAAGCGTTCCCCACACATGGCGAAGGTAGAAACCATTGCCCGTGAAGGTGCGCGACTTGTAGGTCTTGCGCTTGTAGGAGAATATTGTGGGATCGTCCACAGGCGACAAGTCGCCATGCAGATACAGCTCTGGAGGGAAGCTGCGCGCCAAGTCACCATCATTAGGGAAGGCGTCGGTAATGCTCCACACTACGTCCGACTGGCGCTCGTAAGAGAAAGGTTCCGAGCTAAGCGTATGAGTCTTGTGCCACAGCATACGGTTCTCAAACTCGGCAAACTCCTTCTTCTGTTCCGGCTCGTCGTCCCATAGCACGGTGCCCTTGCCGTCGAAATAGCAGTTGCCTCCACCTCGCCAGGCACGCTCGGCAAGAGTGAGCATGTAGGGATAGAAGAAGTTCTCGTCGAGAAGCTGGCGTGTGTTGTCGATGTTGCGGTCGTTCCAGAACGCCACTATGCAGCCTGCAAGATCATCGCTACCCATTGGCTGGTTGTAGATGCGACTGTTGAAGAGGGCCACGAGGTCAGCATAATTGTCGAAGTGGTTGGCATAGTGGTAGCGGCAGTCGATGGCAGGGATGCCTGGCTGCGCCTTGCCACGGTAGCTCCACAACTGTGTCATGTCTATCTCGCCCTTCTTGTATTTCCATCCCGGGTTCCACGAAATCACCTTCTTGCCCTTTGAACGTACGTAAGCCACCATCTCGGGCACGAATGTGGGGTCGGTAAACTGCACCTCGTCTGTGCCTATATGCAGCCAAGGCACGTCGATGGCATCGCACACCTCGCTTATTATGTCCTTCATGATGCGCTTGCCCTCCTCGGTCTGCATTCCGAAACCGAATGTGCGCTCAAAGGCAGCACTATGTCCCGGCATGTCTATCTCGGGAATGAGCGTCATGTTGTGGGCACGGCAGAAGTCGGCCAGTTCTGCTGCTTGCTTCAGAGTGTAGAACTTGCCCTTGTCGCGCTCCATGTTCTTTGCTGCGTTGAGCTGTGGATAAAGCTTGCTCTCCATGCGCCAAGCCTGGTTCTCGGTCAGGTGCCAATGGAAAGTGTTTATCTTGAAGCGGCTGAGTATTTCTATCTCCTTCTTCAGCTCGTCAAACGGGATGAAACTGCGACCCGTGTCGTGCATGTAGCCACGTATGCGGAAAGCGGGCCAGTCGGTTATCTCACATTGTGGCAGAGTCTTCTTGCCTTTATTGTCGATAGTGAGCTGAGCCAATGTCTGGCGCGCCCAATACAGTCCGCGCTCGGTTGTTGCCTCAACGAGTGTCTCGTTCTGCCCCACTACAATATGATAGGCTTCATCCTGAAATACGGCTCCATTGATGCTGCCCACTATCTTTTCCTTTACCGGATTGGCTGCCTTGGTATACTTGCCCGTGTAGACCACCTTCTGTGGCATGGGCAGCAACGCCGGCTCCTGCACAGCCGCCTTGGCAAAGCAGCATAGCAGCGTGAGCAGAAGGGTTGTCAGTAGATTTCGCATGTCCGAATTTTGTTGTTTTTATTTTTATCCTTTTGACAGTATCTCTCTTATCTTGCGCTTGTAGGCCTCCGCATAGGCACGGCAACCCGTGTCGTTGGGATGAGTGCCCTCAATCATGTCGTCCTCGCTCATGTTGATTTCGTTGCTGTGCATATAATATAGGTTGTTTATGCCAGCAGCCTTGAGTTGGAGATAAGCCTGGCGGAATGCCTTGTTGGCACGCGTGTAACGCTCTGCCACGTTGGCGCGGAAGATGCTGTCGGGTATTGGGTGGCACTCGTTGAGCAATATCGGAGCCTTGCTAAGGCTGCGCAATTTCTTTACTCCTGCCACGGCGCGACTGATGATTTCCCCCTCCGTGAGGTTCACGCTATTTGGTATTGGGTCGAGCACAAACAGGCGGGCGTCTATCTCTCCCAACATGTCGAATATGCCTGGCTCCATATACGCGCTACCAGAGAAGCCAAGGTTTATCAAGGGATATTCCATCTCGCGCGACACGATGTTGGGTATCGACATACC
>OBRN01000278.1_pt1 | contig 12462 bp, 9 predicted proteins | sample 1475621 | NCBI WGS metagenome assembly OBRN01 (sample SAMEA3360684, study PRJEB22359) | human gut metagenome | biome: ENVO:urban biome; feature: ENVO:human-associated habitat; material: ENVO:feces | place: Bangladesh | collected 2011 | reverse complement strand
TGCAAAAGTACTAACTATTTTCGAAACCACCAAATGTTTTGAGGAAAAACTTTCAAATCCTTTTATATTTTAACAGTCTTAAACAATCTATATCATTCTATTTCTCATTTCACCTTATTATATTATATATAAGAGAAGAATTCATCTGGATGGCATAAAATTGCACACGCTAAGGTAAATTCATGCCATCCAGAGATAAGTTATATAGATAAAGCTAGGAATATATGCAAAAATAAGCTAATTTTCTTTGCACATAGCGAGAATTCTTGTATATTTGCATCATATTTAAAAAGAAACGGATATGATTACAACAAACAAGAACAGAAGAAGATTGCCAGTGGGTATTCAATCCTTCAAGGAAATACGCACAGACAAATACGTGTATGTTGACAAGACCGACATTGTCTGGCATCTTGCCAACATGGGCGACAAATACAATTACCTCAGTCGTCCACGTCGCTTCGGCAAATCTGTACTTGTCGATACCCTGCAGTGCTACTTCGAGGGCAGAAAGGATTTGTTCGTAGGTCTTAAAATCATGGAATTAGAAACCGACTGGACTGTACGTCCTGTCATTCGCTTCGACATGAGCGAGGGTGGAGACTCCCCTGAAGAAATCAAATCATACTTTGACTACATTTTCAGAAAATACGAGAAAAAGTACAATATCACTCTTTTGGGAGGAGAAAGTCTCACCGTTAGATTCCGTCAAATCATCGAGACAGCTTACGAGCAGACCCATCATCGTGTAGTCATTCTCATCGACGAATACGATGCACCACTTCAGCATTCCTGGAAAAGCACTCGACACGCAGAATGCACCAGAGTTTATAAGAATGTGTTTGCCGTATTGAAAGCAGCTACCGACTACGAGAAGTTTATCTTTATCACAGGCATCACAAAGTTTACGCAAATTTCTCTCTTCTCGGTACTGAATAATCTGACAAATATCAGTTTTCTTCCAGAATACGCCACGATTTGCGGTATCACAGAAGATGAATTGGCAGAGTGTTTCTCTACGGAAGTAGAAAAAATGGCAGAAGTCAACGGATGGTCGTTCGACGAAACGCACCAAAGGCTCAAGGCCTACTATGATGGTTACCACTTCAGCAGAAGAAACATGATTGACATATACAACCCATACAGCTTGGTAAACGCTCTAAACAACCAGGAAATCAGCAATTACTGGGCACGTTCCGGTGCCACCTCCTTGCTGCCGAAATTTGTTGATGACATGGAGCTACGGCTTTCCAATTTCTCCCACTGTTCTATCATGAAGGACACCATAGAGCTTTCGGATGTAACAGAAGGAGGTGCGGAGCTGTTCCTCTATCAGTCGGGATATCTAACACTCAAATCCTTCGAAGGGAATGTCTGCCATCTAGGTTTTCCGAATGCAGAAGTAAGGCAAGCGCTATACGATATAGTACTGTTCCATACAGCAACAAAAAGATGAAGAGCATGTACATGGAAGAGCGATACCGTTTGATTATCAGTACAATTTTCAATGCCATCGGTTTTGACGTCGAGGTAGAGAAAATGTTATCGACCGGCAGGATTGATGCTATTGTTAAGACTTCAAAGTACATTTATGTATTAGAACTTAAACTAACAAGTAATGGTGGTCTCAATGCAGCTACCAAGCAAATCCTCGACAGACAATACCTTGCACCATTCGAAGCAGACAAACGAAAAGTAATAGGATTAGCTATTGAACTCGACAACAAGGGCAAAGGTCTTATTGATTGGCAAAAGGCAGAATCAGAACAACAAGGAGAATTCTAATGGATAAAGAGGGAGCTATTGACAACTGGCTTATAGTAGCAGGAGAAGCTTTGCCAATAGCCCCTGCTTCATTGGATTGATTTCCTAGGATTCTATATTTCGTTTGACACATATCAAGCGTCCGGAAAGATTATTTTACCTAACTAATGTTAACTTGCAGAGAAATAGCGGATATTGGGGAACTGAACATTTAAAAAAGATAAAAATCGGCAGTTTTTTAGTATTTAATTGCTTGAAAACCTTTCTATTTGAAAAAAAAACTATATCTTTGCAGCGGTATATATACATTTTGGTAATAGAAAGGAATAAACAGAAACAAAAGCTAAGAATAATATATCATAATAAGTCAACACGTGGCCTAAATACATTGAACATAAAGCTACTTTGTCAGAGGGTCATGAGAGACTTGATTAGAGTTAGACAACATAAGTTTAATTAAATTTTTAATAAAAATGAAAAGACAATTAACTAGTATTTTGCTCTTCTCTGCCTTGTTAATGGGCGGAGCTAGCACTTTCGTGTCTTGTACAGACCACGAGAGCGACGCAGCGTACGAAGTAACTGGTACAGTTGCAGACCAGGTAAAGAAGCAGGCTACCGAATTGGAGAATTTGGTAACAAAGTTAGATTTTCTCCTGAAGGGTGGTACACCTTCTGAGGATTTAAAAAACAACCTCAACCAGACTATCTTCGGTAAGGATTCAAACGGCAACATTATCACATGGGACAATGCAAAGCTCGATGTATTGAAGCAGGCACTGGAAGCTGCCAAGAAAGAGGCTGAGGATGCCAAGAAAGCAGCCAATGCTTATACCGATTCAAAGGTTAACACTTTGGCACAGAAAATAGTTGATCTTGACGGGGCCATTTCTAGCTTGACTACTATAGTTAATCAGAACAAGGAAGAGCTTAACCAACTCAACACAAAGGTTGATAACTATGCTGGCGAATTGATGCAGATGCTCGAGAACTACCAGGCTAGCAACACTCAGATGTTCAACAATTTAACTAACCTCTATAACGATATGGATGTTCGTCTTCAGGAAGACGAGAACCGTATTGCAAACTTGGAAGAGGCTGTAAGAAATAATCTTGCTACCAAGGAGTATGTTAATGAGCAAATTGCATCGTTGAATACAAAGATTGACGGCAAGGTTGATGCTTCAGATTTCAACGCAGCTATCGAGGCTGCTAAGGCTGCAGTTTTGGAAAACAAGAACGCTATCGCAGCAAACAAGACTGAAATCGATAAAATTAAGAATGAGTTGGTTAACTATGCAACCAAGCAGGATCTTGACGACAAGGCTGCTTCTTTGGAGGCTGCATTCAAGGCAGCAGACAAGGCTCTCGAAGTTAAGATGCAGGCTCAGATTGACGATATCAATACTAAGTTGAACTCCATGTTCAACACAATGCTCAGCATGTTGACAGGTATTGAGCTCCAGGCTACAGAAAGCCCAATCACAGGTTATGAGAACTTCTCATTCTTGGGCGCAGAGGCTCACATCTTGGGTACATACTATGGTACAACTGCTAAGCCTATCAAGTTGGGTGACGAGCAGGTTGCAAAGGCTAACCAGGTTTTGATTGACGAGACTTCTGGCGAGAACGCAGGTGTTATCTACGCAACTCTTAACCCATCTAACGTTGACTTCACAGGTTGCACCTTGAAGGTTGTAAACAGCCAGGGTGAAGAGGCTCCATTCACAGCTACTGTAGTGAAGTCTAACCGCGTATTGAAGTATGGTGTAAGCCGTGCTAGCAACAGCAACTTGTATGCTATCAAGATCAACCTCAACGAGGAAAACTTGGAGGCTGCTAAGACTTGGACATCTTCTGATGCAGCAGCTTTGAAGGATGTAGCAAAGAACGTACTTGACAAGCTCCGCCAGCCAGGTAAGACTCGTTTGAATATCGGCGATGCAGCTACAACTATCGCCCGTACATTCAACAACCGTCTGACTGCATACGCTCTCCAGGCTGAACAGAAATATACAGACGCTAACGGTAAGGAGCAGACTCGTACCATCACATCTAAGATGAGTTTGGCAGCTACAGCTATCAAGCCTGTATCTTTCAATTTCTTGAAGGACAACGAGACTTTGAAGAACTTGGATCTTCCTTCATTCCCAACAATCCAGTCTAAGCTCAACTTCAACGACTATAAGTTCAACTGGACTCCTATCGAGGGTTTGGGTACCGTAAAGACTTCTGTTACATTGAAGGATATGCCTGATATTGACAATATCAAGGTTACTATTGATGGCGTTGTTCAGGCACCAAAAGTAAATGTTGAAAAGGCAACTATCTCATTCGGCAAGACAGAATTGCAGGGTACCGTTACTGAAGACGGCAAGCATGTAATCGTTGATCTCAGTGAACTTGAGAAGAATACCACCGCAGACGTAAAGGTTAGCATTGGTGACATCAAGATTAATCCTAACGATGTAAAGGTTACACTTGATACATCTGCAACAAAGGATATGACCTATGATGTTGAGATTCCAATGGATGAGTTCAACAAGATTATCGATAACATCAACAAGCAGGTTGGCAACATGATTGGCAATGTAAACAACATCATTGACAAGGTTAACAACTACGCTGAGACCATCGATGGTCAGTATATCACTGGTATCAACAACTACATCCAGAAGTTCGAGAACTTGCTCCGCAAGTCTAATTCACTTCTCCAGCCAGCTATGTTCTATGTAACAAACAGCGGCAGCTGGGGTCAGCTCGCACGTGAAGACGTAGGTGCTTCTTACTTGAAGTTGCAGGGTGGCAAGGCTTCTACTGTATTGGTAGCAAGCTCTTATACAGGCGAAATCTTCGCTCCTGCTTTCAAGAAGTATGTACACGTTACTTCAGCTCCTACAGGTGCTCATGTTACAGGTACAAACCTGAACAAGGTAATCGACGGTAACCTTCACAAGATTGGCTTCGAGGCTGATAAGGAAGGTACATACGAGATTACCTACGAGGCAGTTGACTACTCAGGTGTTAAGGTTGCTAAGAAGTTCTACGTTAAGGTCGTAAAATAATTTAAGAAGACTTATGTGAGTGGCAGTCTCATGGGGTTGCCACTCCCACATGAATCTTATTAAAATAATTTTAAATAGAATTAGATTATGAAATTTAAGAGTATATTATTGTCAGGTTTATTGGCAATGGGTTGCACAGCTGCTTCTGCCCAGGAAGCAAAGACAGTTAATGTCTTCAACCCACACTGGTATGGCCAGGTACAGATTGGTGGTCAGTACACATTGGGCGAGATTGGTTTCGGAAAGTTGCTTTCACCAAACGCACAGCTTGGCGTAGGTTACAATTTCAATAAGGTAGTAGGCGCTCGTCTTTCTGTTAACGCATGGCAGAGCAAGGCTGGCTGGAACGTAGCAGGTATGGACCAGCAGAAGTGGAAGTGGAACTATGTAGCTCCAATGGTTGACGCTACATTCAACCTCACTAACCTTTTCTGTGAGTTCAATCCTAAGCGCTTGGTAGAGGTTGGCGTATTCGGTGGTATCGGTGCCAACATCGCTTGGGGCAATAAGGAGGCTGCTACAGCCAACGATGCTATCGCTGGCCACTTTACAACATTGTCTAAGGACTACAACCAGAAGCCATTGGCATACCTCTGGAATGATGAAAAGGGCGAGGGTTCAAAAGCTCGCTTCGTAGCTCGTGTAGGTGCTAACGTAGATTTCCGCTTGAGCGACAATGTAAAGCTCGGTGCAGAGATTTCAGCCAACACATTGAGCGACAAGTACAACTCAAAGCGTGCAGGTAACCCAGACTGGTACTTCAACGCATTGGTAGGTTTGAAGATTGCTTTCGGCAATACTTACACCACCAAGACTATCCCTGCTCCAAAGCCAGTAGAGAAGATCATCGAGCGTATCATCGAGAAGCCAGTTGTTGCTCCAGCTCCTAAGACAGAGGCTAAGCAGGAGGTTGTAGAGGAGAATTTCCGTCGTGATATCTTCTTCCCTATCGGTAACTCAAACATCGCTAAGTCTCAGACAACCAAGATTGCAGAGATTGTTGACTTCATGAAGGAGAACCCAGACGCAAAGATCACTTTGACAGGTTATGCTGACAAGGGTACAGGTAGCGAGGGCTTCAACGAGAAGATTGCAGCTCGCCGTGCTCAGACCGTTTACAACACACTCGCAGCTAAGGGTGTTGCTAAGAACCGCATGATCAAGAAGTCAGAGGGTTCACGTGTTCAGCCATTCGAGGAGAACGATATGAACCGTGTTACTATCTGTATTGCTAAGTAATTAGCCCGTTGCAGGTTATAAGACACAATAAATAATAATATAACCGATTTTCATCCTTATCTCTATCAAACAGATATCGCATGGAAATCGGTTATTTTTTATGTTACAAAGATTATCTTATGAATAAATTCATTCTTTCTATAGCATTAGCTTGTATTTCAGGATTAACAGCCCATGCCCAATTCACAAGTAATGGCTACTATCGCATCAAGAATGCTACAACACAAAGATATATGTCGCTCTGCGACAATCACAGCCGTGGTGTACACATTGCCTCAACCAGCGTTGACGCTGGTGCATTGGTCACCAAGAAGAACTTCAATGAAGTGGTAACCGACCCAGGTACCATTTTTTATATTGAGAATGTATCGGGTACCAACTATAACATCAGTTCTCAAGGCTCTAATGTATATAACATGATTCAGTACTACATCCGTTTGACAAAATTAAATGATGGTACTTATAGAGCATGGCAAAAAGATAACAGTTCCGGTCAGATTATCATTCTCAGCGATGAGAATGACTATTTCTATGGCGAAGACATCAGCTTCGTAAACAGCATCACTTCAGACGCCCAGAAATGGTATATTCTTCCTGTCAACACTGAGGATAATTACCTTGGCGTGAAACCGAACATTGAAGCAAATGGTAAATACTATACCACCTTCTTTGCTGAAACTCCATTCAGCTTTGCCTCATCAGGCATGCGAGCTCTCTACATCAGCGAACTGAAGTCTAGCGGAGCTGCTATCTACAAGGAAATCAAGGGCATCGTACCAGCCAAGACTCCTGTCATCATCGAGTGCTCTTCAAAAGACCCTGCCAAGAATAAGCTGAAGATTGAAACTACTTCACCAAGCAGCATCAAGGACAATCTGCTCACCGGTGTTTACTTTGGATTGGGTATGGATGATACTGACCACTTCAACAGTACCGCCTTCGATGCCAACAGCATGCGTGTATTGGGTCTTTCAAAAGACGGTTCCTTGGAGATTAACAATGAAGATACCTATATGGCTGATATCATGATTAAGGTAGGTTCAGGCCATAAGTTTACCTATCCATATATCAAAGCCATTCCTCATAACACAGCATACGTGAAGGTATCTTCATCAGTACCAGCCCACATGAAGCTCTTTAAAGAGGGTGATCCTGCTGCAGGTATCAATGATATCGAATATACCGACGATAAGCCAGCAACCATCTATAATATCAATGGTATGATGGTTCGTGAGAACGCTACCTCTACAGAAGGTTTGCCTAAGGGCATCTATATCTTCAAGGGTAAAAAGGTGGTTATCAATTAAAGAAATCAGAAATCAACATCAAAAAAAAAGGTCGCCCGGAAAGAGCGACCTTTTTTTTGATATTGATGGGGTTATATTGAAATCTAAATCTATTTGTTATATTGAAATCTAAATCTATTTGTGATATCGGAATCTAAATCTAGAAGATTCGATGAGTCAATCTCAACTCCAAGACTGGATAAGCCTTCACATGCTTGGATATTCTTACGTAATCGCCCACCTTGCCACTGATATTATGCACATCCTTAGCCAGGTTTACGCCATCATGTGCGATGACATTTGGCGTACCACCCCAGAACATCGCTCCACAATCAAAGGAAATCCAGTTGCGGTCGCTGCGGCTGGAAAGCTTCCCCCCATATCCGAAGCCGAGATAAGGACGGAAATTGTTCACCTTGATCTTGCAAGACACCATGTTGTTGGCATCAGGCACCATGCGATAAGGCTTGCCATCTGCATAATCACCCATGTGCACACCCATCTTGCCATAGCTCACAAACTTGTTGTATAACTCTTCGCCAGCATACAGTGGCTGACCATTGATTGTGATATATGGTATAGGGTCGGCAGGATCGCCCTCTTCCATTCTCTTGATAGACTCGTAAGAAACCATCACCCTGTCGTACAGATTATTGTAGATAGCCACGCTCACTAAGGATGTTGCATCGAGGGCCGCATTCTCGGCCTTTGCCACGGTAGAAGGTCCCCAATAGAAACCACCCGTCACGTGCCAGTGCTTGTTGCGGAATGGAAAGACATCCACCAGCATCTTGAAATTCTTCATGGTTGGCTTGCCCTTCATATCCACATTGCGATCCACCTCGAAAGCAAACATCTCGTTCAATGTCTTAGAAAGATTATTGAACTTCTCGTCCTGAACTGCCGGGTCAAGATCATCGCCCACTTCCACACCAAAGTGCATGGTCTGCTCATAATGAGGGAAGAAGGTGAAACCCGTACGAACCTGCACCGAATTGCCGATAGGCATCGCCAGATCAACACCCAGACCGGTGGTACCCAATGTGATGGAACCATCCAAATGGTTGAGGATATTCTTATCCCTCTTATCACCCTTGCCCACTGCGTTATCCTTAGCGCTAAACGGGTCTGCCGACTGGGCAAAGGTGAGAGTAGCAGTCAACAATGCTGCCACGATTATTACGAAACGTTTCTTCATTATTTAATTATTTCTATTTTTATCTCTAGATACTTAATTATTCGCGCTATTCACGCTATTCACGCTATTCGCACTATTCACGTCAATTCGATAAATCGTGGCAAAGGTACGACTTTTTTTCGAGATTTCCCCCTATTTCTTCTTACTTTTTAATTCCTTATCCCATTTTAAGAGACTATTGTACTCTTTCTTGGTGATTCGCATGAAACTGCCGTGCTGTGGAGCAGTAACACCCTTGATATCCACAGGGTCTGAGAAATTGCGGAGATACTTGTCTGCCTTGCAGATGCGATAGTGCTTTGGATGATCGCTATACTGAATGTAAGCCACGCGCCAGGTATCATCACCGACGAGCTGGAAGGCAGAGCTTCCCTCGGTCAACTTGTTGCCCTCGAAGCTTACGAAATCATCATCAACAGGAGCACCCCAGCCATGGTTAAGATACTTGCTGGTAGCAGTGAAGATACCTCTCTTACCACCCTCTTTCTTGATGAGCATGTGGTAGAGACCATCGCTCTTCAGGAAGTTGATATCGGCATCGATGGTAGCATAGCCCCAGTCGAAGAGCAACTTTGGTGTGGTGAGCTTGGTGAATGTCTTGTCGGCATAGCTGTAATACATGCGGTCGTACTGCTCCTCAGCACGGTTGAGCATGGAATAGTAGATCATATAACCGCCTTTTTCGCCGTTTTCCCAACGATAGTCAGGATCCCAGAAGATCTGAGGTGCCCACACACGGTTGATGGTGCTCCAGTTCTTGTATGGAGACTTGGCAGTGGCAGCATCACAGAAGTTTTGCATACCCTTGCGGAAATCGAAGGTAACGCTGGTCCAGTTTTTCAGGTCCTTACTCTTCAGGAGGTCGATGCCGTAGTTATCCCACTTGTGGCTCTTGCGAACGCACATATCGGTGGTTACCATGATGTAACCCTTGCCATTGTGCATGCGGGTGATGTAGGCATCACGTGTACCGCCTTCGATGCGGGCATGCTCTTCTGGGTTGAAGATTGGGTCGCCATCATTGATGTCCTGATAGTTGTAGCCATCACGAGATACGGCGTAAGCAGTCCACTCTCCCTTGTCGCTCATGTGACAGTAGAGATAACCATAATCGCCCTTTACTAAATTCTGTGCGGTCATTGGCATAAAGGCTGCCAATGCCAGGAGAACAGCTGATAATTTCTTTTTCATTGCGCTGATTTGCTAGTTTAATTATTATTAGTTGAAATATTGAGTGCAAAATTACACTTTTTATTTGAGATTACCAAATTCTTGGGGAAAGAATAGGGGAGTTTTAACGAATTAAGTTCTTTTTTGAATGATTTATGCTCGGGGGACAGGCGATGGAATCGCCTGGAACGGGGGCGAGAGGGGGACCGGAGGGAGACAGAAGGGGGACACAGGAGGGGGGACTGGAGGGGGACAGGAGGGAGACTGGAGGGGGAACTGGAGGGAGACTGGAGGGGGATAAGAAAAAGGGAGGAAAACCTCAATCACTGAGATTAACCTCCCTGCACTTATAGTTAAAAATAACCGATTTTTACTTGCTCAGGTACTTATCAACCTGGGCTGCTATCTTCCTGCCGCTTGCCATCGCACGAACCACCAGAGAGGCACCGCTGGCTGCATCACCTGCCACGAATACATTCTCGGCAAACTCAGGCTGCTGTGGCTTCAGGAAGCCCATGGCCAGGAATACGGCCTCTGCCTTGATGATTTCCGGCTCACCTGCCTCTACCATCAACGGGCGACCACCCTCTGGATTTGGCTTCCAGTCGATAGGCTGAACCTTCACACCTGTCAACTTACCATTCTTTCCCAGGAACTCCAGAGAGTTGATGTTCCAGCGGCGGGTACAGCCTTCCTCATGACTGGAGGTAGTCTTCAGGGTGCGAGGCCAGTTTGGCCAAGGATTCTTAGGATCCTCAGGACCTTCCACTGGCTTAGGCATGATTTCTATCTGGGTTACGCTCTTGCAACCCTGGCGATGAGCAGTACCGATGCAGTCGGAACCTGTATCACCACCACCAATTACCAATACATCCTTGCCCTTGCAGTTAACCAGTTCGTCCTTAGAGAACTCCATGCCGGCGAGGATACGGTTCTGCTGAGAAAGCAGCTCCAGGGCGAAATAAACACCCTTCAGTTCTCTTCCAGGAATCTTCAGGTCGCGGGCTGTCGGTGTACCGGTAGATACCACGTAGGCATCGAAGCCTTCTGGCAACTTGGTAACATCAATCTGCTGATTATATCTGAACTCGATGCCCTCCTCTTCGAGAAGACGGAGACGGCGATCGATGATGCTCTTGTTGAGCTTGAAGTTAGGAATACCGTAACGCAACAGGCCACCGGCATTCTCACGAGCCTCGAAAACTGTTACCTTGTATCCCATGTGGTTCAACTGGTTGGCAGCTACCAGTCCTGCAGGACCAGCACCGATGACAGCCACCGTCTTGCCATTACGCTCAGGAATCTCAACATGAACATAGTCCTCAGAGAAGGCGTGCTCCACGATGGCACACTCATCCTCACGATTGGTAGTTGGTTCATGATCCATGAGATTCAATACACACGCCTTCTCGCAGAGTGCAGGACAGATGCGTCCTGTGAACTCCGGAAAGTCGTTGGTGGAATTGAGGAGACGGTAAGCCTGCTCCCAATCGCCCTTGTAGAGGGCATCATTCCACTCCGGTGCCTTGTTGCCCAGCGGACAAGCCCAGTGGCAGAAAGGCACGCCACAATCCATGCAACGTGAAGCCTGCTGTCGGCGGTCGTTGCTATTCAATGTCTGTTCTACCTCGCTGAAGTCGAGGATTCTATCGTGAATTGGTCTATAACCTGCTTCCTTGCGAGGTATAGTCAAAAATGCTTTTGGATTTCCCATCTTTTTTCTAATTTTAAAATTAGTAATCTCGCTGCATATCCGCAATCTTCTGCTGCAACTTCTTTACCTGCTCCTCCTGGAGAACTCGCTTATACTCGATTGGCACTACCTGGATGAAATCCTCTACGTAGTGGTTCCAGTCGTCGAGCATGGTACGGGCGAGCTTACTGCCAGTGTAGAGATAATGCTGACGGATCAGCTCGTGCAACTCCTTGCGATAGGTGCTGTCCTCCACGAGGTTGATTTCCACCATATCCATATTACAGAAGTAATCGAAGTTGTGGTTCTTATCCCATACGTAGGCAACACCACCACTCATACCAGCGGCGAAGTTACGGCCGGTTTCACCGAGCACTACTACTCTACCGCCCGTCATATACTCGCAGCAGTGGTCACCAGCACCCTCAATCACGGCGATGGCACCGGAGTTACGAACACCAAAGCGCTCGCCTACCTTACCATTGATATACAACTCACCACTTGTGGCACCATAGAGACCGGTGTTACCGGCGATGATGTTATCCTCGGCAGAGAAGTTGCTGCGGATAGGAGGAAGGATGGAAACACGACCTCCTGAAAGTCCCTTGGCGAAATAGTCATTGGTCTCACCTTCGAGCTTGAAATCTACTCCCTTCACCAGGAAGGCACCGAAACTCTGACCTGCAGAACCCTTGAACTTCACGTTCACGGTCTTGTCTGGAAGACCAGCCTCACCATATTTCTCGGCAATCATACCGCTCAGCATCACACCGGCAGCACGGTCGGTATTCTTGATGGCAAAATCGAGGTTCACTTCTTCCTGATTCTCGATGGCACGCTGTGCACCACGAATCAACTGCTGGTCGAGCACATTGTCGAGGTCATGAATCTGCTCGGTAGTATGATAGAGCGAGCAATGACCAGTCTCACGATGCAGCAAACGAGAGAAGTCGAGCAAGTCTGCCTTCTCCTCGATACTCTTAGCCACCTCAGGCTCTAAGGCATCAGCACCCTCGGTAGGAACAATCTCCTCATCCTTCTTGCGGA
>OBRN01000277.1_pt1 | contig 12482 bp, 12 predicted proteins | sample 1475621 | NCBI WGS metagenome assembly OBRN01 (sample SAMEA3360684, study PRJEB22359) | human gut metagenome | biome: ENVO:urban biome; feature: ENVO:human-associated habitat; material: ENVO:feces | place: Bangladesh | collected 2011 | reverse complement strand
GGATGCTGGAGTTCATCTTCTTCTTCACCTATGGCGAGCATTACAACTGGCTCGATTCGAAGATTATGCAGATGGATGTTTTGCTCTTTGTCCTTACCGGATATTTCTGCATCCAGCGAATGATCCACATCCGTCACCCTTACATCGCTCCGGCGGCATGGAAGTATAAGCGACTCATCCCGCTGCTTATCCTCTTCGCCTTCGTAGAGTTCATGGGCAGTACACCTAAAGTGTTGCAAACCGCCTTTACGGGTGGCGTGCTGCATTTCGGTGCCATCACAACCAATGTGCTCAACTTCGTGGAATGGACGGGAGCCATCGCCGGCTGCCTCTTCTGCCTTTTCTGGTGCAAGGTGCTCTGTCAGAAATACACCCATCTGCTCATGATAGGTGTAGCAACGATGGTATGTTATCCTGTGATGATGTATTTCCTCATCGATCCGGGTCTCAACATCGAAGCACTCTATCTGCCTTGCTTCCTGCGAAGCTTCGGCAATGCCATCTTCTTCTGCATGCTCACCGTGTATCTGGAAGAACTGATGCCGTTCCAGCATTTCTTCATGGGATTGACGATGGCAGGCATCATCCGCAATGGTCCGATGTCGGCTATGTGCTCAGGCCTTTACAGTTTCGGACTCCGTTATCAGATGGCAGACAACATGTCGCGCGGTTTGCCCTACGATGCCACCAATCTTCTGATGCTCAGCATCCGGAATCTCTATGGCGTCACCTGTCTCATCGGCATTGCCGTGCTGATCATCTTCCTGCTCTGGGATGTACAGCCCGTGAGAAGTACCCTGAAGAAGATGCCTTCCTGGAACTTCGTGGGTAAGAGGATGAAGAAAAAGAAAGTATTTGCGAAATAGTCATTGGTTCTGCCATCGGCGTGATTATCAACCTCGTACTTTCTAAATCGAAGACGGAAGAGGTGTAAAGAAAAAAGGGGAAAATCTTTGATTATGAGATAGTTTTCAAAGTTTTTCCCCTTTACAAGAGTAATGCCCCAACTAGATTGCAAGATTCTTGCAGATTTGTGAATCGATACAATTTACCTAGATGTTCCTCATCATATTTTATAGAGGAACCTTTATAATTTGGGCAGGAATCTCTGTCTTTGTATATTTTAGCAAGAGTTGAGCCACATTTTTATCCTTATCATCCTCATTATCTGTACAGCCTCCAATTGATCTTTCGCCAAAGGTGAAAAAATAATCTTTTGCTCTAGAAACTGCTACATTTATCAGATTGTCATTCTCCTTGATAAACTTCCACCCCTCTTGACGACCATATACAGTAGAGAATATAACTATCTTGCTCTCTGCACCTTGGAAAGTATGTACTGTTCCACAAGGAATCTTTCCAACCTTATGCTTCTTAGACACTTCTTCTAAAGCTACTTTTATCTTGTCCACCTGAGCCTTAAATGGCGTAATAACCGAAATTGTTTTTTCTATCGCAAATTTACCATCTTTCGAATATGTATTCCTTATCTCTTCAAAATTTTGGTCTATCCATTTTGCAATAGCTTCAGCCTCTTGAATGCAAATTCTACTCTCACCATCAACCTCAGAGTTCTGATGACTAACATGAAAAGACCCCATGACAGGACAGTTTGGACCTAAGAATCTATCATTTTCAAACTCATCTGGCCTACGAGGATTCAGACGTCCATGATAAACCAACTCATTGCAGAAGCTAATGATTTCTTTGTAACAACGTCTATGCTCACTAAGAAACATTCCTCTCTCCCCTTTCTTTTGAAACTTGCATGCACTTGTTGCCAAAGACATCAAGCTTGAAGAAGAGCAGTTTAAAGGAAGAGTTAAGAACTCCGATATATTTTCTATTGAATCCTTACCAAGAATTTTCTTATGCATTTCATAATCTACGATCTCACTAACAGAATACACTGGTGGTATTTGATGCACATCACCTACGACGATAGCCTTCTTGGCTAAGGCAAATGAAGGAATGGCCAATTCTGGAGCGACCTGTCCTGCTTCATCTACAATCAAAAGATCTATGTTCCGCATATATGGTAACTGTTTTAAATCATCAGATTCTTTCGATATTTTCATTTTTCCCGATTGATTTGAATTCCTTGTTCTATCTAATGCTCCCCTAAAGACATCTGGCAATTTAAAGAATGTCATCACCATACAAGGTGTAATCTTTGCCATTCTATGGAATCTTTTGTCTTGGATGCTTAAATATTTATAGGTATATTTTCTTTCATCTAGACAATCATTTGCCATTAACCAACTAGCCTCATAATAATGAACTGCAAGCCAAAACATCTGATATCTTAACGTTATATCTAAAATACCATTTATTTCTTCAAGCCCCACAGCACTCAACTCACTAATACCATTTTCGGGGATATCTTTAACTTTTTTATCATCTTTATGAAGACTTTTTGTTATATGCAAAAGTTTCTCCTTATAATCGAATCCAAATTCGTTCAGACTCTCTAATAGATTCTCAAGTTTTCTATTAGAGGAATCGGGCTGAGCTTCAGATTTATAAAAACCTAAAAAGCTCAAGAACTTCTGACACAATGTCTTTTTTTTCTGATTACTATATTGAACCGTCGGCTTTTCAACAGCAGATAATATTTCTTTTAATTTCGATTCACGCTTTTGAATTTCGTCTTGAAGATACTTCATTACACCCTCCCAATAGGAGTTCTCATTAGTATTTTTTATATGATAACATTTATCACAACACTCCTGGAACGTATTCTTAAATTCCTCAAATTTTTCGTTTTCTGCTTGGCTATTTTTTTTATGTTCTATACTCTCGTAATCTATACCACCTTCTTTATTCGTCTTAAAATGTGGATCATTCTTCTTAGCATCAGAAGGAAAATATACCGAAAAAGAAGATAGTCCAATCCATCTTCTTTCTAACAACTTTCTCTTTTCATTCTTATCAGAATCTTCCTCTACCACATTTGCAAAAGAATCCATTATATTGGTAACAGCTTTGTTATTAGTAGAAGTTGCTACAATGATGGGAGCATTCAGACCTTCTTTTGCATGTTTGACAAACAAATCAGCAACAACACTTTGTAAAAGTGTTGTCTTACCTGTTCCCGGAGGACCTGACACTGCTAAAATCTCTCCATCTTTCGTTTCATTCAAATGATGAAGTGATTCTCTTTGAGAAGGAGAAAGAGGCCATTTACCACTCATAACTCCTAAATGTTTTTTCATTGATTTAATATTCAATTCTCCATATAAACCTTCTTCGGTATCTTTTGAAGGAAAAAGCAGCTTGTTGAGTAATGGAACCGATTTCATATTTTCATCAATATGCTCAAACAAGAAATGATATAATTCGAGTATCTTGCCATAAGCTTCCACTGTTTCATCCAAAATAATCCATGCAGAAGGATAAATCTCATAGTAACTGTTTTTCTTTTCAGAATTTTTAAGGAATGTAGAATCCCAGTCATTTTCTATCTGAAATTTGTAATATTCCTTCACCTTAGCAATATATTTATCCCAAAGAATTTCATTTTTATTGCTGATACCTTCTGTTAGATTGAAATCTTTATCTTTCCATTCACCAATAGAAACATTATTTCCAAAAGGAGCCAAAATCTCAATCGGTATCCATGGAGTCTTAGTTGTATTGACCTTTAATTGTCCATTCATATCAAGAATAGCTGGAATATAAAGAACTGGTATATCTAGTACGTCTGTCTCATGACATATCTTCCCTTCTTTATTCATTTCATCAATAAGTCTTTCGCTTTTGATAATTTTAGGCAAAACCAGCACTTTTAGATCATCTTCCTTTGTATCCTTTATCTTTTTCTGCTTATTTTTTTCATCATAGATTTGAAAAAGTTTTTCATAAATTTCTCTACCCAAAAAGCCATTTTCGAAGTTAGAAGATTCATCTAATTTCAAAGGCTTTTCCTTTTTAAAATCGATACCGCTTTTGATTTTAATTATCTTAATGAGATATTCCAATATTCTTTTTTTGTCCATATAAAACATATTTTTTAATTAACTAAACCAAAATAGTTGCGGCAAAGTTACAAAAAGAAATAATAACAGCCAACTTTTTCGGCAAATATTTTGTATCACAAGGGGAAATTTAGAGATGTCATCCTGGAACTTCATTGGAAAGAGAGTGAAGAAAAAGAAAGGATTTGCGAAATAAAAGAAAGAAATTCTTGGTATTTTCAAACTTTATTCGTATTTTTGCAAAGATTTAGCAAGTTATAAACAGAAACAAAAATCATTTTCATATAACAATAATGAATACAGAACAACTTTCTATGACCAAGAAAACCCTTGTGGGAGTACAATTCCTATTTGTGGCTTTCGGTGCAACGGTTCTGGTGCCTCTCCTGATAGGCATCAATCCGGCAACGGCTCTCTTCACCGCAGGTGTGGGAACCTTTCTCTTTCACTTCATCACCAAGGGCAAGGTGCCTATCTTCCTGGGCAGTTCCTTCGCCTTCATCGCCCCTATCATCGCAGCCACCAAGCAGTGGGGACTGCCGGGAACCATCGCCGGACTTACCAGCGTCTCCCTGGTGTATTTCATCATGAGCGCCCTAGTAAAATGGCAGGGCAAGAAACTGCTGGATAGGATTTTCCCTCCGGTAGTCATCGGACCCGCCATCATCCTTATCGGTCTTTCCCTTTCGGGCAGCGCTGTGAATATGGCTAAGACCAACTGGGTTCTCGCCTTCGCATCGCTTATCACCGCCATCCTGGTACTTACCTTCTGCAAGGGACTGATGAAGCTGGTGCCTATCATTTCGGGCGTTATCGTGGGTTACGTCATCGCCATCTGCATGGGCGAGGTAGATTTCTCGGATGTAGCAGCGGCTTCGTGGTTCTCCTGTCCGGTAAGCTTCGATACCATCACCCATTTCTCCTGGGCGCCATTTCTCTATATGTTACCCGTGGCGATAGCACCGGTGCTGGAACATATCGGCGACGTGTATGTGGTGAGTGCCGTGGCGAAGAAGGATTTCGTGGCAGATCCGGGATTGCATCGCACGATGTTGGGCGATGGAGTGGCGTGTCTCTGTTCCGCCTTCCTGGGTGGTCCTCCTGAGACTACCTATTCTGAAGTAACGGGAGCGATGTCTATCACCAAGGTCACAAGTCCTGCCGTGATTCGCATATCCGCAGCCACCGCCATCTGTTTCTCTATCGTGGGCAAATTGAGTGCCTTGCTGCAGAGCATACCTCAAGCGGTATTAGGTGGCATCATGCTGCTTCTTTTCGGCACCATCGCCAGTGTGGGTGTTCAGAATCTGATGCAGAACAAGGTAGATATGAATGAAACCCGCAATGTCATCATCATCTCGGTGATGCTGACGATGGGCTTGGGTGGTGCCGTCCTCTCCTCCGGTTCCTTCGCCATTTCCGGCATCGGTCTCTCTGCCGTCATCGGCGTGATTCTCAACCTCGTACTTCCTAAAACGAAGAAGGAGGAGGCGTAAAAAGTGGGAAAACATCTATTTTCGAAGAAAAAAAAATGTTTTTTAATCATGGAGAAATAAACTAATTCGCAAAATATCCGTACCTTTGCAGTATGAAAACATTATTAGACGTTCATACACATACCATAGCATCGGGTCATGCCTTCAGCAGTTTGCAGGAAATGACCATGGCTGCAAAAGAAAAGGGGTTGGAAATACTGGGAATCACAGAGCACGGACCACATATCCCGGGCACCTGTGATCCCATCTATTTCAGAAACCTGCATTGCGTTCCCCGTCAGCTCTATGGAATCAGGCTGATGCTGGGAGCAGAACTCAACATCCTCAATACCCAGGGCGATATTGACCTCGATGAGGATTACTGGCGCATACTTGATATCCGAATCGCCGGCATTCATAGCCTTTGCTGGCAGGGAGGAACCAAGGAAGAGAACACGCAGGGTGTCATCAATGCCATGCGCAATCCATTCGTGCAGATTATCTCCCATCCTGGAGATGGAACGGCAGAACTGGATTTCGAGGCTCTGATGAAGGTTTCCAAGGAGACGCATACCTTGCTCGAAATCAACAATCACTCCATGGCTCCCATCCGTCACAAAACGGTAGCAGCTCCTAATAACCTGGAACTGCTGGAACTTGCCAAGAAATACGAGACACCTGTCATCTTCGGAAGTGATGCCCACTTCTCTGCCATGATTGCCGACTACAGCAACATCATGCCGCTGGTAGAGAAAGCAGAGTTCCCGGAAGAACTGGTTCTCAACTATCAGCCGGAGAAGTTCATGGCTTATCTCAAGCCTACCCCAGAAAAATAGGAAAAAAAACGTTTCACATTTCATTTGCACTACTATGATTATAGAGGAAATTATCAAGTATAATGAAGAATTCGTAGCCAACAAGGGCTACGAAAAGTATCTTACGAGCAAATACCCAGACAAGAAGCTTGCCATCCTTTCCTGTATGGATACCCGCCTGACAGAGCTTCTGCCAGCAGCATTGGGATTGAAGAATGGAGATGCCAAGCTCATCAAGAATGCCGGCGGACTGGTTATCAGTCCATTCGACTCCGCCATGCGCAGCCTCCTGGTTGCCATTTACGAACTGGGTGTAGAGGAAATCATGGTCATTGCCCACTCCAACTGCGGTGCCTGCCACATGAACGGACAGGAGATGAAGGAATTGATGCTCAAGCGCGGCATCCATCAGGATGTCATCGACACCATCGGACTTTGCGGCATCGACCTAGACCATTGGCTGGAGGGATTCCACGACACCGAGGATTCTGTAAGAAATACGATTAATACCATCCGTACTCACCCTCTTGTACCAAAGGATGTCAATCTGCATGGTTATATCATCGATTCCCAGACGGGTAAGCTCACAGAAGTAAAATAAGAAATCATTCAGTTGATGAAAAGAGAAGTCTGCCGGCGACTTCCCTTTTCACTAACAGAACTAAAAGGAACTGTGAATCTGACTTTCGGCCAAGATCATCTGCATCAGTTCTACATTAGTCTTGTTGTTTATCGCAGCATCTTCAACTTCAGTAAAATAATCAAGAGTAGCAGAACACTCTCCGGTAATATCTATGCCAATCACATTCTCATGGGCATAGATAATACGAAGCACGGCTTGAAGCTGCACAAGAGTCATGTTGCCGTTGCTCCAATCCGTAATGGCATCCTGCTTTCTTAAGACATCCTTGTCAATGGAAATATAGACAGGCTCGTGTATGAGCTTACCTGCCTTGGAGGGCCATGCCTGATGGTGATTTATTTCTGCCTGACTATAGAACAAGACCTTTTCTCTCAGATGAACGGGAACTTGTGCTATCAATTCATCCGATGCCCCAACAATAATAATATGGCTCACAAACGGGTTCTTCTCCAATACATCTCTCACCCAGCCGCCACATGATACTACACCCTCCCATTCCGGTTGTTGCATGTCAGGGTGATGATCGAAAACGATCAGGGAAAAAGGTTCCTGGAGTCTGGATACCCAATATTCGGTGAGGTAATGAAAATCGCCGGAGTCTATGAAATGGATAGCCTTGGCAGGAAAAGGAGCAAGTCGGCGATGCAGTTCTTCCCTGCCTTTTTCATCACAATAGCAATCCACTCCCTTCATGTCCTGGCAATCTACGTGGATGATTTTCTTGTTTGAGGCAAATGCCTCTAAGTTATATACGCCAGTAAAGTTCAGAAGAATGACAGGTATTTTCTTTTCCATACGCCAATAAGATAAAAATAGACCTTTATATATTATGCAGAAATATATAATGTAGAACATCAGCCGGTGATGAAGAACAAGTATCACCACTGGCTGATGTCTGAAAAGATTTAGAAAGTGAACTGCTCCAGTTTCAAGCCGTTCTTGGTAAGAGCTTCAATCTTTGGAACCAATGTAGTGAAATGCTCAGAAGCCATGTGAGCTTTCAGAACTTCCTCGTTCTCCCATGTCTCGCAGATCATCATCACTCCATTACGAGTTCCACTGGTGAAATAGTCATAGGCAATATTGCCATGGTCTTTCAAAGACTTCTCTACCAGTTCCTTGCATAAAGCGTTGATTTCCTCAACCTTTACCTCCTCCTTCTTCTCAAAAAACACATTTAATCTAATCATAGTTCTTTATTTTTAATATTGATTCTGTATTCAATTGCTGGTTGCAAAATTACCATTTTTTTATGAATACCCAACAAATTATGCGTTATATTTTTGTTAAAATTAGAAGTTTTTCCATTTTTTCTTGCGTCATTAAGATAAAAAACGTATATCTGCAGCAGATTAAATACGCAAGCTTATGAAAGAGAAAAGATATACATTGCCAGAAGAGCAGCCGACTCCTATTGGCTGGCATCCGGCTAATGAAGAAGAAGCCGCGGATAGGATTGAAGCCATTGAGGAAGAGTATGAAAGGACAGGCATTAGCTATAGTGTAGAAGAGTTTTTCAATAAACTAAACGAAGAACGAACATGGCTAACTAACAAAAGATAGGAGGATAAAAATTAGAGAAAAGCTACAAGCTGAAATCGCTGTTCTTGACAAAGAATGGAATTTAACCTATAATGCACTCAGAGAATAACATAACATACTGATAATCAAAAGCAAGTATTCCGCTAGGCGTTCCGACGGATTTGCAATCCGGCGTTAAAAAAGGTTCGACCTATTAAAGCCGGGGGATTTGCAATCCCCTACCCTATTTCTATGTTTTATTTATTATCCTTTCCCCTTATCACCTCCAATACCTTTCCGAGATGATAAGTTACCAAGCCATTCTCATAGGTGGTATCCAACACCTGAACCACGGCATTATCCCTATCCGAATGATACCCCACGTAAAACCTTATCACATCGAAACGACGGAGATAACGCTTGCCATCAGCCTCATCAACGTAAGTATATTTGTTAAGCGTGTTCTGCTTCAACGAACGATACTCCTCGGTCTTCACACCAGATACAATTTCCTCGAAAAAAGCCTTCTCGATAACCAGCGTCAAAACCTTCAAGCCCGAAAGATTCAGCAGATCACCTTTACGCCACCATTGTAGCCCATGGAGAGCACATTTACCAGCATATCAGCCACATCCATCAATACTGCCTCCGTGGTACTTTCTGAAATACCACGATGGTAGCCCTGCATCTTCTTGACGAACTCTTTTCTGGATAGTGTCCGATTGGTCACCATCTTGGGATAAACCTTACGCTTGCCTGTGTTATGAACATCGGGCATCTCTTGCAACTTGTACTTTGCCATAACGTTTTCTTTCTTGTTAAAATTGTTTCTGCCTCTAATAGAAATCTCCATTCAATAGTATTGAACCGACATTCAAAAGTATTGAACGCACATTCAGAAGTATTGAACGGACATTCAAAAGTAATGAACGGAACTTTCAGTTAGACAAAAGTACATTTTTTCCTGATAACAGCCAAGACTTTTTCCAAGATTAACACAAAATTAATACTGGATAAACGACTCGGCACCCCCTATGAGCATGAATCATCGTCTTACTGCTGTACTTAGAAAAGCCGTATCTTTGCAGCGTCATTCAGAAAACAAGAGGCATGGAGAAAGAAGATAAGGGACATGAAGAAAAGATGTTTTTTATTTGGTGGTTTCACCATTTATTCGTATCTTTGCCAACAAAGAGAATGAAGGATCTGCTCAAAGAAAAGGGTATGACAATTTGAATCATGTTAAAGTAGGGTTTGATTTTTAAATATGAAGAAAAACAGAAAAGGAAAAAGCCTTCTTGGCTTGCTGGTTTTATTTTTTGCGGTAAGTTTCTGTAGTGGTTGTCGAGGTTGCTCGAATGTGCAATTAGACAGCCAGAAGGATGGTATGCTGTGGGAAATATCGGGCAACGGATTGTCGCACAAATCATACCTGTTTGGTACGATGCATGGTGACGGGCATAACTATAAACTGGAAGAAATCTTCACGGCGTTTCCTCAACTGCGTGAGATCTTAGGAAATGTGTCTTGCATCTATCTTGAACAGAGTAAAGATTTTAACGATTCTGCGGTTGTTGCTGATTGTGTGGCATCTGCTTCTGTTTTTGTGAAAGCAGATGAAGCAAACGAATATAATGCGCTGCCCCTAGGCGAAAGTTATCGTGGCTTATATGATAGCAGAGAGAAGTTTCGGCTTGTAGATAACTTTTTCAGCGAAAAGTTGCGCCGATCTTCTTATACGCAATTTAAGCCTGCATACTGGGTGGAGCGCCTTCGCCTGAACAGGATGAAGGAAAATGCCAAGGCCGTGAGTGTTGATGATTGTCTGTATCATTATGCCTTGCAAAAGAACATCAAGGTTTCCGGTTTGGAAACCTATGAGGAATCGGCAAGGGCTTTGGTAGAAGCTACAAGGGATTCTGCCGAATACCTGAAGAGTTTGAAAGAGCAAGCTGCAGATTTATATGATGCGATTGTCCAAATGGAAAAGGTAGCTCAAATGGAAAAGATTGCACAAATGGAAAAGGTGGCGGCATCCACATTTTCCTACGAAATGTATCTGTCGGATGATTTGGAGAAGCTGTACACCAAGAATCTATCTTTCATTCCCAATGAAGTGTATGAACAGAAAATGGGAGCCGAAAGGAACAACAGATGGTTGAGGAAAATAGAAGATATTTTAAAGGATAGGACTTGTTTGATAGCAGTTGGAGCGATGCATCTCCCAGGAGATAAAGGGCTGATTGCTTTGTTGCGAGCTAAAGGATATAATGTTCAACCTGCAAGATAAAAGCATACCCTCTATTACTAAAGATACAACTTTATCCTATCATAACTAAAGATCTTGACACAATAATTTAATCAAAACAGAAAAATAAGAAGAGCGATTTTCTGACACAACTCAAGAAGCTCCAACCCATCACCATTGCCAAAAGCGGCAAGACGATGACGGGCAAGGAGATTTTCTTCATGATAAGAACTAGAGAAAACGATACTTTCATCATCCCGGTAGATAAAAAACTGAAGCCGGTGGAGGCTGACTATCATTACTATTCGGGCGATACGGCCCAACTCCTGCGCAGCATCGACAGCATCAAGGAGGAGATGGCTTTCCAAATCTCCTGGGACGAGAGCGAGGCTACCGACGTGAGCCTCAGCCAGAACCCTCACTTGCTCTACCAGCTCATCCGTTGCAGAAACTGAAGAAAGATTATGCAGCGTATCTTGCTATCATGAAGCATACCAACAACTTCTCCCTATATTACGACGAATGGTCGAAACCTGTAAAAGAACTCTTCAAGCAGACTGCCGCCAACCATTATATCCTACATACAGAAGCAACCAAAATTCTCGGCGAACCTAGCATCACAGAGAGCAGGTATTTCTGGGACGCTCCTAAGATCAACCAGAAACTTGGCAACTGGTATGGCACCAGAGAGGCAAAAGCGCCAATTCCTAACAAGAACACATACGGGCGCTCTGATTATTACCTGGAATTGGCAGACATCAGATAAACGTTCTTCAGTCGGTATTGAAGGAATTCCACAAAGAAGGCTGGTTGCCGATAGACAAACTTTTGTTCCATTGCCGAGTGAGTCCCAAAAACACAGAGAGTCAATTTTTGCTGCTTTACTACTCAGACCTCCTCAAGGCCAATTTCTGTAATGAATATGATGGCAAAGAACTCTTTTGCGACGACACCATCCAAGAGTTGACCTACCCTTACCTCAAGGCGGCGCTCTTCATGATGGCTGCATTCGGTTTCTTGGAGATAGCCTACAAGGAAAAGCCCGACGAGGGAGCCACCTCTTATTATGACACCTTGGCTTATGTACGACTCACCAACCTGGGGCTCTATGCCCTGGGCATCAAGAGGAAATATGTGCGCACCAAGGAGGCAGATATCCATTACTTCAAACTGGACACCGAACGCCTCATCATCAAGTCGCTGGTGGACAACAATCCGTACGAGTCGCTCCTAGGCAACATGGCGACAGCCATCTCCAAGAAGATTTACAAGGTGAGCTACGAGAGTTTTCTGAATGGTTGTGAGAAGCTACAGGACATCAACAGCAAGATTGACTTCTTCAAGGAATACATCTCTTCCCAGGACTTGCCCGACAACTGGGCAAAGTTCTTCAAGGACATCAAGAAGCGATGCAAGCCGATGAAGGCACCCAAGAAGAAATATTCCCTGCTGCAGATTCCGACCGACGACAAGGAGTTGCAGCACATCATCCTCACCGACCCTACCATCCGCAAGTACACGCTGAAGGCTGAGGGCTTCATCCTCTTGGTGGAGACGATCTATAAAAGCAAGGTAGTGGAAGCGCTCAAGAAGTATGGATATCTGATATAAAAACAGACTGATATTACAGCCACGCTCCGAATCTTGCGCTTGGCAATGGGGCGGCGAAGTAATAGTTCTGGTCGTTATTCTTATCCAGGAAATTCACCTGCTTCATGCCGAAGAATGGCAGACCTTGTGGGAAGAGACGGGCAAAATCGGTTACACCTCCTGAGAGAGCAGGACTGCCTGCCTGATAATCGA
>OBRN01000275.1_pt1 | contig 12587 bp, 12 predicted proteins | sample 1475621 | NCBI WGS metagenome assembly OBRN01 (sample SAMEA3360684, study PRJEB22359) | human gut metagenome | biome: ENVO:urban biome; feature: ENVO:human-associated habitat; material: ENVO:feces | place: Bangladesh | collected 2011 | reverse complement strand
CACAAGATGAGGCTGGCAATGCCAAGGTAGGCAAGGACATCCGCTTGTATGAATGCAAGAACTGCGTGGTTCATGCAGCCGATGAAAGCAAGGTAGTAGTTCAGGGCTTGGATGGGTATATCGTAGCCGAAAAGAATGGACAACTGCTTGTTTGTTCATTGAAGGAAGAACAGAGAATTAAAGAATTTGGAAAGTAATATATGTCAAATCAAACATCAGATAATAATAAACGAATAGCGAAGAATACGATGCTTCTTTACGTGAGAATGTTCGTATTGATGGCTGTTAATCTATTTACATCTAGAGTTGTACTTCAATGTCTTGGTGTGGAAGATTTTGGTATATATGGAATTGTTGGAAGTGTAGTTACGCTTTTTGCGTTTCTTAATTCTGCAATGTCCACATGTACTAGCAGGTTCCTTAGTTTCTACATTGGTAAGGATGATAACTTGATGGTAAGAAAGGTGTTTTCTGCAAGTTTAAACTTATATTTTTTAGTAATGCTTGTTGTACTATTTCTTGCAGAAACAATAGGTTTATATGTGGTAAATTATGTACTGAATATACCTGAAAATAAGATGGTGGCTGCAAATATAGTCTATCAATTTTCAATATTGACTTTTTGTACGTACCTCATAAAAATACCATATAATGCAGCTATAGTCTCATACGAGCGGATGGATTTTTATGCTTATCTTAGTATCGTAGATGTGATATTTAAACTTGGTGGAGTATATTTATTATATGTATTCTCTGAGCATAGATTATCATTATATGCAATAATTATGTTCGTAATAAGCTCTGTTGTTACATTTGCTTATTTCTTTTATTGTTATAGAAAATTTCCGAATACTCATTATTCAGGTAAGGGAATAGAAAAGTCTCTTTATAAGCAGTTATTTGGTTTTAGTGGTTGGTCAATGTTTTCTGGCATAGCCAATATGGGTTCCAACACTGGTGTCAATATGATACTTAATGTATTTTGTGGAGTGACAGTGAATGCAGCTGTGAGTATTGCTAATCAGGTGAGTAATGCGATGTTCTCGTTTGTCTCAAACTTTCAAACAGCTTTTACTCCACAGATTACAAAGCTATATGCTACCAATGAGAAAGAGGCTTGTTATAGATTGGTGTTTCATTCCAGCAAGTTTTCCTATTACTTGTTTGGTGTGCTTATCCTTCCTTTGATTATAGCAATGCCTGCACTGTTAGCTATATGGTTGGGTACAGTACCCAAATATGCAGTGGAATTTACAAATTTGATATTGATATATATGTTGATTGATGCCTTGTTTTGTCCTTTATGGTTGTTTGTTGATGCCACGGGGAAAATCAGAACGCATCAGATTGTTACTGGATTATTGATATTGTCAAATTTCCCAATAGCATATATTTTGCAAAAGATGGACTTGTCACCTAATAGCGTTTGGTATGCACGAATAATCATCAATGTTGTGGCCAATATCTTTAGATTAGTATATATGTTGAGGGTATTTAGGTTTCCTTCAGGTAATTTTGTGGTCAAGGTTATAATTCCAGTTTGCATGACATCTGTAATTGTTGTGTTCCCAACTTGGTATGTATATAGGTTTTTTGATGACAGTATCTTAAATACTATATTTTTTATAATATTCTCTTTTATATATAGTATAATAGTTGTTTATTTGATTGGACTATCAAGGTCTGAACGTAGTTTTATATGCAAAACTATATCTTCAAAACTTCGTATGAAATAATATGGAAGTAATATAAGAAATTAGGAATAGGTTTAAAGCTAATACTTGTTGCTAGCTTGGCAGTAAAATAAAATAATGAAAATGAAAAAGCATATTTTTCTTTTTACGATGGATATAACGCTTGATGGTGGAGTGGAGAGAGTGGTGTCAAATATGGCGAACTCCTTTTCCAAACGTGGCTATCGTGTTGATATCATAAGCCTTTTTAAGGCAAATGAGAATATCAAATACCACCTGGATAGAAAAATCAAGGTGAAATATTTGTTTGATAATTTATCATTCGACATTTGGCATAATAGCCTATTGGTGAAGTCTAATCTCTATTGGAGATATAGGTTGGCATTGAAGTTCACCGACAAACTTTATTGCTACATAGATAGCGAACTTTCAGAAGGTGAAACTGCTGTTGTGATGTGGAATACTTATCAAATCACGCCACTTTATCGTCATCACAATGTCCATATCATTGGTCTGGATCACTCTCGTTATCCGTTTGGTAATATAGTCAAGGGATTGCGCCATAAACTTCATACTTATATGGTGAGTAAGTTTGATATTGTAACGACTCTAAACGAGGATGAGGTAGGCAAATGGAGAACTATAGGCAGACCGGTGTATGTAATGCCAAATTATCTTCCAGACAGAGGATTCCAAACTGTTCCTAAAATTAATGACCGAAAAAAGGTTGTTGTAAGTTTGGGTCGCATGAATACCAATCAAAAGGGATTTGATAGATTGATAGAAGCATATTCATTGATTGCGGCAAAGCATCCTGATTGGAAATTGAATATTTATGGGAGTGGTTGCTTACAAAAGGAATACAGGCAACTGATTAATGATTTGAATATGCAGGATTTTATAGAAATCTTTGATTTCACAAAGAATCCGTTGGCGGTATATCAAACTGCTTCTATTTATGCCATGTGCAGCCGAGATGAAGGATTTGGTATGGTGTTGCTAGAGGCTGGTAGCCTGGGGATTCCTCTTGTTGCTTATAACGTGGAATTCGGGCCTCGTTCAATAATAAAGAATTCTGTTACTGGTTATATTGTACCAGATGGAGACAAGGTAAAGTTCGCAGAATCTTTGGAGAAATTGATGAACGACGAAAAACTCAGAGAAAAGATGTCTGAGGAAATCCTAAAGGATATTCCAGCAAGATTCTCCGAGGAAGTGATAATAGATAAATGGATAAAAATAATAAACTCAATATAGAATGATGAATGAATCTAATATAAAACTGTCAATCATTCTTCCTGTTTACAATGTTGCTCCATATTTAAAGATGTGCTTGGATAGCATTTTAGAGGAGATAAAGGATGATACAGAAGTAATCATTATCGATGACGGAAGTACGGATGACTCACCATCAATTTGTGATGCCTATGCCTTCAAGGATAATCGAATCAGAGTGCGGCATCAGTTAAATGCGGGGCTGAGTGCGGCAAGGAATGCGGGTCTGAGTGCGGCAAGAGGTCTTTATATAAGTTTTATAGATAGCGATGATTTTATAGATTCAAGAGTTTTGAATTACATGGTAAATGCTTTAGAAAAGTCAAATGCAGATTTCGCAATCAGCTCCTTTGTTTCTATACCTTATAATTGTGTTCAGAGAAATTTCGAATTATTTGACATTAAGAGCTTCTCTTTAATATCAAGTGAAGATTTTTTGCAAGGTATTCAGAAATATGCCATGCAAGTTTGGAATAAAGTATATCGTAGAACATTTATTGAAGGTTTGAATTTTAAGGAAGGAATACTTTACGAAGATGTCGCTTATATTCATGATATTGCGATGAGAATGAGTAAGGCTGTGTATATTGATACACCCATGTACTATTATCGAATAGCCAGACCGGGAAGTACTGTAAGCGCATTCAAAATGACAAGGCTTCCTGCCTATGATGATGTTCAAACTTTTGTGTCTGACGTTCATGAGCGATTCTCCAAAAAGGCATATCTGAGTATATCAAGAATGGCTGCAAATTTCTTTCAGCAGCAATATACAGAATGTAAGTTGCTATTAAATGATAAGTTCATCTTAGCAGATATATTGGAAAGATATAAGAATGTTGTAAGGGTATTGCCTATAAAGGTAACTCCTCTTTATGCATTTTTATTTAGAATATCTCCGAATGTTTTCTGCTGGCTAAAAAAGATAAAGAGTAAATGATTAGATTCTTGTTTTTGGCATTGCATCAGATGCATGTGTTAGTTAATAGATTCTGTTTTTCATTCATAACCTTGATAAAGTTTAAAGGGTATGGAATAAACATTGGGCCAGGGTTGTCATCTTATGGGACTCCTTATGTGTATATATCAAGGAAAGGACGATGTCGGATAGGAAAGAACTTCCTTATTTCAAATTCCCTGTTGTCAAGTATTTCTGGTAATAAGACAAAGACAAGAATAGAAGTTCGTTCTGGAGCTAATCTTCTGATAGGAGATAATGTAGGGCTAAGTGGAGTCACGATTTTTTGCTCTGATAGCATTACTGTTGGTGATAATACAAAGATTGGTTTTGGTAGTCACATCTATGATACGGATTTTCATTCATTAGATTCTCAAATCAGAAACTCTTCTAAAGACATACTTTTTGCGAAAAAGAGTCCTGTTCATATAGGATGTAATGTTTTTATTGGGACGCAAGCTATTGTCTTGAAAGGTGTAACAATTGGTGATAACTCCATTATTGCTGCAGGAAGTGTGGTTACAAAAAATATTCCGAGTAATGAAATATGGGGTGGTAATCCTGCTAAATTTTTGAGAAAGGTATGAATACAATAAAAAACAAATTCAATTTAATTGGCTTTTGTATTGCTGCTGTATTATCAGCAATGTTGACGGTTGAGAATTCTACATTAAAAATTATCCCTATTTTATATTGCTATTTTATAATCTTTAAACATATTATGCCCCTATATCTGGAAAAATTAAAGAGTTGCTGGGCAATAAACATTATTTTGTTATATGGTATATTTCTTGTACTAAGGTGCATGTTTTTTGATGTTAATGATGGCGTGCAGGGAAATTGGCTAATGTCTATGATTGGCAACTTGCAAGTAGGAGCTTTGGTCGTTTTCCTTCCTTTATTTACTGCGGTTCCATCTATTCCGAATTTTTTTGATTCTTTTATTAAGCTAAATAAATATTTAATTTATATTTACATAATTCTCTCTGTACTTTCTATATTCAAAATAGAAAATTTGTGTACCAATGCGATATTGGCATCATCAGTATGTTTGGCTATATTGTATTATTTGAAAATAAAAAGACTACTGATAATCCTTACAGTATCTGTGATATTGGTACGAGATTTAATAACAGACGAAAGATCAATGTTTATTTCTTTATTTTTGACGATGGCTGTTTCTATAATATATAGTCATTTGAAGATATTGGACAAACTTCCATTGAAGTTATTTATGTATTTTGGTGCAGGTTTTACAATATGGTTATTAATGTTTAACCTTTATTATCAAGAGGATTTCTTTTCTTGGTTAGCAGACAATTATGGAAATAATCAAATGGTTGGTGACAACACTCGTTCTTTCTTATTTATAGAATTTATTAATGATTTTAATCAGACAAATGCATGGATATTAGGTAAAGGTATGTTAGGTACATATTTTAGTCCAGAAATGTTAAGGGCTAGCAAGGCGGGAACAACTGCAGATTCTATAAATCGTCTTATTACGGAATGTGGATGGCTATTGCTTATATTGAAAGGCGGACTTATTCAAGCATTTCTATATGGTATCTCGCAAATATTTATTATGCGGAAAGCATTGGAACATAAATTACATATATATAAAATATTTGTAATTATACTTTTAGTGCATTTCATTCTGATGTTCGTGTCATTCTCAATATATTTTGATTTACAAAATATATTCTATTGGTTGGTTGCAGGATGTTGCTTGTCTTCACCAGAGAATTTTAAAACAATAAAGTTGACTAACGTTAAAAAACATGATAATTTCAATAATTATAGCAACATATAATGCTTCCAAGACTTTACAGAGATGTCTTGATAGTATAGTTCCACAATTGACAAATGAGACTGAGTTGATTCTCGTTGATGGTGGCAGTAAAGATAATACGAACGAAATTATAGATTCGTATGGTGATAAAATTGCTGTTCATGTATCTGAGCCAGACAAAGGTATCTATGATGCGTGGAACAAAGGCGTGAAGCTTGCCCATGGAAAATGGGTGGGATTCATAGGCGCAGATGATGTGATGAATGAAGGTGCATTGGCTTTGTTCTTGAATAAAATCAAAGAAACAAACGATGTTGATTCATACGATTATATTTGTGCTTATAATCAGTTTGTTGATGAAGATGGTAATGTATTGAGACGAATAGGTTCCAATCCCACTTGGGATAAAATGCGTAAAGGAAATTGCGCAGCCCATGTAGCCTCATTGCATAACAAAAAGAATCTTTTTGAGACCATTGGTGGGTATGACTTACGCTATCGAATTAGTGCGGATTATGAATTATTGGTGCGTAAGAAGGACAAACTAAAAGTTCTCTTTTTTGAAGGCTATATAATGAAGATGAAGGTGGGAGGAATGAGTTTCTCAACCAAAGCTTTGAAGGAAGTATATGCTATCCGCAAACAACATCACACAGTACCAGCACTTGAGAATATTAAGCTGTATTTGCGTGATTGGTTGGCTTTCAAACTCTTTATCATCAAGAATAGATTAACAGGTAAATCATTATAATTATGCAGAATATTCTTTTCTTGGGCGGAGCAGGTTTTATAGGCTCTAATCTTGTCCGTTACTTTTTGAACGACAATAACTATAAGGTTTTTGTCTTTGAGCCTACATTCGCTCATTTAGACAGATTGAGTGATTTAAGAGATAAAATAACAATTATACGAGGTTCTATTGCAGACTTTGATTTGGTTAAATGCGTTATAGAAGACCACAGAATAGATATTATTGTTCATCTGGTTTCCACATTGATACCAGGCAGTACATACGAAGACTTTAAGCGAGAATTCGAAAATGTAGTTTTCCCAACTGTTCGTATTATGGATCTTTGTGCAGACAATGGTGTGAAGTTCATTTATTTTTCTTCAGGTGGTACGGTATATGGAAATAGTGCTAAGGGTGAGCAATTTCATGAGACAAACCTTCTCTCACCTATTTCTTATTATGGCTTAACAAAGCAGATATTGGAAAACAATGTGCTGTTTGAGAATCGCAGAGGCAAATTGAACTACTTGATAGTTCGCCCATCCAATCCATTTGGAAAAGGTCAGGCACTACATGGTAATCAGGGCTTTATAGCTGTAGCTATAGGTAAGATACTTGCAGGAGATCCCATTGAAGTTTGGGGTGATGGTAGCAGTGTGAGAGACTATATTTACATTGACGATTTGGCAGACGCTTTCTATAAGCTTGTAAAAGCTAATGTAAATAATGAAATTGTCAATTTAGGAAGTGGCAATGGATATTCTGTTAATGATATTATAGATAGACTGCATAGCTGTATTGACATTCCGTTCAAGGTAAATTATAAAGAAAGTAGAAGTGTAGATGTCAACTCTATGATATTGGATATCAGTAAGCTGAAATCTTTTATAGATGTTAAGCATACTCATTTGGAGAATGGTATCAAAATGTTTTACCAATATGTAAAGGAGAAAGTTAATCATGAATAAACACCCTTATTTGTCTATCTGTATTCCCACATATCAGAGAATAGAAATAACAAGGAATACCATCAAGAGTATCTATGCAGATTTAGAAGGTGTAGATTTATGTGATTTTGAAGTGATAGTGTCTGATAATGATCCAAAGGAAAGTTCACGAGTATTTGAGACTGAATTTCCGTATGATAACTTTCATTATTATCCAACCCAATGTGAAGGTTTCTTGAACTCGTATTATGTTTTGGGGTATGGGAAAGGTGAATTTTTGAAGTTGCAAAACAACAGCAGTATGTTTAAAAAAGGCTCTCTGGCATATATTGTCAATCAAGTAAAATCATTGATAGATGCCAAGCCTGTGATATTCCATACAAATGGGTCTTTGAAACGATTCGATGCAAGGAAATATGATACTGCTGACGATTTTTATTACAATTTGTCGTATTTTTCTTCTTGGAGTGCTGGATTTGGCATTTGGAAAGAAGACTATTCAAAATTCAAGGATGTAAACAATATCAATAAGATGTTTCCGCAAACGACATTACTAATGTCTTGCTCACAAAAATCCTCTTTTGTTATCGATGACACATTGACTAGAGAAGGACAACCCGTGAAGAAGAAGGGTGGATACAACCCATATGAAGTGTTTGGATGCTCTTTTTTAGATATTTTCAACCAAGCTTTGGTTGAAAACATTATATCTGAAAAAACTTTCAACATAATCAAAAGAGACATATTGAAGAAATATTTGGCTACAAGATATTTGAAAACAGCCATATTGAGAAAAGATTCTTTTGATACTTCAAACATATCCAAGCATCTTATGAAATATTATGGTAGTTATGCTTATGCAAAGCTACTGTTCTATGCATTAATAAGTCCATTACAAAAATTATAATCATGAAGAAAGTTTTATTTGTAGAGAACTCTGCAGGTTTCTGTAAGTTCAATGCGCCCTATATGAACTGGTTTAAGCAGCAAGGTTGGCAAGTAGATCATGTTGCTCCTGGAATAGAGGAAAAGTTTGCTTATGGAGTTACACATCACTATGATGTAGATATTCACCGCTCACCATTCTCTTTTCAGAATATAAAGGCTATAAAAGCTTTGAAAAAGTTGATAGATAAAGAGCAGTATGATTTGGTTCATTGTCATACGGAGATGGGAGGATTATGTGCTCGTTTGGCTGCAATTTCGGCAAGAAAGAAAGGGTGCAAAGTAATTTATACTTCGCACAATTATCCTTTTTACAAAGGAGCATCAATGGTGGCATGGACTGTTTTTTATTCTGTAGAGAGAATGCTTGCTCCTTTGACAGATGCGGTCGTAACTATCAATGAGGAGGATTATCAAATAACCTGTAAACACAGATTTGCCATAGGACCTAATTTTAAAATTGATGGAGTTGGTGTGAATCTGGAACGCTTTTCTCCTGTTTCCACAGAGGAAAAGATGAAACTGAGAGATGAGGTAGGAGTGCCAAAAGATGCTTTTGTGCTACTTTACACAGCACAATTCATTCCACGCAAAAATCATGAGATGCTAATCAAGCAAGTTCCAAAGATTCGTGAATCAATACCGACATTAAAAGTGTTGTTTGCAGGTAATGGTCCTATTTTTGAGGAAATGAAGGCTTTAGCAAATAATTTAGGAGTATCCGATTGTATTTCTTTTCTTGGAGGACGTGGGGATATAGACCGTCTTTGCCGAGTGGCAGATTTACATGTGGCTACAAGTAAATTAGAAGGACAAGGCATAAACAACATTGAGGCAATGGCATGTGGATGCCCTTTGGTAGTGTCACGTGTCCGCGGTCATCGTGATGTATGTATAGATGGAAAAAATGGTTTCTTGTTTGATTTGGACAAACCGCAGGATATGTCAGCGGAGATTATTCGTCTGTATAATGATAAGGATTTGTATCATAGAATCTCTGAGTTTAACAAGAAAGATGCAAGTCGTTTTGATGTGAAACGAGAGGTTGCGGCTATGGCATCAATTTACAAGCAAGTTCTTGGAGATAAATTATAAATAAGGATATAAATTATAAATAATTAGCGTATGAAAATCGGAATAACCACCATATTCCCTGGTAATATAAACTATGGGGGGATGTTGCAGGCTTATGCGCTTCCTTATGCGATAAAACAAATCGGGGGGGGTAAAATATGCGTAGAGCAAATTAACTTTGAGTACACTGGTAATCCTTTGTATCCCAATCTTTTGAGCCGTTGCAAGCAATATTCTTTGAGGCAAATTATTGCAAAGGTGAAAGAAATGAGAATATCAAAGAAAACTTACTTGATAAGTGACAAGTTGAAAAAACGCATTTCTTTATTTGAAAATTTTCGTAGCAAGTACATTCCTCAGTCCACATTATATAAAGTGAACGAGCATGAAAAAATCGGGAAAGATTATGATGTACTTATAACAGGAAGCGACCAAGTTTGGAATCCAAATGTTGTAAGGGATGTATTTATGTTTGATTTTCCAACAGGTGCAAGGAAGATAGCTTATGCAGCAAGTATAGCAAGAGCGTCACTCTGCAGTGAGGAGAAGAAATATATGCTACCACGTATCGGAAAGTTTGATTTTATTGGTGTGAGAGAACTGTCTGCCAAAAATATTTTGGTATCCGAAGGTATTGACAGCAACGTTGTTCTTGACCCTACTATGTTGTTGACACAAGAAGAATGGAATGAGGTGGTGTCACCACGATTAATTTCAGAAAAATACGTCTTGCTATATTCTTTCTCTGATTGCTGTTTGAAAAAACAGATAGAGGAATATTATGCAAGTAAGAATATCAAAGTAGCACAGATTCCGTACGTCAAGATGTGTTTTAATCCTTACGATGGGAAAAGTACATTTGAAAAGATGTGGGATGTTGGACCTTCTGAGTTTTTGTCTCTTGTCAAGTATGCCGAACATGTGTACACGGACTCTTTCCATGGAACAGTCTTCTCGATTTTGTTTCATAAGCAGTTTACTGTGTTTGAAAGAGCACATAAAGCTGGTAAGGTTTCTATGAACTCCAGAATTACGGATTTGTTGAAAACATTTGGTCTCAGCGATAGACTTTCAAACGATGCGTTATTAACAAGTCAAAACATCGATTATAATCAAGTAGAACCAATTCTTTGCAAGCTTAGAAAAGAATCAAAGAATTGGCTTGTAAATTCTATCAATTCATAACTATGACTAAGATTTATGTTGCTTATAACAAAAATGAAAATGAAAGGCTGAATAGTTCTTCTGGCGGTATTTTCTGTTTGTTGGCTAAATATATATTGACTCTTGGCGGTTCTGTATTTGGTGCAGCTTATGATGAAAACTTTCATGTAAGTCATATTGAAGTGACAGAAACATCGAAACTACACTATTTGTTGGGAAGTAAATATGTACAGAGTAAAATGGGAAAGAATGTTAGTTTGACAGTAAAAGAACGATTGGAATCGGGAAAGAAAGTTCTTTTTTGTGGTACTCCGTGTCAAACAGAAAGTATTATCAAGTTTGTTGGAAACGACTTGCGTAAGAATCTGATAGCAGTTGACTTTACTTGTCATGGAACACCTCTTCCAGAAGTATGGGAAGCTTATCTTGCTCAATTGAGAGAAAAAGGTAAAATAGTTTCTGTGAACATGCGCCAGAAACGATTCGGCTGGAAGACATACAGTTTGGAAGTGAGATATAGTAATGGAAAATGCTTTTCAGAGATATTTACTTGGAATCATTATTCTCAGGCATTTCTTATGAATTATTCTTTGAGAAAGCCATGTTTCCATTGTGCTTTTAGAAATGTCGTACCTAACAGTGACATAACTTTGGGTGACTATTGGGACATTGCTCAAAAACATCCAGAAATGAACGATGATAAAGGTATTTCCAAATTGTATGTTCATACTGATAAAGGTGAAACTTTGCTGAAAAATATTTCCTATGCTTTGGTTATGAAGTTTGATGAGGAAATAATAAACTACAAGACCAAAGGACAGTATATAGACATACCGAAAAAACGAGAACTATTCTTGAATACTCTTAAAAATGAAGGTTTTGAGGTGGCTTACAGAAAAATTATTTATCAAGGCATAGCTTGGAACCTGAAACTTAAAATGAAAGGATTATTAAAGATATTATTACATTACAAAATTTAATAATTATTGATGAAAGGAATCGTATTAGCAGGTGGTAGCGGTACTCGTTTGTATCCTATCACAAAAGGTATCAGCAAGCAGCTGATTCCAATCTTTGATAAACCGATGATTTATTATCCTATCTCGGTATTGATGTTGGCAGGTATCCGTGAGATATTGATTATTTCAACACCTTTCGACTTGCCAGGTTTTAAAAGACTTTTAGGAGATGGAAGCCAGTTTGGAGTGAAGTTCGAGTATGCAGAACAGCCATCACCGGATGGTTTGGCACAGGCATTTATAATCGGCGAGAAGTTCATTGGTAATGATTCTGCTTGCCTCGTACTTGGCGACAATATCTTCTATGGTGCAGGATTGAACCAGATGCTGCATCAGGCAGTAGTAGATGCAGAACAGAATAACAAAGCTACAGTCTTTGGTTATCGTATAAGTGATCCTGAGCGATATGGTGTGGCTGAGTTTGATGAACAAGGCAATTGTCTCAGCATCGAGGAGAAGCCAGAGCATCCTAAGAGTAACTATGCAGTGGTGGGCTTGTACTTCTATCCTAATAAGGTGGTAGAAGTTGCCAAGCATATCAAGCCATCCGATCGTGGTGAGTTGGAAATCACAACGGTGAACCAGGAGTTCTTGAAGGATAAGCAGTTGAAGGTACAGACCATGGCTAGAGGATTCGCCTGGCTTGATACCGGAACCCATGATTCCCTTTCAGAGGCATCAACCTTTATTGAAGTCTTGGAGAAGCGCCAGGGCTTGAAGGTTGCTTGCTTGGAAGGTATTGCTTATCGCCAAGGTTGGATAGATAGTGATACGTTGCGTGAGAATGCTCTGCCTATGTTGAAGAATGACTATGGCAAGTATCTCCTTTCCATACTTGAAGAGAAAAATCAAACATTAAAAAAGAATTTAGAATATTAAGAAGATGAAGAATATAATTATCACGGGCGGTGCTGGTTTTATCGGCTCACACGTTGTAAGACTTTTCGTGAACAAATATCCTGAGTATCACATCATCAACCTCGACAAGT
>OBRN01000271.1_pt1 | contig 12675 bp, 9 predicted proteins | sample 1475621 | NCBI WGS metagenome assembly OBRN01 (sample SAMEA3360684, study PRJEB22359) | human gut metagenome | biome: ENVO:urban biome; feature: ENVO:human-associated habitat; material: ENVO:feces | place: Bangladesh | collected 2011 | reverse complement strand
TGATGACCACCGATTCGCAGATTACGGTGCGTGGTCACATCGCCAGTCAGCGCCGTAACATCGTTACCATCCACCTGATTCTGGAGAACTCCCAAGGCGAGGTTTGTGATGAGGGCGAAGCCATCTACTTTACCTTCGGTCCTGACAAAGCCAAGGAGATGGGATTCGACAGCTGCAAGGTAGAGGGGGAGGAATAACTCTCCCCTTATGGTGAGGAATTTGATAAGGAAGCCTTTCTTATGAAGACTTCCTTTTATGAAGTCTTCTTACGATGCAGCAACTGCCTTCTTATTGAAGAGCCAAATCGACAGGATGATGATTGCGATGCTTACCAGGCTGAGGCCTCCTTCTATCATCGGAGTGCTGGCGATGTAAGTATCGTAGCAATCTTCAGGAATCAGGCAGAGCGTATTGTTGGTGATGTGGATGATGATGCCCGGAATCAAACTCCTGGTTCGGTAACACATCCATGCCATGACGATTCCCATGATGATGGCTCCTGGAATCTGTGCCGGGTTGAGATGGATGAGGCCGAACATGATGCTGGAGGCGATGATAGCGTACCAGGGGCTGATGTTCCATCTCAGCATCTTTCTCATCGCTACTCCACGGAAGAGGTATTCTTCGGCTATAGGAGCAATGATGCAGAGTACCAGGATTCCAATCGGATTATGTGCCATGTCAACAAAATCCTGCTCCATGTAATCAGGCAAATCCATGAATCTTTCTAATGTAGATATCGGAATGGCTTGGAATAATCCCACTAAAAAAGCCAGTAAGAAGATGGTTGCCTTAGGCATCTTCTGAATCTTTTCCAGGCGAACACGCAGATGGAATTTCTTCCGGCATTTATGAATCATATATAGCTCTGCTGCCAGCATATAAATTGCCATGCTCCATGCACTATTGATGGTTGTTTTCGTCAGGAATTCGATAAATTCGCAGCTCAAAGCTGCTGTAATGCCAACCGGAAAGGCTGCAAGCATAGACATCAGATAGACGGAGATGGCACTTCTGGTGCCAGGCCATGCACGATACAGAAACCATCCCTTGGTTCCGTTTCTTCCTTTTGACAGGATTGTTGAAAGTTTCTCTTTTTCCATAAAGCTGTAGTTGTTTTGTTTGTTACTGAAATCTTGTCGTTTGTAGAGATGCTGCCAACGAGCACAATGAAAACTTACTTTCAGATTGCCGAGTGCTGCAAATCTGGGGGCAAAGGTATAATAAAATCCTGGCTTGTTGGGTTAAGTGCATGTTATTTTTATGTTAAAATATCGCCACCCTCGAAGAAGTTTAGTTTTGTTTATCATGCTCTGTCTGCGTTTAAGAGTTCCTTGAATCACAATTCCCCAGAAAGCCGTTTCCTGCCCATTTTTGTGGTCTTCATTGATGACCGGCGCTTGCCATCTATTAAGACCAGCCTCGGTCTTCATAGATGACCGACTTTTGGCACAAGAAGACTGTTCTTTCGATTGCCGGTGCAAAGATACAAAAATTCGAAGCAGAAAGCAAGCTTTTTCCCGTAGAATATTGAAAAAAAAGTGTATAAGTAGTTGATATGTAGGGATATAAGCATTTGCGTTTTTTGCATCTGATTGCAAAAGCCGCCTTTGGAATCGTTTTTTGATGTTTGAAAAGCGGTCATTTTCGGTCACGGTCATTTTCGGTCATTTTCAAAAAATGATTCAGTCATTTGGGTCTATAGTATATATAAATATATATTTATATAATACTTATAGGGGAGATTTGCGCCCCCGAAAACGAAAATGACCGAAAATGACCGTGACCGAAAATGACCGGATCAGGCTTCTGAAAGTTATTCGGAAAAGAATGATGTTTGTTTGTAAGATAATGATAATCAATGGGATAGCTTTGTGTAGTACTTCTGTAGAGTACCATGCTTTGTACAGCTAAAACAGTACATATTCCTCTTCGTTCTATTCCAGTTTTTGCTCTTTTTACGAGAATCTTGACAAAAATATATCAAGAAATTCCTTGTTTTACCCCTTTCATCCTACCTTTTACCCCCTCTTATTTTTGCCTTCTGAGGGGGTGAAAAGTGCCATCGGAACCACTTTTTCTTGCTCTTAAGAGCATTTTTCTCCTCCTTTCTCTGCAAAAAACAATCCAGCCTTTCTAGCCATTTTTGCTTGGGGAATGTGATTTTCTGTTGACAATGGAGACTGGCTATTTAGGGGATAAGGTCGTTAAGGTCATTAAGGTCAAGGTCATTATCGGTCATTAAGGTTTTCCAATCCCTTAAAAGTCCTTTACGATTTGCCATGAAAATTGCCTTTACTAAAAGGTGTGGTTTATGGGGTAAAATCCATGTTTTATAAGGGTAAAATACAGCTTTTTTCAGAAAAGTGTGGTTTCCAGCCCCTATTTTCGTAGGAAAAGTGTGGTTTTTAGCCCTTGTTTTTATAGGAAAGTGTGTTGTCTATATTTATAAAAAAAAGACTTCTTGGTTTGAATGCCAAGAAGTCTCATAAAACAATTTTTCAAAGCTAGTTCTTATTTTCTTATTTTCTGAATTTCCTCCAGAGGAAGCTCTGTAGCCGTTGATACTTGCGCTTCAGAAAGCCCCATTGACAGAAGGCGGTAAGCTGTGGCTATCTTTTCTTTCGCCATTCCTTTTTCCATTCCTCTCTTCTCATCAAACTTTCTGGTGGCATATATATCACGCATATTCTTGATGTCCTCGTCATAAAGCTCAAGTTCCTCGCGGGAAAGCTTGCGGAGGTCGCCTATCTCTGCCAACTTGCGGAAGACTGGATACTTCTCGCTGAATGGCATCTGCTCAAACATGTTCATATTCTTCATTATATAAATCCAACAATCAAATATATCCATACACTCTGCCTCCGTGTGCTTGTCGAACAATGGCAACTGGAGGTACACAATACGCATCCTGTCGGACACTCGCTGGTGTGTTTGCAAATCGGTAAGCACCAGGTCGGTACGAAATTTCTTTAGTATAGGACTATCCAACACGAAATCCATGAAACACACCGTATAGACTGGAGCCAAATGATAGTCCCATATACCACGAATACCCTGCTGCACAATGGCACGTGCCGTGTAATACAATGCCCTGTCGGCAAAGTATTCCTGTTCTTTCTTCTGCATCTCGACGATGATATGCTTGCCCTCGTTTGTGACGCAATAGACATCGAACACTACACCACGGTCATCGGGGCGCAAGCCAAGCTTTTCGGTCTTGGCAAACGTCACGTCCTTGATTACCAACTCGTCTTCAAACAATCCGTTGAGGAATGTTATCAGACATTCTTTAGTGTCCTCGCTTCCAAAGATTCGCTTGAAAGCCCAATCGACACGTGGGTCTATAAATCTTGCCATTTTCTTACGTTTTATAAGGTCGTGGACGCAATATTGCAATTCTGCTGCGAAGATACACTTTTTTGTTGAAACTGCCAAGAAATTCTAGAAGTTTCTTTCTAAAAGAGGGTAAGGAAAAGGTATGGGGAGAGAAAAGAAGAAGAACTAAACTTTCTCAAGTAAGCTCCACACGTTCTGAAAGGGTAGAACCACCTAGCCTAGGGCAGCACCTTGGATAAACCAGTAATCCACAAATCGCTCTGTAAGGGCAAAAGCATCTTATTATAACGCTTTTTCTTACAGGGAGACTTGTTTAATAGTAATTATTCCTTAACAGGTTCAAGCAACATAACTAATTCTGATTCTGCAATGTCGCATTTATCAAACAAATATCGCAAACAGCGGAGCTTACTTCTATTATCCATTGATGTCCACAAATATTTATGTGGAGCAATTTGTGTGCAATATCTATCATCAGCGTTCTTCTCAGTCCAGAAAAATCCCTCTTTATCATAAAGACTATCAACAACATCTGCATGTTGTTCCATGACCACCTTTACCACTGTCAAGAGCATGTCCTTCCATGTAGTTTCCGTATAGTCACGACCCAACAAACGGAAACCTGTCAAAACTCTATTTGTTGGTGTGAAAGTTTCTTCATCCAGTGAAACTTCATCTATCGGTTTTGCCAAAGGCTTGAAAGTCGGCTTTGGCAATGGATAGAGGCGCAGGAATGTGTTCACGATTTTTTCACTTCTCTTTTGCAATTCTTCTTCACTCCATTTTTCACATGTTCTTACCCACTTGGTCAGGCGATATTTTGAATCTTTATATCCAGGGCAAACTTCATTACCATTGTTCTTGCCGTCACGTTTTATTTCAAAGGCCTTATTGCTTAATTCACTATTAATACCTGTAAGCGTTAAGTTGGCAAAAGTATGTAGATATTTCTCTTGAATTTCTTCATAGTTGTCGCCCAGCATATTCTTCCATTCACCATTGAGGGTTTGCGGCATTATATGTTCTATCGTTGCATCTTTCTTTTTCATATCTGCCGCAACATCATTGTATTCTCCAGGTACAGAATTTTCCAATCGTTCAAAAAGGAATATCTGATAAGGCTTCAACATATGATAAGCATCACGGGTTTGAATTGCTGTTATAAACTGCACATCTCTTGGTAACTGGTAATTACCATCTCGACGCATGATATGATAAGCAAGAATATCTGAGTAAGAACATGTTAACGGAATACCTGCAGACTGATATTCATCTATACTTTTCAGAACATCCTTATGAAGTGCACAGAAAACCTGAGTTAAAGCATTACCAGGCATATTGCAAATGATTCGTCTTGCCAAATAATTTTCTACAACGTCAATCACGTTATCTATTTCATCATAGGATAAATTATTCGTTGCCGCATACTTTAGAAACTGAATAAAGAAAACATTGGTTACATCCGATTCTATATTGCAAATATGGCGCATTTTTGCCGACAATTTGCTTGTTTCCATCTGAGCTTCCGTAACTTGCTGGTAATAGCGGGCATAATCCAACATCTCCACCATTTCCTGTTTTCTATCACGACCATCCATATACTTTTTCCACTCAAAATATATGTTAGAGAGACGAACAGGGCGCTGCAACTGTTGCTTTATGGTTAAATAGTCTCGAAGGAATTTTGTCGGATTATATTCGGTTGCAGACTCAATCTTCTGCCAATAATTTTTAAAGCACAACTGTTGCTCTTCTGCTGTTAATGACATCAGAAGGTAATTTCTTATTTTATCAGCTTCTGTAAGAGCTAGACCTGTTGAATTTAAACTTTCAAAGATTAGCTGCGCATCATCATCAGCATCCAACTCTATAGAAATAATCTGAAGATGCTCAACAGCATCAAGCAAATTATCAAATGTAAGTTGTTGCGGCTTTCTTGTCAGCTTATCATAGAAATGGCGGAAATTACGGGTAATCTTTGAATCCTCATCCAATTCATCTTCACCATTGAAGATTTTGTCATAAGCAATTCTGTCGTTTTCAATAGGAACAAGTTTTATCTTGCGCTCTGAATTGCAATATTTCGCATTCAAGAACAAATCATAAGCTTCATCCTTGCGGCTCTCATTAGAGATTTCAAGCAATCCGTCATTGACGGCTTTTATTCCAGCAAGAAGCAGAAGAGAGATTGTTGTCAAACGCTGCTGCCCATCAATGACGAGACGACTGAAGCCGGTTCCTGCTACTGATGTTACGATAGAACCGAAAAAATGGGATGTTCTACCTGAGTGTATCAACTTAACTAAATCACTCAACAACTGGTCGCAATTATCTTGTAACCAGTCGTAATTACGCTGGTAAACCGGAATCACAAATTGGATTTGTTGTCCACAGATGAACTCATTTAATGGCTTTGCATATCCTTTCATATATTTAATGTTTAAATGCTGTACAAAAAGTAATATATTTCACATTTCTAGACCTCAACACAGATCGGAAGATGGTCACTCATCCTATTGGACTCCTCCCAGGAATATAGTTTATAGTCTTTAACTTCTGTATTTGTAAAAGCATAGTCTAGGAAGAAGGTACAATTACCTTTGCCGGTATGGTCGTAGGTAAATTGGCTTTCCTTACCTGTTACCACAGTCTTATATTTGTTGATATATGGCTTGTAGTATTCCAGGATGTCCAAAAGGATAGAGATATAAGAACCACTAGTACGATTCACAAAGAAGGGTACCCATCTGTTCTGCATCTCAACGATGAAATGCAGAACAGACGGATAACTTCACAACAAGAAGTGTAGAGAGGATAACGTACACTAAGACTTAAGCGGCTTCAATTGTTCTTCTGTCAATCCGGTAGCCTGCATGATTTGGGACCAAGACATCCCCATTGCCAACAAGTTACGGGCTACTTCCAAACCTTTAGACAGTTCACCTTCAGCACGCCCTTTCGCTATTCCTCTCTTCTCATCAAACTTTCTGGTGGCATATATATCACGCATATTCTTGATGTCCTCGTCATAAAGCTCAAGTTCCTCGCGGGAAAGCTTGCGGAGGTCGCCTATCTCTGCCAACTTGCGGAAGACTGGATACTTCTCGCTGAATGGCATCTGCTCAAACATGTTCATATTCTTCATTATATAAATCCAACAATCAAATATATCCATACACTCTGCCTCCGTGTGCTTGTCGAACAATGGCAACTGGAGGTACACAATACGCATCCTGTCGGACACTCGCTGGTGTGTTTGCAAATCGGTAAGCACCAGGTCGGTACGAAATTTCTTTAGTATAGGACTATCCAACACGAAATCCATGAAACACACCGTATAGACTGGAGCCAAATGATAGTCCCATATACCACGAATACCCTGCTGCACAATGGCACGTGCCGTGTAATACAATGCCCTGTCGGCAAAGTATTCCTGTTCTTTCTTCTGCATCTCGACGATGACATGCTTGCCTTCGTTTGTGACGCAATAGACATCGAAGACCACACCACGGTCACCGGGGCGCAAGCCAAGTTTTTCGGTCTTGGCAAACGTCACGTCCTTGATTACCAACTCGTCTTCAAACAGTCCGTTGAGGAATGTTATCAGGCATTCTTTAGTGTCTTCGCTTCCAAAGATTCGCTTGAAAGCCCAATCGACACGTGGGTCTATAAATCTTGCCATCTTCTTACGTTTTATAAGGTCGTGGACGCAATATTGCATTTCTGCTGCGAAGATACACTTTTTTGTTGAAACTGCCAAGAAATTCTAGAATTTTCTTTCATTTTACGCTAATCTCAACCTCAGCGAATTAAGCACTACGCTTACGCTGGAGAAGGCCATCAGGGCACTTGCCCACATTGGGGTTATCTGGAAATCAATGCCGAAGATATGAAGGGCTCCGGCTGCCAGCGGGATGCAGATGATGTTGTAGATGAACGCCCAGAACAGATTCTGCCAAATCATGTGAACCGTCTTCTGGCTCAGTTTTACGGCTTCCGGAAGTGCCAAGAGGTCGTCGCTCATCAGCGTAATCTGCGCCACATCCATTGCCACATCCGTTCCCTTTCCTATCGCCATGCTCACGTTGGCAAGGGCCAAAGCCTGGGTGTCGTTGATTCCGTCGCCCACCATCGCTACCTGCTTGCCTTCGTCCTGAAGTTTCTTTACCAATGCCTGCTTGTCGCCAGGCAGCACCTTGCTCTGGTAATGCTTGATGCCGGCTTTCTCAGCCCAGTAGTGAGCCGCTTCTTCCTTGTCGCCACTCATCATATAGACCTCTATTCCCTTTTCCTGCAACTGCTTCATCGCTTCCTGGGCATGAGGCTTGAGGGTCTCTCTCGTCTCCAGATCCAAATCCTCCTGCTTGGTGAAATCGATGTTCTGGTTAGGAATGGTGAGGGTGCCGGTCTTGTCGATGACGAGGGCGTTGATCTTGTGGAGATTCTCCAGCGCCGACGCATCCTTGATGAGAATCTGCTTCTGTGCCGCCTTGCCGATGCCCACCATCAGGGCGGTAGGAGTAGCTAAGCCCATGGCGCATGGACAGGCGATGACCAATACGGCTACGGCTGAAAGAATAGCCTGCGGAAGAGCAGCGTTGCCGCCTATCAGCCACCACGCCAGGAAGGTGATGAGGGCGATGGCTGCCACGGCTGGAACGAAAATCAGAGCCGCCTTATCCACGATGCGCTGCACGGGTGCCTTACTGCCCTGCGCCTCCTGAACCATTCGGATGATGTGCGCCAGGGCGGTGTTCTCGCCAATCTGCTTGGCTCTCATGCGGAGCTTTCCCTGACTCGGAATGGTGCCGGCCAGCACGTTGTCGCCTGCCTTTTTCATCGCCGGAGTCGGTTCGCCGCTGATCATCGCTTCATCTACATAGGCAGCATCGGGAGTCATGAAACTCTCTGCCTGGGTAACCACGCCATCTACCGGAATCTTTTCGCCGGCTCTTACCTCTATCATGTCGCCTATCTGAATGGTGGAAATCGGAACTTCCTCCATCTTGTAGTCGTTGGTGCCTTCTATCTTCTCGTAAGTCACCAGTCGGGCGGTTTTTGGCTGCATTCCCATCAGTTGGCGGATGCTGCTCGCCGTACTGTCCTTTGCCTTTTCTTCCAGACATCTGCCGGTCAGCACGAAGGTGATGATCATCACGGAAGCATCGAAATAAGTGTGCCATTCTATGCCTCTCGCTCCCCATACCATTTCTCCGAAGAAGGTGTTGAAGGTGCTGAAGAGGAAGGCGATGAGGGTGCTGAGTGCTACGAGCGAATCCATGTTTGCCGTATGATGTAAAAGCTGCTTCCAGGCGGAAATATAAAACTGTTTGCCGCAGTAGAGCAGGTTGGCGAGTGCCAGGAGCAGACAGATCTGGTTAGCGAAGGAACTGGTATGATGAGCCGAGGCAACGCCATCTGAAATCATATTCTGTTCCATGCCCAGGGAAATCCAGCCCATGGAGAAACACATGGTCAGGATGGCGAAGAGCCAGGAAGCGAGGGTTCGGCGGCGCAGGAGGGTGAACTCACGTCGGTTGATTTCCTCCACGCTTCTGTCGTTTTCGATAACGAGGTCGTATCCGGCGTTGCTGATTTCCCGTTTCATATCTTCCAGAGAGATTATGTCGGGGTCGTAATCTACCAGGGCAGTTCGGCTCGCCAGGGAAACCGAGGCGGAGTTGATGCCTTCTAGCGACTGCAGTTTCTTTTCAACATTGGCAGAGCATACGCTGCAAGCCATGCCTATTACTGGAATTGTTTTCTTCATTTTATTCTATTCTTATTTCTTACTTTTCTATTCTTGTTTCTTACTTTTTTAAGTGTGCTCATCTCTGATTAATGTTGTTATCTGGAATCTTTTTCGTATCTTTACACCATCAATCAAACAGAACATGCACGCTTTCCGATTACCGCTTCCATTCTCACGATTCCCATTCCTCGAATTCCAGTTCCAATTCCCTGTATTCGGGTTTTCTGGAAGAATTCATTCTGTTCTCCTTCTTGAATCCTACAGATCCTACTACATCTTCTGCTCCTTCTACTGATGCTGCTGAAGATGCAGCTGCATTGCTCACCGATAAACCCAGCAGGCGGATGGGGTGGGCGGAGGAGTAATCCACCAGTTGCAGCAATTGCTTGGCTAGCGGAAGAATGTCTGCTTTTTTCTTTAGAATCTTTTCTTGCGAAATGCTGCGGGTTATCTGGGTAAAGTCGGAATACTTTACTTTCAGTGTCAGGGTGCGACCCTCGAAACTGCTCTTCTCGATGCGCTCCAGAAGTTCCATAACCGTATGGTAAAGCTCGATGACTACTGCCGATTTTGCTGAGATGTCTTCCAGAAAAGTCTGTTCGCAGCCCACGGATTTCCTTTCTCTGTATGTGATGACGGGCCTGTTGTCTATCCCTCTTGCGAAATCATAGAAGATGTGACCAGCCTTTCCGAAAACCTCTACAAGATGTTTTTCCGAAACCTTTCGCAGGTCAGCACCATTGAAGATGCCCATGAAATGCATCTTTTTCAGGGTCTTTTGGCCCACGCCCCAGAAATCCTCCACGGGGAGTTGGGCTATGAATTCGAGTGCCTTGTCGGGATGGATGGTGCAGATGCCGTCGGGCTTGCGGTAATCCGAAGCCACCTTGGCCAGGAATTTGCAATAGCTGATGCCTGCCGAGGCGGTAAGTCCTGTGGCTTCCTTGATTCTCTCCTTAATTTCCTTGGCCACATCCACCGCCAGCTCTATCCCCTTCTTGTTTTGGGTAACATCGAGGAAGGCTTCGTCGATGGAAATGGGTTCGATAAGGTCGGTGTATTCCTGAAAGATGCGGTGAATCTGTTTTGAAATTTCAGCATAATGTTCGTGTCGGCAAGGCACGATGATGAGTTCCGGACAGCGTTTCTTGGCTTGGGCGATGGATTGCGCCGAATGAACGCCCCATTTGCGGGCCTCATAACTGGCAGTGGAAACCACACCACGGGGACCGTCGAAGCCCACCGCAATCGGTTTGCCTCGAAGCTCCGGATTGTCTCTCTGCTCTACAGCCGCATAGAAAGCATCCATGTCGATGTGTATGATTTTTCGCTCTTCCATCTATCTTGTAGCCTATTTGCTTACTTGCAATTTTGTTTCAGGATGCAAAATTACACATTATTTATGAAAGGAGCAAGAATCAGGAAAGAAATCATGGGGTATAGGCACAAAAAAAGGCAGATTCCAAATTGCCTTGGAATCTGCCTCGATCATTTATGGGAGATGATTATTTGACTTCGATATTCTTGGTAGCCTTAGTCTCCTCCTTAGGAGTAAGCTTTGGAATCTGAACCTCAAGAACACCATCAGCTACCTTAGCTGAAATCTTCTCACGGTCGGCATCCTCAGGGAGTGTGTAGGTCTGCTGGTAATTGCTGTAAGAGAACTCACGGCGCAGATAGTGCTCATGCTTGTCTTCGTTCTTGTGCTCCATCTTGTTCTCGATGGCAATGTTCAGATTACCATCATTGTCGATGTTTACGCGAACCCACTCCTTCTTCAAGCCAGGGGCTGCAACCTCCATGGTGTAATCCTTGTCACTTTCCTTGATGTTAGTGGCAGGGGCTGTAGCATTCATACGTGGTGTTGCGTCTGTATCAAAGAATACATCATCAAAGATGTTACTCAACCAATCTGAATTATTATTTCTACGTGCTAACAACATAATTAAAACCTCCAATTTTATTTTACTCGTCCTCCCAGTTCCTTGCGGCCCCGTCGGGATTTCTGTTTGTTATTTATTAATGTTCTTTATCTGTTACTTTTTTGATTGCCTCCGTCTCGAACTCCGTTGTTCTTTCGAACTCCTTCATCTTTTAGCTTCAGCTTTCACTCTCATGCTGAGCAACTTGCGTGCCAGCGGCTGAAGGGTGACAAAGTTGGCATGAAAAGCTAAATATTTTAAACTTTTCTGCCAGATAATGTGGTAATCTCAAAAAAAATGTGTAACTTTGTCACCAACTTAAAAATCAATGCATGAATCGAATAAATTATAAAAGATCAATGAAGAAACAACTACTTTCTATGGCGATGCTGATGGCGATGTCGCTTTCTGCCAGCGCCCAGCAGCTCCTTCCTTATCAGAATCCGAACCTTTCTGCTGAGGCTAGAGCCAATGATTTGCTTTCCCGTCTTACCTTGGAAGAGAAGACGAAGTTGATGATGGATACTTCGCCAGCCATTGCCCGATTGGGTATTCCGCAGTTTCAATGGTGGAACGAGGCGTTGCATGGAGTGGGAAGAAACGGATTTGTTACCGTTTTTCCTATCACGATGCACATGGCGGCTTCGTGGGACGATACCTTATTATATAAGGTGTTTACTGCCGTGAGCGATGAGGCAAGAGCCAAGGCGCAGGAGGCGAAGAAGAGCGGCAACATCAAGCGCTACCAGAGTCTGAGTTTCTGGACTCCGAACATCAATATCTTCCGCGACCCACGATGGGGGCGTGGACAGGAAACTTATGGAGAAGATCCTTATCTGACCACAAGAATGGGACTTGCTGTGGTGAATGGATTGCAGGGACAGACCTTCGATGGTAAACCGATGTCGGCTCCGGGAGTTCTGGCTACGCCTTCCTCACAGGCTCCCCAATACGTCAAGCTCCTAGCCTGTGCCAAGCATTTTGCCGTACATAGCGGTCCGGAGTGGAACAGACACAGTTTCAATGTAGAGGATTTGCCTGAGCGGGATTTGTGGGAGACTTATCTGCCTGCCTTCAAATCGCTGGTGCAGGATGGAAATGTGGCAGAGGTGATGTGCGCCTATCAGCGGATTGACGGAGCGCCATGCTGCAGCAATGCTAGGTATGAACGACAGATTCTTCGTGATGAATGGGGATTCAAGGGATTGATTACTTCCGATTGCGGAGCCATCAACGACTTTTATGTGCCTGGCCGACATGGTACGGCGAAGACTCCGGCTGAGGCTACGGCGCAGGCAATTGGTGCCGGAACCGACGTGGAATGCGGAAGCGTTTACCGTTCGCTTCCTGAGGCGGTGAAGACAGGAATGATCAGCGAGGAAAAGGTGAACGAGAGTTTGAAGCGCCTGCTTGAAGCCCGTTTCCGCCTGGGTGATTTCGATCAGGACGAGCAGGTGGCGTGGACACAGATTCCATCTTCCGTCATCGCCAGCAAGGCGCATAAGGATTTGGCAGAGAAGATGGCAGAAGAGGGAATCGTGCTTCTTCAGAACCGGAACAATCTCCTGCCGCTGAAATCAGCAGGAATGAAGATAGTCGTGATGGGACCGAATGCCAACGATTCCATCATGCAGTGGGGCAACTATTCGGGTTATCCTACTT
>OBRN01000266.1_pt1 | contig 12824 bp, 9 predicted proteins | sample 1475621 | NCBI WGS metagenome assembly OBRN01 (sample SAMEA3360684, study PRJEB22359) | human gut metagenome | biome: ENVO:urban biome; feature: ENVO:human-associated habitat; material: ENVO:feces | place: Bangladesh | collected 2011 | reverse complement strand
GCTGCTGAGGCAAAGCAGTTCAGCTGGGAGTTCAATCTCGTGCAGGACAAGAATGTTAATGCCTTCTGTATGCCTGGCGGCAAGATTGTGGTGTATGAGGGATTGCTGCCCGTCACCAAGGATGAGGCTTCGCTTGCCATTGTTCTTGGCCACGAGATAGCCCATGCTGTGGCAAAGCACTCAGCCGAGCAGATGAGCAAGCAGATTAAGAACCAGTATGGCACTCAGATTCTTGGCGAGGTGCTCAATGCTGTTGGTGTAGGAGCCAACACCACACAGCTTGCACAGGTCATCGCCCAAAAGGGATTGCAGTTCCGCAGCCTCAAGTACTCGCGCGACAACGAGAGCGAGGCCGACCACATGGGACTTATCTTTGCAGCCATGGCTGGCTACGACCCTAACGTGGCCGTCACGTTCTGGCAGCGCATGTCGCAGGCTACAGGCAGCACAGGCTACGAGAGCGACATGTTCAGCGACCATCCGTCCGACGCCAAACGTATTGCTGCCATCAAGCAGGAATTGCCCGAGGCTCTTACCTATTATAAGCCCGTCACAACGTCGACTACAAAAAAGTCTAACACTAACAAGAAGAAGACAACAACCAAGAGGACCACTACTACAAGAAGAAAGTAAATATGGTTCTTCCGACATTTGGAGTGATGTAAACAGAGAATTCTGTCCAACGCTTATACAAAAACATTTAAAACACCGTATATATTTTCCGAGCCTACGGCTTGCTTTAAATTCAGCCAAAGCCTTAAAGAGAGCAAGCTCTCTACGGCTTTGGCTGAATTTAAAGCATTGGCACGATGTGCCACTCGGAAAAAATATACGGCGATAAACAGAAAAAAACATTAGTACAATGTTGACCCAATGTTTTATATATATATTGTTTGAGGATATGGTCATAATTTTTTTTTCTGTTTATTACCCGATTGTTGGCTTAGTGCTGCTGCACCAATCTATTTGTTTAAGGTTGGATGTTGAGAGCTTGCTCTCGTAAAGCCAACCTTAAACAAATAGATTGAACCTGTAGGGTTTGCCAACAATCGGGTGTTTTAATTGTTTTTGTTAAATCCCCTTCTAATATTCTGTCACTCTATATTCCGGATAAACCTTCTTTTTTTTGCATCGCTCCAAATATCAGAATAACCGTAAATAAAAGCAGTAATTCCTAATTATATGTATTCTTTTTCCCGCTTTAACCTTTATTTTCTTCTATTCCCTTTCTCGTTTCATCCTTTTTATGTAACTTTACACAAGTAAACGAAAAAGAAACGAAATGTATCAGAAATTCATAATCAATCAAGACGGAGTGCTGAAATTTGGCAATGTTTATCTTCATCGCTATCTGCTTGACAAAGGCGAACGCTGCCCTTATGGTGGCGGTTTGTGGAAGATAGACAACAGCCGCGGGGCAATATTGCTCTACGGTCGCTCGTTCGATTTCGGACGTCCTGATTTCGATTTCGTGAAGCGTGTTGACTGGAGTTTTCTTGGCGGCAAGGAGCATCCGCTGCTTTGGGCTCCTCATTGGCCCGACGAGAGCCAGGTGGAACCCGTGATAATATAGCAGGAGGAGAATGGCGAGGACCATTGAAGATGAAAATGAAGGTCTTATAAACAAACTCACGACAACAAATAATAAACAAACTCTCGACAATAATTAATAAACAAACCACGACAACAATGAACGACAAAAATAAAGCAAACACCCCACTGAACTTCGAGAAAATCTTCCATGATGATCTCTATCAGTATCTGCTCTCTCGCAACATGGTAGACGAGCGCCAGCCCGAGGCTCCCGACCTTGAGGACTTGTGGCAGAGCATAGGCGAGAGCTACATGACCGACGGCGTGCGCGAGTACAACACGGGCTATCCCTCGGTGTCGCTCGGATGGTTGATGTTCATAGGCATGGCTGTGGCAAAGTATTGGGATGTGGAGTGGGAGATATATTCCAAGGTGCCCGACCTCTACGTCTACTTGCGCGACCGTGTCGACTTCGACCACATGGATGATTATATCCTCGACAAGGTGCTCTGCCTTAGTGCCGACGACCGCGCCAAGGTGAACGATGCCGTGGCAGAGTCGGCTTCGCGCACCTACAACCGCATTTGCCACATGCACCTTGAGGAAGGCACCGCCGACGCATTCCGCGCCTTCGTGGCAGCCCTTCATCAGATGTATCTTATGGGAATAGCTGTAGAGCTGAAAACTCTGGGCTATCACATGACAAAACTTTAACTCCCCACACATTATTATATATACTACATTATGGAATATCTGTTGCAACACCTTTGGGCTGTATGGGCAGTCATAGCCATGTTCTGTCTGATACTTGAAATGTCGTCGGGCGATTTCTTCATCACCTGTTTCGGCATAGGAGCCTTATGCGCCCTTGTGGCTTCTATACTCTGTGTCCCGTTATGGCTACAGGTCATTGTTTTCGCCCTCTTCTCCGTGCTGTCTATTTATTTCCTCCGCCCAAGGCTTGTGGCTTTGCTCCACAGGAGCGGCGGCAACCGCTTGAGCAATGCCGATGCAATAATCGGTAGAGTGGGCGAGGTGACTGAGACGGTGAAGGCAGGCGGCTACGGACGCGTGAAGCTCGACGGCGACGACTGGAAGGCTCAGTCGGATGCCCCACAGGATATTCCCGTAGGCACTAAGGTTGAAATCGTGGGGCGCGAAAGCATAATAGTGAAAGTTGCCGTCCCTCAGCAATAAATTTCTGTCCCTCAGCAATAAGTTGCCGTCCCCTCCCCAATTAATAATTAATAATTAATAACTAATAATTGAACATATGGAATTCATGACAATCTTCCTCATCGCACTCGTAGTGCTCGCCATTGTCTTCGTGAAGATGGCAGTAGTTATCATCCCTCAGAGTGAGACCAAAATCGTGGAGCGTCTCGGCAAGTACTATGCCACGCTCAGTCCGGGCATCAATATCATCATCCCGTTCATCGACCGCGCCAAGACCATCGTCACAATGTATCGCGGACGTTACGCCTATTCCACCACCATCGACCTTCGCGAACAGGTGTACGACTTCGACAAGCAGAATGTGATCACCAAGGACAATATTCAGATGCAGATCAACGCCCTGCTCTACTTCCAGATTGTCGACCCGTTCAAGGCTGTCTACGAGATCAACAACCTGCCCAACGCCATAGAGAAGCTCACCCAGACCACTCTGCGCAACATCATCGGCGAGATGGAGCTCGACCAGACCCTCACCTCGCGCGACACCATCAACACCAAGCTTCGCGCCGTGCTCGACGATGCCACCAACAAGTGGGGCATAAAGGTCAACCGTGTTGAGCTTCAGGACATTATCCCGCCATCGAGCGTGCTTCAGGCCATGGAGAAGCAGATGCAGGCAGAGCGCAACAAGCGTGCCACCATCCTCACATCCGAAGGTCAGAAGCAGGCCGAAATCCTAAAGTCGGAGGGCGAGAAGACCTCTACCATCAACCGTGCCGAGGCTGCCAAGCAACAGGAGATTCTGCGTGCCGAGGGCGAGGCACAGGCCCGCATACGCAAGGCAGAGGCTGAGGCCATAGCCATCGAAAAAATCACCGAGGCTGTGGGCAAGAGCACCAATCCTGCCAACTATCTGCTTGCACAGAAGTACATTCAGATGATGCAGCAGCTTGCCGAGGGCGACAAGACGAAGACCGTGTTCCTGCCCTTCGAGGCAACGAATATGTTGGGCAGCCTGGGAGGAATCAAGGAACTGTTCAAGGAGAAAGAAGAAAAATAATAATAAAAAAGAGAAAGAAGAAAAATAATAATAATAAAATAAAAACAACAAGTAAGGAATGAACATTTGTATATTTGTTGGCGCACGTCCCAACTTTGTAAAGATTGCCCCGATAGTTAGAGCCATCGACAAGGCTCATGCCGAGGGCAAGGATGTCAGCAGCAGCCTTGTTTATGCAGGTCGTGAGGACGACCCCACACTTGAGCCGTCATTGTTCGACGACCTCCAGATTCGTCGTCCCGACGTGTTCTTAGGTGTCGACTGCGAGAATCTTAACGAGCTTACCGGACAGGTGATGTCGGCTTTCGAGCGTTATCTTCAGCAACACCCAACCGACACCGTGATTGTTGTCGACGACCTCGCCTCCACAATGGCGGCAGCCATCGTCTCCAAGAAGCAGGGCATCCGCTTGGCACATCTCGTGGCTGGCACACGCTCCTTCGACATTTCCATGCCAAAGGAAATCAACCGCCTTGTCATCGACGGACTCTCCGACCTGCTCTTCACAGCCGGCATTGGCGGCAGCAGCGCGGCAACACGCGAGGGAGCCGAGTCGTCGAAAATCTATATGGTGGGCAACATCCTCATGGACACCTTGCGCTTCAACCATTCGCGCTTCCATCGTCCTGCCGTGATGGACGAGTTGGGTCTTGCCGACCGCAAGTATATTGTGTTCACGCTCAACCGCAAGGTACTCATCGGCAACACCGACGAGTTGCGCGCCCTGATGGTGAGCCTTATGTCGCATACAGGCGATGTGCCCGTAGTGGCTCCGTTGCGCAAGCGTGCAGCCGACGCCGTGAAGAAGATAGTGGAGGAGAATCCACTGCTCTTCAAGGGCCTGCACATTGTCAGTCCGCTCGACTATCTTGGCTTTGGCTACCTCACAGCCCACGCCCTCGGCATCGTCACCGACTCGGGCAATGTGGCCGAGGAGGCAACGTTCAACACCGTGCCCTGCATCACGCTCAACAGCTACACCGAGCATATCGAGACCGTGAAGATTGGTTCCAACGTGCTTGTGGGCGAGGATCCCGTGCGCCTTGGTGAGGAACTCACACGCATGGTTGACGGCGAGTGGAAGCATTGCGGCATTCCGGAGCGTTGGGACGGTCGCTCGGCTGAGCGAATCGTGCAGACGCTTGTGGAGTAAAAAGGCCCACTGGTCGGGATTCTGTAGGAGGGTATGGCATCCCTGCCATACCCACTCTGCCATTATTTGTCCAACCTATAATTTTTTTCTGCTTATGAACAACAACAAATCCATTTTGTGCTCCGTGCTGATAGCCCTGAGCATCATTGTCCTTGGTTTCTGCATCAAGGGCGGTATCGACAATTTTGCCAACAAGGACCGTAAGGTTGCCGTGAAGGGATTGGCAGAGAAGGAGGTCGACGCCGACAAGGTGACGTGGCCTATTGTGTCGAAGGAGATAGGCAACGACCTGCCTGAGCTTTACACACGTCTTGGCAGCACCCAGTCGAAGATCAAGAAGTTCCTCATTGCCAACGGCATCAAGGCAGACGAGATTAGCGTGAACGCCCCGAGCGTAATCGACCAGAATGCCGACCAGTACAGCGACAACCGCCGTGCCTACCGCTACAACATCACTTCCGTCATCACCGTCACCTCGCGTAATGTGCGTCTCGTGCGCTCCATCATAGCCCGACAGGGCGAGCTCCTCAAGGAGGGCATTGCCATTGTCGACGGCGGCTACGAGAATCAGATCAAGTATGAGTATGTGTCGTTCCGCGAGATGAAGCCCAAGATGATGGAGGAGGCCATCGCCAATGCCGAGAAGACTGCCGAGCAGTTTGCCGAGAACTCCAAGAGCAAGCTCAACAAGATTGTGTCTGCCGACCAGGGACAGTTCTCCATCGAGGATCGCGACCAAAGCACTCCTTACGTTAAGAAGGTGAGAGTGGTGACGACGATTGTTTATTCGCTTAAGGATTAGATTTTTCTTTTAAAGAATATAAATCTTTTAAGGATTCAAAAAGACAGAAAGCTTAGAACAACATTTAGATGAATACGAAGAGTAGCGGCAATTATGCTTTTCTCACTCAGGCACCCGTGTCGCGTGTCATCCTCACCATGGCTGTCCCCACGATAGTGTCCATGCTCGTGACGTGCCTCTACACCATTGTCGATACTTACTTTGTAGGTCAGCTCAACACACAGTCCACGGCTGCCGTTGGCATTGCCTTCTCGCTGATGTGTCTCATCCAGGCCATAGGCTCGTTCTTCGGTCATGGCAGCGGCAGCTACATGTCGCGCGAGCTTGGGGCGCAGCGCATAGGCAATGCCACGACGATGGCAGCCACCGGACTCGTGTATTCCGTCGTGGCAGGCATTCTCATTGCCGCGGCGGGATTTTTTTATGCCCGCAGTCTGTCGCTGTGGCTTGGCAGCACCCCCACCATCCTCCCCTTCACCCAGCAATATCTCTCCATAATACTGCTCGGCTCCCCCTTCCAGATAGCCTCCTTCACCCTCAACAGCCAGTTGCGTATGCAGGGCAACACCCGCCATGCCATGTGGGGCATAGTGAGTGGCGTGCTGCTCAATGTCGTGCTCGACCCCCTGCTCATCTTCGGCCTTGGCCTTGGATTGCGCGGCGCCGCCCTTGCCACAGTTCTCGGACAGGCGGTCAGTTTCCTCATTCTTTTTATTATGTGCCGCCGCCTCCGTTCCACAGGCGTAGGCATGCGTCTTGGCAGTTTCTCTCCGCGCTGGCATTATGTGCGCGAGATAGTGTATGGCGGTTCGCCATCACTCTCTCGCCAAGGCTTGGCAAGCGTCTCCGTGGTGTTGCTCAATCTTGCAGCCGCCGCCTATGGCGACGCCGCTGTGGCAGCCATGTCGATAGTGAGCCGTGTCACGATGTTTGTCATGTCGGTGATAGTGGGCTTGGGACAGGGTTTTCAGCCCTTCTGCGGCTATTGCTACGGAGCAGGCCTCTACGACAGGTTGCGCCAAGGCTTCTGGTTCACCGTGCGCACAGGCTTCCTCTTCCTCATGCTCGTCTCCTCCGTGGTGTTCTGCCTTGCCGAACCCACCATAGCCCTCTTCCGCGACGACTCCATAGTGGTGGCGATAGGCAGCACAGCCCTTCGCTGGCATCTTGCCGTCTATCCGCTCAACGCCTACATCATGACGGGCAACATGATGCTCCAGACCACTCGCAAGCCCCTCCGTGCCAACGTGCTCTCCTCCGCGCGCAAGGGACTTGTGTTCATCCCCTTCATCCTCATCCTGCCCCATCTCTTCGGACTCATGGGCGTGGCGATGTGCCAGGCCGTCTGCGATGTGGTCACCTTCCTCATAGCCATCCCCATTGTCAGGAGTGCCTTCCGCGAGATGCGCCATCAACAGGCTAATGATGTGTGATAGATTATTGTATAATTATTTATTTTGCTTACTTATTGTTACATTTTAATTAAAATAAGTTTAAAATAATAAGTAAAACCATAAAATCGCTTGCTTTTTTCAGCGGAAAACTGTATATTTGCAATGTCTTTTCAAAAGTAAGGATGTCGTCTCACATCCCCAAATGGTGGTCTTAAATGGTTGGCAAGAGACACCAGCCAGAATAGGAGGGTATTATGATAAGAAGAACAAAGGAAGCTTACGACCTTGAGTCGTTTGAGCTTGACAACGTCTACAATGAGGACAACGACCGCTACATTCGTGTAGATTCATCCATTTGGTACAATTAACCTCGGGTTGCCAGTACGTGCTTGAAAGCCTAAAGCTTTATATTTAAAAAAGCCTAAAGCCTTATATTTAAAAAATAATATAAAGCCCCAAGCTACAACTATCCCAAGCCACGGCAGCCTCCATTTTCAAGGCAGTCCCCGTAGAGAACGAATGCGCCAAGCAAAGCACTCGCCCTCTATGGGGATTTCTTTTTTTTCTATTCACGATAGGGTTGCAATCTTCACGCAATCCGATACCCACTATTAAGTATTTTCGGCCCAATACCTATTTTTGGTGATGCACGAAATTTGGTGGATTGTCGGATGATTCCTACATTTGCACTCAGAAAGTAATTTATGTAATTAAAGTTTATTGTATTATGATTATTGAAAAAGTACATGCAAGAGAAATCTTGGATTCTCGTGGCAATCCAACAGTAGAGGTTGAAGTTTCGTTGAAGTCGGGCGTTGTGGGTCGTGCCTCGGTTCCTTCAGGCGCGTCGACAGGCGAGAACGAAGCCCTTGAGCTTCGCGATGGCGACAAGAGCCGCTATTGCGGCAAGGGCGTGCTTAAGGCTGTTGAGAATGTAAATAATGTGATAGCTCCTGCCTTGGTGGGCCTTTCTGCCTTGGAGCAGCGCGCCATCGACTACAAAATGCTTGAGCTCGACGGCACCAAGACCAAGTCCAACCTCGGCGCCAATGCCATCCTCGGCGTTTCCTTAGCCGTCGCCCACGCCGCGGCCGCTTATCTGCGCATCCCGTTGTATCGCTACATCGGCGGTTGCAACACCTACACCCTCCCCGTTCCTATGATGAACATTATCAATGGCGGCGCCCATTCCGACGCGCCCATCGCCTTCCAGGAGTTCATGATTCGCCCCGTGGGAGCCGCTTCCGAGAAGGAGGCCATTCGTATGGGTGCTGAGGTGTTCCACGCCTTGGCTAAACTCCTCAAGAGCCGCGGTCTCTCCACAGCCGTTGGCGACGAGGGTGGTTTCGCTCCTGCTCTCAATGGTATTGAGGACGCTCTCGACAGCATCTGCCAGGCCATCAAGGATGCCGGCTACGAGCCGGGTAAGGACGTAAAGATTGCCATGGACTGCGCCGCCAGCGAGTTTGCCGTTCAGGAGAATGGCGAGTGGTTCTACGACTACCGCCAGCTGAAGGATGGCAAGAAGAAGGACCCCAACGGCAAGAAGCTCACCGCCGCCGAGCAGATCAAGTTCCTTGAGGAGCTTATCACCAAATATCCTATCGACTCCATTGAGGACGGTCTCGACGAGAACGACTGGGACAACTGGGTGAAGCTCACAGCAGCCATCGGCGACCGCTGCCAGCTTGTGGGCGACGACCTCTTCGTCACCAACGTCAAGTTCCTTGAGAAGGGCATCAAGCTTGGAGCCGCCAACTCTATCCTCATCAAGGTCAACCAGATTGGCTCGCTCACCGAGACTCTCGACGCCATCGAAATGGCTCATCGTCACGGCTACACCACCGTCACCTCCCACCGTTCGGGCGAGACCGAGGACACTACCATCGCCGACATCGCCGTGGCAACCAACTCCGGTCAGATCAAGACTGGCTCAATGAGCCGCACCGACCGTATGGCTAAGTACAACCAGCTTATCCGCATCGAGGAGCAGTTGGGCAGCACCGCCGCCTACGGCTACACTAAGTTGAAGTAGTGGGTGGAGCGCATCTTCCCAACTGAAACTAATCGTCTTCTACCATGACAACGCACATCTATTTTTTTGAATAAATCTTATCGAATATAAAGAGCATGCACAGCCGTGAGGTTGTGCATGCCTGTTTTTATTATGACCAAATGACAATGTTATTTTGACAATAATATTGAAATTTCTCTCCTTTCCATACTTCTATGTTTAATAATAAGTAAGTAACAGTTCAATTATCTTTACATATGAGGGTGTATCAGAAGTCAAACAAATGTGGGCTGAAAGCCCAATGTCTCCACAGCCCAGGGCAACGCCCTGGGTATATAGCATTCAAAAGACAATGCGCCCTGTAAGGGCAACTATCTGTGGCTCAATAGAGTTGCCTTTACAGGGCGATAGTTTCTATAAATCTTTTTACCCAGGGCGTTGCCCTGGGCTATGGAGAATATTGGGCTTTCAGCCCGCGTTGTTTGAGTTTTGACACACCCTCCTATGGAGGACATTGGGCTTTCAGCCCGCATTTGTTTGATTCACTCTTCCCTCTTCAACTTTTCAAATGCTCTATACGATTGCAGCCTGTCGTCTTCCTTCTCCTGCATCACTATTGTCAGATACTCATTCTTGGCATTCTCCCTCATTGTTTTCTTGGTCCAGTTGGCCAATGCTTCCGCTTCCTCTCCGTCGATACAGGCAAAGAAGTGGGCGAAGTTCAGTATTGTGAGCGAGGAGCTTCCTGTAGTGTCGCTGCTGCCTGTTTCCTCAGCCGAAGCCACAATGTGCCAACTCATATAGTCGGCATTTTCCAATCGCCTCATTTCCTCCTCGGCTCTGTCTCTCATCGCCTCCGACACGTCTATGCCTACGTACTCAACAGTCAGCTTTGCGCCGCGCGCCTGCTCCGCCTCCTTTATGGCTTGTGCCAACGCCACGCCACAGGTAGCCGGCCCGCATCCGAAGTCAATCATCCTCACCCGACCTTCGTGTCTTGCTGCAATGCCAACGATTTCAGCCATTCGCGAGCGGTAAGTATCCCTTGCCCATTCCACGCGCCTGGGCATGAGGTAATGGCAATAAATCTCTACCTGTTGGACGGCGGTCAGAGCTACAGGTTGCTGTAGAAGCTTGCTGTACACCATCATTCCATGCGAGAAGTCGGAGCGTCCGTAGTTGATGAACACAAGGTTGGCGTCGCGGTTGTTGCCAAACAGAATGTCCTCCTCGCCGCCAAGCAGAATGTCGTCCTCGCCCAATGGGTTGCTATCCTCGCCGCCGTAGTCAGAGACCCTTGCAAGGCTGAATTTGCCCTTGCAATATTGCTCCATCGGCACGTTGATGTAGGTCGACTTGCTTTTGGCATACTCCAATAGTTTGTAGAAGGTGAGGTTCTCGCGCAGAATGTCGGGGTTTCCCACAAGAATCAGGTGCAGCCGTGCTCTGGTCATAGCCACGTTCAGCTTGCGGTCGATAGCCATACCGTCCTCCTCAAACACGTTGTTGGTGAGGAAATTCAGCTGGTAAGGCTGTTGCACCGTAAATCCATAGATGATATAGTCGCGCTGGCTGCCCTGGTATCGTTCCACAGTGTCGATGGTGATGTTGTGCAACGTGGCAATGCCGTAGCGGTCGATAGCGTTGCGAATAGTGGCTATTTGGTTGCGGTAAGGCACAATGACGCCTATGGTCTGGTTCTCGTCAAAATCCTCCTTGTTTATATTGTAAATCTCCACCACCGTGGCTGCAATCATCTCTGCCTCCACCTGGTTGGTCTTGGCCGACACCGATGTTCTTGGCTTCCGCGCAGCCACAAACGATAGTCGTTGTGAGCGCAGCATCTGCTCTATACCGCCCCCGGAAGGGCAGGTCTCCACGGGCAGAGTCTGATGCTGTAGCGGCACCACTTCAAGACGGTTGCCGTAGAATGCGAAGTTGGGAAACTCGGCAATGTCCCTGTGCATTCTACCTTGGTGTGTAAGCATATACACGAATCTTGGGTCGTAGCCGCCGTCGGTTTTGAACTGTTCGAGCAGTCGTTCGAATAGCGACATTCTACAGTCTTTAAGCCCTATTTCGCGCAGTTCCGCATTGTCCACTCTCGATTCCTCCTGAGTCTGTTGCACCACGGCAGGCAGCTGCTTGTGGTCGCCAATCAGCACAAAGCGGCCGATGGCATTCCTGCCGCCCGACATGGCGCTGAGCAGACCTATGAGATGAGGCTCAAGAATCTGCGACGACTCGTCGATGATGGCAAGGTCGAAATGCTTTATTTTGAATATGTGTATGTTGGCGTTCAGAGCCGCCGTGGTGGCGCAGAACACGCGTGTGTTGGCAATGATGTCCTTCACCTCCTTGCCCGTGTGGCAGTTTTCCACGCGGCTTGCGAGCAGGTTGTTGTGGTAGCTCCCGTCGCAGTTCAGCTCCGAGCCAATGCGCAGGAAGTCGATGCCGCTCTCGGTGAGCTTCGAGCATATTTCGTCCACGGCACGGTTGGTGTACGACAGCAGCAGCACGTTGGAGTGGGGGTCGGTTAGCTCTTCCTTCAGTATGTTCAGCAGTCCGAACGAAGTCTTGCCTGTTCCTGGAGGGCCAATCACCAAGAACAGGTCGCGCGACTGCTTGGCTCTCTCTACAAGCGTGTTGAATCGTCCGTATTCACCCTGCATGTGCACGTGCGCGTCGATTGTGGGTTGGCGTTGGCCCAGTATCAAGTCGCGCCGCTCCTTCGATGCCGACAGGAAGCTGTGCATTGCGCTGTACAGGGAGCGTGCCGACGACTCAAACATGTCGTGCTCAATAGCCCAGCGCGAGCCTTCAGCCACGTCGAACACCTGCCTGTCGGTCTGCCTATTGCGCAGCACCACCTCCACCCCCTCGGTAGAGATTTCGCTTATCGACGCTCTGTTCACCATCTGGGCGCAGGCATTGGGCACCTCGCCCTCTTTGTAGGGGTATAGAATCACGATGTCGCCCTTGCGGAAGTTGGAAGTGTCGGTCGACTGCTCCGTGGCAAATCTCAGTTTCAGGCTCTCCACCATGCCGTCCTTGCTCATGCCATACTCGTCGATTGTGAGCTGCTCGTAGATGTTGCCAGCCGCTCGCTTGTCCTCGATGGTGTCGAGCCAAATGGCAGCGAATCCGCTGTCATCCTTTGTTTTATTGCCCACCTTCGCAAGTAGGTGCTCGCGCTCTATGAATCTTAGGAAACGGAAGTAGTAGGCACGTTCCAAAGCCGAAGCCTCGTGTATTGGCGAAAGTAGGCTTTCGAGTTCGGGTCGGGTCCATTCCTCCCACAGTCGTCCCGTAGTGCCGTTGCGGTTGAGCATGTCGGGCGTCAGAGTCTTCAGCACGTCTATTCCCATGTTTGTCGGCGTGAGTTCGGTCCATGTCAGCAGATTGCGCATCCTTATCGCCCTCAGCGTCAGTTCAGGCAGATTGGCTATCGACACGAGGCCCTGGCTGTATTTTGAGTAGAGCATCATGAAGTGTCGCAGCTCGTCGGAATGCTTCTTGAACTCATAGTTGAACAGAGCGCGGTAGAGAGACAGCTGCACCAGATGCTTCTCCTGCGGCTCCGGACGGTTGGGGTTGAACTCCGGCGAGGAGAACGGCACGAAAGCCCCCTTGCCCGATTTCTGCTCTATGATGGTGGTGCGTCCGTCTCTGTCGTGCAGGAAGTCGAGACG
>OBRN01000264.1_pt1 | contig 12917 bp, 6 predicted proteins | sample 1475621 | NCBI WGS metagenome assembly OBRN01 (sample SAMEA3360684, study PRJEB22359) | human gut metagenome | biome: ENVO:urban biome; feature: ENVO:human-associated habitat; material: ENVO:feces | place: Bangladesh | collected 2011 | reverse complement strand
CACGGTAAGCAGCCCATCCTCCCTTGCTCTGCCAGCCGTTAGCCTGCAAGCGCATACCGAATACTGGGTTGAACTGGTAGCCCAATCCCAACTGTACGTTAGGAGAAATCAAATCACCAAACTTAGCCTCGCCGAGGGTGTACTGAGCACCACCCTGTAGGTCCAAGAACCAATGCTTTTGGAAAGTGTACACATTCTCCTCTGAATCAGTGTAAGTGGCCTGAGCCATTGCAGCAGAGCTGACACCCATCAGGGCCGCTGCCAATAATACATTAGATTTTTTCATAACTTTTTGAATGATTATGTTTTGTACTATAATTTATTTCTTAACAACCTTCTTGCCGTTGACGATGTAGATGCCAGGACGAGACATGCTCTGAACTCGGCGACCCATCAAGTCGTAGATGACAGCCTCCTTGCTTGAGTCAGAAGTGATTTCTTTGATGCTTGTAGCCTGGCTGTTATCGACCTGGTATGGGAATTCTATCAAAGAGTTCACATAGCAAAGAGAAGCCTTAATGGAAGTCTTGTCTGCCAAATATTTGCCAAAGTGGTTGTCGCCAAATGTTGCAGGTGCGATAATAAAAGTATATGTGTCAGCCTTGAGTTCACCTTCAGCGATAGGACTGTCAAATACAATCTTATAGGCATCTGGACAGCTAGGGTCTGTTGGCATAGATGATACTCTCTCGAAGTGTCCTCTGCGAATTTCTCTTACAGTATCTACTTGTTTCAAGATAACAGTCTTTGTCTCATCTACCACCAAACCTTGTGGCTTGTTAGGATAATTGTAGTGAGAATTACCAATGGTAAATTCATTCAAATCGACATCCTTGATGATACTTGCATCAGGATAGTACAAGATGCCCGTATAAGAATCGTTGAAATCCTCGGAAGGAGTTGGTGTAGGTGGATTAACAGCCCCCTTCTTCACCTCGAACAAAACTGTAAGTTCATTGTTGGTGTATTGTTTTTCCTCCTTGACAAATCCGATGCTTCTTGCAGGGATTACCAACTTGTACTTGCCATCTTGCAAATTACCAGCGATAACAATGGCTACATCTGTCTTGGTCTTGTCTGCCAACAAAGAAACATTTTGAATCTTCTCACCTTCCTCTGTGCAAAGCTCAGCTTCTGCATTTTCTGCGATTGTGATGACGTTGGAGTCTGTAAAGGTCAATGTCAACTTGCCTGTATCATCAGTAACCGTAGATGGAGATACCGTGCAGTGCATGTCAACTGTGCTTGGCTCATCGCTTGGCTCTACAGTTTCAGCCAACATGAAGGCTCCAGAATAAGTCTCGCCAAACATAGGCGCAGTATCATGGTCATCTGTGGCGATGGCTTTATTCTCATGGTCAACTGACGCAAAAGCATTCAAAACATCTCCTTTCTTTGTAGTCTCAAAATATCCGTAGATAGAGAGGCAACCGAGCAATTTCTTGGCATCAGTGCCTGATACAAGGAGTTTCTCCAATTTCAATTCTTTTTTATCTGCATTTTCTTCCAATCCTGCAGTATAAAGATATTTTCCATCCTTTGTCTTGAAAGCCGTAGGATTGCACATCTCGAAGGCAGTAGCCTCAGATTTCTTTTCGGTGACGCCAACAACTCCGTTCTTTGCTGTAATATAAAGAGGTGTATTCTCAGTATTGATGTTTGAGATATAATACCATTTTCCCTCGGCTGGCATTTCCACATTTGTTTCTTTGTAGAAAGCCTCAATAGCTGGTTGTAATGTCTCATCAGATGGAACTTCTTCTGCTGTAGTCAAAGCAACGAGTGCTTTTCGGCTGTCACTCTCCGCTGTTGGATAGCCAACGCCAGTCTTAGAAATCAAGTCTATGGCAGCCTTCATGGTTTCTGAATAGACTGGTGCAGGTTTATAGCCCACTTTATAGGTAATGGTAAACTCAGGGTTGTGATACCTTTCCAAATTATCATAAATAACACCTTCTGGCACCTTGATGGTATAGATTCCCTTATCTGCAATAACTTCTGGTATGTCAAGGAAAGAAATAGAAACTTCTTTGTAGTCGCTCTTTTCCAAGTTTACTTTAGCAAAATCCACACCATCTTTTTGCATCATCAATTCCTTAGGGGAAAGCTTAAGATAAGTATCGTATGTGAGTTTGATAGGACTATTCAATTTATCAATCTCACCTCCCTCGCCAGCTTCAGGACTGATGCTGATGTAATTTAGTGTATTCTTTGGGGTGCTTACTGCTATTGCATATGAGAGAGCTTTATTGGAGTAACCATTGGCATCCTGAAAATAGCCTGCAGGAATATTCAATGTGTAGGTTCCATCAGTAGAGATAGCTTCTGCTGTGGATAAAACAACAGTGGTATTGTTGACTGTGACTGTCAGAGGATATGATGTATTTCCATTTGTCAAAGCCAAACTTTGAGTGCCCACCTTTGTCATTTTTGATGCAAAAGTCAGTGTGAAATCCTTGAGGGATGAAACTTGTAAAGCAGATTCACTTACAGAAGGTTCCAAAATTTGAGTTGGCTCTATGTAAGTTACAGTGACAGACTTGACAATAGAAGGAACACCTGATACTTTGAATGCAACACTTTGAGCATTATCATTACTTGAACAAGTCCATAGATGATTGTCGTCATCCCAATTTCCTTTTTGATCCTTAGCTATATCGAAGTCGCCATTCGTGTTAAAGTTGAACTTTACAGAAGTGAGTACCGCTCCCTCTGTTGCATTTAGAATCAAACGACTACTATTGCCAATTTTCAAAGAATAGGTATCGTTTAACTTGATGTAGCGTACACCGCCGAGTATTGCCCCATTGGAAAACGACATTTTAACTTTGGCCTGAGCAAAAGTTTCGCCTGTGACTTCTGTGTCATCATCCGTAGGCAGTCCCAATGAAGATGGAGAGGTGAAATCAAATGTTACAGTATTCTGTTTCTGTCCAAATGCAGACAGAGAAATGAACAACGTAAGAAGCAATAATAATTGTTTCATTGTATTGTAATTAATAGTTAGACGTTAATGCATCGTTTTGTCAATTTCCTCGTCAGCGGTCTTGACGCAAAGCTTCCATTCTCCATCAATCTTGACAGGGTTGAACATATATGCGGTCTTTGCTGGTTCTTCTGTACCAGCTTGTTCTGCAGTAGCAAATGTCACCTCATATTTTACATCATTGCATCCTTCCAGTTGGAAAGAATAATATTTTCTTTCATACGCTAAGACTGGGAACATGGTAAACTGACGACGATATCTTTTTTCGGTTTCCTTGCTCAATGGTCTTAAATCCTGTGTTGAGTCTGTATATTCATATAATGATGCCAAAACTTTGTCTATTTTTCTAGCCTTGAGTTCTTCCATGGCATCATCACACAACTTGAGCATGGTAGCGGTGTCTTCCGCAGTCAATTGAGAGCGAAATTCTTGTACTTGCTGCTCCTTAGGTTCTTTCTTGGATTTACAAGCTGTCATTCCCCATGAGAAGGCAAGTATCAACAGATAAAAAGTAATTTTCTTCATAATCATTTTCTCTTTCAAGTCTTTTAAGTAAAAGAGGGTGTGCCTGCTCTATAGACACACCCTCAAATTAGAGCTTATATTAGTCGAAACTAATTTTTACTTTGCACTTACGTTACCTGCTGTAGCGTTGATGTGGATCTTAACCTCTGTCTCGAAGCTACCCCATGTGTAACCAATAGTGATAGGGATAATTACGTCAAATTCCTTAACGTTGTCACCATTGTTGGTGTAGTACAAGCGACCGAAGTCAGCTGCATGATCCTTCATGTAGTTTAACAACGCTGCATTCTTGCCTGCTGCATTGTAAGAAGAGAGGTTTAATCTAAATGTCTTAGCTGTCTTGTAAGTCTTGTTGTCTGCATCCAAAACATACAATTCTGCCTCTGTTGTAACGTCCTTGAGAGGAACGAACTTGGTACCATTGTGCATGTTGGTCTTTACGTGAGCAGGATCAGCGTCGATAGTGATGCTGTTGATGCCATAGTAAGCCCAGAACCAAGTATTGTCACCCCACATATAACCTGCGGTCTCACCACGCCAGTCGAACAACTTCAAGAAGTCGATAACGTTAATCTTGTTACCATTGGTATTAGCGTCAAGCATTACGTTGTTGTCGATGTCCTTCAAGTTGATAGGACGCTGCCAGCTAGCAACGAACTTGTCGTTTGTTGTTTCCTCAACAACACCGCAAGCATTTGCTGTAGCGATACCAACATTTGCACGCATTTCCTTGAGGATGTTAGCGTGGTTTGCCTCATAACCAACAGCGTTCAAGATGTCCTGGCAAGCCTTGTTGTTAATCAACTTGATTTCACCAGTTTCTGCGTTAATAGTAGCAATCTTAGTTGTATTACCGTTTGCAACAGCATAGAGGTTGGTGTTGTTGAATGCACCAGCATCGATGTCAAGAGCGCAAGTCTTCAAAGCTGTAGCAAGTGTAGAGTAATCGTGCTTGTCAGCAACTGGAGATGTTACATATTTGCAGATAACCTTGTCGAACAAAGGCTGCTCTATTACATTCTTAGGAGTGATAGTATATTTTGTACCGTTCTGAGCTGTAATCTCAATGTTCTGTGGTACGAAATAGTACTTGTGCATTGGAGCTTTGAAGCTCTCAATGTTCTTAAGCAATGTAGAGCGAACGCTACGGTTAATCTTCTCGATGTCACCACCATCGTATGGGTTTACAACATCGAATACAACAACGTTATTGTTCTCACCGAACCAATAGTTATTGTTCTTGTCACCGAATGCGTAAGTCTTGGTATCCTTGTTATTGATAGTTGTTGTCAACTTGATATATACATAAGGATATGTAGAAGAAACCTTGTCGATAGCCACGTAACGTACCCAAGTTGTCAAAGTTACAGATGCCTGGTGGTGCAACAACTTCTCAACCTCGTCCTGATCGATTTCCCAACGCCATGTGTGGTTAGTTGTACCGTCAGTGTTTGGTCTGTAAAGTACGCGACCAACTGGTTTCTCATTAACCTTGCCTTCGCCCTTGTCAGCGAACTCAGCAAACTGCTTCATGAGATATACGCCAGAACCAGTCTCACCATACTCCTCAGTAGATGCCAAATCTGCCTTGTATTGATGATCGAAGTCGTCCTTAGACATCTTCATATCCTGAGTAAGAACATAGTCGTTGAACTCCTGCCATGTGGTCTTGAATGCCTCAAGCACATTACATGGGTCGTACTTAACTGTCTGAGTACCCCACAACTCGTTCTTGTGGTTGTCCTTAGCCTGAGCTGAGATGTAAAGGAGGATATAACCATCCAATACAACCTTACCCTGATGGTTGGTAACAGTTACCTGTACCAATGGCTCACGGCCTACAGAAGCCTTGTCGCCCTCAGCACCCTTGATAGGCTCGTCAACCTTGACGTTCCAAGCACGGAACTTACCATCTGTATCGTCAGAAGCGTTCAAAGCTTTCAAGAACTCACTATCAGATGTAGTGTTGGTATCAACAGTGTACATTACCTTCTTGTAGTGGAAGGTCAAGCCCCACTGCTTAGCCTCTGCTGGAGTTACTGTGATCAATTCGTTTGTTGTGCCCTTCTTAACGTTTGTAGTCTTAACCAAACGAACAGCTACGTAGTCGTTCAAGTTAATACCATTAGCGTCAGAGTAGAAGATGCTCAATGATGCACCACGGTCGTCCTTCAAAGCCTCCATTGGCTCATCCCAAACGTGCTTCTTTACAGTTGAATACTCGCAACTCTCGTCACCTGTACGAACTGCGTCCTTACCTGCGTTTGGATACTCTGGGTTCTGAGCCCAAACCAAACCATCGATAATTGTCTTCTCTGGCTGAAGCAAAGCGTAGTCAGAAACAACTTCTTTACCCTCGTTGTTCTTAACTCTCAAAGCAACAGTGTTGTTGTCGTTTGTCAGAGAAGAAGTAGGAGCATCGTTCAACTTGTCAGGATGCTGAATTTGCAAACCTGCAGTCAAGACACCAGTACCATTGTCCATTGCGAACAACTTCTTGCCACCCTTGTCCTTGCCAGGGAATGCGTATGCTGGAGAAGTAACTGCGCCCAACTCAGAAACAGCAGCACGTGTTTTCTGATAAATAGCTGTTGGGTTCAATACATTGTAGCCAGCCAAGTCTTCCTCAGCAATGATAGAGTTCCATGGACTAGCATCGTAATCTACAGCCCAAGCTGGACCATAAACGAATGATGCAGTAGCATCTGTGATATAATCATTACCGATGTTCTTAACGGTCTTACCATTGTGGTTCTTGTCAGCTGTAGCGGCTGTTGACTTCATGGCGTCACCTGACAACCAAGGATACTCTACAGTCTCGATACCATCAAGATAGAGGTATGGACGGAAAGTGAGGCTGCTCAAAGTACCAGACAATGAGATTGTAACCTCCTTATTCTGACCTGTACCACCTGCAACACCATAGAGTTTCAAAGTCTCGTTGTCCTTAACGGCTGTGATGATACCAGTGTTCAAGAAACTGATATTTGTTGACTTAACGAACTTGCCATCCTTCCAGATGTCGAAGTAGCCAGTCTCTGCGTTAGGAACATAGTACTCGTAAGAGCTTGATGTGCCGTCTGCGCCAGCTGCACCTGTGTCACCCTTAGGACCTTGAGGACCCTGAGCACCAGTATCGCCCTTGTCGCCCTTGTCGCCTTTATCACCCTTGTCACCTTTGTCACCTTTGTCTCCCTTAGTGCCAAGAGCATAATAATTTGTCTTAACTCCGTCCTTTACCCAGTAGCCATCTTCACCGATGGTCCAAACTGTACCAGGAGTACCGTCAGCACCCTTCTCACCATTGTTGATAGTGAAAGTTTCGCCGTTACTAAGCTTTACAGTTACACCGCTTGTAGCTTTGTCCACGCTTGTGATAACACTACCAGCCTTAATCAACTTACTGATTTCCTCAATAGCTGACTTGTTGGCATCAATCTGTGTTTGCAGATTCTGAATGTCATCATCGTAGTCCTTACAAGAAGTAAAGGTACTTACAGATGCAACTGTCAATGCACCCATAAGCAGCGCGCTAAAATACTTTCTTTTCATACGATAAAATTTAATTAAAAATATTAATTGTTAACTTTAAGTTCTAAAACTTTCTCTGTACTATCTCCTGCGGGGAGATATTCTTTTTACGGTGCAAATATAGACATTTTTATTCACACTCGCAAATATTTAACCTTTTTTTTTCGAAAAACCCCTTATTTTCTTTAGTTTTTAATAAAATTGGCTCATGGAGTCTGCTCAAATCACTATTTTCATGCATTTTTAGCCCTAGTACACTCTCTTTTTTCCACACCTTATTATATATAGAGCGGCATTTCTTCTATTTTCTTTACAAAACGACCTATTTTTGATACTATCTCCCCGCAGGAGATTAGAGTTTTAAGCATAGAACGTTAAGTTAACAAATTAATATTTTAATTAAATTTTATCGTATGAAAAGAAAGTATTTTAGCGCGCTGCTTATGGGTGCATTGACAGTTGCATCTGTAAGTACAATGACTTCTTGTAAGGACTACGATGATGACATCAACAAAGTAGAAACTATTGCTGATGCAAACAGTGCCTTAATTAAGAAGTTGCAAGAACAGACAACTGCTTTGCAGACTGCTCTGACAACAGCACAGTCAACAGCTGATGCTGCAAAGACTGCCGCTGCTGATGCTGCTACTGCTGCTAAGAACGCACAGGCTACTGGTGATGAGGCCTTGGCTAAGGCTAAGACAGCAGAGGCTGCAGCTGAAGCTGCAAAGGCTGCTGCTGCAGAGGCAAAGAAGGCTGCTATCGAAGAAGCAACGAAGCAGGTTAAAGAATTGAAGGAAAAGGTAGACGCTGCCCTCGATCAGAAGTTGGACGTCGCAGTCTTCAATGATGCAGTAACTAAGCTTGAAGGTACAATTGCTGGTATCGATGAGACTCTTAATAAGTTGGGTGACGACGTTAAGAAGAATCAGAATGATATCAAGACAGCCCAGGAAGCTATTGCTACTTTGACTGCAGCCCAGAAGGATGCTGCTAACCAGATTGCTGCTTTGGAGGCTTATAAGAAGACTCTCGAAAGCGAGACAATTCCTGGTCTTAATGAGGCAATCAAGGCTAACGGTGTTGAGATTAACGGCGTAAAGAAGAGCGTTGAGGATTTGAAGAAGGCTACCGAGGATGCTCAGAAGAAGCTTTCTGATGAAATTGCTAAAGTTTCTAAAGACTTGACCGCTTTGCAGTCAACCGTTGACGGTATTGATAAGGCTTACAAGGAGGCTGATGCAGATTTGCAGAAGCAGATTTCAGATCTCTTGGCTACTGTTAAAACCAATAAGGATGAAGCAACTTCTGGTATTTCAGCTATCAAGTTGGACATTAAGAAGATCAATGACTTGATGGCTTCTAACAAGACAGAGCTTGAGAAGTATGCTAAGGGTGAAGCTGAGGCAGCTGCTAAGGCTGTAAAGGACGATTTGCAGAAGCAGATCGATGCTTTGTCTAAGATTACCATCAATGGTACAGAGCAAGGCTTGGCTAAGTGGATGACAGATATCAACAACAAGTTCGATAACTATTATACAACTGGTCAGATTGATACGAAGATAACTGACTTGACCAAGGACTACAAGAAGGCTGTTGCTGATGCTGCTAAGGAGGCATCTGATGCACTTTCTGATGCTGTAAAGGATATCAATAAGGACTTAGGTGGTAAGATTCAGACTCTTCACATCTTGGTTGCTAAGCGTTTGACAAGCATTGTCTTTGCTCCAACTACCTATATTAATGGTATCGAGGCTATCAAGTTTGCTACTCTCCAGTACTTAGATTGGGGTACAAAGGCAGCAGATTGGGAGGCTGACCATGCTAAGATGGATGTTACTGATACAAAGGTTTGGACCTATATTAATGATAAGGAGACTATCGTTAATTACCTGCTCAACCCAACAGGCGTAACTCTCGACGATATCGCTAGCTTGGAGTTCGTATCTCAGGAAGCTACTAATAATACCCGTGCTGCAGGTGCTCCTATCCAGGTTGCTGACAAGAAGGTTGTAGACGGTAAGTTGATCCTGAACGTACAGAAGGTAGGTAATGCTCCTCTTGGCAATAGCTTCAGCAAGTTCCCTATCGTAGCTTTGAAGGCTAAGTTGGCTGACAAGGTATTGGCAGATAACGAGCAGAATGTATTCGTTTACTCAGACTGGGCACGTCTCTATGAGTCTACAGAGCGTCCATTTATCCATAACGTAAAGGCTAAGAATGCAGACGGTACTCCATCTGAGTCAGAGGAACTTAATGCTCACTTCTGGAACTATAGTACAGTTTACAATGATGGTACAAAGGCTGATGAGCTCAGATATTGGAATAATTATCATTATATAGCAGAGAATGTTGATTACAACAAGAGTGTAGATTTGAACAAACTCGTAGAGGTTTGCGACAAGAACGGTTCTATCTATGATCTCGACAAGTTCGGCTTGAAGTTCGAGTTCCACTTGATGGATTACAAGTTGAAGAACGAGCAGGAGACTGTTGATGCAACAAACCAGATTCACTTCGGTAAAATCCTTGAGGATGGTCATACATTGGTTGCTACTTCACGTGATGGTAAGGTAGGTAACCGTGACGCTATCGGTCGTCAGCCAATGATTCAGGCTGTATTGAAGGATGTTAACGATCCTAAGAACGTTAAGGTTATCGATGTACGTTACTTCAAGATTAAGTGGACTGATGTTTTGGTAACAAAGAACTATGGTGCATTGACAGAGGATTTCTCTGACAAATATTCTTGTGGTGACAGTTATGACTTCATCGTGAAGGAAGAGGCTGTTAATAAGCTCTATGCTTCAGAGGATATGTCACGTAACGAATTCCACACAGTCTATACTCCAAGTGCTAAGTTGTATCCTACAGCAGAGGATGCTGCTGCCGGTGAGAATGCTTATAGTACTTCGAAGACTTCATTCAGTGATGTTTACGACTGGTCAGATCCAGGTCAGACCCATAACATGAAGTGGTCTCTGAATATTGCGGACTTCAAGGCTACTCAGGCTGAGTATGAGGCAGGTAAGGCAGTCCGTACTGTTTATGGTGTATTCTATAAGAATTCAAACCATAACAGCAAGATTATCTTCTCACTCACAGCTGTTCTTAAGATTAACAAGATGGCTTATGCTGATGGTTTGAACTATGGTCAGGAGCAGTGGGCACCAGCAGGCTTGACAATGGCTAACGGTTTGTCTAACGCTTCTAAGGCTAGAACTATCAACCCAGCGTTGAGATCTGATGCTACTTATGGTACAGCTCACTTCACAGATGCTCAGATCATTGGTGACTTGAAGGCTGGCTATATCAACAATGGTCAGGTTCCTGCTACTGTTGCTAAACTCGTAAACTATGCAGATCATGTAAATCTTATCTTTGATAAGGCTCGCTTGAGCGAGGTTGCTTCTGCAACAAATACAAAGACTGCAGATTGGACTGTTGCTAATAACGGCTATGAGCTTAAGTACAAGAATGAGGCTGCTGCTGAGATTACTGCTAATGGCGTAATCAGTCTGAAGGAGATGGGCGTTGCAGGCAAGGGTGGTAATCCTACTGAAGGTGCTCTCCTCTTGGTTGGCAAGAAGGTTCCTGTTATCTTGAATACTGACTACTGCGGTTTGAACGAGACAATCGATAAGTATCTCGTTAACTTCATGCAGCCATTGACAATGAACGACATTAAGATTACTGACAACCTCGTTGATATCATCGATGGCGGTTCTAAATCAGTAAGCATTAAGGATAAGATCATTATCAAGGAAGCATTCGGTTTGAAGCGTACTATCCTCGGTCCTACAAATCAGCTCCACGCTCAGGCTGCTGCACTCTGTAAATGGTACATCGTTAAAGCTCCATTCTGGGATGAGGCAAACATCAAGACTAACCTCCAGAAGAACGGTACTATCGGTTCTAGCGTTAATCAGAAGCTTTCTGATTTGAAGAATGCTGACGGTTCAGCTAAATATCGCGTAGTAGTTGACGGTACTGCACAGACTGTTACATTCCACAACATGAGTGGTAATGCTATTTCACAGCCATTCCAGATTTCTATTCCAGTATCTGTTAAGACTAAGTGGGGTACATTCACTCAGAATGTTATCATCAATGTAAAACCAGGCAACTAATTGCCGTTTGAAGAATACTTCAAGAAAAAAATAATCGGAAAGGCACCTCGGGTTCTCTCTTGGGGTGCCTTTCTTTTAATTTGTTAATTATGAAAATTTTTAATCAATTATTGATAGGTTGCACTCTAGCAGGTGCTTTATTCCTGGCTTCCTGCTCTAGCTGCAGCAATGAGAAGAAGGCTGATATATGGAGAAGTTCGGGTGTAGCCGACACAGTGCCTACATTCTGTAAGGAGGATACTACCGAGGTACTTCAAATGGCAGAGACATACTTGACTCATCTGAAGAACAAGCAGTATGATGCCGCCCTGTCTATGCTTCATGAAATCGTTAACGACAGTGTGAAGCCTATTTCACAAGAGGATAAGCAAAACATCCTTCGTCAGCAAGAAGTATTCCCGGTTCTCGACTACCATCTCGAGTCTTTTGAATTTGTCAATGAGCATAAGGTACAGTTAACTTTTTCCATAGAGTTCTTCAAGAAGGAAAATGAGAATGATCCTATCCAAAATACCATCCGCATCAACTTTGCTCCTCAAAGAATCAATGCTACCTGGTATTTGACTCTGATGAACAAATCGTATGTTACAATGCTCAACAGTGCAAAAAAGAGGGATCTTCTTGCGGATAATGATTCAAAGACATTTAAGTAACAATTGATTAATTTTCTTAAAACGAATAAATTATGAAACGATTCAAAAGAGTTTTGTTTGCTTCAGCTTTATTGCTGGGTGCAACATCTGCCATGGCACAGGCCACTTATACTGATAAGGATGGCAATGAGTATCAGTTTAAGAAGCACGCATTCCTGGATCTCCAGGGTGGTGCTCAGTATACACTCGGTGAGGCAAAGTTTGGTGACTTGATTTCTCCTAACGTTCAGTTGGGCTTGGGCTATCAGTTCTCACCAGTCTTTGGCATGCGTTTGCAGGCTAACGGCTGGCAGAGCAAGGGCGGCTGGTCTGGTTTCCGCGCAAATCCTGGCGAGACTCCTTACAACGCTACTTATAAGTTCAAGTATGTAGCTCCTGGTCTGGACTTCATGTTCAACCTCAGCAACCTCTTCTGCGGTTGGAACCCTAACCGTGTGCTGAATGTTACTGCTTTCTTGGGAGGTGGTGCTAACATCGCTTGGGATAATGACGAGGTGAATGAGTTGGCTACTACCATTAAGAATACAAGTGCCTACAACCTGGAGTATCTCTGGGATGGTACCAAGGTTCGCCCTTATGGTCGTGCCGGTCTTGAGTTGGCTTTCAAGGTTAGCAAGTCTGTCAGCCTGATGTTGGAGGGTAATGCCAACATTACTTCTGACAAGTACAACTCAAAGAAGGCAGGTAACCCTGACTGGTATTTCAATGCTTTGGCTGGTCTTCGCATCAACCTGGGCAAGAGTGCTACCAAGAAGGAGAAGCCAGTAGAACCAGAACCAGCTCCAGCACCAGTTCAGAAGGTTGAGGAGCCAGCTCCTGCTCCAGCACCAGTAGTAGAGAAGAAGGTTGAGGAAATCCGTCGTGATATCTTCTTCACCATCAACTCTAACAAGATTTCTGAGAAGGAAAACAAGAAGATTCTCGAGGTTATCGACTTCCTGGTGAAGTATCCTGAGGCTAAGGTTGTTGTTACCGGTTATGCTGACAAGGGTACTGGTAACGACCGCATCAACGACCGCATCGCTGCTAAGCGTGCTGCTGCCGTTGTATGGATGTTGGAGAAGCGCTATGGCATTCCTGCTGAGCGCATCA
>OBRN01000263.1_pt1 | contig 12917 bp, 10 predicted proteins | sample 1475621 | NCBI WGS metagenome assembly OBRN01 (sample SAMEA3360684, study PRJEB22359) | human gut metagenome | biome: ENVO:urban biome; feature: ENVO:human-associated habitat; material: ENVO:feces | place: Bangladesh | collected 2011 | reverse complement strand
GTTTCATTGTCACTTCTGTTTGTTCCTAAGTGACAACCTTTTTCAGGGAAGTACATTTGCCTAAACACAGGTTTATGCTGGTGCCCCGAATTGGGCTATGGTAAATACGTTGAGAGTAATGCTTTGGAACTAAGAAGATAGTAACTATCTACGAAAAGAGGGAGAAGTTTTTAAAAAAAACGCAAAGGTAATTACTAGTTTTAAAAAAGTTTAAACATAGCGCTCTCTTATTTATTTTTAGTAACTTTGCAGACTAATAATAGAACATAAATACAGAAAGTATGATTCACTTTTTAGAACAGAACTTCGTTGAACTAGTAACCATAACCAGTATGATCTACCTGATACTGGCTGTCATCCTTTTTCTCTTCAAAACACCAGATACAAAGGTATACAAAACCTTCCGCAGATCAAAAAGTCTGATGGCAGGAGGGATGCTGCTCATCAGCCTGAATATTTGGATCTGGATTGCTTCATTTACAGGAAGCTGGACAGAATATAACAACTGGGTTCCCTGTTTCGATATCATCCTCTTTTATCTGATGGGCATCTGCTTCAGCTTTTCACTCAGCAGTCTCCTCGACCCGCATTATATCTCCCGGAAACGCTGCAAGGTGATTGCTGTAAAGTTCGTAATGACGGCTTTTTTCGCCCTCATAGCCATGACGGATGCCCTGAAGGACTATCAGATACCCCTGCTGCTTATCGCCCTGCTGGGACTGCTGGAGATGCTCATAGGACATATCTACTACTTCAACAGGTGCTATCTGAGAAGCAACGCGCTCTTTGAAAACTACTTCTCGAACGACAAAAACCATTTCATCAGATGGCTCAAAGTGAGTCACTGGCTCTTCTATGGCATGCTGATACTGGGTGTGATTTCCATCCGTACAGGTGCGCTGATCAACTGGCTGGTGCAATTCTATGTAGTAGCCATGAACCTCTATATCCTGATCAACATCATCAACTATGCCTCTGAATACGAGACGCTGATGAAGGCAAACTGCGATGAGGAAAAGACTGAGGAAGAAGGAGAAGTGGCAGAGAAGGAAAAGAACGGAGAAATCAGCCCGAAGAAGGCATACATAGAAAAGCTGCGCCCGAGGGTAGCGGAATGGATTCAGGAGAAATCATACCTGGAAGAACAGTTCACGATAGATGATCTTTCTGCCAGACTGTATACCAACAAGACCTATCTCTCTACCTTCATCAAGGAAGAATTCGGCATGAACTTCAGCAATTGGATAACGAGTCTGCGTCTGAAAGAAGCCAAGAAAATGATGAGCGAGCATCCTGATGCCCGACTGAAGGATATCGCCTACAACGTAGGTTTCTCCTCCCTGCCTTACTTCTCAAGCGTCTTCGCCAAATCAGAAGGCGTTACGCCATCTGTATGGATGAAAGAACGCAGCAGGAATGCAGAAAGATAAGAAACAGAAAAACGGGCTGGAAACCAAAAAGTTTCCAGCCCGTTCTTGAACCACATGCTATAATTAAATTACTTAGAATAAATCTCCTTCAGAGGTTTCATCACGAAATCACGGTCTTCCATCAAAGGATGAGGAACCTTGAAATCGGGCTCATCTATCACCAAGTCATCTATCATCAGGATATCGATGTCGATGATGCGGTCATGGTATTCGCCAGCCACCGACTTCATGGTGCGCCCCATTTCGCGCTCTATGCGCTGCGTAGCCTCCAGCACCTGGCGAGGGGCCATCGTGGTGAGAACCAGCACACAGGCATTGATGTAGTCGTTGGGAGATGAATAGCCCCAAGGCTTGGTTTCGTAAAGAGCAGACTGGCGCTCTACCACACCAATCTGCTCTCCTATCTTTTCTATTACCTCGCGAATGTTGCGCTTTCGGTTGCCCAAATTCGTACCGAGACTTAAATATACCTGATACATACTTATTCACACTTTTATAAAATTGTGGATAACTAAGTTAAAACTCAGTATATCAACAACTTATATGTGTATAAAAACTGTTTATACCGCTGTTTAATCTGGAAGTATCAACAATGAATCACCATAGCAGCCAAACATGTAGCCGTTCTTCACAGCCATCTTGTATGCCTCGTAAACCAACTCGTAACCGCCAAAGGCAGCTGTACTCATCATCAGAGTTGACTCCGGATGATAGAAGTTGGCTACGGCACAGTCAGCAAGACCGAAATCGTATGGAGGGAAGATGAACTTGTTGGTCCATCCGTCGAATGCCTTCATCATACCGTCGGTTCCGACAGCCGTTTCAGTTGCCTTCATCACGCTGGTACCGATAGCGCAGACGCGATGGCCGGCAAGTTTGGTCTTGTTAACCAGATCGCATGCCTCCTGACTGATTATCATCTGCTCTGAATCCATCTTGTGCTTAGTAAGGTCTTCAACCTCGATATCATGGAAGTTGCCCAGACCGCAGTGCAGGGTGATATAAGCCTCGTTGATACCGTTGATTTCCATACGCTTCATCAGCTCGCGGGAGAAGTGAAGACCGGTAGCAGGAGCTGTAACGGCACCCTCTACCTCAGCGAAAACACACTGGAAATCTTCCATATCATCCTCTGTAGCGTGATGATCTTCACGCGCATCGATGACGTAGCGTGGCAGTGGAGCCTCGCCCAGAGCGAAGAGCGAACGCTTGAAGACATCATGATTGCCATCCTCATCATAGAGGAAACGGAGGGTACGGCCACGGCTGGTAGTATTGTCGATAACCTCGGCAACCATCTCGTTGACATCATCGAAGAAAAGTTTGTTGCCGATACGGATCTTGCGGGCAGGCTCTACCAATACGTCCCAAAGGCGCATCTCCGGATTGAGCTCGCGGAGCAGGAACACCTCAATCTTGGCATCGGTCTTCTCCTTGGTGCCGTAAAGACGGGCTGGAAATACCTTGGTATTGTTGAAGATGAAGGTATCGCCCTCTTCGAAGAAATTCACGATATCCTTGAACTGCAGGAATACTGGATTGCCATCGGCATCAACCATATCCTTGCCTTTCTCATCTTTCTTGTACATCTCGATGGTTTCTGACTTCTTGTGGAGAACCATGAGTCGGGACTCGTCGCGGCGAGTAATCTCGAATGTACGTTCACCACTAGCCGTTTTTACCACGTGCTTTGCCTTATGTGGATAAAGTGCCACCTGATCTTTTGGCAACTTAAAGTTAAATTGTGATAGCTTCATGTTATATTTTTTATTACTTGGATGACTGAAGGCTGTCTTCGAGAGGTTGCTCATCAAGCCATTCCTGGAAATGATCAAAACTGATGCAGTTTTCTACTGCGAAACTTCCTGCCTTGGTACGGCGGAGGGCGGTCAGGAAGGCGCCACTATCGAGAGCCCTGCCGATATCTCGGGCGAGGGAGCGGATATAGGTGCCTTTGCCGCAAACCACACGGATGCTGGCGGTCTTCTGCTCATCGTTGTAATCGGTGAGTTCTATCTCGTCTACACGCACGGTTTTCGGTTTGAGCTGTACCTCTTCGCCGGCGCGGCGCAAGGCATAAGAGCGGTCGCCATTCACCTTTACGGCGCTGTAGGTAGGCGGAACCTGCTGAATCTCGCCCACAAACTGCTTGAGCGTCTCCTCCACCAGCTGGCGGGTGATATGCTTCGTCGGATAGGTGTGATTCACGCTATGTTCCTTATCGTAGCTGGCGGTAGTAGCACCGAGCTGCAGGGTTGCTGTATACTCCTTGGTGTGGGTCTGCAGCTGTTCTATCTGCTTGGTACATTTGCCGGTACAGAGCACCAGCACGCCAGTGGCAAGGGGATCGAGCGTACCGGCATGTCCTATCTTTACCTTAAAACCGAGCTTCTTGCTGAGCAGATAGCGAACATGCGCCAGGGCTCCGAAACTCGACATGCGATAAGGCTTGTCGATGGCAATAATTTCTCCTTTTCTGAAATCCATAGTTTATGTTTAGTCAACCATCTGCATATCTACACCGCAAAGGCCGCAGATGATAATGATAAGTCCTACTACGATACGGTACCAGCCGAAAGCTGCAAAACCGTACTTGGTGACATAATTGATGAAAAACTTGATGGCGAGAATGGCAACGATGAATGCTACCACTGAGCCTAATATCAATGTGAACAGATTGTTACCCTGGGTGAGCAATGAGCCGCCGCCATGGCTGATGAGCTTATAAACCTCGAGACAGGTGGCGCCAAACATGGTTGGCACTGCCAGGAAGAATGAGAACTCGGCTGCTGCCTTGCGGGTAAGACGCTGGGACATACCACCTACGATGGTTGACATGGAACGCGATACACCAGGAATCATCGCTATACACTGGATGAAACCGATAACCAGGGCACGCTTGTAAGTAAGCTTGGTCTGTTCGCTGCCTTTATTGAATATCTTATCGCAGAAGAGCATGAAAATACCGCCGATGACAAGCATCCAGCCCACCAGCTGTACATTGCCAAGGTTTGACTCGATGAAATCATTGAAGGCAAGACCCAATACCACGGCAGGCACGGTACCTACAACCAGACGGGCATAGAAATCGAACATTGCCTTCCAATAGGTCTTCTCTCCGGTCTTCACAGCCTCTGGATAGAAGAATCTCTTCCAATACAGACAAATGACAGAAAGGATGGCGCCAAACTGGATGATGACAGTAAAGGCGTTGACAAACTGATCCTGGATATCTACACCCAGCAAATTTTCTGCTATAATCATGTGGCCCGTACTGGATACAGGCAAGAACTCGGTCAATCCCTCTACGATAGAGATAATGATAGTCTGAATAAAATCCATCTAATAATAATATGTATATTAACTATTAACAATAAACTCTTAATTGTCTTTCGGTTTGTGAATCACCGCATAGATGATTGAAAGGAAACCTATCAATGTTACGGTTGGTGCTACTACGATACGACGGGTACTGAAAATATCAGTATCGAAGGTATGCTCGTTAGAACCGGCGCCACTCATCAGCAGAAAACCGATGATGATAATCGCCATTCCGATGCCTAACAAGATAAAGTTCATCTTGTCGAATGCTAAATTCTTCTTATCCATTTTTTTATGTTTAATGTTGAATGTTAAATGTTGAATGTTAAGTGTTGAATGATTTTTCACTCTTCCCTTATATCTTATACAGGTCTCCCGCCTTCATCTTCAGGAACTTATTGACCGAGATGCAGGCGCAGAAAGCGGTGATGATGATACCGAAGAGGAAGACGGAGCCACCGGTAATGGCAAGTTCCTGCCAGCCCAAAACGTTCATCAACTCAGGTTCGTGGAGCGACCATGCATAGAGACAACCGCCCAGGAAACCGTCTGCAAGCAGGGCTGAAACAACACCCACAAGCATTGCCCTACGCAGGAACGGACGGCGGATAAAACCCCAGGATGCACCTACCAGCTTCATCGTATGGATGGAGAAGCGGCGGGCATAGATGCCCAGACGTACCGTATTATTGATCAGCGAGAACGAGATGAAGGTGAGCAGGGCTGCAACAATCAGCAATCCGATACTGATCTTTGCCAACGAATTGTTTACCTGCTCTATCAGGTCGTGCTGATAAGTAACCTCAGTAACACGTGGGTATGCCTTCAGTTCCTTAGTAATCCACTTCAAAGAATCATTGTTCGCGTAATCTGCCTTCGTTGTAATCTCTATGGAAGGCTGGAAAGGATTGACACCGGCAAACTCGCTCGGGTTGGTACCCAAATCGCGGGTAGCCTCTTTCAGTGCCTCTTCCTTGGTGATATAAGTCAGTGTATTGACATAAGGTCTTGCATTCAGACGTTTACATATCTGCAATCCCTCCGGATTAGTCATATCCTGTTCGAGCATCACCTGTACCACGAGATTCTCCTTCACGTAGGAAGAGAGATTGCGTCCCATGAGAACAGAGAAGATAACTAATCCCAACAAAATGAGCACCATAGCGGTACTGATACACAAAGTAATGACCTGCAATCCACGATGATTGCTAGGCTTATATTGTTTCTTTCTCATTTCTAAAAATCTTTACTATCTAAAAACCAAAAGGGCACAATGACCCAAATTGTCTGCAAAGATACGCATAAACGAAGAGATTACAAAATAAAATTGCATTTATTTACATTTATTCAATTAATTAATCGAACCACAGGCGAAAGTTCAGTTCAATTGAAAAAGGAAAAGGGCCAACCTCACGGCCAGCCCTTCACATACTAAGTAAAATTCAAATAGGTATGACTTGAATTTACTAAATGAAAATATATTTTTAGGAAATTTCCCACTATAATTACACCATCGTTACATCTTAGTGATGACACCCTTCTCTGTACTCTCCAGGAACTGGATGATGTTCTGAATCTCCGGTCCATCTGGCACCTGATCCTTGATCTGGTTGATGGCATCGAAGAGGGATGTCTGACCATGGAATACCAATCGGTAGGCATTAGCAATATGCTTGCGAACCTTCTCGGTAACCTGGGCTGCTTCCATGATGATGGTGTTAGGACCTGCATACTTCACAGGCTTTCCACCGGCAATGATATAAGGAGGAATATCCTTAGAGAAGGTGGTACCTGCCTGAATCATCGCCAGGTCGCCTACTCGGGTCTTGGCGTTCTCTACTACAGATGTTGAGTAGATGACACCGTTACCAATCAAGCAGTCGCCCGCAATCTTGGTACCATAACCGAATACGCAACCGTTGCCGATTATGGTATCGTGAGAGATATGGGCACCTTCCATCAGGAAGTTGTTGTTGCCCAGAACGGTCTTGCCACCCTTGTGAGTACCACGGTTGATAACCACGTTCTCACGGATGGTATTGTTGTCGCCAATCACTACCTCACTCTCCTCACCGGTAAAGTTGAAATCCTGTGGGAGGGCAGCGATAACGGCTGCCTGGAACACCTTATTATTATTACCCATGCGAGTACCGTTCATGATGCTCGCGAAGGGATAGATGATACAGTTGTCGCCGATGACCACATCGTCCTCGATATAGGCGAATGGATAGATCTTGCAGTTGTCTCCAATCTTAGCCTTTGGAGAAACCTCTGCCTTTGGACTTATTATACTAGCCATAACTATAAACTATTAATTATTAACTATAAACTACTTAGCTCCTCCACCCAATGCATAGTAGAGATTAACTACTGCCTGCATCTTGTTGAAGTCATCAGCTACCTTAGAAAGCTGTACATTGAGGAGTGAAGACTGTGCCTGGATGATTTCAAGGTAAGAGCTGCCTGCAATACCCATCAATTCCTTGGTAGATTCTACATTTTTCTCGAGTACTTCTATTCGCTTCTGCTCTATCTTGCTCTTCTCATCAGAGTAGTTGTAGAGAACAAGCGCATTGCTCACCTCGCTACCAGCCTTCAGCACGGTATTCTGCCAGGTGTTGTAAGCCTGCTCATACTGCATCTTAGCCACCTTCAAGCCGGCAATGATACGGCCGTTCTGGAAGATTGGCTGGGTAAGAGAACCTACAGCTGAGAGCAACCACTTACCTGGGTTCACGATACCTGCACCACCAGAATTGGTGAAGGCACCTGTACCGGAAATGGTGATAGATGGATAGAACTTGCTGCGGGCTGTCTCTATGCCATAGAAGCACTGGGCAAGATTCATCTCGGCTGCGTGGACATCAGCACGGTTGTTGAGCAACTGGATGCCTACACCGGTTGAGAAATTAGATGGAAGACTCTGGTTATCCAACTTGCCACGGGCGATGCTATGTGCCTGGTCGCCGATGAGCAGACTCAGAGAGTTCTCTGTCTCACGAATCTGGCGCAACAGATCGGTCTTCTGGGTTAACACAGAATAGTAGTTAGACTCAGCTGACTGGATGGCTGGTGTACGGTAACCCAATCTGAGATCGTGCATCTTCTGCATAGTCTCCCAAGTATCCTTGGTCAATCCTTCCATATTGTTAACCAGCTCCACCTGCTTGTCGAGCATCAACAGAGTATAATACATGTTGGCGATATTGGCGATGAGGTTGGTCTTGACAGATACCTGATAATCCTGCAACTGGAGCAGAGCCATCTGGGCGCCACGCTTCTGAGAGAGCAGGTTGCCGAAGAGGTCTACCATCCAGCTGGCTGTAACAGGCATCGTGTAAGTCTTGGTGGCAGCGTTACCATCCCAGGAAGCGATAGTTCCCTGAGGAGTGAAAGACAAGGCAGGCACGAATGCCAACTTAGCACACTTCAACTGCTCTTCTGCCATCTTCACGTTCAAAGCCGCATTGAGGAGGTTGACATTGTTGTTCAATCCCTTCTCAATGATTGACTGGAGCTGAGGGTCGGTAAAGACACTGCGCCAAGGAATGTTGGCGAAGGTTGTAGTATCCTTTACAGCCAAAGTATCTGTATCAGAAGCTACATCGCGAACGATACCGCTGGTCTTCACATCCGGACGCTCATACTTTCCGTAGAGAGTCTTGCAGCTGCTCAGGGAGAGCGCTGCGAGACCCAATATGATGATATTTAAATTCTTTTTCATTGTTTCCTTTGAAGTTACATTGCGTTATTACTTCTTCTCGATACCCTTCTTCTGATGAGCTGCGCTGGCATACTGCTCCAACTCGGCAGCTACCTCCTCGTTCAACTCATCCTCGAACTTCATTGGGGTCAACTTCTCCTGCAACCACTCAAAGACTGCAAAGAGAGCAGGAACCACGAAGATCTGACAGAGAGTACCGAGCAACATACCACCTACGGCGGCAGCACCCAAAGTCTGGTTACCATTCTTACCTACACCTGATGCGAACATCAGAGGCAACAGACCGATAACCATCGCCAGAGAGGTCATCAGGATTGGACGGAGACGGGCACCGGCACCCAGGATAGCTGAGTACTTGATGGCCATACCCGTACGACGACGCTCAAGGGCGAACTGTACGATAAGGATGGCGTTCTTAGCCAACAGACCGATCAACATAATCAACGAAATCTGCATGTAGATATCGTTAGAGTGACCGAAGATGTTGGTGAAGATGAACGCACCAGCCAAACCGAATGGGATAGACAATACTACAGACAATGGCAAGATGTAACTCTCGTACTGGGCACTCAAGATGAGGTAAACGAATACGATACAGAGTGCGAAGATCAAACCTGTAGAGTTGCTGGACTCAGCCTCAGAACGGGTCAAACCAGAGTACTCATAGCCGTAACCCTCTGGCAATGTCTCCTTGGCAACCTCAGCAATCGCCTTCATACCGTCACCGGTAGAGTAACCGCTGTTAGGAGTTACAGATACATCCATAGAGGTAAACAGGTTGAATCGGGTGATGTTAGACGGACCATAAACCTTCTTCAAGTTCACGAACTCGCTTACTGGAGACATGGTGCCATCTGCACAACGTACATAAATCTTGCTCAGATCGTCTGGACGCATACGACTCTCAGGTCCAGCCTGAATCATCACACGGTAGAGCTTACCGTAGGCATTGAAGTTAGATGCGTAGAGACCACCGAGATAACCCTGCATGACAGACAATACTGTTGATGGAGAGATACCAGCCTGCTTGGTCTTGGCAACATCTACATCCACCATATACTGAGGATAGTTAGGGTTATACTGAGTCTGGGCGGTCTGAATCTCAGGACGCTTGTTCAACTCAGCCAGGAACTTCTTCACATTATCAAAGAACTTATTCAAGTCGCCACCGGTCTTATCCTGCATGGTCATGGTGATACCATTCTGCATAGAGAAACCGGAAATCATAGGTGGAGCAAAGGCAAGAACCTGTGCATCCTTGATCGTAGCAGTCTGCTTGTAGATCATACCCAATACAGAGGTATACTCCATAGGGTTGACAAACAATGCCTCAATACCGCCACCGGTGCAAGCCTCCTTGATACGGTGGAAGAATCCACCCGGACGCTCCTCGAATGGCTTCAGCTTCACGATGATGGTACCCTGGTTAGAACCGGCACCACCGATAAAGCTATAACCCATGATGGCGTTACGGGTTGCGATGGCTGGGTTGCTAGCCAGCATCTTATCTACCTGCTTTACCACCTCTGCAGTATGTTCCTGAGAGGTACCAGGAGCTGTAGAGATACAAGCGAAGATAGTACCGGTATCCTCATCAGGCACCAGACCCGTCTTGGTAGTACCCATCAGGGCAACCAGACCTACGATACTGACAGCCACGAGGCTACCAGCGATGATGCCATGATTGATAACCCACTTGACACCACCCTTATACTTATTGGTAATCTTATCAAACTGATAGTTGAATCCTGCGTGGAATCGGTCCACGAAAGACATTTTCTTCTCGTGACCCTCCTCGTGTGGCTTCAGCAACACGGCACAAAGTGCAGGAGACAGAGTCAACGCATTGATAGCCGAAATAACGATAGATACAGCCATGGTTACACCGAACTCACGGTAGAAGTAACCGGAAGTACCACCGATGAATGATACAGGAATGAACACGGCAGACATCACCAATGTAATAGAGATGATGGCGCTGGAAATTTCGTTCATCGCATCGATAGCTGCAGTAAGGGCACTCTTGTAACCCTGATCGAGCTTGGCGTGAACCGCCTCGACCACCACAATGGCATCATCGACCACAATCGCAATAGCCAGCAGCAGGGCTGACAGCGTAAGCAGGTTGATGGAGAATCCGAAGATCCAAAGGAAGAGGAACGTACCGACCAGAGCCACAGGTACGGCAATCATAGGAATCAGCGTAGAACGGAAGTCCTGCAAGAAGATATACACTACGATGAACACCAGTACCAGGGTGATGATCAAGGTGAAGATAACCTCCTCGATAGATGCGAACAAGAACTCGGTAACATCCATCAGGATGACATTCTTCAACCCTGGAGGATAACTCTTCTCCAATTCATCCAGCGTCTTCTTCACGTCGCTGGCAATCTGGGTAGCGTTGGAACCGGCAATCTGCTGAACCATACCCATCACGGCAGGCTGACCATCATTGAGCAGGTTTACATTATACTGCAAACCACCCAACTCAATCTTGGCAACTTCGCCCAGACGGAGCGTCTGACCGGAAGTATTGCTCTTGATGAGGATATTCTCATACTCCATTGGAGTCTTCAAACGACCCTTGTAACGCAAAGTATATTCATACTGCATATCAGAGCTCTCACCAAAGCTACCAGGGGCAGCCTCGATATTCTGCTCTGCCAAAGCCTGGGAAATATCAGAAGGAACCAGTCCGAACTCCTTCATCTTCTCTGGCTTCAACCAGATACGCATAGAGTAGTTACGGGTAGAAGGGCTCTGCACATCACCCACACCATTGATACGTTTCAACTGTGGAACCACGTTGATCAGGGCGTAGTTGGTAACAAACTGGTCGTCGTAACGGCCATCGTCTGTAGTCAGAGCGAACATGATGACGTTAGAACTCTGTCGCTTGGTTACGGTGACACCCACCCTGGTAACCTCGGCAGGCAGCAGAGACTGCGCCTGAGATACACGGTTCTGTACGTTGACCGCAGCCATATCAGGGTCAGAACCCTGCTTGAAGTAAACGGTGATCTGAGCAAAACCAGAGTTAGACGCGGAAGAGGTCATATAAGTCATGTTCTCCACACCGTTGATACTCTCCTCCAGCGGAGCAACGACTGAGTTCAACACCGTCTGGGCATCTGCACCCGTATAGGTAGCAGTTACCGTGATGGTAGGCGGCGCGATATTCGGATACTGCTCGATAGGCAGCGATACCAAGCCGATAATACCCAGCAAGACGAAGAAGATGGAAACCACCGTCGAAAGTACCGGGCGCTTTATAAAGTTTGTAAATGACATAATTTACTATTTTTCTTTATACCTTATTATATATTACTTCTTTCCGCCCATAGCAGTAGCGAAGGCATGAGCGTTATCCTGAGACTCAGCCAACTTGGCAGCCTCAGCAATCTTCTGATTGTAGCGCTCCAGAGTGATAGGCTTGATCTGCTGACCATCGGTCAACTTGGTAATACCCTTCAAAACAATACGGTCGCCTACATGAAGACCTGCAGTTACGATATAGTTCTTGCCATCATCCTGTGGATTTACCTTGATCTCAGAATACTTCACCTTGTTATCCTTGGTTACGATATAAACGAAGATCTTATCCTGAACCTGAGAGCAAGCCTCCTGAGGGATGACGATAGCGCTGTTATGATCGTTAGGAACCACGATAGAACCTGCACCACCACTCTTCAGCAACTTCTCAGGGTTAGCGAAGTGAGCGATGAGAGAGATAGAACCGGAAGTAGCATCGATGACACCACTCATCTTGACAACCTTACCTGGGTGATTATAGATAGAACCATCTGCCAACTGCAGTTTAACAGCTGGGAACGCAGCGATAGCAGCCTGAACGCTACCATTGGTCTTAGACATGCTCAAGATCTGAGACTCAGAGAGTGAGAAGAATACCTCCATGGTGCTGATATTGGAAACGGTTGTCAGAGCCTGACCAGAAGCGCTTACCAAAGCACCCACCTTGAAAGGAAGGCTACCTACAACACCTGCAGAAGGGCTGGTAACGGTACACCAAGCCAACTGCTCGCGGGCTGAAACCAATGCTGCCTCTGCCTGAGCTACCTGAGCCTTAGCGGTTGCATAGCTGTTAGCTGCTGTAGAAAGTTCATATTCACCGATAATCTTGCTATCATACAACTTCTTGTTGTTCTGATAAGTCAACTTAGCTGTATTTGCCTGTGCCTTAGCTGTATTTACAGCGGCAGCAGCAGAACGGACAGCAGCCTGATAGGTCTCGCTATCAATAGAGAATAAAGCCTGACCTGCTGAAACAGTCTGACCTTCATGTACAAAAACCTTAGTGATAAAACCAGAAACCTTAGGACGTACCTCTACATCCTGGATACCCTTGATGGTAGCAGGATAGGTAGTCTGCAATGCGGCGCTGGAAGTACCGATAGTAGCCACAGCGAACTCATCGTCGC
>OBRN01000262.1_pt1 | contig 12935 bp, 8 predicted proteins | sample 1475621 | NCBI WGS metagenome assembly OBRN01 (sample SAMEA3360684, study PRJEB22359) | human gut metagenome | biome: ENVO:urban biome; feature: ENVO:human-associated habitat; material: ENVO:feces | place: Bangladesh | collected 2011 | reverse complement strand
AATTCAAAATCGCCAACGGCGACAATTCAAAACTCAAAACTCAAAACTCAAAATTATTTTTTCTTCAATCCCTTATAAGCCAGAATTCCCACAACCACTACAGCCATTGCCAGCAGCACATAACCAATCTCGTGGCTATATTTCACCGCCTGCTGATAGACATCCTGAGTAGTCTTGTAGTCGGTGTATTTGTATATTCCCCAACCTATCAGGGCAAGCACCGTGTTCCACACTCCCGCGCCCAATGTAGTATAAATCAAAAATTTGCCAACGCGCATTCCCGACAGTCCAGCCGGAATACTGATGAGCTGACGCACAGCGGGTACCAAGCGGCCGAAGAATGTAGAGGCAGCACCATGCTCACGGAAGAAAGACTCCGCCTTCTCCACCTTCTCACGGTCGATAAGACACATGTGGCCGATGCGGCTGTCTGCAAACTTATACACGATGGGGCGACCCAACCACTTTGCCAGATAATAATTCACAAGCGCGCCAAGGTCGGCACCGATAGTGGCAAACACCACCACAAGCACAAAACTCATGCCGCTGTTTGGGTCCATAGCCTTCCAAGCGGCAGGCGGCACAACCACCTCCGAAGGGAAAGGCACAAACGAACTCTCAATAGCCATAAAAAGCGTGACAACCCAATAGTTCAGGTTGTCGAGAATCCAAAGGAAAAGATCTGCTGAATTCATTGTTTTCTGTTCTTTGTTTTTTTTATTTCTACTTGTTTTCTTTACTTATCTCATAATCATAATAGTCCTTCGGATCCATGCCCTCAGGGAAGTCCATGCCCAATACCTTGCGCACCTCATGCGGGCACATCTCGCAAGCCATGCGCAAGAGCTCAAGATAATTATCCCTACGCTTCATCCGTTTGCAGCAAGCCGCAAGATAGACAAGCGCCAAATGGTCGTTGTCGGAATAGTTGTCTTCATACGACCTGAACATACGGTAGGCCACCGACGGATAGCCACAGTCGAACACCGACATCGCTATACGGAAAAACACCTCTGGAGAATACGACGACGAGTGCAAAACCTCCATGAAAGTAGCAATTGCCTCCTTCGACCTGCCATGCTCCAGCAGAATATGCCCCTTCACCACCATCGCATCCTTGTTGTCCTTTTGCTCCTTAATAACCTTGTCGATGCACGACAAGGCATTGTCCACCTGGTCGAGCTGCGAATAGGTGAAAGCCATGCATTGCATCACCTCGCTTGTACCCATCCCCTCTTTTTCCATAATCCCAGCCGCCTTCTCGTAGTAGGGCAAAGCCTCCTCGGGCTTGCCCATATTAAGCATACAGTTGCCAATGAACAACATCGCGCCACCATCCTCGAAGGGAATGAGTTCGGAATAACGCTTGTAGTACTTAATAGCCTCGGCAAAGTTGCCAAGCGAGAAGAGTCCGTTGGCCTTGTTGAGCACCGCCTCATAGTCGTCGGGATTGATGGCAATGGAATATTCGCTCGAAGTGATTGCATCGTTGATGCGGTTGTCCATAAACTGCGACGCAGCAAGCGAGTTCCAGTATTTTGCCGAGTAAGGGTCTTCGTCGATAAGCTTCTCGAATATTTCCTCACTCTGCCCGTAGTCGCCCTTAGTATAGGCGATGCGCGCCTTAAGCTCGCGATAGTCGGCCAGATCGGGTTCGTCCGAACGTTCAAGCCACTGTGCAGCCTTGTCGGGCTGACCATAGTCGACGAACAGCGTGGCCACGTCGAGCACATAGTCGGGCAGGTCGTCCTCGTCTACCACATCCATGCTGTCCTGCAGAAAGCGGTCGGCCTCCTCCACCTCGTCGCCTACAATCATTATCTCAGCCTTAAGATAGATGCAATCGAGATCGGTTTGGTCGTTAATCTGCCCCACATACTTGCAAGCCAAATCCGCGTTCTTTTCGTCGATAAGGGCCATGCGTCCACGAAACACCAGCGGCAAGGCAGAACCCGGATGCAAGCGTATGGCATAGTCGAGCGCAGCAATAGCCTCTTTCAACTTGCCGTGGCTGTAGTAGTACTCGGCAATGTCCGTAAGCTCCTGCGACTCGAAATACTCGTCCTTGCCCAAGCCGAGCGAGCGTTCGTAGCGGTCGAGAAATTCACGGAAATCTTTTGTGTTGAAATAATCTTCTTTGTTGTCCATCCCTATATAATATAATGTTAAGTGTTTTATTTGAGAATATTAAATGTTAAATGTTAAGTGTTAAATTGACGGCACAAAACATCCCCACCAACTTAACATTTAACATTTAACACATAACATTAAAAAATAAAGCACTTAACATTTATGAAAACTATTTGTTTTTCTTAGCGTCCTTCAGGCTCACAGTCTTGTTGAACACAAGGTGTTCGGCTGTAGAGTCGAGGTCGGCCATGAAGTAGCCAATGCGCTGGAACTGGAGATACTCGCCCGGCTTGCGCTCGGCTGCATACTCCTCCACGTAGCACTCGTTGAGCGTAGTGAGGCTCTCGGGGTTGAGCAGCTCGTGGAACTCGCGCTCGTCGGCACCCATATCGGCCACAGTGAAGAGGTGGTCGTAGATACGCACCTCTGCCTTCTTGCAGTGGTCGGCCGACACCCAGTGGAGCGTGCCCTTCACCTTGCGGTTGGCGCCCTCAAGTCCGCTCTTGCTCAGCGGGTCGTATTCAGCCTGAATCTCTGTGATGTTGCCGTCGGCATCCTTTGTGCATCCAGTGCACTTCACGATGTAGGCGTTCTTCAGGCGCACTTCCTTGCCCGGAGTCATGCGGAAGAACTTCTTCGGAGCATCCTCCATAAAGTCCTCGCGCTCAATCCAGAGGTGCTTCGAGAATGTGATGGTGTGTGTGCCGTCGGCCTCGTTCTCCGGATTGTTAACGGCCTCCATCTCCTCGCTCTCGCCGTCGGGATAGTTGGTGATGACGAGCTTCACAGGGTCGAGCACAGCCGACACTCGCAGCGAGCGCTTGTTAAGGTCCTCGCGCACGGCAGCCTCAAGCAGCTCCACCTCATTGAGGGCGTCGAACTTGGTGTAGCCGATGGAGTCGATAAACTTGCGTATAGACTCTGGTGAGTAGCCGCGGCGGCGCATACCCGAGATAGTAGGCATACGTGGGTCGTCCCATCCCGACACCACACCCTCGTTGACAAGAGCCAGAAGCTTGCGCTTTGACATCATGGTGTAGGTGAGGTTGAGTCGGTTGAACTCAATCTGTCGCGGACGGAAGTCGTTTATATTCTCAGTCTCGCCGCGCATCTCCTTGAGGAAGTCGATGAACTTGTCGTAGAGCGGACGGTGGGGCACAAACTCAAGCGTGCAGATTGAGTGGGTCACCCCCTCGAAGAAGTCGCTCTGTCCGTGTGCAAAGTCATACATCGGGTAGGCGTTCCACTTAGTGCCGGTGCGGTGGTGCGGAGTGTGGATGATGCGGTAGATGATAGGGTCGCGGAAGTGCATGTTGGGGTTAGCCATGTCGAGCTTGGCTCGCAGCACCATGCTTCCCTCCACAGCCTCTGGAGTGTTCATCTGCTTGAACAGCTCAAGGCTCTCCTCCACGGGGCGGTCGCGGTAGGGCGAGTTCACACCAGGAGTAGTCGGCGTGCCTTTCTGCTCGGCTATCTGCTCGGCAGTCTGCTCGTCGATATAAGCGTGTCCGTTCTTAATCATCCACAATGCAAACTCCCAGAGCTTGTCGAAATAGTCGGAGGCATAATAAATGTTGCCCCACTTGAATCCGAGCCATGAGATGTCGTTGAGGATGTTCTCCACATATTCGTTGTTCTCCTTGGTAGGGTTGGTATCGTCGAAACGTATGTTGCACACGCCGTTGTATTTCTCAGCCACACCAAAATCCATGCAGATAGCCTTGGCATGTCCGATGTGCAGGTAGCCGTTGGGCTCTGGCGGGAAACGTGTCTGAATGCGTCCTCCGTTCTTGCCTTCTGCCAAGTCCTGCTCCACAAGCTGCTCTACAAAACTCAGGTTCTTCTTCTCTTCAACTGGTTTTTCTTCTGTTATTGCCATATATTTTTCTCTTTTTTATGTTTCGCTGCTATGATATTATAATAGCTGCAATATATTTATTATAATATGTGATTGCAAAGTTACTGTTTTTTACGGAAATAACAAAGAAATATTCATTTTGACAGAAAGAATTTTATCTTGCAGGAAGGAATTGATTCTCTCGGCAGGAAGATTTATTTCTCTCGGCAGAGAAAAAAAACTCTCTCGGCAGAGAAAAAAAACTCTCTCGGCAGAGAAAAAAACACGGTTTCATTGCGACGCATACCACTCGCCCACATCCTTGCAGCCCACGGGCAGTTGGTGGTGCTCCAGCGTGGGCAGCACCTCCTTGAGTTGCATGAAGAGGCGTTCGCCTGGAGCGTCGCGGTCGGGATACATGTGGAACGTTGTGCCGAGCCGTTGCTCCAACCCCTTAAGCATCAGCTTGTCGTCGTGGCCCAAAAGCGTGGCCGATGGTATGGCTATCGTCTTGTGTCCGGCAGAGAGCATAGCCCAGCAGTCGCTTGCGCCCTCGGTGATGTAGAGTGGCTCCCCGGGGCGCAGCATGGCCGTGACGGGCAGGTTGTAGATGGAGCAGCGTGAGCCATAGGGGAAGCGGAAGCGGGGAGCAGACCCACATCCGGACAAAGCCCCGACCCATCCCCCGTAGGGAGGGGAGTTATATGCTTTTGTGTGGCAATCCTTTTTGTCGGAGCAATCCTTTTTGTCGAAGCAATCCTTTTTGTCGGGTTTATCATTTGTGTGGCAAGAGTCTTTGTCAGGCTTACGGTAGTCAAGGTTGCGGTACTGAATTCCTATCAGTCGGCCCTCAACATCGAAGTAAGGGATTTGCAGCCAATGCGTCCCCTCGCGGTCGGTCCACGACGACAAGCGGCACCATCTCACCACACGCTCATCCAACCTTCGCTCTGTGAAAAGAAACTCGCGCGCCTTGTCGCTGAGCCACGGATGCTCAAAGTATCGGGCATAACGCGCAGCGTCGAACGCAGGCTTTTGGGCGGCCGAATTGGAAGCAGCGGCAGCCGAATTGGAAGCAGCGGCGGCTGAACCGCAGCCTGCTGCGTCCGAACCAGAGCCATTGCTCTGCGTTGCGTTTCTTTCCTCCACAACGATGTTGTGCCTGTCGGCAAGCCATCGGCAGGCTTCGGGGAACGACTTTCCAAGATAGCGCATTGTGAGGTCGATGGTGCCGCCCGAAGCTCCGCACACGAAGCAGCGGAATGTGTTGCGCGAGGTGCAGAAAGATAGACTCGCGTGGTGGTCGTCGTGGAAAGGGCACAGGCACTTGTGTCGATTGACGCTGAGCCCGAGTCGCCCTGCCACCTCCTCAATGGGCAGCGAGCGAAGTCTGATAATTGTATCTTTATTCATAAGGTTCGTTTTTTTTGTAAAATGTATGCAGGCTCCACCCTACTTCAAGTACTCCTGAGTCTTGGTGTAAAGCCCCGTCTGCGGCGAGTAAGTGATAAACTTGCGGTGCACCCACTTGTAGAGTTGGTTCTTCGTGCCCTCCTTAGTCTTGCCGAGCGAAATGCGCAGAGCCTCAAGCTGCGATTCGTTGAAAGATGTAGGCAGATCGTCAAAAAGGTTTTTCGGTCCGCGTCGCTGAGCTTCGTTCATGTTGTCGGTTTCCTGTCCAAACATGTCGCCAAAAACCTGCACCTTGCTCCATACGTCGTGGTAGACGAGCCACTCCACAATGTTGCCAATCGCCTTGGTCCACGTCTGATTGTTGAGAATCCACAGCAGACATCCCGCCTTCCATGCAGACACAAGCGAACGCTTGGAATAGTCCCACAGAGTGTTGTCGTCGGTAAGGTCGCCAAGCGTAGCCATGTCGAGAGAGAGCTGGTCGATAAGTCGGTTGAGTGGTTTTATTACAAATCGTCCCTTGCAGATGCCAAGCCTGGCAATATACTCGTCGAGCTTTGCAAGGAAAGCATCGTCATACTCGCCTTGGCGTGGAATACGGCCGTCGCGCTCCTGACGTGGTTTGAAGGAGAAGACCATGCGGCCAAAAGTTCCGTTGACCAGGTCGTTCTTGTAGTACTTGCGCGCCGCAAAAGGAGTGGAAGAGATGGTGAGATTGCAGCGCAGAACCGGATTGCCCGTCACGCCATCTGCTGTGGCACGCAAGGCTCCGGCACGTTCGCGATCGTAGATATTGCGCAGCATCTGCGATATACGGCGATGTCCGCCACAGATGCTGTCGGCCATCTCCACCTCAGGCATGTTGATATATTGTGTGCGTGCGCCCAACTGTTCGCAGCCCATAGCGTTCTGGATGAAGGCAGCATTGGTGATGTCGGCAGGCGGAAACCAAAACGCCACGTCAGGACGCACGGGCTTCTCCTTGTTGGCCGACTTGCTCTTCACCATCTTCTGCCACTCCTTAAGTTTGTTAAGTTCCTCCTCGTCGTGCTTGCGGAAGTCGCGGCAGATAGCTTCCACTAAACCTGACAACTGCCCCTTTCCAGCGCCACTATCTGCCACAAGATGGCTCATCATGCCGCAGGTTTCCATCCAATGGCCATTGGGATACTTAAATTCCGCTCCACTTACGTGTGCTCCGAGTATCGGGAAAATCATCGGAACGATGCTTTCGTGCATGTCTTTTGACACTTGAGATAGCAAAAACTTGATAATTTCTGTGCCAACACCGAGTTTTGGCATCTTTGGAGCTGTCTTTGTACTAAAATTATTCTTCATATTTCTGTTGTTTTGTTGTTTTAAACTATTGATATTCAGCCTTTTAGAGAAATGTGAGGTTTAAAGAATCTTCCACTTCCAGTTCTTCCAGTTATTTTTAAGAGGGTATCAACTTCCTTGCTTCTTTTATATATTTATATATATCTATATATAATTAATTAATAATCAATAAGTTATAAAGACAAGAGAAGAGAATCCCGCAAAACATACCATTCATTTTTTAATTGGAAGAACTGGAATATTGGAAGATTCCGCCATTACAGTCGTCGGATCATTACAATCAAGCCCAAGGCTAAGGCCCCACTTCCTCTATAAAGCAAGCCAAAAGCCAAGCCTCCACTTCTTCTATAAAGAAAGCCAAAAGCCAAACCCCCACGTCCTATATAAAGAAAGGTAAGGAGTGACTGGCTGTTCTCGATAAGCTCTTGCTGAAGAGCTACTGCTGTGCGAGGTTTGTACTGTGCTTCGAAACCAGCGCAAAAAACATATATATACTTCATTGTTTTTACTGAGGACAGACGGGGATGGTATTTACTGCTGTCCTCAGTAATGGGGAATTATCCCTAAATTTTGTTACCAAAACACGAAAAAATGGTAACATGAACCAAAATGGTAACAGAAAAAGAAGCTAAAAAAAAACGGGATTCCGCTATTGACAAGGGAATCCCGGTAGAAAAAGAAAAAAAATGATTTTTTTTACGGCATGGTAACAAAACCGGTAACACGTTTTTTTGTGGAGAGGCTTATTTCCGCATCTTTTCAGATGCCTTTGGTGACGCGCATATTGCCCGAAAACACATCATAGAGCACGCTGTCGTTGAGGTCATAAATGCTATCCTTGTCTTTATATAAATCGGTCAAAGGCTGGTTGTAGTCGAGAATGCCGAGGATAATTCTTATTTGCATCCTCGAGTCGTTGTCCAGTCGCTCTACGTTGCTGCTTCGGTTCTTTTCAAACTGCTTCTTGATGATGGCCGACGCCGACACTCCTTTCTTTCTCTCCATATAGCGTGGCCCGTTGAGCAGCTGCTTGGTAAGTTCGGTCAGCACAGTAAGTCCTCCTATCCATCTTATATTGCAAAAACGGTCCTCTCCGCTGAATAGGTCGTAGAAGTCGTTGGCTGTACGTGGCTCTTCTATCCAACGCCATTGCTGCATTTTAAGCATAATGATGCGGAGTCGCTGAGCTTTGATAGCCTCGTTTGGGCATTTGTAGCAGAATGTGGGATAGGTGGGGGCGGCGGTCGAGGTATTGTCTTTCTTGGCCGTCTGCGGCTTCTTCCTTGGCAGCGGCAGTCCCTGCTTTATCTCCTTTAGCCGGTCGAGCTTAATGCGTCGGGTGAACATTCGGTAGATGGCTTGCAGACTGTAGTTCAAGGAATACAAGGCTGAGGCAAAGCCCTCGTCGGAGTCCTTGTTTGCGATGTAGGAGTTCTCAAGCTCGCGGGCAAGGAGTGTGGACAGACGCTGAATCTCCTGGTCGATGGTCGTGGTGTCGAGTCGGTCGCCATGTCTGAACTTGAGGTCCTCAATGTAGTAGTCCAGTGGCGAGAGTCCTTCGGCGTCGGTCTGCTGAGCCTCTTGCCTTATGCGCTGGTATTGGTTGCGGTAGACCTCGGTTTTCACGTCGTTCTGGGCTCGTCCTATGTCCTTGTGGCTCTCGAAAATAGCGGAATAGACGGGGCTGAGTTCGGAATATTTATTCTTCAATGTCCTTAGCTCAATCAATATGTCGGCCCTATTGAATGAGGTCTCTCCGTCGAGCGACGAGCAGCACATCTCGGAGTATTGCCTTGCCGTAGTGAGGAGCGAGTCGGCATTGCCGGTGTTGGCATTGTCAAGCCTTCTGAGCTTGGTTCTCATCATGTCGGTGAGCTTCAGCAGCCGGTCGTCGTGCGCAGTTAGTGGGAAAACCGTCTCTCCATCCTCAAGCGCCACTTGCCTGATGTATGGTTGCTTGACGCCATTTTTGTTCTCAGCCTCAAAATACATGCAATTATGCTCAGCCGAATGTCCGCTGATTGTCACGGGCAGCATTTCGTCCTGCACTATGTCAAGCTCTATGTATCGGCGCTCGGTCTTTGAGACGTTGCCTATCTGGTTGCACTCTTCATCCCACACGGATATGCTTCCCGGATATTTGCTCCCTGTGGGCTCCCTCCTTAAATATACGGTTGTGCCTATCGGCATACGTGCGAAGAGTTCGGGATAGTCGGCTGCGCCGTTGGGCAGATAATTTCTTATTCCTACGATTGTCAATGTTAGCTTCATTTCTTCTTGTTAGTATATATTATGGTTTAATGCTGAATAGATAAATATGCTGTAAAGGTAATGCTTTTAGCTGAAAAATGGAAAAATACAGACGGTTTATTTCACTTTATTTATGTAAATTGACTGATGGAAATCGGGGAAAAAATTGTATTTTTGCAGATGATAGACAAGTAATCAAAAAGAAAAAAACGAAAACATTCACATGACAACAACACTCATTATCCTCGCCCTCTCGGCTGTGTTCTTCGCCATGGGCAAAGTTCGCTCCGACCTCGTCGCGCTGTGCGCCCTCGTCGCCCTACTGCTCACCGGAATCCTCACTCCGCAGGAAGCCCTTTCGGGATTTTCCAACTCGGTGGTGATAATGATGGTGGGACTGTTTGTTGTGGGTGGTGCCATTGTGCAGACGGGCTTGGCCAAAAAGGCGTCGGGCAAGCTGATGACCTTGGCAGGCGACAGCGAACTGGGCCTGTTTCTGCTGCTCATGGTGGTGACAGCCGTGATAGGAGCCTTCGTCAGCAACACGGGCACGGTGGCTCTGATGATGCCCATCGTGGTGAGCCTCGCCCAGAAAGCCAAGATGCGCGCCAGCCGACTGCTCATGCCCCTCGCCTTTGCCAGCAGCATGGGCGGAATGCTCACGCTCATCGGTACGCCGCCCAACCTTGTGATTCAGGAGGCGTTGACCGAGAACGGCTTTGAGCCGCTCAAGTTCTTCAGTTTCCTGCCCGTGGGCATTGTGTGCATCGTGGTGGGCATTGTGGTGCTGCTGCCTCTGAGCAAGCGGTTTCTCAACGGCGACAAGAAGCACAACGACGGCGACCAGGGCAAGAGGCGCGGCAAATCGCTCGACGACCTGATGCAGGAATACAGCCTCAAGGACAACCTCTCGGTGTTCACCGTGGGCAAGCAGTCGATAGCCAACGGCAAGACGCTTGCCGAACTCGACATACACCACCGCTATGGGCTCACTGTGCTTGAGGTGCGCCGGATAAAGCAGCCACGCTCGACGCTGATGAAGGAGGTGGAGCAACGACTTGCCGGACCCGACACCAAGCTAACGGAGGGCGACATCGTCTACGTGAGCGGCGACCCGAAGCAGGCTGTGAGCTTTGCTGCCGACATGCAGCTCGACAAGACCAGCGAGGAACTGGCTTTCTACGACATCGGCATTGCCGAGGTGGTGCTGATGCACAACTCGCGCCTGTGTGGCAAGACGCTGAAGGAGACGGGATTGCGCCGACTCTACAACGTCAACGCTTTGGGCGTGCGCCGCGGCGACAGCTATATTACCGAGGGCCTTGCCGACATGAAGTTCCGCCAGGGCGACATCATCCTCATCCAGGGCAAATGGAAGAACATTTCGCGCATAGCTGATGTGGCTGACGGCATTGTGGTGATGGGCCAACCGCTTGAGGAGGCTTCGCGTGTGACACTCGACTACAAGGCTCCATTGGCTGCCGCCATTATGCTGCTCATGATTATGACTATGGTGTTCGACTTCATTCCTGTGGCTCCCGTCACAGCGGTGATGATGGCAGGCCTGCTCATGGTCATCACGGGTTGCATCCGCTCGGTGGAGGCAGCCTATAAGACTATCAACTGGGAGAGCATTGTGCTCATAGCCGCCATGCTGCCCATGTCGGTGGCTTTGGAGAAGACGGGAGCCTCGGCTATGGTGGCAAGTCTGCTGGCCGACAACTTGGGCCAGGCAAGTCCCTACGCCCTGCTGGCAGGAATCTACTTCACGACATCGCTCCTTACAATGTTCATCAGCAACACCGCCACGGCTGTGCTTATGTCGCCCATCGCCCTCACCTCGGCTGCTGCCATTGGCGTGAGCCCCTACCCCATGCTCTTTGCCGTGACCCTCGGAGCGAGCATGTGCTTTGCCTCGCCATTCTCCACTCCGCCCAACGCGCTTGTGATGCAGGCAGGCGGCTACTCGTTCATGGACTACATCAAGGTGGGACTGCCGCTGCAAATCATTATGGGACTGGTGATGATTTTCGTTCTGCCGCTGATTTTCCCGTTCTAAAGCAACAGTTGTGCAAATAATTGCGTAACTTTGCATGAACAAAAAAACATTATAAAAATTTATGCCATTAAGATTACCAGATAAACTCCCCGCTATCGAACTCCTGAAGAAGGAGAACATCTTCGTGATGGACAACTCGCGCGCCACAAGCCAGGACATTCGTCCGCTGCGCATCGTGATTCTTAACCTCATGCCGCTGAAGATAACGACTGAGACCGACCTTGTGCGCCTGCTCTCGAACACTCCGCTGCAGATGGAGATTTGCTTCATGAAGCTGAAGAGCCATACATCGAAGAACACTCCTATTGAGCACATGATGATGTTCTACAAGGATTTTGATGTGCTGGAGAAGGAGAAATTCGACGGAATGATTATCACGGGTGCGCCGATAGAGCATCTCGAATTTGAGGATGTGGGCTACTGGGACGAGATCTCGAAGATATTCAGCTGGGCCGACACACACGTGACGAGCACAATGTACATCTGCTGGGCTGCCCAGGCGGGACTCTACTATCATTATGGAGTGCCTAAATATCAGTTGCCCAAGAAGAAGTTCGGCATCTTCAGACAGTTCACGCTGCATCCGCAGATTCCGCTCTTCCGCGGTTTCGACGACTCGTTCAACATGCCCCACAGCCGCCACACCGAGGTGAGACGAGAGGACATAGAGAAGCATGGGGAACTGGAGATTGTGGCTGAATCGCCCGAGAGTGGCGTGAGCATTGTCATGGCGCGCGGCGGCAGACAGATATTCGTGACGGGACACATGGAGTACTCGCCCTATACGCTCGACAGCGAATACCGACGCGACCTCGGCAAGCGCGACGACGTGGAAATGCCTGAGAACTACTATACGGACAACGACCCCGAAAAGGCACCGCACGTGACGTGGAGGGCTCATGCCAATCTGCTGTTCAGCAACTGGATAAACTATTACATCTATCAGGAGACACCTTATAATATTGAGGAGATTGGGTAAAAAGCCCTACCCCTGGCCTCTCCCTCGCAGGGAGGGGAGTGATGTGCAACTACGAGGTCGTAGGAGATAAATAATTAAAGTATAATTTTAAAGCAAAAAAAACGGTCCCTACATTTCCCATTCTCCTCAATATTGGGGCGAGACTGGGGAAGTAGGACTTTTCATACATTATGAATTCAAACAACAACCTTCCTCGCCCTATCGAGCTTCTTGCTCCAGCCAAGAATCTTGAGCAAGGCATCATAGCCATCGACCATGGTGCCGACGCCCTGTATATAGGAGCCAATGAGTTTGGAGCGCGACAGGCGGCTGGCAACAGCATAGACGACATCGCGCAGCTTGCTGCCTATGCCCATCAGTTTGGAGCAAGGGTCTACGTTACGGTCAACACCATTGTCTACGAACATGAGCTTGCTGCCGCCAAGCAGCTGCTGCGAAGCATAGTGAAGGCTAAGGTAGACGCTATACTTGTGCAGGACATGGCCGTTGTGGAGATGATGAAGGAGATAGCCCAGGAGCCGGAGATGCAGACCATGCGTATGCCTGAGCTGCACGCAAGCACTCAGACCGACAACCGCTCTGCCGAGAAGGCGGCGTGGCTCACAAGCATAGGGTTCAGCAGAGTGGTGCTGGCACGCGAACTCTCGACCGAAGAGATTAGGACTATCCACAAGGCTGTGCCGCAGACGGAGCTTGAGGTGTTTGTGCATGGTGCCCTGTGCGTGAGCTATTCGGGGGCTTGCTATGCTTCGCACCATTGTTTCGGACGAAGCGCCAACCGTGGCGAGTGTGCACAGTTCTGCCGTCTCGCCTTCGACCTTAAGGACAGTCGTGGCGACATCATTCGCCGGGCAAGCCATCTGCTCTCGCTCAAGGACATGAACCAGCTCGACCGTCTGGAGGAAATTATCGCAGCCGGAGCCTCCTCG
>OBRN01000259.1_pt1 | contig 13038 bp, 9 predicted proteins | sample 1475621 | NCBI WGS metagenome assembly OBRN01 (sample SAMEA3360684, study PRJEB22359) | human gut metagenome | biome: ENVO:urban biome; feature: ENVO:human-associated habitat; material: ENVO:feces | place: Bangladesh | collected 2011 | reverse complement strand
TGGATAAGACCGATAGATTACGAGACTACGGACTCGCTTTTCTATTGTACGAACAGGGCCTTGGCATCTGTGGGTACGAACTTATTCGTGAATTATAGCTCATATTTATAAAATTAATTTTGAACAGTTACTTACTGTACTGTTTTATTATAAATCTACATGTCTACATTCTGCAGCACCACGCGCCACGAGTTTACGTAGATAGTGGCGCTAAGCCAGTCGAGGTGGTCGTCTACAAAGAAGATGAAGCTGTAGTCGTCTTGTCGGTCAAGATATTCCTGGTCGGTCATAGCCTTGTTGTAGTTGCCCTTAACCAGCAAGGCATAGTCGATAAGCGGAATACTGAACACCATTTTTTTGTTAAGATTATTGTACACCTTTAGTCGTGGATGCTTGCTTGCCAACAGTCTGTTAACTGTCATTTCAGCCACCACAGCCGACACCTGAGTATTATCCTCGCTTGCCGAGTTCACCACTCCATCGTATTGCGACCAAGGATGATAAGTAATCGAGTCGTCCACAACTGGTGAGTTGTCGTAGGCAAGCCATCCGTTGTCGTCTTCTATCTTGAAGTCAAAGTCGGTAGCATTCAGTTTCACGCCAATAGCGTTCTGTATCACCACCTTAACATTATTTGTATTCTTGGTAAGTGGCACAACCACAGTCTTTACCCCATAGTCCTCCATACGCAGGTCTACATCCTTTAGCAGTCCGTGGTATAGCGTGGTAAGGTCGTGCTTAACGTCTCTGTCTGTACGGTTAATCTTACAGTCGAGTTTGGTGACGTCGTTATTTATATCGCCGTCAGTATTATATATGTACGAGTTAGTTTGGCGTTCTTCGCCCTCTGCCCATACTTGCAGAGTATAAATGCAGGGGTCGATATCCAGCGTCATATAGCCTCCTGCTGCAGCTATATCGCTCACCTTCTCGGTCTTCTTGAATGCCAGTTTGCCATTTCGGTTATAGGCATGAAGGGTTACTGTCTTCACCTGCGAGGCAAAGGCATCAGCAAACTTCATATTCATATCATATGCGAACCTAACCCTCAGCTCTTTCTTGCATCCGCTCATATCATCGTGCATCATCGAGCAAGAAGAAACGGCGAAAGTCAACAACAGAGCGAGCATGGCAATGGTTGTTATGTTCAAGACAGACTTAAAATATCTCATATAAGCAGTATATAATGTGAGTTCTGTGCAATTAGATAAGGGGTGACATATTAGGTACGGCACATGGCCGTACCTAATATGTTGAAGGGAGAGTATTACTTACCAAGATTTACATCCTGAGAAACTACGCGCCACTGAAGGACGTTGATCTTAGCAGCAAGGTAAGAAGTTTCTTCAGAAGGAATTACAGGCGTAATTTCTCTGTCAGGGTCGTTAACAGATGAGCCGAATCCCTTGAGACTCTGCAAATTAACCTGATAATAGTGATTACGTACTACACCATAATATGCAGGGTCGGTTGTAGCAGCACCGAGGTGACGGATAGGAACATAATAGTATGTCTTACCATTTTCTCTAATATCAGCTGGATACATCTCGATGTCCTTAACAACATCATCTTTGTTAGCCAGTGTATAGGTTGTACCTGTTGATGATACTGTCTTTGTATAATACTTTTTATCAGGATCAACCAATGTAGGAACCATTTGGCAATCTGCCACTTCCTTAGCTGCTGTATTTGTTACAGAGCGAGCATAATCAAACGTAATATCCGAAGCAGCAAGTGGTTCGTATCCACCAGCAGTGTTCATAGTGTAATACTTGTTATATGTAGCAGCAACAACATCCTTCAACTTTGCTTTGCCACCCATATATTCTATACCTCTATATCTGCAAATGTCAGCGTTCTTCCAAGTTGTTCCATCTTTGTATTTCAAAGTAGCTGCAACCAAGAACTTTGTCAAGTTGTTGCCATTGTATACGTCTGAAACTTTTGCCTGGGTAGTATTAGGCAATGTATACGTGATATTAGTAAAGTCATTAGCAATCTTGCTTGTATACTGGTTGAAGCTATGATTTGCCTTTTTATAAATATTGGTACCAGCGGCTGATGTCATAGTCTCCCAGAAGCTACGATGATAATCAGCAGTATTCCATGTTGTAATACCTAAGCTAGCATCAGTCCATGCTTTATCAATCTGCTTCTCGAGCATTGCCTGGCTATTTTCATCAGCTACGCCCCAACCTTCGATAACAGCATATATCTTAGTAGATTCACCAAATGTTCCAACTTCCATACCGTACTTGTCCGTTTCCCAATTTGTTCCATCACCAAGTTCCCAAGGGTTAGCAGTAAAACCAGCAGGAACTGTTTTATCGTCAACCTTTGCAGAAACCTTAGCAGCTACACGCTCCACATAGATATTAACAGGATTGGCTTTTGCTGCATCAGCTTTTGTTTCCAAGTGACCTGATATAAGAGAAGGACAAATAGTATTTTCACCTTCTCTATATACAGAGTTGGTCATCACGAAATCCTCGTTTGTTTTTGTATCAGAATTCAGTTTGTAGAACTGAGTATCAAATTTTGAATCACGGAGTTCACTAAGAGTAACAGTACCCTTTTTATTTAATGTTACATCCTTAAGTGTTTCAGGATTGATTACAGCAACCATAGTTGCAGGAGCTGCAGCTATAGAACCATTAATCACAAGCACAGTATTCAATATTTTATCTACAGAACCTGTTGTACCATCTTTAATTGGTTCTATTGTCTTTTGCTCCAGCCAGTTCACATTTGATTCTGTAGTTGTCTCTCCTGTGGCTACCAATGTATAAGGTGAACCATCAGCATTGAAGAAGTAGAAACGTACTTTCTTAATCTGGTTTTCTGCTAGAGTTCCATTCGCATAGTTAGGATCTGTACTACTACCACGTGTAGGTGCAGCACCCACATTAACAATATTCACAGCCAGATACTGGGCTTCGCTAGCGATATTTGGGTTTTCGCTACCATTACCGTCATCCGAACTACATGCACTCATCATCAATGCAGCGCATGCCAAAGGGAAAAATTTAAATATCCTCATAATACTTTGAGTTTAATTATTTATGTTAATTATGTTATTTAATCTCTTCGTATACTTTTCTTGCAGCCTTAGCCTCCTCGCTGTCTCCAGCCTTGTCAAGATAAGGCTTTGCACCCTCGGCATCGCCGGCGTTAAGACGTGTGCAAGCTGCATTAAGATTGGCTGTTGGATCATCAGGATACATACGTACCGCTGTCTCCATTATCTCGTTAAACTCCTTTGAGCCAGGCTCGTAGGTTTGTGCCACCATATACATCTCGTTTTGCGATAGCAATTGTGGTCGGGTCTTTACCAAAGCCTTGGCCTCCTCAACATTGAATGGGCGCACCTTATATTTAATATGGTAGTCGGAGTGGCGCAGGGCAGGATAGCATGCAGCCAGAAGGAATTTGTACTCGTCTGCAAATGCAGTCTTAATCTTAGCCTCACGCTCATCCTCCTTAATAGAAGTATTGTTTGCAATATCGAGTATCTGCTGTTTGTGTTCCATGTTGCTTTCGGCAATAAACTTGCGCAGACCGTCCCAATCTTCTGCAGTATGCGATACCGAGAACAAGTCCTCGTCGATCCTTACCATACGCTGTACATATTCCATAAGCGTCTGCGCACGTCCCTTGGCAAGGCGGTCGTTGCTCTCGAATCGTCCCTCAGGCGATGCAAAGCCATGTATATTGACAGCCAACACCGTAAGGTTCTTGTCTTCATTAAGCGTATTGATAGTCTTAATTATACTGTCAAGCTGCTCCGGGTTGCGCCTATATAGCGGGTTAAGCTCGGTGCGGTTTACTGGGAAGTCGATGTAGGCACGCTTGTCCAACTCGCGTATCTTCTCTGCCACCACCTCTGGTCTTACAAACCTGGCAGTTGGTCGGCGATATTCCATCAGTTCGTATTGTTTATTGGCAAGGTTGTCGCCACATCCGCAAAGGTCCTCGTTAATACGCACCTTATAGCCAACAAGCTTCTTGTCGTAGGTAACAGAGCGCAGATAGGCTATCTGCTGCGGTTTGCCGTTGGTGCGTTTCACGATGTAGGCATCAGCACCATAATTGTTGTGGCGGTTGCGCTGCTGCATAATGTGCTGTCGGTTGCCGTTAACCACAATCTTAGGCATAGCCACATCGCCATCGGCAGTTGTTATGGATGGAGAAAGAACAAACTGGTTGTTAGTAGGCATCTGCAGACTGTCGAGGTTCAGAGTCATAGACAACGTAATCTGCTTGTCGGTATGGCTCACCCTTACATTCTCCACCTTTATGCTGCTGTTGGCTATGGATACACCCTTGCACTCTTGTCCTCGGCATGGACATACGGCAAGTGTTAGAAATGTCAATATGTAAAGAAAATTCTGTTTCATATCGTTTTTCAGCTTAGTTCTATAATACATATATCAGCGATAGTGCTGCCTTGGTAGGTCCAAAGTAGTTGGTGTGGCTGCTCTTAAGTTTTCTGCCACATGTGCCACATTTATATTTGTCGTACTTTATGAAGTCGTAGCCTATGCCAAGTGATGTCTCAAGGTTCCAATGTCTTGACAACGGCCATTGGTATCCGCCGCTTACGCCTCCGCCAATGAACCATCCCTCATAGCGGTGGTTCTTCTGTGTGGACAGCAATCCAAAGGGAAAGTCTACCCCACTAACGTTAAACTCACCTCCCATGAGATGAGCTCCAACAAACCAACCGTTGAAACTCTGGCAAAACCAGTATCTATACTCGGGCGTAAACGACCAATGACGCAATGTAGAATGGTCGCCTCCCGACTGTTTCCAAGGGTTTAGTCCGAAAAATATTTGGGCTGTATGATTCCTGTCTATCGAAACCTCGGCTCCGATATTAGGTGTGGTAGTAGCCCAGTAAAGGAAGTTTGTCTTTACGGCTACATTCTGAGCGGACAGTTGCGAGCATGCCATTGACAATATCGCAACGATTAGAATTACCAACTTCTTCATAAAAATCACATATATATATTAATGTTAGCACATCAACCCTTAGTTAATTTACGTTTTATTTTTGACTATATTTTTGTTGATTACTATTGTTATAAGAACGTGCAAATGTACAAATAATTCGTGAAACGCAAAATTTTTTGACATAAAAATTTAATAATTTCTTCATAATTTTCGGTCGGGGGGGGGGGGGGGGGGGGGATAGACTAAAAATATTGGTAATCATTGAATTATGGACATATTTAGACTGTAATAGACTATATGTAAAATATGGTGTAATATTCACCCATCGAAAATCTGACATAGCAAGAAAAACTACTGTCGCTTATCCCGAACTCAGGTTAGAATAGATATAGTTTAAACATATTTTCCCTTAATGATTTCGGAAATTCAAAATAAAGTTGTAGCTTTGCAGCCACATTTACACATTGTAATAATTACAAGCCATATATAAATAATGGAAAATACTAAGACATACACTTACGACGAGGCATACGATGCCTCATTGCAGTATTTCGCAGGTGACGAACTTGCCGCACGCGTATGGGTGAACAAATACGCAATGAAAGACAGTTTCGGCAACATTTACGAGAAATCACCAGAAGACATGCATTGGCGCATTGCTCGCGAAATAGCTCGCATTGAAAATAAATACGAAAATCCAATGTCTGCCCAGGAAATATTCAATTTGCTTGATCATTTCCGCTACGTGATACCAGCAGGAAGCCCCATGACAGGAATTGGCAACACTCACCAAGTGGCTTCTCTTAGCAACTGTTTCGTAATAGGCATTGAGGGTGACGGCGACTCTTATGGCGCAATCATGCGACTTGACGAAGAACAAGTGCAATTGATGAAGCGTCGCGGCGGCGTTGGTCATGATCTCTCGCAAATACGCCCAAAAGGTTCACCTGTCAACAATTCAGCCCTCACTTCAACAGGGCTTGTACCATTTATGGAGCGTTATAGCAATTCTACACGCGAAGTGGCTCAAGATGGCAGACGTGGCGCGCTCATGCTCTCAGTAAGTATAAAGCATCCAGACAGTGAAGCGTTCATAGACGCTAAGATGACAGAAGGCAAAGTTACAGGAGCAAATGTCAGCGTGAAAATCGACGACGAGTTCATGCGTGCAGCCATAGAAGACAAGCCTTACACACAACAATTCCCTGTTGACTCTAACGAGCCACAGATAAAGAAGGACATTTCTGCAAAACTACTTTGGCAGAAAATTGTACACAATGCATGGAAAAGTGCAGAACCAGGCGTGCTTTTCTGGGACACAATATTGCGCGAGAGTATACCCGACTGTTATGCCGACCTCGGATTCCGCACCGTATCAACCAATCCTTGCGGTGAGATACCACTGTGTCCATACGACTCATGCCGACTGTTATCCATAAACCTATACTCTTACGTAGAGAACCCGTTCACCAAAGAGGCGAAATTCAACTACGAGAAATTTAAGGAACACGTGGCCAAGGCGCAACGAATCATGGACGACATAGTGGACCTTGAGCTCGAAAAGATTGACCTGATAATGAACAAGATAAGCCACGACCCACAATGCGACGACATAAAGCACGCCGAATACCATCTGTGGGAAAAGATTAAGGACAAGAGCTCAAAAGGTCGCCGCACAGGCGTAGGCATAACAGCCGAGGGAGACATGCTGGCAGCCATGGGACTGCGCTACGGCACACAGGAGGCAACAGATTTCAGCGTAAATATCCACCGCACATTGGCACTTGCTGCCTATCGCTCATCGGTGACAATGGCACAGGAACGTGGAGCATTTGAAATTTTCGACACTGAGCGCGAGAAAAACAATCCATTCCTCTTGCGTATCAAAGAGGCCGACCCACAACTCTATGCCGACATAACAACATACGGACGCAGAAATATAGCCTGTCTCACTATCGCCCCCACAGGCACAACATCGCTCATGACACAGACAACAAGCGGCATAGAGCCTGTGTTTATGCCCGTCTACAAACGCCGTCGCAAGGTGAACCCTGGTGACCCTGAATCACATGTAGACTTCGTTGACGAAGTTGGCGACTCATTCGAAGAATACATTGTATATCACAAGAAATTCCTCGAATGGATGCGCATAAACGGCATCGACACCGAAAAGCGTTACACACAAGAAGAAATAGACGAACTCGTGGCACGTTCACCTTATTATAAAGCTACTGCCAACGACGTCGACTGGCTTATGAAGGTGCGTATGCAGGGAGCTATACAGAAATGGGTAGACCACTCTATCAGCGTCACCGTAAACTTACCCAACGACGTAGACGAAGAGCTTGTCAACCGTCTCTACGTGGAAGCATGGAAGTCGGGATGTAAAGGATGCACTATCTATCGCGACGGAAGCCGCTCTGGCGTACTTGTATCTGCATCGAAGAAAGACAACAAGAAGAAAAAGCCAACAATTCCTATCAAGGAAAAACACGTGGTACAAATAGACGGCAGAATAGTAACTGAGACACGTCCGAAAGAACTCGACTGTGATGTTGTGAGATTCCAAAACAACAAGGAGAAATGGGTGGCTTTTATCGGATTGCTCGATGGATACCCCTACGAGATATTCACCGGATTGCAAGACGACGAAGAGGGAATAGCATTGCCAAAAACTGTCACAAAAGGACGCATAATAAAGCAGACTGGCCCTGATGGCAAAAAACGCTACGACTTCCAATTTGAGAACAAAAGAGGATACAAAACCACTGTTGAAGGGCTTTCCGAGAAATTCAATCCTGAGTATTGGAACTACGCCAAACTGATTTCTGGCGTACTGCGCTACCGCATGCCTATCGATCATGTGATAAAGCTCGTAGGTTCACTGCAACTCAAAGACCAAAGCATAAACACATGGAAAAACGGTGTGGAACGAGCTTTGAAGAAATACGTAGTCGACGGTACCGAAGCCAAAGGCCAGGTATGCCCCGTATGCGGACATGAATCGCTTGTCTTCCAAGAAGGATGTCTAATATGCAAAAATTGCGGAGCGTCGCGCTGCGGATAAGACAACAAATGTAAGGATGGTGTGTCAGAGTTCTGACACACCATCTTACACTATATTATTCTTTTATTTATCTAAAAACCATTTCCTTATGAACATCACCCAATCCTATATACATATCAACGATATTCGTCTTCATGCCTGCCACGGCGTGCTGCCACAAGAACAGCTTACAGGAAACGACTACTCCATCGACATAAAAATAGGCTACGACATAAACCATGCTATGCAGTCGGACAATGTAGAAGACACACTCAACTACGCAGAGGTGTATAACATCATAAAAGAAGAAATGATGCAACCCTCAAAACTCATAGAACACGTGGCCGGACGCATAGCCAATCATCTGGTACAAGAATTTTCCCAAATATCCACAATAATGCTCCGCATTACCAAACTCAACCCACCTATGGGAGCCGACTGCCAAGGAGCTGGTGTCGAAATACACGTTACCAACGAAAAAACTAAATGAATATTTGCAGTTTTATCAATTAATTAGCTAACTTTGCAGCGTATAATAACTCGTAGCACATCAAATTCATGACAAAAAAAGTATTGCTCGCACTGCTTTTCATCATATCATTTGCATCCTCAGTGACAGGGGCAAACGGAAAATTCACACTCTGCATAGACCCCGGACACGGAGGCAAGGACACTGGAGCACCTGGCTCCATATCAGTCGAAAAGAACATCAACCTGAAAGTGGCACTCGCCTTTGGACGCTATGTTGAGCGCAACTGTCCCGACGTGACAATAGTATACACACGACGGACAGATGTGTTCATACCCCTATATGAGCGTGCCGAGATTGCCAATCGCAAGAAAGCAGACCTATTTGTGTCGGTGCACACCAACTCGCTTAAAGGCAACCACACAATGAAAGGATTCGAGACATACACCTTAGGAGACGGATCGTCGCATGCCAAAGAAACGAACCTTGAGGTGGCGAAACGCGAGAACTCTGTCATACTGCTTGAGAAAGACTACAAACAACATTATGTAGGTTTCGATCCAAATTCGCCAGAAAGCAACATCATGTTTGAGTTTATTCAGGACAAGAACCTAACACGAAGCATAGATTTGGCCAAGATGATGCAGAAACATGTATGCCGCTCTGCCAACCGCCCCAACAAAGGCGTGCATCAACAGAACCTTGCTGTGCTGCGACTCACATCGATGCCTGCTTGTCTTATTGAGTTGGGCTACATATCTACGCCAAGCGAGGAACAGTTGCTCAACAATCAACAACAGATTGACAACATTGCACGTGGTATATATAATGCGTTTGTGGAATACAAAAACAAATATGACACTGGCATGACGGTGCCATACAAACCAATGTCCGACCCGTTACCTGATAACCATGTGAAAGAGGCCGATTCCACAACAAGCACCACAGTAGAACAAAACGACGAACAGGCAAACGATACAAAGCGTGAAGCCAAACAAAATGACGACAATGGCAGGCAACCTGACTATATGCCAGAAAGGCGCAGGTCGAAAGAACGCAATACAGAACGTAATGTAAAACGTAAAGTAACACCTGCCGTTAAACACGAGTCACAGGAGGCCGACCAAAGCAGACCTGTGTTCAAAGTGCAAGTGCTCGTGGCACAGCGCCACCTTAAGAAAGGCGACCACAACTTCAAGGGGCTTGAAGGATGCGAAGCCTACGAGGAAAACGGAATGGTGAAATATACCTATGGAGCATCGAACAACTACAACGAGATTTATCGACTTCGCAAGGAGATACTCGACCGTTTCCCCGGAGCATTCATCATTGCCTTCAAGAATGGAGAAAAGATGGACGTGAACCTGGGTATACGTGAATTCAAACAAAACAGGAACAAATAAATACACATTATAAACAACAATTATGAAAGCGTTTACAAAAGAAGTGAAAATCGCAATCGTCGCAATCGTCGGTGTGATTATACTGTTTTTCGGTATGAACTTTCTGAAGGGACTCAACCTGTTCTCGTCAACCGACGACTATTATATCGAGTTCAAGGATATAAGCGGACTCTCATCATCAAGTCCTATATATGCCGACGGCTATAAAGTGGGCACTGTTAAAGACGTGATATACGACTATTCAGGCGAGCATCCCACACGCGTACTTGTAGGTATCGACAAAGCCATGCGCATACCTGTTGGCTCAACAGCCGAAATTGAGAGCGACTTGATGGGCAACGTCAAAGTCAACCTGTTGCTTGCCAACAATCCACGCGAGCGTGTTATGCCAGGAGGTACAATCACAGGCGATGTGAACAGCGGTGCTTTAGGCAAAGCAGCCCAAATGATACCAACCATAGAGAAGATGCTGCCAAAACTCGACAGCATCCTCACAAGCGTAAACATGCTGCTTGCCGACCCAGCAATAGCTCAGTCGCTACACAACGTACAGACAATCACCAACAACCTCACAACATCATCTGCAGAGCTTAACATACTAATGAAACAGCTCAACCGCAATGTGCCAACTATGCTTACAAAGGCCAATGGTGTGCTCGACAATACCAACAAACTGACAGGCAACCTTGCACAACTCGACCTTGCCACTACAAAGCAACAGGTGGACCAAACAATTGCCAACGTACAGGAGCTCACATCAAAACTCAACAGCAACAATGGCACACTTGGCCTGTTGATGAACGACGCTTCACTCTATCATAATCTCAATTCAACTATGATGAGTGCCGACTCGCTGCTCATAAACTTGCGACAGCATCCGAAACGCTACGTACACTTCTCTCTGTTCGGAAAGAAAGACAAATAAGCAAGAATAAATAAAGACATAAAATACGCTTAGCAACAAGCAATTGTTTCACGGCTTCAGACCTGTGGTCTGAAGCCGTTTTTCCTGTTATACGATAAACCATCTACCTGTCTACAGGTGATTTTTGCAGCAATTGCAACAGAAAGCGTCCACAAACCATAAGCACCAATATATCAGTCACTTACAGCTATTACAGTTCTTTATGTTTCACGATTTCATAAAAAAAATTAACTCAAAGAAAATACCACTCCAAATGGCATAAAACCAAGCATTTTGAAAGCAGACTATTTGCTCACCTCAAAAATAATCGCTAATTTTGCAAACGGAATTAATAGTAAAGAACAAGTCGAAAGACATTACATAACATAAATAACACCACAGCCAATGAATTTGAGTCCTGAGCAGCTTTGGGACAAATGTCTTGCGCTCATACGCGAGAACATCTCTGAGCAACAATATAACGCATGGTTCAAGAGAACTGTCTTTGAATCCTTCACCAAGGAAACGAAGACAGTATTACTGCGCGTACCGAGTCCTTTCGTGTACGAGTATCTTGAAGAGAACTATGTCGACCTGTTGCGCAAGGTGCTCACACGTGCCTTTGGCAACGGTGTAAACCTGTCGTACCGCATAGTCACTGACAGCGAGAACAAGAAGACCCAAGTGGTAGAAGGCGACGAGCCTGCTGAGGAATCAATGCGCCCACAACAGCGCACCCATGCCAACGAGTCGCCGACGATGCTCGACAGTGCACCACAGCAACAGATTGACTCACAACTCAACCCCAATCTCACATTTAAGAACTATATCGAGGGCAACAGCAACAAGCTGCCACGCGCCATCGGACAAACCATATCAGAGCATCCGCAGAACATGCAGTTCAACCCGTTCTTCGTGTTCGGTCCTTCAGGATGCGGAAAGACCCACCTTATCAACGCTATTGGTGTGGAAGCAAAACGCCTTCACCCAGAGAAGCGGGTGCTGTATATCAGTGCTCGCCTGTTTGAGGTACAGTACACCAATGCTGTTCTGCGCAACACCATCAACGACTTCATCAACTTCTACCAGACCATTGACATGCTCATTGTCGATGACATACAGGAGTGGGAAGACAAAAAAGGCACACAGAATACATTCTTCCACATTTTCAACCACCTCTTCCGCAATGGCAAGCGCATCATTCTCGCGAGCGACCGCCCACCAGTAGAACTCAAAGGAATGAACGAGCGTCTTATCACACGTTTCTCATGCGGACTCATTGCTGAGCTTGAAAAACCTAACGTGCAGCTCTGTGTAGACATCCTCGAAAGCAAGATACGCCACGACGGACTCAGTATTCCAGAGGATGTTGTCAAGTTTATAGCCTCCACAGCCAACGGTTCTGTACGCGATTTGCAGGGAGTTATCAACTCACTTATGGCATACAGCGTTGTATACAACTGCGGTATCGACATGCAGTTGGCACAGCGTATTATCAAACGTTCAGTCAAAGTGGATGACAATCCGCTTACTGTCGACGAAATCATTGAGAGTGTTTGCCAGCACTACAACGTTACTCCAGCCAATATCAACAGCCGTAGCCGCAAAAAAGACTTCGTCATGGCACGCCAAGTGGCTGTGTATCTGGCGCAGAAATACACCAAGTTGCCAGCAAGCCGCATAGGACGTCTTGTGGGTGGACGCGACCACTCTACTGTAATCTACAGCTGCAACCAAGTGGAGCGACGCATGAAGATTGACCAAAAATTCTTAAGCGAGATTACAAGCATTGAGAATTCATTCCGTTCAAGAACGCAAGTGCTTATTTAAAAAGACTATTATTTTACACTCAATTGACAATTATGAAATGCTTTAGCAACAAAGCAAAATCATAATTGTCATGAGTATCTACTTCTGTGGTGGCTCATGTACCCAAGGATGTCAAATCCATAAAAAAAGTATTATATATTTACTTTGCCATTTATATTATATTAAATGCCACTTGAATATATATTAAATCGCCAAGTATATTATATTTACTTTTTCATCAAACTACAACCATAAAATATCTTGTATATCAGAAGAAATAGAGAATGTTCAAAAGTGGACATTCTCCATTGCTATTTCTCTTTCACCAAACTCAATCATCGCATTAAAAAGACTCACCTTGTTGGCATTTCGCAAATCTTCCAACGTAATATCTGCTTTTTGTATCATTCCCTTGTCCAATAGTGCGGCTCTTTTTGTGCCTGGCAATAAGGGA
>OBRN01000256.1_pt1 | contig 13186 bp, 14 predicted proteins | sample 1475621 | NCBI WGS metagenome assembly OBRN01 (sample SAMEA3360684, study PRJEB22359) | human gut metagenome | biome: ENVO:urban biome; feature: ENVO:human-associated habitat; material: ENVO:feces | place: Bangladesh | collected 2011 | reverse complement strand
ACCTTTCTCATACGATAAGCGTCCAAAGAACAAATAGTATTTTTCTTTCTTCTCCTCATGCACAACACATGGCTTGATTTGATTCGTCAAATTATAAAGTACCATATTAGGCTTTCCCTTTAACGCAGGCATATATTGCTCCAACTTGCTCTTTGCAAACTGGCTCACATATATCAAACCATCTATATATTTAGCAGGATTAGTAAACATATTGCGAAAATACTGTTCTGCCGCCATCATCGCACTCAACCCATAACTACCCTTACAACACTTATTAGTGATACACCTATAGAAATGCTTGCCTTGGCATTTTTCACAAACCTCCCCCTTACCATTTCTAAAAGTATAGGCAGGGCACACGATTCGATATTCATGGATTGTGAATATTATAGGGATATGGTATTTTCTCAATATAGGAAGGATACTACCAGTAATCTGTCCCCAGATCAAGTGTACCTGAGCAATATCAGGTTTTTCCTGTACTATCAAGGATTCTAACTTACGAGCAGCCTTCCTATCATAGAAATAATTCACAATATTCTTGATAGGTTTCAAAAAACCTTCACGAGTTTCTTTAGATTCTGGAAAGAACTCCTCTTGTGGCGATGATTCATTCTCCGCCCATTTCAAGGAAAAGTTAATGACTTCATCTCCGTGTTCTTTCAGCAATTCCATCGTACTGAAATAAACCGCCTCCGAACCACCCTTCCTATAATTAAAAACATTTATTTCTAGAATTTTCATTTCTATTCTTTTATTTCTAATAGTAAATCACCATTAGGGCAGAACTGCCAATTTATTCATTCTTAATCTTTTTAATCAACATATTAATTATCTCCCCATCTACATTTTCATCAAACTTTCTAGCAAAAAGTTTATTTGAATGTAGCAAGTATTCGTAATCTTTCTTACGCCAAATATATGGTCCTCCTCGTTTCCAATCAATCTCTCGCAAACACCCCTCAAATTCATCAGTCACATTATAAATACGATTTCTAAATTCCGAGTTATAAGCGAAGGTTTGCTTGTAAATTTCATCCGAACAATAAGCATACTGATACATCTTAAGAATTTCATCCTTGTTTTCGAGCAATGAAAGTACGAAATCATGAGTTACGCTTACCCATTCACACCCTGCCTTAAACTCATAATCAGGTTGTTTCATTTTATAGCCAACAAGAATCTGAAGCTTATTATAAAGCTGTCGCATCTTCTGCAAACCTCCTCTGATATATTGATTAGGGAATCTCATATACTGCATAAACAAATTATGACAGTAAACTCGCTCTCTCATATCCCACTTTGGGCTATATCCAATATATTCAAAGTTCTTACCATCAAAATATTTATGAATATAGTTTTGGGAATGAAGAGGTAAATCGATACCTGAAATCAGATGATAGTAAGCGTGCTCGACCTGAGAAGCCAATTCAAACAAATTCATCTCAGCCTGAATAAGGCTGACATTTCCCCAACGCACATCAACTCTCTCGCAGAATTTACAATGAGAATATTTCATATGTGGGGGGGTAATCTTTTTTATATCCAAATTTGACTTCAAATCCAAATGGATGTATATATCATTGCGAGGTCATCCAAGAGAAGCAAGAGTTGTTGCAGTTGCTCCAAATTTGAATGAGCAATTATTAAATAGGCATGTCTATCCATTATTATACATATTTTAATTAATAATCTATAAATTTCTTCGAGTTTTTCATAATATGCATCTTAAATCCATCATTAAATACCTCAATTCTACTAGTTGTTTTAATAATATTTAATTAAATCAACATATATTTTCAATTCTATACGGTTTTACAAAATCAGATAGTATTTTATTGAAACATTCACAAACTATTGCACATAGAATAACATTTTTTATAATATTTGATAATAAATATCCATTCTTTGCTTTACTGATACAGAAGTATCAAACATTTTCACGATGGCTTTACACTGCGGACTCATTATCTGACGAAGTTTATAATCAGACAACTTTTCCAAACCTTTCGCAAAAGCATTCACATCAAAAGGATTACAAAGATAGCCAGTCTCACCATTGATTATATACTCACGAATCCCCTGTACATCGGAACCTACCAATGGAATCCCCTCACTGAGCATTTCTATACCAGAAAGTCCTAGACCTTCACGTATAGACGGCATCACGCCAATATCAGCACATTTGATGACTTCAGGAATATCATGTCGAAAGCCAAGAAAAACAGTATGAATACCATATTCCTTTGACAACTTTCTGATTTCATCACCAGTACCACCTGCAGTCATTTCTCTTCCACAAATAGCAAAAACGAATTTATCTTTATTCTTCAATTTGGCAAGAGCCTTGACAATCACTGTATGGTTTTTACGATAAGATAATTCACCAATACCAAGTACCATCAATTTATCATTGGCTATACCTAATTTTTCACGATACACCACTCTATCAATGTTGACAGAAGCAAACTTTTTTGTATCAACCCCAACACCATTGATATGAAAAACATGAGGGCAATGCAATTTCTTAGCACTCTCATAATCTTCCTTGTTGATGGTAATTATTGCATCACAAAATCGTGACGCAAAAGACTCAATGAAATGATATACCATGTATTCTTTCCAAGAAGACAGATGAGTAAAAGCCAGTCCATGAGTAGTATAAATTACTTTAGTACCTTTTTTCCTATATCCTCGTGCTGCCCATCTCACAATCAGACCAACAATCGGTGTATGACAATGAACCAAATCGAAATGCTGTTCTTTAAGCAATTTTCTTACCTTATTATAATAATCTAAATTATTTCGAGTAAAAGGTGATTTTGCATCAATCTTTGCATCAATAAATGTCACATTTTTCTCAGCCATAATTTTCAAAGTATAGTCCTCATTTTTGCCATTATCTCCTATGGCATACACCTTGTATTCCATTTCATTTAGCATATCAATATCATCCCAAAGAAAATGGAAAAAGCCAATAAAGTTGGCAGCAATTAAAACTTTCTTTTGCTTCATTTTTATTTATTCTTTAAAATATCTGATATTTTAACATAACCTTTTAACAAGAAAGGCAGATGTCTAATGTACCAAACAAACTTGAATCTTAAAGGTATTTTTTGTAAATCTTTATAGGTAAAAGAATTACTTGTTTTCAAAATTCTAACTAACAATTTTTTTAGCCCTGGGTATCTAATACAAGCAATAATAGCACGTATTTCATTCATAAGAATTGTAGTTTTTAGTGCTTCTACATACTTCATATCTATCTTAACGAAAAAATCTTGCAAAATGCTTGTTGTACGACAAACTTGATTATATCTATTCTCAGAGAAACTACTAATATACGAATTTTCATTAGTTCTATCATAAAAATACAAATTTAAATTCACAAAAGCAACTTTATTTGCAAAATATACAAGACGAGGTAAGATTTGAAAATCCTCTCCAACATTAACACCTTCTTCAACAGTTAAATTGTTATTGTCATATAATGATTTACGAATCAATCTTCCCCAAATAGTCACAATACATTTGCTTGCCAATATTGCTAGAAGCCAATCATCCTTATGCAAATAATCTGGCTGGGATACTCCTACATTTTTATAACCATATAAGTTATAACAATTAAAAGAAACAATATCCGCATTTACTTCTACCTGTCTTTTCACTGCATATTCAACAGCATTCTTATCCAAATAATCATCCGAATCTACATGCATTACGAAAAGTCCCTTCGCAGTAGATATTGCAGTGTTTCTTGCAGCAGCTAGTCCTTTATTTTTTTCATGTTTAATAATCTGCACAAAGGGAGAGCGCTGCGGATAAGAATTTACAATTTGCTTTAATATCGAAATACTTCTATCCGGAGAGCAATCATCCACAAAAATATACTCGATATTATCATAAGTCTGTTCCAACAGCGACTTAGCACATCTTTCAATATATTTTTCCACCCTATAAACTGGTACAAGGATAGATACTAAATATTTTTTTTCGTTCATTGCTTTGATATTTTTATACTATTAAAATATTTAATAACCATTAGAATTAACAGAATAAAGTAATCATCATCTAATCCTGGTGATGATGTCATTGATACAAAGATTATCCATCCTGCAAAAAAGAACATACTTATTATTCTTTTGTTTGAAGGAATAAATTTTACAAAATATTTTATAATATATATATATAAAAACAATTGTATTACAACAGCTATTATTCCACCCTGTAACAACAATTGAAGCCAAATACTCTCAGCTCCCAAAATATCATCATTCGCTTTAATCGCAACAGAATAGCCCTTGAAACCAAACCCCCATATCAAGGAACCACCCAATGTTTTTATTACAGACAGCAACTGATTTTGCCTCATCTCCGCATTACTACCAGAGACATCAGTTTTGGAAGAAAAAGAATCTAATAATTCTGTTACCTTATCACTAAACAACATAAGAGCTATAACTAATGCCGCAATATAAAAAAATCTATATCTTCTATTTGACTTATCAAGAAATATAAATGGGAATAATACTATAACTAAAAAAACAAAACAAGATCTAGTTCCACTCGTTATTGTACAAATTATAGCTAGTATAAATAATCCCCAATAGGTAATATTACCAATACTGTTTTTTATTTTTTCCCTTAAAATTATAAAAATTCCAAGCAGCAAACAACAAAAACCACCCCATGAAATACTAATTGCGAATAAAGATTGGCATCTAATTCCCCCAAAACGAACAAATCCGTCCAAAGAATGATACAGTTTACCATTTAAAGCGTCAAAGGGCACATTATTATAAACATAATCCAAGAAAACATTTTTTTGAGAAGCAAATTCCATTATTCCAACACTTATTAAAATAAAACAAGTAATCAAAAAAAATTTTATCATCAGATTTACATCATTTGAGTATTTTACTTCCGTAAAAACTACCACTATGACTAAAAAAGATAATATTCGTTGAAAAACCCCAGGAATTAAAGACAAAGTATCCAAAGGTGAAATGAAAATTGCAAAAATCCAACTTAAAAACAGAATGATGAAAATTCCTCGAAATGGAAATGTTTTAAAACCAATACTTTTATTTTTAAATGCCATCAAAACAACAAAAAAATCCATTAAGAATTTTATGGATAATGCTGGAGCATTATATTTTATACACATATAAGGTTGAAATAAAATTGACATCATACCATAAGCAATTATGGTCTCATGTTTTCTCCTTAAAAAGAAAAAAACAAAAATCAAAAATAACGAGATAAAAAGATATGTCATATCAAGAAAAAATGAATTATTTTATTACTCTAAAAAGTTTGTACTCAATTTAGGGCATTGCCCTTTGTATAGGCACTTTTGCAAGTACCTACATATTGAGTTGCTTAAATTTTCACTTGTTTATTAACTATTGGCATGTTGCCAATCTGATATTACCTGGCCGTTTAGTTCAGCAGGAAAGATACCTCTTTTTTATTTAAACCCTAATTTGAGTATTTACCTCAAAAAAAGGTTTGTAAAAAAATAGAGTGATTTTACAGATAGTTTGTTAAATTTTAGCTTATTAATCTTAAATTCATATACCATTTTTGATTTTGTATTTTATTTTATAAACTAAATATAAAGAAAATGCTATAAGTTTATTTTTTGTATATACCCACAATATCCGTTTCTCTTCACTATTTATTGAAATCTTCCCTAAAGAATTATCTATTAAAGAATCATACTTGCTAGGAAATTGTATCTTTTTAAAACAATACTTGTCCAATATTATCCAAATTTGGTCTATGACAAATTGTGCTTTTGCTTTTTCGTCATTAAAATTCTTCAATCTAAACATTACTTCTTTTATTAGTTTCTCATATTCTGTAGTGCGGTCAGTCCTTATACGCATAGCAGAGACTTCGTATTGGAAATAATGATATTCAGTATTTGATAAAAATAAAGCATTCATTTTAGGGCTATTATAGCAACAAGAAATAAGAAATAATAAATCTTCCCCAATCCTTATATCAGAAGGAAAACGTTCCTTTCCAACAAAGGAACGCTTAAACAACTTTGCCCACACCTCATTTCTTATATTGACACCATTTAAAAGTTTTACAAGCATTTCATTGGTTGAGATAGTTTCATTAATCATTGTCACATGGCTTTTATAATACTTACCACATTTCACTATTGTACAATTCGATACTATCAAGGATACATCATCATCAATGTAAGATACCATACTAGACAAATATGAAGAGGTAATTTCATCGTCTGAATCAACAAAGGCTAACCAATCACCCAAAGCATTGTCTAGTCCAACATTTCTTGCAGAACTAACCCCGCCATTTTCCTTATGAAAGACTCTCACTCTATTGTCTTTGTCACCATATTCATCACATAGTTCACCAGACCTATCATGACTTCCGTCATCAATGAGCAACACCTCAAAATCTGTAAAACTTTGCTTCAAAATACTATCCACACATCGCTGTAGATATTTCTCCGCATTATAAACAGGTACTATAACTGATATCATTGGCTTATTCATCTTGCATCTTCAGAAATTAAATGACCATAAAAAGTTTGCTTACCATTAATAGACGACATCATTTGTCCTTTCCATGTAAGCTTACAAAACATCGTGCTTTCAATTATATGTTTCATGATTGCTGAATCATATATTTTATTCAAATTATTCTGTAAAACATACAGATTCTCTGTAAAAATTGCATTTCTATCTACGATTTTCTTAAAACTTGCAGAACCATCATAAAACAGTCTAAGACCATAATCTATAAAATAGTAGTCTATAAAACTATTATATCCCTTCCAGTGCGTATAAAACAAATCTCTCATAAAATCAAATACAACATTTCGTCCTCCAATAGCAAAGCTACTCCACTTACACATAGAGACAAAGTGACAATCTTCGTTAGTACTCAAGGAAAAGAAATCGCCAGTAATAACACTGTCTGGAATATCTTTTGTTACATAAATAGTGGCATCTAGCCAAATTCCACCATTATCAGCAATACATGCCATTCTTATTATATCACTTAAATGAGTAAGAGATATAATCTTTTTCTCAACCTTATCGATTATATAGCCTGGTATATCTACATAATCAGAGTAATTATCTTTAGTTAATAATATAACCTTCACATTTTCACTTATGTGTTTTTTGACAGATTCAAAACACGCTTTAACAATAGGAGGCATATTACTATACCCCTGCCACCACATTATCCATATGATTGGCTGCCTATCTAATATTTTTTCCTTACCAGAATATTTCTCTACTAAATAACCATATTGTTGCTTTAAATATTTTAATTTAGTTCCTTGTATAAACTGCTGCTTCTTTTGTAAATCCTTAATAAAAACACTTAAGATTTCTGTTTTAAAAGCAACAACTATATTACTACATCTACGCACATCATTAAACGATGATACGTGTTCTTTTATTTTCTTTATAACGTTCATACCTTTAAAAATCGTACATATTATTATTTCAAAATATTATTTAAAAAGCTAATTGATTCTACCTGTTTTTTTCCAAGAATATCATTGACATTTTGCCAATTGATGTCTTTTTTTACCATTCTGTTTTTAACTTCATCATAGCTATCAATTAACCGATTATCCAAACCAAATTCAGACAGCAACGATATAAACCTACTCATCCCTCTTTCTTGATTACCAAATACCAAGAAAGGTTTATTGAAATTGATAGAAAAAGCACAAGCATGAAAGGAATCTGTAAAAACAAATTTTGCATCATAGAATCCACGAAGCCACATTTCTACAGGCGGCTGAATTCTTTCTTTCAATTCACATAATTTATCATCACACTTAGAATTAACATAAAAAGGAATCAAATGGTATTGCTTAGAGATATAATCAACGATTTTTTTCTTTTCATCTGTCATATCAAGAATATATACCAAAAAATCACCTTTACTCTTTTTAAAATCTGAAATATTAAGATTGTCTATATAATCTTTGGGTGATAACAAAAGTGTTGGATCAAGAACATGTTGTGCTTCACTATTGAGATATTTCTTACACAACTGCACACCTGAACTTTCTCTCACCCCAACTGCATTAAACTTTTTCAACAAAGCAGAACATTTTTGAGTTTGGATTGGAGAATATTCCCAATCATCGGTACCAAAAGATGCTGCATATGCAACTCTTTTAACATCCCAACCCTGAGTAAAATCGAGGTATGCATTTTCTATCGGGTGATAATGTTGCTCTCGCCAAATTTGGTCACTTCCGACAACAAATCCATCGTATTGCCCATCCTCCATATCATAAAGACTGCGTTGTATCTTTCTATGAATATACTTTTTAACGAATTGGAAAGTAAGCTGATGTTCAGCTTCAATCTCTTCGTTCTGAAAATATATCCAATGCCATCGCTGATTTGTACGACCTATTACTTTTTTGATTGATTCTTTAATTATTCGTTTAATGTAACCAAGAAAAGAAACATTAGGTGGCCATCCCTTATCTATCAATGTCACCTCATGTCCCATTCTTTCCAACACAGTTTGCAAAGCATAAGCCTGCAATATCCCTCCATAATTAGTATGGAGAGGTAATGTTAATATTCCTATCTTCATTGTTTTGTATATCTTATTAAAATGAGTCTCAGCATGCTCCCTGCCCCAAGCAGAAAAGTAGCTTAATAAAATTGCTCATGACAGTTTGCATGTCTGAGACTCTATAATTTATTATTTCATTTATTCTATCTTAGACTCTTTATGCGGGTAAGGGGTAGTTTTCAATTGGGCTAGCTCACGCTTTAATGGTGATATGCTCATTCCCTCCTTTTCCACTCCCCCACATCGCTTATCACCGCCCCGAAGTCGTAGCCGGCCACGGAGAGCATCTTTTCACGGACGCTTTTCTCCATGCCACCGTCAAAGGGATGGAGGGTAACACCGGAGTAACAGTCGCAAAAGCATTGCTCCAATATATCCAGTATGCGGCACATCTGAAGAATGCGGTCCCAGACAGAAGAGGTGTTGAGGAGAAGGATGCGGATGGCGGCGTACAGCTGCATCACTGACACCGACTCGTGGTGACGGAAATGATACTGCGCCCTGCTGCTGAGATGATTCTTCTCTAAATATCTTGCACTATACACTTGATGACCTAAGCCATCCACTGCCAACAGGCAATCACCTATCTTGATGATAAGCCGTTCTGGAACATAATCATTCTGGTTGCTCATGAATTCAAACGTTATTTATGTTAAAAACTCGTTCCCTAGCTAGGAAACAAATGCGATGAGATGTCACCGACTTTTTATAATTTTGCCAGCGTTAGACAAAAACAACGATGAATTCGTGAAAACAACTAACAATGTTTTATATTAACTAAACAAAGGAAATGTAATTATGAACATCAACATTTTCAATGGCTATCAATCTACCATACCTGCTGTCATCAAGTTCCGGCAAATGGTGGACATCATCAGGGGCGACAAGCAGCTCGCCGAACTGACGAAGCGTTACCGCATCACGCACCAGAGGGAGTACAAGAGCCAGTGCTACTGCTTCTCCGTGACCTGCGTCTTCCAGGGTGGCAAGGCGAAGAAGGACATCACCGAGGTGACGGGCGTCGGATTTTCTGACTTCGACCACGTGCCGAAGGAGAAGCTTGCCGAGCTCTGCGCCAAGCTGAGAGAGGACAGACACACTTTGTTCTTCCACATCACCGCTTCGGGCGAGGGACTGCGCGTGCTCTATCGCTACGAGATGAAGCCGGGCATGACGCTGGAGGAGCAGATGAAGTTCTATCCCACTGCCTTCCGCCATGGCAACCAGTATTTCTCCGACCTGCTGGGCGTGGAGTACGACGAGCATTGCTGCAACCTGGGCAGACTGATGGGTGCCGCCTACGACCCTGAAGCCTTCTTCCGACCTGATGCAGAACCTTTCAGCTACGACTGGCTGGTGGCACGACAGCAGGAGAAGACCTTGCAGGACAATGCCACGGCCCGTTTGCGACGGGAGGTGAAGAAGATTGACCGCCTCTACGAAGACAAGCTTGCCAAGGAACTGGAGCAAGAGAAGAAGACTTATGTGGCGGGCAGCATGAACGAGTATGTATCGTGCCTCGCCTACAAGCTCAATGCCTTCGGTTTCTCAGCCGATGCCGCCCTGGAGTTCATCCGCCAGGAGTTTCCCGACTACGAGCGCCCGAAGGCTGTCGTGGACAGTTGCTACCGTCAGACTGAGGAGCACGGCAAGCGCAAGCACGAGCTGCAAAACCGTCGCCATGAGGCGGGCAAGTCGGCTTCCGTGAACGACATCATCCGGTTTCTGGGCGAACACGTGGATCTGAGGTACAACCAGATTACCATGAGGGTGGAGTATCGCATGAAGGTAGAAGGCGAAGGAAAGGGCGAGGATTCTTCTGCCCCCAGACTTTGGCAGATCATCAACGACCGTGCGGTCAACACCCTGTGGAGCGAGATGTCGAAGACAAACCGTGCCGCTGTGCAAGACTTCTTCCGTGTCATCGAGAGCAACTATGTGCAGCCATTCAATCCGTTCATCGACTATCTGGGTAGCCTTCCCGAATGGCACGAGGGCGACACCGACTACATACAGCAGCTTGCCGACAGCGTGACCATCAAGGGTGGCGAGGAGCAACAGAAGCTATGGACCTGCTACCTGCGCAAGTGGCTCGTGGGAATGCTGGCTGGATGGACGCTCGACGACGTGGTAAACAATGTGATCATCGTATTGATAGGCGCACAGGGCTCTGGCAAGAGCACTTGGATAGCCATGGTGTTGCCGCCCGAGTTGCGCCAGTATTTCTACACCAAGACCAATGCCAGCCGCCTCTCCAAGGACGATTTGCTGGTGCTCGCCACCTACGGTCTGATGCTCTGCGAGGAACTGGATACGATGAAGCCCTCAGAGCTGAACCAGCTGAAGGCTGCCGTCACCATGCTCACCATCGACGAGCGTGCTGCCTACGCCCATTACGCAGAGCATCGTCCCCATATAGCCTCGTTTGCCGCCACAGGCAACAACGTTCAGTTCCTCTCCGATCCTACGGGCAATCGTCGCTGGCTGCCCTTCGAGGTGGAGAGCATCCAGTCGCCCCGTGAGCATCCCTTCGACTATCCCCACATCTATGCCCAGGCGTTGCATCTGCTGCGCTCAGGCTTCAGATATTGGTTTACGCAGCAAGAAATCATTGAACTCAACCTTCACAACCACAAGTTTGAGGCACCCCGTCTGGAGCGGGAACTCGTTGCGCTCTACTTCGCCCATCCCACCGAGGAGCAGCATGGCATATTCATGACTGCCAGCCGTGCCCTGCAGATTATCGGAGCGGGCATCAGCCAGAAGCTCAGTGCCGTATATGTGGGCAGGGCTTTCTGTGAGCTGGGATTCCGCAAGGTGAGGGTGAGCCACTGTTGGGGCTATCTCGTGATAGAGCGTGACGGCGACATGATCAAGGCACAGCAAGTACGCCTGGCGATGGAGGCTGAGGACGACTATTCCCTGCAGGATACCGCCCCCGATCTGCCCTTCTAGGGGTGGGTAGGGTAAGTAAGGGGAGGGTACTTTCTAAGACTTTCCTTATGTATAGGTTCGTTTACTATAGGAAAGATATAGTATATATATAGACTCCTAGAAAAAGCGATTTTCTACTCACCCTAGTTACCCCCTGGCATAAACAAGATAGTTACGACCGCTAAGTATCATGGTTACGATGGCTAAGTATCATAGTTACGGATGGTATCCGTGTGGGAAAAATTCAACACTTAACATTTAACATTCAACATTATAATTTCCGTTTATGGATTTACGAAGTTACACCAAGCAGGAGTTAGCCCTGCTCTATTTTCCGGATTCCGACCCGGACGTGGCAAGAGCCCATCTGATGAGATGGATAGTAAGATGCACCCAGCTCTATGAGCAGCTCAAGAAGAGTGGATATACCAAGAACAGCAAGGAGTTCAATCCCCTGCAAGTATCCTATATTTTCTTCCATTTGGGAGAACCCTGATATTTATCAGTGATAATCGGTGAGTATCGGTGAGCAACGATGAGCATCGGTGAGTTGGGAATGAGAAATGTTGTATCTTTGCATTGTGATTCAGAAAGAAGAACATTAACCATTAACACTTAAAAACTATGTTGCTTTACGTACTAAAACTAAATCAGAACGCCAAGATGCCAGAGGCATACGGCAAGTACTACGCCTATCCAGTCATCACTCAGACGGTAGACATCGACGGCCTGGCCGAACACATGGCTAGCCACAACACTCCTTTCTCTAAGGGAGCCATCAAGGGCATGATTACCGATATGGTATCGTGCATCAAGGAACTCACCTTGCAGGGTATCGCAGTGAAGATCGACGACCTCGCCATCTTCTCCATCGGCATCCGCAACAAGGAGGGAGCCGCCTCTGAGAAGGAGTTCACCATCGCCAAGAACATCGACGGTTTCCGTCTCCGTGCTCGTGGCACCGGTGAGTTCAGCGCCAAGACCATCAACCTCGATGCCACGCTGAAGAAGGCCACTGCTCTGTTAGGAGATGGCACCACCACGGATACCAACCCAGATACCGGAAAGGATACCCCTGGTGGCGACAACACAGAGCAAGGTGGTAGCGAAACCCCTGGTGGAGACAACACCGAGCAGGGCGGTAGCGGAACCACTGGAGACGGAAATTTAGGCTTGTAGTAGTCCTAGCCTTCTAGCATCTGAAACAAGAGAAAGCGCATCGGCAGGATGCAGTCCGGAGTAATCCGAGGGCACATCAGGAATGAGTTCATCACTCAACATTGTCAAATCATCGCCCTGAACGGATACTTGCTCATCCTGCCCGCTTCCTTCTTGGTCTCCCCACACTAATCACTAAACATTAATCACTAATAACACTAATCACAAACAAAAATGAAAAAAGAAACAATCAAGAAAGTCATCAATTTCGTCATCACTGTCCTCACTGCCGTCCTCAGCGCCTTCTGTGTGCAGAGCTGCAAGTGATAGCGTCTGAACACGAATTACACGAATCGAACGAATCATATCTGTTCAAAGCACATATTCGTGTCATTCGAGAAATTCGTGTTCAGTTAAACCCTTTAAAATCCATAGAATCCAATGAAGAATCCAAGAAAAATCAATCTGATTGTGGTACATTGCAGTGCCACACGTG
>OBRN01000248.1_pt1 | contig 13459 bp, 7 predicted proteins | sample 1475621 | NCBI WGS metagenome assembly OBRN01 (sample SAMEA3360684, study PRJEB22359) | human gut metagenome | biome: ENVO:urban biome; feature: ENVO:human-associated habitat; material: ENVO:feces | place: Bangladesh | collected 2011 | reverse complement strand
GGAAGCTGAACGCATCAGAAAGATCTACGAGGAAATGAAGGCGGAACAATAAAAGATATAATTAACATTAAAATCATATAGATTATGAAAATTAAACATTTCTTTGGCTTGGCTGTCATCGCAGCTATGACAGCAAGCTGTTCAAGCAATGAGGATCTGGGAACCGCTGGTCCAGGTACTGGTACTAATGAAGCAGGTGTTGGTTATGCAACTTTCACCATTAACTTGCCTTCGGTAAGTGGAACTCGTGCAGCAGATGCTGGTGGTGCTGAAATGAATGAAGGCACAGAAGAAGAGTATGCTGTAAAAAGCGCAACTGCCCTCATCTTCCAGAAGTATGGTGCAGATGAAGGTTCTTACAAGTTTGTTGAGAGCGTAACTTTACCTATAGATGGATGGACAGACGATCCCACAGATGGTATCACAACTACTTCTAAAAAGCTGGTAGCAAAGCTTACTAATGTGGATACCAAGAATGATTATAGTGTTTTGATTTTGCTTAACAATAAAAAGGTTGATTTGCCTACTGTAGGTCAAAGTTATAATGATTGGAATAGCAAAATTTTGACTCTTTCAGTTACTGATTGGGCTGGTTCTGATGGCTTCTATATGGCTAATGCTCCGTTGAAAGGAAGTGCTGCCTCACCTGCAACTTTGGTTCCTATTAACAAAAATAACATATATGCCAGCGTGACAGAAGCAAATGATCCTACTAAAGATTGTGCCGCAACAGTTTTTGTAGAGCGTGGTGTAGCAAAGATATCTGTTGCTGATCCTACTCCTACTGATCCAAAAACAGTAAAAGATAAGGTAACAAATGCTGATACAAAGAGTTCTGTAAAATTCAACAACTGGGCTTTAGATATCACAAACAAGAAGACATACGCTGTTCATAATATTGATGGCTTGAGTGCAGAGTATGACAAAATTTGGGAACCTACAGGTCGTTTCTTTGGAACTAATGGTCGTGTTTATTGGGGTAAGGATCCTAACTACAGTATGCCTGAACTCAAAGATGCAAATCTTGCTGGTGATACCAAAAGAAGCGAAGAATTCAATTCTATCACAAACACAAATATAGATGATATTAATAAAACCTTCGACAAGCCGGTATATTGCTTGGAGAACACCTTCAACTTGGCTAACATGTATCAGGGTCAGACAACCCGTGTTATCTTCAAGGCAACATATGCTCCTAAGGATGATGCAGGCAATAGCCTTGCAGATGAAGCAGATGGAACATTCTACACCATCGGTAATATGACAACTATTCTGAATGAGACTAAGTTGACGGCTGCTGTAGATGCTGTTGCAAATCCAGTTCTCCCAACAGGTTATCATATTGACTATACAAATATCAAGAAGAAAGGCTCACATGTGATTACCTTGGAAGATATCAAGGATGCTGGTGGTGCAACTCTTGTTGCCGATACAAAATATAGCGGTAAAACGGGTACTAATATCGTTAAGGAGATTAATGATAAACTCGGCTTGACTGAGGGAGAAGGACTTGCAGAAGGACGTGCAGAAGCGAAGGTTGGTATCAATACCTATAAGAAGGGTGTTACATACTATATCGCTCGTGTTAAGCACTTCGGCGCATTGACTCCATGGAACTCAGGTGAATCTTATAGCGACAACAACGACAAGTATCTTGGCCGTTATGGTATGCTCCGTAACAACTGGTATGAATTGCAAGTTGGCAACGTCTATGGCCCTGGCTACCCTGGTGTGCCTCCAGTAGACCCAACTCTGCCAGATGATGAGAATGAGAAGTATCTCAGCGTCAGCGTAAAGATCCTTTCATGGGCTAAGCGTTCAGACACAGTCGATTTGTAATCCATTTCACATTATTATATATAGCTCAGCCGCTCTAGCGCTAAGGAGCGGCTGGCTATATCGGAAGAATAAGAATAAATTTATACACTTTACTTTTTCATAAAACAGATAAGCATCATGGTAAACAAGAAGTTTAACAGTTGGATCAAGAATATATGCATGGGATGGGGATTCATCATGGCGGGCAGTATGCTCAGCAGCTGCAACGACTTGATGCACGACGACCTGCCTCCTTGTGACATGGGTGTTGACTTGCAGTTCAAGTACGACTACAACGTGCAGCGTGCCGACATGTTCAATGATCATGTGGGCGGACTCAGCGTATTCGTATACGACGAGCAGGGCAACTTCATTGCTCGCCATGATGCCTATAACGATGCGACATCACAGCCGCTCAAGGACCCTAACTATGCCATGCGCATAGACTTGCAACCTGGCAAATACCGTTTCGCCACCTTCGCCTTCCAAAAGAAATACGAAGATGCACTTGCGCAGCCAGGTGCCAAATTCCAGATAGCTCTGCCACAGCAGGGTGACAACATCACCGCCCTCCATGCACGACTCGACCGCGAACAGGGCAAGGTGAACAACCAGAGCCAACCGCTCGATACACTCTGGCAAGGACTCAGCAACGAACTGGTTGAAGTAAAAGACCTGCAGGTTACACGCCATACCATCGGTCTGGTTCGTGATACCAAGCAGCTCACCATCAGCCTGCATCAGACCGACGAGCCTGCCAACATCAATGCCGATGACTTCAGTTATCAGATAACCAATGCCAACGGCGATATCAGTTACGACAACTCTCTCCTCCCCGACGAGGAGTTGACATATACTCCATACTACACCTGGACCACTGAGTTTAAGGATACCGAGGGCAATGTAAAGGAGCGCACCGCTCATGCCGCCCTCATGTTCTCCCGACTCATCTGGCATCCGGTAGAAGAAAAAGACAAGAACGCCATCCTCACCATCACGAACAAGACTACAGGCGAAGAGGTGGCACGCATCAATCTTGCTGACTGTCTGGCTCAAGGCCGTGGCGCCTTCGAAGCCCGCCATTATTCAGCACAGGAATTCCTGGACCGTGAGTACGACTATAAGCTCGACTTCTTCCTCCTGGGCAACAAGTGGAGATATGCGACGCTCAGAATCTCCATTCTGGATTGGAGCAAGCACATCCAGCGTGTCGATTTCTAATCGAATTCCAAATTATCGGTAGTAAGCTATCGAGATAAGAGATAAGTATAAAGAAAGACAAAGTTATCATGAGAAGATTTCATATCTATATAGGTTTCATAGTTTGGTTGTTGACTAGTTTATTTGTAGTTAGTTGTAATGACGAGTTGGAGGGTAACGGATATACCACCAACTCGTCAAGCAACCTGCACGTGCTGGTACCAACCGTGCTCAGCAGCCGCGGCACCAATCCCGACGATGCTTCCGGCCTTCCTACCTATAATGCTACGGTAGATGAATGCCAGATCAACGACCTGACCCTCTATGCTTTCCCTGTAGAAAATGAAGGCAAGCTCCTGGTAGAGACGCTCCCTGCCCCACTGGCTACAATGATGGCAGAGCCGAATGTAGCTAACTATCAGCTCAATATCGAACCGGGCACTTACCATATCTATGTGGTTGCCAATATGAACAAGGTATTGAGTGGTCAAACTATCAAAACTGAAGATGAACTCAAAAATATAGTACTCTATTACAGACCTACAAGTACACCAGGTATGCCTGTATGCACCAATATCCCGATGATTTACGAACCTAAGGATGTGAACGGTACTATCATCGATACAAAAATAGAAAAAAGTGGTAAGAAATATACAGAGGTAGCAGCTAACTTGAAGTTTACATGCGTAAAGGTAAAGCTGAATCTTATCTTCGATCCTACTGCTGAAGGTTCTGCATTCAATGGTAATAGCTATATCATCAAGGATATTCTGGCTCAAAAGCTTTCTCCTAGCACCACGCTGAGTTGGGATGGAGCATTTAGCAAGTCATCCTCTAATATTAGCCCAGATTATGCCAATGGTTTTGAAAATGAAGTTTATGCTACTTCTTCTGAGGCAAGCAATAAGGGTGGTTATTATAAGGCAGAAGACTGGACAGAGGATGCAACCAATGCCAATGTGAATAATAAGGACATCATCACCCTTGTTCAGGGTGCTACTCCTACACCTGCTCCACAGAATGCCGCCGATAAGTGGCTTTTTCAAGGTACTTACTATCTGCCAGAGCGTTATATCGCCGAAGCCTCTCAGCAGTCTACCTTCAAAGTTAATGGCTCTGTGAATGGTAACATTGAGAACTACTATAAGATTAAGCTGGGACATCGTCAGGACGAGAGTTCAACTTCCAAAGAAGTCCCAACTTTCCCTCGTGGCACCTATTATGAGATTATCGGCAAGATCAAGAGTCTGGGAAACATGACTCTCAACTGTAATGTGAGCGTAGAGGACTGGACTCCTGTAACGATAGATGCAGACTTCAGCCATACCACACTGTGGGTAAACAAGACAAACGCTAAAATAACCTCCATAGAGGAAGACTCTATTTCCTACAAGTCAAATTGGGTGAATGTGGAGTTTGGTTGCGATGAGATTGTTGATGGTAAGCCCCTCGTCGTTGAAGATAAAAAAGATGAGGTCAATCATATTATCACCTTTAGGATTAATCCCGAGATTCCCATGAGTGCTTATGGGAAAGATAAATTTCCTCCGAAAGGAAATACCAAGATATGGCTGAAGGCTAACAACCTGAAGAAATATCTGAATGTAGACTACAATGTAGAACCTCTGTTTGAGGTTGATCCATTGGAGGTAATCATCTATTATGATGCAAGTGCAGAAGAAACCAACAAAAAGGTATTCACTTGGGTTACAAACTTGGGAGGTATCGTGCTTCCTAACGAGCTGACTTCCACCATTGGTGAATCAACTATCAATATATCGAAGCCATCCGATAAAAACGCTCCCAAGGGAACATTCCAGGTGGAGGCTACAACCGACCCTGGAACAACTACAGTGCATACATTCCGAGTACACTCGAAAGACTCGTATAATAGCAACTATAAGTACAGAGATATTAAAGTAACAGTAAGACCTCCGGTTTACGATTACCGTATCTATTTCCGTGCCATTAATGACAGGTCGTCAAATAATGGCAAGTACGGTACTAACCAATTCCAAGGTATTTTGGATGAATACTATGGAACAGGTGATAACAATAACAACTGGAACGATTCTTGGAGTTGGGACAATGGGATACAAACAAAAAAACATAATGTATATATTTATTCTCAAAAGGGTGAAACGACAGGAACAGCAATACCTAAAGAAAATGTGTGGTATTTTAATAATAGATATAATCAGCCAAGCGGTATGACTGGGGACACGAATAATCCAGGATGGTACTACAAGGACATGGATTTTAATGCTAAAGGATATAGATGGGATAAAGGCGACGGTCAAGAAACTACACCGATCAAGCCTGGCGAGACATTGATGATATTCTACAGCTTCAACAACGATGGTGCGGACCTTCACCGCTGCCCTCATCACATGGCGCCTGGTATCCCCCTTTTTAACTATGAGGATAGAGAAGGATGGATACTTTACGACCCGACAACAGACCCTTATTATCGTATTTTCGATGAGAAGCCGATAGTTAAGGATATCAATTATGTTGTCTATACCAAGAATAAAGTATTAGGCTGGGCGTTTAAGTTCGGTGTCGCAACAGACAATCCGACATCCTCAGGAAGTAATGACCAATATAAACATTGGGACAACACTTGGGATGGTCACAGCGCCAATAGTTTTAAAAGCGAACAAGTAGGAGGCTGGTGGAAGACAACGATAAGGTTAAAAGCGGTTGACGGCTATCATGAGAAGGGTATAGTCCTTCAGTTTGAAAAGGATGTCTATGATGAGAAATATACCCTTTTCGGAGGTAGAAGTTATGAGAAGCATAACGATACAGGATATTATGACAATAATAGCTGGCATCCAGGTAAACCATCAGGTGTATAAACAAGTAAAGTAAGTAAGGAAATGAAAAAGATAATATCTCTTTTAGTGGCACTGCTGACATTGGCAGCATGTAGCGACACTTTGAACGAAGGTTCCAACCCAAGCAACAAGAATGGGGTGGAAGATGGGGGCATCACGCTCACCATCACACTTCCCGACTTTTCAAAAGAGGAACTGACAAGGGCTGGCGATACGGGATTGAAGAGTCTGAACGTAGTGGCTTACGATGATAAAGGAGTGTTACTGTCGAACCAAAGCGTTTCCGCTTACGAACTTGTGTCGGGCACCGACAACACTTACAAAGTGAAAGTGCCAGTCACGGACAAGGCTACAATGATTCATCTGGTTGCCAATGACGGCGATTTGTCAGATACTCAATGTCAGAGTGGTTTGGACAAGGCTGCCATTTCGGGAACAATCAACACAGAGAATCCTGTCTGCTGGGGAATGATCAGCGTGTCAGACTTGATGAAGGCAAATCCGGAAATCAGTCTGCTGCGCCAGTTTGCCAAGGTAAACGTCAAGTATGAGAAGACTACATCCAGTGATTTCAATGACGACAAGACGTTTGAGCTGGAGAGTTTCCAGTTGTATGATGCGGCTGACAAGGGAACCATAGCTCCCAAGGATTTTGACTATAATGCAGCAGCAGTCAATGTGCCAGATGATGCAGGCATAACTAATAGCGGATGGCAGACAGGCGAAACACCTTTCTATGAGACTGCCGCCGGTCAAGCCTATCTCATCGTGAAGGGTAAATATAATCGTGTGGAGTCTTTCTATAAGGTGGCTTTCCTCGACAACAAAACAAAGGATGCCATGCCGTTGCTCCGCAACCATGCCTATACAGTAAAAATCACTCACGTGAACACCTATGGCTGGCCCACAGAAGCAGAGGCTATTAAAGACCCATATCCCGAGAACCGAATGATGGTAGACGTGAAAGATGATAATCCTTTGGTTAACGATATGATAGCCTGCAAGGACTACCATCTGGGAGTAAGCGACCAAGTAAGCGGCGCATGGGATGATGAGAATATTATCGCCACTGTCGTTACAACTATCAAGAACAATGAGAAGCCGACTTTCTCTAAGTCCGGTGACTGGATAAAAGGTGTCACGGTCAGTGAGACTATCACCGTGCCGGATACTGACGGTCCAAACTCTACTACAGGTAAGAAATATAAGATTTCGATTGCGGTAGATAAAAATGAATACTCTGAGGAACCACGCCCAGGAACGGTAATCGTGAAGTCGGGCGACTTGACCCGCACCATAACCGTGACCCAGAAAGGTAAGGACTTCAAGCGTTCTGACAGACCCGTAAAGCTTGTGACATCAAGCAATGTGGGCACATCGGAAGAATATAATGACTATTTCAACAAATTCCTGCCAGGTACTCAAGGTATCAGCCCGAAGGATATGCAGAACGATATTGTCAGAAACGATGGTCTGCACTTCGGGGTGGGAACCAACATGTTCAGCTATCTGATTCCAATGAAAAAAGGTGATGTTGTGACTTATGGCGCAAACAGCGACTTGTTTACGGTAACGGATAATAGAGACGGCAACTGGAAAGTGACGCTGAACAGCGGTGCTGACAACTATGACATCTGGATCGGCGACTTCACCATCACCTATCAGGAGAATGGACACGACATTGCTATCACGTATCCCGTTTATCATTGTGGACTCTTCCACAAGATAGATGCCAGCAACCAGCAACCGCCTGTTGATCAATCTCATGTCAGCGGCCGTTTCTACTACGGTGTAGTGAAGGTGAAAGGAAATAGTAAAACATACGTCATGCTCGACCGCAACCTCGGAGCCTCCAGCGACAGATGCTATGCTCCGGGCACCAAGGCGTTGGAAGCTAACAAGGGTGCTATTGGCGGATACTTCCATATTGCTAAAGCGAAACAGGATCAGGCAAATGCAGGTAATCTTATCGGCAATCTGCCTCAAGGTTTCACTATTCCCGAGAATAGTGTGTTCCAAGACATCATAGACGGCGGTAATCTGAAAAAGGAGACCCGCTACACCTTGTCGGGCGAGGCGTACAACAGTGTTGAGATAATAACAACAGACAATTCGGAGCTGCCCGTAATCTATTTGCCAGCCACAGGATATGTGGAGGGTGAGGCTTTCAGAAATGTCACCCATGTCAGCCTATGGACCCGCACGCTACTCTCAGGAAATCAGGGTTTCGACACCACCAGTCCTGAGTATGGCTTCTGGTATCGCTATTTAGATGTGTATGGTAAGATTTGCACCATGTCGAATCTCCGCTTCGTCAGCGGTAATGCAGGTAAAAACACCGGGACTTACAGGGCCATGCCAATCCGCCTGGTACATGTCCTGTAATAAACATAAGATAAGTGATAAATACAATAACATCATTTACTTATATATAATTAAAGTATAAAAACAGCTGTTTTAAAAAGAAGGGTTGGATTTTCGTGAGAAAGTCCAGCCCTTCTTTTTGTCAGGATACTCCTGACAAGAGGTCAAGACGTCACTGAGAGGTCGTCATGAGATAGTTTTATTCATCGGGTTACGCTGAGTAAACAGAGCATTCTTGCTCCACGGACGCCTCACGGAAGAAAGGAAGATTTAAAATAAATATCCGCACACCAGCTGATTTCCACTTGCACAACAGGTGTTGGGCGAGCGCATATCAGCTGTTATGCAAGCGCACAACAGCTGTTGTGCGGCTGGAGAGATAGGCTTTTCCGGCTTATACTATTAGTCCTTCTGGCAACAAGTAAAGGTTACTCCGAAGACTATTTACGTTAAATCGATGCAGCAACGATAATACTTACAAGGCACAGCGATAGTACAGTTCGGTCTTGCAGTTTCGACGAATTTGCAATCCGTCGTATAAAAAGGTTCGACTTATCAAACCAGGGGATTTGTAATCCCCCTACTCCATAACATATTACAGATCGAACTTTTAGTCCTCCATTGAATACGTGTTTTTATTTAATGACTGAGTAGTTATCCGCCTCGCCGGATATGTCGTTCATCCACGTAATCCGATGAATAATGACACACCCTCACAGAGGATAAAAAGGTGGATTTTCAGCAGAAAATCCACCTTTTACACTATATTCTCCGTTTTGTCCACCTCTTTTCCGTGTATTTTGTGTACTTTTGCGGCTGTGTATGAATCGCAGCAGGAAGTAACTTCCAAAAGCTGCGGCTTCATGCTACCAGCAAATAACAAGCAACAAAACAATGCACAGGGCAAAGCTCTCCAGCTTACCATCGCTGCCAAGCCTGCTGCCACAGCCTCTCTCATCAACGAAGGTTTCCTCATCATCTTCAACTACGTGGATAAGAACAACTACTGCTGGTTGAACCTTGGTGGCTGGAACAATACCCAGCCCTGGATATACCCAATATATTGATACATTTTTTGAATAGTTGATAAGAAAGTTAGTTAGAAATGAAGAAGGCGGCAATCTGCGTGATGCAGGTTGCCGCCTCGTTTTTTATCTATTGGCAAAAAAATAATAAAAGCCTATATTGGCTCAAATCTGAATATAGGTTTCTTTATCATTTCGGGTTGAAGATACATTAACATATAGATAGGGTAATAGAGAATCTTGCCTACGACCTGCACATTGCCATTAGAGAAAACTATGGCACGAGGAATAGCGTACTCCTCATTGTTCATCACATTAGAGAGTGCATTATGACGTTTATAATCCTTGCCCGACTTGATTTCTATCGGCAAGACCTTACCTCTATCTTCTATAACAAAGTCCAGTTCCCCCTGCTTCTTATTATTGAAATAATAAAGATTATAACCGTGAGCACGTAATTCTTGCGCTGCAAAATTCTCATAAATGGCTCCATAGTTGATTTCTGTCGTACCCGTAAGTAAGTCCATCGCTATATTGGCCGCATACTGGCTTGCCAACAACCCCACATCGTTCATGAACAACTTAAATAAATTGCGCTGTTCACCAAGTTTTAAAGGCAAGCGAGGTTCTTCTACATTATAAGTAGGGAGCGCCACACCAGCATCGGCTAGCCATAAGAAAGAATTTCTGTAACGCTCAAATTTTGCCTTTTCATTTAATGCCTTCAAAATAAAACGCTTGTTCTTGGCATTCAGTTCAGAAGGTATCAAGTCGAATATATCTTTGATATACAGCTTGTTCTTTGGGTCATACTTGGCTATATCCTTTCCGTAGAGGTGCATGATTTCTCGTTGTGCCTCACGCACTATCTGTAAATTATTCGTATTAATATACTTTTGGACAGCCTCAGGCATTCCTCCGACAATGAGATAAAGATGAATGAGATCATTCAGCTTATTATGCACAACCTCATCCACCACCTTGCATTGCTCATAGCACTCCTTGACATGAGCCATTACTCCAGTACTCATCCCTACAGCCTCTGCAAATTCCTCAAAATCGAGAGGAAACATCTCTTTTTCTGCCATATAACCAACAGGTACACTACGGATATCCTTCAACTCTACCCCTAACAATGAGCCACTCATTACATAGCGATAGCTACCCTCTTCTACCAGGAATTTGATGGCAGTAACCATCTCCGGACATTCCTGCACCTCATCAAAGAATACCAGAGTTGTGCCTGGAATAAGTTTTTTCTCAGCCAAGGCAGAAAGGCGCAGGAGGATTTCCTTAGCATCAGAAGGAGACTTAAAAGCCTCTCTATACTTAGGATTATTGAGGAAATTGAACTCCACTACATACGCAAAGCATTCCTTTCCAACCTTCCGGATAGCGAAGGTTTTACCTACCTGGCGAGCGCCTGAAACAAGAAGAGCTTTTTTCTCCATTTCGAAGAAATTGCGTAAATAACTGTATATCTTTCTGTTAAGCATATCTATATTACTTTTTCTTACCATAATTTATAGGCTTTACGGAACTTTTCCAACCTATTTTAGACTAGAAAAAGGAGCTTTTCCAACCTTTTTTTGGGTATTTTCTGCCACTTTTCCAACTTCTAGCCGCTGCAAAGATACCATTTTTTTTCCGAAACTCCTCTATTTAAACAAGAATATTTTCTCTAAATATCACCAATCAAAATAATTTTGAAAAATCTGTCGTTTAATTAACCGAAAACATAATTGAAGAGCAGGAAGATGCTCAGAATATAGAGCGTAGGATTCAAATCCTTGAACTTGCCCACCATCATCTTGATCAATACATAGCTCAGAATACCAAGGCAGATACCATCGGCAATACTGTAGCAGAGTACCATCGTAATCATCGTGATAAAGGCAGGGAAAGACTCGGAGATATCCTCCAACTCAATCTTCTTGAACGAATCGATCATCAATACACCCACCATTACCAGGGCACCACTGGTGGCTGCGCTCGGAATCAGCAGGAAGATTGGAGCCAGGAAGATGCTCAGGATAAACATCAACCCCACAAAGAAAGATGTCAAGCCCGACTTACCGCCCTCGGCAACGCCCGAAGCACTCTCCACATAAGTGGTAATGGTAGAGCTACCCAGCAATGCACCGGCTGTAGTACCGATGGCATCACTCATCATCGCCTCCTTCACACCCGGAATCTCGCCCTTCTCATTCTCCTTGACACCGAGTTTGGAAACCAATCCCAGAACTGTTCCGATGGTATCGAAGATGTTGACAAGCAACAGGGAGAATACCACCATGAACATCTTAGGAGTAAAGAAGCCGGTGAAATCGAACTGGCAGAAGATAGGAGCGATGCTGTGAGGGGTAGATACCGGCATCCAGTTGTCAGAGAACTGGGTTACGCCCATCGGAATACCAATCAAGGTAGAGATGATGATGGCGATAAACAGGGAGCCCTTCACTCTTCTCGCCATCAGACAGCCACAGAGCAGGATGCTGATGAGACCCAGGATACTGACTGGTGTAAACTTGCCGAGCTGAACGAAAGTATCAGCATTGGCAGTAATGATGCCCGCATTTTTCAAACCGATAAAGGCGATAAACATACCGATACCAGCCGAAATGGCGAATCGGAGATTCTTCGGGATACACTCCAATATCTTGTCACGGATATTAAGGAAGGTGATGGCAAGGAAGATGATACCCTCTACGAGCAATACTGCCAAAGCCTGCTGCCAGGTCAACCCCATCGCCTGACAAAGGGTGAAGGCGAAGAAGGCATTCAGTCCCATACTAGGAGCCTGGGCGAAAGGCAACTTTGCCATGAAAGCCAGCAGGAAGGTAGCGATGGCTGAAGCGATGGCAGTGGCAGTAAAGAGAGCTCCCTTGTCCATACCCGTAGTGGCGAGGATGGTAGGGTTCACTGCCAGGATGTAACACATGGTCAAGAAGGTAGTCATACCAGCAACCAACTCTGTCTTGACCGTAGTAGTCTTTGGGTCGAAACCCAATAATGCTTTTAATTTATTCATTTCTTATATTACGATTGTTTTTTCTCTTTTAATTTCTATTTTTTCTTCCCCCCTTTCCACAACCCAATCCCGTTGTTTTTTCAGGGCGAACAAAGATAAGAAAAAATAATGAGGAATGTATTATTTTACATGTTTTTAACTCATCAGAGTGCCCTATTTTACATATTTCGGGGTATTCAAACAAACAAATCATCTAGAGTTACTGAAGCCCTGAATATATCGGAGTATTCATTACTCACCAACTCAGAATTTCCCACATACGTAAGGAGGAATGTCTTGGCAGGATTCTTTTCTTCCAAAGCCTGCAAGCGGCTATTCAGCACCTGAGCATAGCCCTTGGTAACGGCATAAGGAGCCTTATAAAATTTCATCTCACAAACATTCACCGCATCATCAGCCCTGTCTATCAGCAAGTCAATCTGCATGCCATCAGCCTCCTCGCTTCCTTTCACTATAAGCGAAGATTCCTGCGAAGACACTGCACCTATATGAAGAGCATATTTTATCTGCGAAATATGCTGCAAACAAACCTCCTCGAATGCAATGCCACGCCATGAGGCCACATCGCTCTCCTTCAAATGCTGCTGCCAGTAATCAGTTTGCTTTACTGCCTTCTTCTCCTTAAAATGAAGCCAGAACCAGCAAAAGGAATCAATAAGCTTATAATACTCCTCTCGCTGACTGAAACCGAAAGGAGTATATTTCACCACAAAATCACTGCCCAACAAGGCTTTCAGCATCTTGGTAAAATCACCATTCGGATTCAAACCGGTATGCTCTGCTATCTCCTTACGGTTGAAACCTGCATGGCGGGTACCCAAAAAGCGAACGATCTTCATACAGTCTTCGGCATTATCAAACACAGAATTGAAGAGCCTGTCAAACTCATCCCCCAGCTTCGCATGACGGGTAAAGAACAAGGCATCTATGTTCTGAGCCAAACTATAGGAAGGATTAAAGAAATTCATATAGAAAGGAATTCCACCCATAATCATATAAGCCTGCGTAATATTATAACGGGACATCTTGATGCCACGGCTCTGATAAAACTCCTCGCATTCTTTCAAAGTAAATGGTGACAGTTTGATTTCGCCAGTCAAACGCCCGTATAATCCACCTTTATTACTGATTAGATTATCAAGCATCCAGGAGGTGGCAGAACCACAGACTACGAGCAACAG
>OBRN01000246.1_pt1 | contig 13629 bp, 7 predicted proteins | sample 1475621 | NCBI WGS metagenome assembly OBRN01 (sample SAMEA3360684, study PRJEB22359) | human gut metagenome | biome: ENVO:urban biome; feature: ENVO:human-associated habitat; material: ENVO:feces | place: Bangladesh | collected 2011 | reverse complement strand
GCCATCGTGGTTTCCACGAGGTGATGAAGAATTATCCGGGAATCAAGGTGGTTACTCTGGACAGTAACTGGAAGATGGAGCGAGCCCAGGAGTTGATGAAGCAATATCTGGATAAGGGTGGGTATGCGGATGGCGTGTTCGGACATAGCGACCTAGGAGCCATAGGTGCCTTTCTGGAAGCAGAGAGACGAGGCATTGATAAGCAGATGCTGATAGTGGGCATTGATGGATTGCCTGGAGAATGGGAAGGAGTGGATAGAGTGAAGAGAGGACAGTTTGCAGCTTCTTATGTCTATCCTACCCAGGGCGAGAAGATTATGGAATTGGCGATGAATATCCTTCAGGGTAAACCCTATAAGAAGGATAATGTGATGAAATCATTCCTTGCTACCCCGGAGAATTGCGATGCCATTGCCCTACAATATCAGGATTTGGAAGCCAAGATGAAGAATCTGGATCAGATTTCTGTCAGTCTTGATTCTTATTCAGAGGTTTCCCGTATCCAGAAATGGATGCTTGTGGTCGCTTTTATTGTAGTTCTGATTCTGCTCTTTATCATCTACTATATATATAAGGTATATAGAAAGAAGCTGCAGAAACAGAAAGCCGTGGCTCGTGGATTCATCGAGAACAAGGAGGGCTGGGCTGCTGAACTGAATCATCTGGATGAGAGTGATCGTTACTTCATGGATCGTTTCAAGAAGAAGATCCTTGAGAATATGGGCAATGCTGATATGAAGATGGATGATTTGGGAGCCCAGATGCTGTTGAGCAAGGTGCAGCTCTATCGCAAGGTGAAGGCTATGACAGGAAAAACGCCTGCCGAGCTCCTGAAAGAGATGCGCCTGCAGAGAGCCTATACCCTCTTGCAGCAAACAGACAAGACAATCTCTGAAGTTTCGGCAGAAGTAGGCTTTGCGTTACCGGGCTATTTCTCTTCCTGTTTCAAGAAACAATATGGCGTTCTTCCTACCGATTTCAGAAATGAACAGTTATCTAAAAGGAAATAGTATTCTAACTCCTTTAAAATAAGTACTTTAAAATCTTAGCAAAAGATAAGAAAATCGTTTCATGTAACATAATTATTGTTGCAGGAACGATTTTTTTTATTTATATAACAGTCTTTTCCCTAATTTTGCGGCAGAATCAAACAATGACAATTTTTGAAACTTAAAACGTTATAATAGTATGAACAATCTTTCAAAATTACTAATGAGCTCTGCGCTCTGTGCTGTTTGCACCGTAGCTAGTGCACAACAGGTAAATGTAAATGGCATCGTAAAGGATGCTACCGGTGAGACAGTCATTGGTGCATCTGTTATGGTGAAAGGCACAAAGACTGGTACTGTTACCGACTTTGATGGTAACTTTCATGTAGAATGTGCTCCTGGTTCCACACTTGTTATATCTTATATTGGATATAAGACGCAAGAAGTAAAGGCTTCAGACAATATGGAGGTAACACTTCAGGAAGATGCCAACGACTTGCAGGAAGTAGTTGTAACAGGTTATACCACTCAGAAGAAGGCAGACTTGACCGGTTCCGTGGCTGTGGTTTCAACCAAGAACCTGAAGACAAGTTCAGAGACAGACCCGATGCGTGCTTTGCAGGGTCGTGTTCCTGGTATGACTGTTACTACCGATGGTTCTCCTATTGGTTCAGGAACCGTGCGTATTCGTGGTATCGGTTCTTTCAACTCTTCTCAGGACCCTCTTTATATCATAGATGGTGTGCCTACCACTATGGCATTGAATACCCTCAATACAAATGATATAGAGAGTATGCAGGTGTTGAAGGATGCCGCTTCGGCTTCTATCTATGGTTCACGTGCATCGAATGGTGTCATCATCATCACCACCAAGAAAGGTAAGAAGGGTAGCAAGGTGGCTGTTGACTTCTCTGCCAACCTCACTGCACAGTTCTATTCCAACCAGTCGAAGATGAAGCTGATGAACTCCAGCCAGTATGCTACTGCGATGGCTCAGGCAGCCCTGAACGATGGACTCGATCCTGTGGCTTATGCAGCCAACTACGGCATCGACTTGAATGCGGCCTCTGGAACTCCAATCACCGTTTGGAATCCTGCTACCAACCAGTATCAGAACTATACTATCAATGGTCGATATGATGGCTACATCAATGCCAAGAAGACCATGCGATTCTCAGATACTGACTGGCTCGATGAAATCTCTCGCACAGGTTTCTCGCAGAACTACGACCTCTCTGTATCTCATGCCAATGACAAGCATAGCGCTATGTTCTCCTTGGGATACAAGAACAATGAGGGTGTCTTGAAATATACCGACTTCGAGAATATCTCAGCTCGTTTGAACACCTCTTGGAATTTAAACAAGATCGTAACCGTAGGTGAGAATTTGACTTTGACTTATACCTCTCAGGTAGATTGCCATCCGATGGAGAATGCCCTGAAGATGCCTTCCATCGTTCCGGTTTACGAAGAAGATGGCAAGACCTTCGCAGGTCCTGTGGGTAGTATGGCCGACCGTCAGAACCCTTGTCGTGAGCAGTATCAGAACCGCAACAACCACCTCGACTACTGGCGCATCTTCGGTAATGCTTTCGTAGAATTGAAGCCTGTCAAGGGATTGACCCTGCGTTCTAACTTCGGTTTGGATTTCAAGACATCGTTTATCAATTCGATGACGAATACTTATCATTCCGATATTGTCAACAATGACATCGCCAAGACAACGCTCTCGAATAACAATGAGACTAACTGGACATGGTCTAACACAGCCCAGTACGTTACCCAGATTGGCAAGCACAACATCGATGTACTCGGTGGTATGGAATTTTCCAAGCAGTCGGTTGTCGATTTCTCTGCCTATTCAGAAGGCTATGCGCTGGAAGATAAAGATTATATGTGGCCAAATGCTGCCACGGGAACGATGCGTAACTCGGGTGCAAAGGTAGGCTATCGCCTGGCTTCTTTCTTCGGAAAGGTGAACTACAACTGGGATGATCTCCTCCTGGCTTCCTTTACTATCCGTCATGATGGTTCTTCACGTTTCGGTAAGGCTCATCGCTGGGGTACTTTCCCTGCTGCATCACTCGGCTTCAGATTCTCTAATCTCCTGAAGAAGGATTGGTTGGATGATGCCAAGTTGCGACTCTCTTGGGGTCAGACAGGTAACCAGGCTATCGACAACAATGCACAGTTTGGTCTTTATGTAGTGGATTACGGATTAGACCGTGTAACCTCTACAGCTTACGACCTCTTCCTGCAAGGTTCAGGTACCTTCCCTTCTGGCTATCGTGCCACACAGTTGGCTAACCCTAACTTGAAATGGGAGGCTGCTACCCAGTATAACGTAGGTTTGGATTACACCCTGTTTGGCAACACCCTCTATGGTACAGTGGATGCCTATATTAAGAATGTAAAGGATATGTTGATTAATCCTGCTTATCTGGGTGCTACTGGTGAAGGTGGAAATTCATGGCAGAATGGTCCTTCGCTCCGCAACTGGGGTATGGAGTTCACCGTGGGCTATCGCAAGACTTTGGCTAATGGACTTGGCATCGACGTGAACGGCAATCTGGATTTTTTCCGCAACAAGGTTACTTATTTGCCAGCAACAACAACAGGTGCTTACGCTCACACATCTACGGAAAACCTGGTGCAGAGTGGCAAGTCATATGGTTCTATCGTAGGTTATGTAGCCGATGGAATTTTCCAGAATCAGGAAGAGGTAGATAAGTCTGGACAGCCAAACGCACGTGTCGGTGGATTGAAATACAAGGACTTAGATGGTAAAAATGGAATTACTTCAGATGACCAGACTTGGATTTTCGACCCTGTGCCAGCCTTCTCCTATGGTTTGAATATTGCTCTCAACTACAAGGGCTTTGATTTCAGTATGTTCTGGCAGGGTGTCTATGACCAGGATGTGTATAACAACCAAAAGTTCCAGACCGACTTCTGGGCTATTACTGATGGTGGTTCTAACAAGGGAACCCGTTTGCTCGATGCTTGGAATACCAACAACACTGGTTCTTCCATCCCACGCTTGAGCACCATGAATACAGCTGATGAAGGTCGTGCTTCTACTTACTTCGTTGAGAATGGATCTTACTTGAAGTTGCGTACCTTGCAGGTGGGTTACACTATCCCAAGCAGCATCCTCTCTAAGTTGAAGATGACCAGTGCCCGTGTCTATCTCTCAGGTCAGAATCTTTTGACCATCAAGAGCAGCAGCCTTACCTGTTCGGACCCAGAGAATCCAAACTGGAACTATCCACTTTCAACATCCGTATCATTCGGACTTCAGGTAGGTTTCTAAAATGTTTCATATTTTTTAAAGAGAATTCTAAGATGAAAAAGTTATATACAATGGTGCTTGCAGCAGCACTGATAGGAACATTCACCAGTTGTGATGATTTCCTGGATTACAAGCCAACAGCTGTGATTGATGAAGACAAGGCTTTCAGCGAGCCAGACAAGATGGTAAACAGTGCCTATGCGATGTTGGGCGACTGTTGGTATTCTTACCCATTCAACCTTTGGCCATATGGTGACCTTTCTTCAGACGATTGCTTAAAGGGTGGCGGTGGCACCGGTGACACCGGTTATCACGATGTGGAGATCTGGAGTACCTTGACCTCTACTAAGGGCGAACTCGACGAGTTATGGTATCGTCTCTATTGTGCCGTTTCCCGTTGCAACCGTGCCTTGGTTTCTTTGCAACAGAATGGTGAGCGCACACTGGGTGCTGAGGTAACCAAGCAGCGTGAGGCTGAGGTTCGCTTTCTCCGTGCTCATTTCTATTTCAAGTTACTTAGCATGTATCGTCAGATTCCTTGGATAGACGAGAAGGTTTATGAGGATAAAACAACAGAGAGCACATCAAACACTCAGTTTACTTACGAGGAATTGTGGCAGAAGGTGATAGCCGACTTCCAGACTGCATACGATGTACTTCCTGCTAAGCAGAAGGATGGCGGTCGTGTCAACAAGATTGCTGCCGCAGGTTATCTGGCTAAGTGTTATCTTACCATTGCCTGGGGTGATGGCTATGAGGCAACCGATGGTGTTGACCATATTAATAAGGAGTATATGCAGAAGGTTGTCGACTATACTGATGTGGTGAAGAATTCAGACTATGGTTACATGGCAGACTTCGGCGACATCTTCCTGCCTGACAATAAGAACAGCAAGGAGTCTGTTTTTGCTGTCCAGGCTTCCGACTATAGCGAGGACCATACTACCTTCGGACGTGGCAACTGGTCTAACGTGCTGAATGGCTGTTGGGGTATGTGGTCTTGCGGATGGGATTTCCACAAACCTTCACAGGACCTGGTGAATGCCTTCAAGACCAAGAACGGACTTCCTGAGTTTGATGACTACAACGAGACTTGTGATTATCCTGTAAACGGTGAACCTAATAGTCAGAAATGGGATCCACGTTTGTTCCATACAGTAGGAATGCCTACCTTCCCATATAAATATGAGTCAGAATACAAGATGACTACGGCCAACTCTCGTACACCAAACGTTTACGGTTACTATACCTCTCTGAAGGAAGTACCACAGCGTTCAAAGGGTGAAACTTTCAATGGCTCTTGGCAGGCGTTTGCGATGAACGACTACGTGCTCCGTTATAGCGACATCATGTTGATGCGTGCTGAGGCTTTGATAGAGTTAGGCAATTTGGAAGAGGCTCGTACCATCATCAACGATATCCGTCAGAGAGCCAAGAATTCTGTGGATAAGCATATTGAATATGCCAAGGATCAATGTGATATAGCCCTCTATCCGGAGTCTTATTTCCAGGATAAGGAGACCGCAAGAAAGTGCCTGCGATGGGAGCGTCGTCTGGAAATGGCTATGGAGAACGGCCGCTTCTTCGACTTGCGCCGCTGGGGCATTGCTTCTGAGACATTGAACAAGTATTTTGCATCAGAGCAGAACGATAAGTATGGAGAGCAGACATACGCACAATACTTGAAGGATGCCAAGTTCACACCGGGCAAGAACGAGTTCTATCCGGTTCCATATAACCAGCTGTATTACATTCCTGGTCTTTATAAGCAGAATAAGGGATACGAGTAATGGCTCACCGGCATTTTAAAATCATTAGATGTTTCTTTTAATGGACTCAATAAATAATTTGACAATGAAGAAGATTTTTGTTTCAGCGCTTGTCGCTCTTTGCGGTTTCACCGCCAGTTATGCCCAGGAGGCTTCCTTCTTGAGCAATAATCACTGTCTCTATCGTATCAGCCAGGAGAGTCAGAACCAGAAGTGTCTCTTGCTTCCTGTACAGGAAAATGCAGAGATAGCTAATATTAAGGTGATTGCCAACAACAAACAGGTGAAAGCCCTCAATGTGAAGTTGGCTAAAGACCACGTAGATTATTTCGTACCTCTCTATATGGATGAGTTTGCTGGCTTGAAAGGCCTGGCTCTCGATATTCATGTTAATGGCGATTATAGCAAGGAAGGACTGAATGCCCTTACTTGCTGGAAGGAGATGAAGTTCTCTGATACTTTCGATATGAAGAATCGCGAGCAGTATCGTCCGGATTTCCATCACACTCCTGCTTACGGATGGATGAACGACCCTAACGGATTGTTCTACAAGGATGGTGTATGGAATCTCTATTTCCAGTATAATCCTTATGGATCACAGTGGGAGAATATGACCTGGGGACATTCTACTTCCACCGACTTGGTTCACTGGAAGTTCCAGGGTGCCCCTATCCAGCCAGATGCAATTGGTACCATTTTCAGCGGTTCTGCCGTTGTGGATAAGAATAATACCGCTGGTTTGGGCAAGGGTGCTGTTGTGGCTCTCTACACTTCGGCTGGTGAGAACCAGACACAGAGCATGGCTTACAGCACAGATAATGGCAAGACCTTTACCAAATATGAGGGAAATCCGATCATCACCAGCAATGTGCCTGATTTCCGTGACCCTCACATGTTCTGGAACGAGGACATCAAGAAATGGAATATGATCATGGCGGTTGGTCAGCACATGGAAATCTATTCTTCAGATAACTTGAAGGACTGGAAATACGAAAGCTCTTTTGGTGAGAAGTATGGCAATCATGGCGGTGTCTGGGAATGCCCAGACCTGATGAAGATGAAGGTTCGTGGCACCGATAAGGAAAAGTGGATGCTCATCTGCAACATCAATCCTGGTGGTCCATTCGGCGGTTCTGCAACCCAGTATTTCGTAGGTGATTTCGATGGACACAAGTTTACTTGCGACAGCAAGCCTGAGGTTACCAAGTGGATGGATTACGGTAAGGACCACTATGCCACAGTTTCCTTTGATAATGCTCCAAACGGTCGCCGCGTGGCTATCGCCTGGATGAGCAACTGGCAGTATGCCAACCAGGTTCCTACCCAGCAGTACCGTTCAGGCAACTCTATTCCTCGCGACTTAGGTCTCTTCGAGTATAAGGGTGAAACTTATTGCAGCGTGGTTCCATCTCCTGAGATGACAGCAGCAAGAAGCAAGAAGGCAGGCAAGAAACTTACAGCATCTTGCGAAATGGTAGTAAACCTGAAGGGAAATGCCACCATCACTTTGAGCAACGACAAGGGCGAGAAGGTAGTGATGAACTACGATGCCAAGACAGAGATATTCTCAATGGATAGAACCAAGAGTGGCAAGATGGATTTCAGCAAGGACTTTGCTGCTGTCACCAAGGCTCCAACCTATGGAAAGATTAGCCAGCTGCGCATCTTCATCGACAAGAGCAGCATCGAGGCTCTTGATGCCGATGGCAAGATGGCAATGACCAATCTCGTGTTCCCAAGCAAGCCTTACAACAAGGTTACTGTAAAGGGAAAGGGTAAGTATCAGGTTTACGACATCAAGTAACTCATCTGTTAAGAACTGAATCTATAAGATAATTGTTTCTAAGAGTGTTACTGATGTAACAATGCAACATAAATGGTAGCCGATGAACGATATTTTATGATATATAGTATCGTTTATCGCTACCTTTGCACCAGCAAAATAGAAACAATAACGCTAACAATTATGAATAAATCATCAAAGTTATCAATCATCCCGGTGATGCTCTGTTTCTTCGCCATGGGATTTGTAGATTTGGTAGGTATCGCCTCCAACTACGTAAAGGAAGATCTCAACCTCAATGATGCAACAGCCAATCTGTTCCCATCGCTGGTATTCTTCTGGTTTCTCATCTTCTCGGTTCCTACGGGAATCCTGATGAATAAAATAGGTAGAAAGAAGACGGTGCTCCTGTCTTTGCTCGTTACCGTCATCTCACTCCTTTTGCCCATTTTCGGCGAAAACTTTGAACTGATGCTCGTGTCGTTCTCATTGCTCGGCATCGGAAATGCCTTGATGCAGACTTCCCTGAACCCTCTGGTTTCTGTAGTTACATCGGGCAAGAACCTTGCTTCTACTTTGACCTTCGGTCAGTTCGTGAAGGCGATAGCTTCCTTCCTGGCTCCATACATTGCCATGTGGGGTGCCATGGCAAGCATTCCAACCTTCGGTTTGGGCTGGAGAATCCTCTTCCCAATCTATATGATTATCGGAATAGCTGCAACATTCTTCCTGGCAGGTACACCTATTGAAGAAGAGAAGAATGAGGGTAAGGCTTCCGGCTTTGGCGAGTGCTTCAAGTTGCTCGGCAAACCTATCGTGCTGCTTTCCTTCATCGGTATCATGTGCCATGTGGGCATTGATGTAGGTACCAACACTACTGCTCCTAAGATTCTGATGGAGCGCTTGGGATGGACGCTGAACGAGGCTGCCTTCGCTACATCGCTTTACTTCATCTTCCGTACCATCGGATGCTTCACCGGTACAGCCTTCCTCCGTATGATGAAGACCCGCACTTTCTTCATCATAAGCGTTGTGATGATGGCTCTGAGTATGATAGGCATGTGGGTAGGCGAGAGCAAGACGATGCTTTATATCGCCATCGCCCTGGTGGGATACGGCAACTCTAACGTCTTCTCCATGATTTTCTCTCAGGCGCTGCTTGCTTTGCCTGATAAGAAGAATGAGGTGAGCGGACTGATGATCATGGGTCTTTTCGGTGGTACCATCTTCCCATTGTTTATGGGCTTTGCCAGCGATGCCTTCGGTCAGGTAGGTGCTGTGGCAGTCATGGCTGTAGGAGTTGTTTATCTCTTCACTTATATCCGTAAGTTATAATAAGATCATTCACAATCGTTTATATCATATATATTTAATAAAGTATATAATTAATAAGGTGTAATTATGGAAACAAAGAATTTAAATACAAAATATTGCGTAGGTTTGGGTGAGATTCTTTTTGATGTTCTCCCTACAGGTTCTCAATTAGGTGGTGCTCCTGCCAATTTCGCCTATCACGCTGGCCAGCATGGTTTGCATTCTGTAGCCGTGAGTGCTGTGGGTAAGGATGCCTTGGGCGAAACAGCCCTTCGCATTCTCGATGAGAAGAAGTTGAAGTATGTAATGCCTGAGGTAGATTATCCTACCGGTACTGTTCAGGTGCAGCTCGACAAGGAGGGTGTTCCTACATACGATATCAAGCAGAATGTGGCTTGGGACAATATCCCATTCACTGATGATATCAAGGAGATTGCTGCCAATGCTGGTGCTGTATGCTGGGGCTCTCTGGCTCAGCGCAGTGAGGTTAGCCGCAAGACCATCTATACGTTCCTCGATCATACTCCAGAGGATTGTCTGAAGATTTTCGACATCAATCTTCGTCAGAACTTCTATACTCCTGAGGTGATTACCGAGAGCTTGAAGCGCTGCAATGTTTTGAAGATTAACGATGAGGAGTTGATTACCATCGGCCGTCTCTTCGGTTATCCAGGTTTGGATATCGAGAACAAGTGCTGGTTGATTCTCGGCAAGTATAATCTCGATATGCTCGTGCTTACCTGCGGTGTAAACGGCAGCTATGTATTTGCCCCAGGCGTGAAGTCATTCCAGGAAACTCCAAAGGTTGAGGTGGCTGATACCGTAGGTGCAGGTGATAGCTTCACCGGTACTTTCTGCGCCAGCATCCTGAAGGGCAAGACCATCCAGGAGGCTCATGAGCTTGCCGTAAAGGTAAGTGCCTACGTTTGTACCCAGAATGGTGCGATGCCTCAGATTCCTGAGGAATACACCCGTTAACCTCGCTTCCCCTATTGGTTATATATAACAATATAAGATTGTAGGTTTAAAGAATCGTTGATTTAAAGTTAATGTTAGTTAGTAAGCTGCATCCTGTTCGCGAAGAATGGGTGCAGCTTTTTTGCTAGGAATCTTGCGTTTATTTTTTTCCGGTCACAAAAAGACAGAGGGGGGATAAGTCTGGATAATAGTTGGCGCATAACAGTTGGCCCTCGCATGCACAACAGCTGTTGTGCATGCGTACATCAGCTGTTATGCAAGCGCACAACAGCTGTTGTGCGACCGAAGATACTGACTGTCTCAACAACATATCCTATCTCATTTAACAACAAGAAGAGGGTGAATCATAAACTTATGATACATCCTCATTATTGTTAACTGAACTTTTGCAAGTAACTCACACACGCCCTGAACCAACGGCCACCAGCGCGTAGCGAAAAGGTAAAGGACAGAAACCCCTAACCGCTCTTTAACCACATGCGAAAGTTCATTTTTATAAAAACACGAATATTTGGAAAAATCTCAGTATTTTTCAAAGAAAAGTTGTATATTTGCAGAAAACTTTCTGGATGATGGCAAAGTGTAGCTAATCTGATATTCCTAGAAGGTGGCGTAATTAACTCAATATCAAATATAAAGACCTGAAAATATGAAACAGAAAAAAGAAAGAAAAAAATGGAAGGGGTTGAAAACGAGGTACCTGTTGATGGGAATCGTTGCCCTTATGATAGCCAGTTCTCAAACTGTTCGTTCAGAGGAAATCAACTGGCAGAAAGCGACGGAGATAGCTAAGAGATATGTTACTCTGCCGCAAGATGATGGTATGAAAGCAAAGGAGAATGGCAGAAAAAATAAGGCTGGTATACCTTATTATATATATAATGATGCGCGGGGACAGGGATTCGTTATCGTATCTGGTGATGACCAGATGGGAGAAGTGCTGGGATACAGCAGAGAAGGTTGTCTCGATACGCTGAATGTCAATCCCTGCGTAAAACTGCTGCTTTCGGGATACCGACAGACTTTTGAGGTGCTGAAAGAAGGGAAGGTGAAGGTGCTAAGTAAACCCCGTACCGGACTTTACTCTAAAACCGTAGCGCCGATGCTGAAAAGCAAATGGGGACAGTCGTATCCGTTTAATGCTAAAACGGGATATGATTACAGCGGCTGTGTGGCTACGGCTGTGGCTCAGATGATGTATTATCATCAGTGGCCGGCTCAGGGACAGGGAAGAAATGAATATGTGGTAACCTACTACCAGACCAAGAAGAGTGCGGATTTCAGTCAGTCGCACTACGACTGGAGCAACATGTTGCCCGATTACCGCTATCCGGTTCAGGCTACTCCTGCACAGATAGATGCCGTAGCCTTACTGATGAACGATGTGGGTGTGGCTTCTTTCATGCAATATACGCCCAGCGCAAGTGGAACCCAGGGAGTCTTCGCCTATCAGGCGCTGCAGAAGCATTTCGATTATTCGGCAGCCTACGTTACGAAAGCTGTAGAAGGACCGGGGAGGTTTGCAGAAATCCTGAGACAGGAACTGCTCAACGGATGTCCGGTTTATCTGGAAGGCAGACCAGCCGGTTCGGCTTCCGGTCATGCCTGGGTAACTGATGGCTTCGATGAAAACGGACTCTTCCACATGAACTTCGGTTGGGAAGGTCAGGGCGATGCCTACTATTCGCTCACCAATCTCAATGTTTCGCAGACCGGAAGTGAGTTTCAGGGCAAACCGCTTGCCTTTAACCGTGCCATTACCGCCATCTTAGCTCATCCCAACAACGGGAAATATCCAGAAATAGAGCGCGGACTGCTGGAAACTTCGCCACAGCTGATGTTCAACGAGGGTGGTTCTCTCAGATTTGAAAAGGTTTCTGGAAAGTTATTCGACCCTTCACAGCCGGTAACTGTCGAGATGAATTCCTTTGTAAACAGAGGTAAGCCTTTCAGGGGCGATATCGGTGTTGCCGTTTATGATGAAGCGGGGAATCTCAAGCAGGTGGTTTATTCTGATGATCATCAGCAGGGAGGCTTTACAGAAAGACTTTATGGCGGAGAGCAGGAGGGATGGATGGGAACAGATTATCTCATCAATCAGGCTCAGAAAATCAGTCTCAGTCTTGCCGGTCTGGAAAATGGCTATTACCATATCATCGCTATATGTGCAGCCCGGAAGGAGGATGGTTCATGGGATGATTTCCTGCCGATGAAGAAGGCACCTGTTATCGGGGTAGAACTGAAAGACGGTGCCGGCCGTATCTCTGAAATCTGTACGGAAGATGCTCATTTCCAGCTGATGGGGCAGCCAAGACTTGACGGAATAGCTGAACAGGGCAGCAAGGTACGTGCTTTCTTCACAATCAAGAACCTCAATGGTGTGCCGCGCGACTGTTACCTGAGAGTGAAACTATTGGATGAGAACCAAGAGGTAGTGCTGAGTACACGTGTGGACCAGCTGACCGAAATAGATGGTTTCAGCGAGACAGAAATCCCGATTCTCCTTCCGGTTCCTGCCCAGCTTGCTCCGGGATATTATCAGGTGAAACTGGAGATTACTTCGGATGAAGCCGAAACCCAGGATTATCCGGTCAACGATATCCACGATCAGGATGCAGCCTATATAGAGGTGGTAAAAGGAGAGGAGAAACCGCTGATGGCAAAAGCTGAAGTTTTTCTGGCTGATGATGCGCACGAGAAGATAGAAGCCGGAAGCATCGATGTATCGAAGGTATCTCTCTTCAAGATGGGTGTGTCGCTGCGTACATCAGAAAACCTCAGTTACGAGGGGCATGTTTCCCTTATTTCTGAAGATGTTGATACTAAGGAAAAAATAGAGGTAAAGGGTATCAGCGATGAGGTAAGCGTCTCATCATCTTTCGAAGTGCCGCTTTACAGCTACTGGCTGCGCAAGAGTAATCTGCCTTGGACCGATGATCATACCTACCTGTTCAGAGTGATGGGCGAGATAGGAGGAAAGGAAGTGGAACTGAAGAATCCGCAGGAACCATCTTATTATCTCAAGCGAAAGGGCGATATCCTTATCCTCTATCAGGATACAGCTACAGGAATAGAAAATGCCACCACCTCTGATGTCGAAGCAGATATCAGTCGCGAGGGACAACAACTCCTGGTTTCGGGTAAGGGCGTGAGAAAAATTAAACTGTACAATGCGGGAGGAAACTTGGTCAGACAAACATCTGGTACGGATGTAAAACCAGTCAGCCTCTCTTTACAGGGTATCAGACAAGGCGTATATCTGTTACGGGTAGAAACCGGTATGCAAAGCAAGACATATAAGCTGCTGCTTTAAACGGATGTTCTCTGTTTCGAAAACAGAACAGCGTTATCCGAAGTAAGTATAGTAAGTATAAAAAGAAAGCTCAGGGCAGATGGCCCTGAGCTTTTTTCATATCATGATTTCTGTATCATTTACTTCTGGCATTCCTTGCAAGGAGTCCAAGGCTTCAACTGCTTGAAGAAGTCGTTGCCCTTGTCATCTAC
>OBRN01000243.1_pt1 | contig 13719 bp, 7 predicted proteins | sample 1475621 | NCBI WGS metagenome assembly OBRN01 (sample SAMEA3360684, study PRJEB22359) | human gut metagenome | biome: ENVO:urban biome; feature: ENVO:human-associated habitat; material: ENVO:feces | place: Bangladesh | collected 2011 | reverse complement strand
TCACCGGCGAACTGAACATCGGCGTTACCTACTCCTTCAGCAACATCATGGCAGAAACGCTCATCGCCTTCCTCCATGCTTATCCTCACGTGAAGCTGAACATCCAGTACCGTTCGATGCAGGAACTGATGGATGGCCTGAAAAAGCGTGAACTCGACCTTGCACTTGCCTTCAAGCCTCTGAAGACAGACAAGGCGATAGACAGCCGAGCCATCTTCAGCAACCGCCTGGCGGCGATTGTGAACGAGAATCATCCCCTGGCGCGTCTTTCATCCATCAAGCTCTCTGAGCTGGAGCGCTACGACCTCATCCTTCCATGCAAGGGTCTGCAGGCCCGCAACGCCTTCGACTATCTGATAGACGGCAAGGACCTCGACTTCAAGATTATGGTAGAGGTGAACAATGTGAACATCATCTTCGACCTCTTGCATCGCAGCAACCTGGTAACGGTGCTTTCAGAATCCACCACCATCCTGGAAAAAGGCATGAGAGCGATTCCGATAGATGCTGCCGACAACGAGATGGATGGCTGCATCCACATCCTGAAGGATGCGTACATGAAGAACTCGGCGCAGGAGTTCATCCGCATGCTGAGCCAGAGCACCAGCATCCTCGCCAACTTTGCGCTGAAGGATATTCTGAGATAAGGAAGAAGATTCTGAAGTTAAGGAAAATAAAATAAGAAGAATAAAGGGAAAGATTATAATTCAATCTTGCAAGGCTGTCTCCGATTTCATTGCGGAGGCAGCCTTGATTCGTTTTCTACCAAGAAAGAACCGGATACCGATGCACCCTTAGCCAGGATTGCAGTTCCTTATCAAAGCAAATGATGATTTCAAAATGAATTTGCTGAAGATAGGGAAATAAGAAGATAGGAAAATAGGAAAAAAACATGAATTATAGTTAATTAAAGTTTGGAATCATTATCATTTCTGGATTTTGTATTATATTTGCAGCAGAAAATATATTTGCAGCAGAAAATACGAACTAGGCAACTAGTATTGGTTCAAGAGATTAAATAAAATATTAGTAACTCAAAACAAAAACATTAGCAACATGAAAAGAACATTCATTACAGCATTCTTCGCCATGTTAATGGCACTCATCACCGTATCGTGCCACAGCGATGATAACGAGATTGGTTACGCAGATTTGCCAACAACGGCACAGCTGTTTGTAAAGCAATATTTTGCAGATGCAACATACTCCCGTGTGGAGAAGGAGAAGGACAACGGCACGTGGGAATACGAAGTATGGCTCAACGACGGCACTCAAGTGGAGTTCAACGAAAAGGGAGAGTGGACGAGTATTGAGTGTAAATACTCAACCCTGCCAGCAGGCATCATCCCTGCCGCCATCCTGGCGGACATCGCAAAGAGATATCCTGACCTGAAGCCTTACAAGATAGAAAAAGAGGTTGGCGGATATGAAATCGATATTCCAGGATTTGACCTCTATTATACCTATAGCGGCGAATTCATCCGTGCGGAAATCGACAGATAAAGACACCCAGGAGATGAAAGAACCCTCCTGGATGACAGATACCAAAAAGGTTTAGAAGAAAGAAGGAAGGAAGAAAGAAAGCTAACCTTCCTTTCATGCAAGAAACTACATAAAAGGAAAATCCTAAGATACATCGTTCTCTGTATCTTAGGATTTTCCTTTCTTATACATTTCCATACTCCTCCTTCTTACACCTCATCCATCCTATACAATTTCCAACCGTCAAATTGCAGGATGATTCTGTGCAACTGGGTGCCCTGACGAAGCGCTTCTACCCTTGGAGCCTCAGCGTATCGCTTGATTTGTGCTTCAGCATCTGCCCATTGTTTTTGGATGGCAGCCTGATAAGCCTCAGCAGTCATACCTTTTTCCTTTTTAGGAATCAGCTTCAACTCCAAGATATAACTATGCTTCGTTGGATAATGAGTCAAATCCGGCAAAAGGAAGAAATCACAGAAACCATGATTCAACTCTAGCTCCGGAGCCGTATAATAGTAATTGTTCAGATTCAGATACGCCATGAAGAAACCCTGCAGATTGCGTTCAGCCTCAATACCATCACGCACAGACGAAACCTTAGCATAACTATCTGCCAAAAACTGCAAACCCTCACGCCATCTACCCTCATACGCCATATCGTAATAATAATCGGTAAGCTGATTGGTATTCAGATACGCTTTCTCCGAAAACATCTCCAGCAAATAATTGTAATACTGCTTCCTCACATTATTATTCGGAATTCCAAGAATCAGTTTATCCCCTCGGGTGGCCTTGATGGTAAGCATGCCGTAATAGAACAGCAGACTTGGAAAGACATCGGGATCCGTAATCTGATGTGCCGGGAAAGTTTCCTCCAGCCTGCAGGTTATCTCGCCCGTCTCGGCAATATTCCTAATAATGCCCTTGCGGTCGCCATCCAGTTTATCGAGATTGATAAGCCGGCGCATCTTGTTGTAATCCGTCATGGTGTTGGGATCAATCATCTCCTTAGGAGCCTCACCCGAACTCATGTAATTGCGGAGATAATAGAGAATCATATCGCAATTAAACACCTTGCTCTGAGTTTCCAAAGCATCCGCCGAGAAACAATAGTTATCATACCAGGGTTTCATGTTTCTGATAATCGCCTCAATATCACTATCCGGGCTGATGGCCCCTTTTTCCTTATAATAGGTAAACATCTCCCGAACATCCTCCGTAGAAAAGCCCAACATCTGGTTGAACTCCGGCTTCGTAGAAATATGCCAGCCGATGTTGAAACCACTCGTCACATCATCCAGGGTCACAGGACTTACTCCCGTGATGAAAATCCTATCGAAATTACCCTTGAACTTCTTGAAGATGTCACGATAGAAACCTTCGGCATGGGTAATTGCCCAATACACATCCTCACCCTGTTCGTTAAGCACGGTGTTGGTGAAGTTGTCGTATTCGTCGATAATCAGGTAAAGAGGATATCTTTTGGATTTCGCCTCGTTCAGGATAACAGCCAGTTTGCCCGTTGCAGTTTCCGTTTCTGCCACCTTTTTAATCGCATACTCGCTATAATATTCCTGATAATCCCGGATAAAGCCATCCAATTCCACACCCAGATAAAAGTTGAAGTTCTGTTCAAGCTTTTCTATGCTGCCTCCTACCTGCGAAAAGTCGAGATGAAGAACCTGGAATTTACCCTGCAAGGGGGTAGGATGCTTGCCTATCCACAAATCACCAAACCACGCATCAAACCTATCTCGGGTTCGTAGGTCGTAATAAGCATGGAGCATACTGATGAATACGCTCTTGCCAAAACGGCGAGGACGAATAAAAAAGAGATTGTCTGCCTCCTCTTCCAAAAGAGGCAGATACATGGTCTTATCCACGTAATACTGATTTCGCTCCACAACTTTCACGAAATCCGAAACTCCGTATGGTACTCTTTTCACATTCTCCATAATCCTACGTTTTAATTCTATCCTGCAAAAGTAAGCAAAAATATCGTAATCACAAAATTTTTCTCTATCTTATTTTTTCCTATCTTATTTTTCCCTATCTTATTTCTTCCTGGCTATGATAATCGTTACACCTGCAAGGATGGCGAGGATGCCGATGGCAAGCTGAAGAGAGAAACTCTCGCCGAAAATGCAGACACCGATGATTACCGCCGTTACAGGCTCCAAGGCTCCCATGATGGCGGCTGGCGTGCTGCCGATGAGATTGATGGAGATGGTCATGAAGAAAAGCGACAATACCGTTGGCAATAATGCAAGCTGGGCGGCATAAGCCCATTGCACCGGAGTTTGCAGCATCTGAATCTTCTCGCCCGCAATAAACGAATAGATGAGCATCGTGATGAGTCCGAACACCAGAATGTAGAAGGTGAACTTGATGTTCGACATGCCCGGATTCTTCCACTGGTTCACCGAGATGATGTAGAGCGAATAAAGCAGCGACGAACACATCACCAGCGCAAAACCAGCCGTACTCAACTTGTCGTTGCCGTCGCCCTGATAGAGCAAGCCCACTCCCGATACAGCCAGCAGAATGGCGAGCGTGGTGGTCCACGTCAACTTCTCATGGAAGAACACCGTCATCAGTATCGCCGTCATGATGGGATAGACGAAGAGGATGGTGCTGGCAATACCTGCCGCCATATAATGGAAACTGACATAAAGCGTAGCTGATGAGAGCGAAAACATGCAGCCCAGCACGCCAAGACGAATCAGATGTCCCCACTTCACCTTGAAACTCTCCTTGCGGAACAGCATCACCACGGCAAACATCAATACCGCCAAGAGATAGCGATAGATGAGCACCGAACTGGAATTGAATCCGTCACCATAGAGCACCAACGTGCCCAAAGGATTGGTACCATAACACACGGCAGCTACAACGCCCGCCGCAAAGCCTTTCACTTTATTACTGCTTGTCATTTTTAATTAAAATGCTTTTTTACTAATTACTAAGTTTTTTCCTATACCTTATTATACTTTTTATATATGATATGTATCTATCTATAATTATATATTAAAATATGTTTCTATTTCTATTGGCTTGCAAAAGTACTGCAAATTTTCGAGATAAACTAACAAAATCGGATAAATATCTTCTATCAGCAGAGAAAAACTCCACATTTCTTGTTCTTTACAAAAATAAATAGTACCTTTGCAATATCTTTGCATTAAAGAATACAAACAAAATAGAATCAGAAATATAAACTAAACAATAAACATTTGTAACTATGGAACAGATTAAAAACGATCAGCTCACCGTTGAAATTTCAGCGCACGGAGCAGAACTCAAGAGCATCAAGGATGCTGATGGTAACGAATATCTCTGGGATGGCGACAAGGAATTCTGGGGCGGACAATCACCTCTCCTCTTCCCTATCGTAGGCGGATTGTGGAAGAACACCTACCGCATCGGCGACAAGGAGTACACCCTGTCTCGCCATGGCTTCGGCAAGCTCGTTGACTTCCAGCTCGTAGGCAAGACCGGCGACCGTCTTACCTTCGCCCTCATCGACAACGAGGAGACTTTCAAGAACTATCCATTCCACTTCAACCTCGCCGTTTCCTATCGCCTTGCCGGCAACGAACTCCACGTTATCTGGCACGTAGAGAACACCGACGACAAGGTCATCTACTTCCAGATTGGCGGTCACCCTGCATTCAAGGTACCAGGCTGCAAGAAGGGCGAAAAGCTGAAGGCTTTCCTCAAGCTCGACAACGAGGCTCCTACCCGCCTTTTCGCAACCATCGGCGGATGCGTTGACCCTAACGCCCGTGAGACCGTACAGACCGACAACGGAATTCTGGAGGTAACCGACGAATCATTCGCAGACGATGCCTACATCTTCGACAAGAGTCAGGTGAAGCAGATTTCCCTGCTCAACGAGAAGGGCGAGCCACACGTAACCGTAGAGTTCAAGACTCCAGCCGTGGGTATCTGGAATCCGGGCAACCACGCTCCATTCGTCTGCATCGAACCTTGGTTCGGCACATGCGACTGGGCTGAATACACCGGCGAGTTCAAGGATAAATACATGATGAACAGCCTGCAGCCAGGTGCCAGCTTCATGAGTGAATACATCATCAGAATAGAAAAATAATTCATCGGTCATAGCAATAAATAATGGAAGAAAAAGATAATTTGCAGCTCCCCGAGAACGCATTCCGCGAACTCAAAGACGGGGAGGAATACAAGCCGCTGATGTCGCCAGACAAGGTTTATCCCGAGGTAAACGGATGGTCGGTGACCTGGGGTATCGTGATGGCCATCATCTTCTCTGCCGCCGCAGCCTATCTGGGCTTGAAGGTGGGTCAGGTGTTCGAAGCAGCCATCCCTATCGCCATCATCGCCGTGGGCGTAAGTACCGCTACCAAGCGTAGCAAGGCGCTGGGCGAGAATGTCATCATCCAGAGCATCGGAGCCTGTTCGGGTGCTGTGGTGGCAGGAGCCATCTTTACCCTGCCAGCCATCTACATCCTGCAGGCTAAATATCCAGAGATGACTACTTCGTTTATGAAGATCTTCATGGCTTCGGCCCTGGGAGGAGTCTTGGGAATCCTTTTCCTTATTCCTTTCCGCAAGTACTTCGTAAGCGACATGCACGGCAAATATCCGTTCCCTGAGGCTACGGCTACCACGCAGGTACTGGTGAGCGGAGCCAAGGGAGGCGACCAGGCTAAGCCGCTGCTCATAGCCGGACTGATGGGTGGTCTTTACGACTTTATCGTAGCCAGTCTGGGATGGTGGAACGAGAATTTCACATCGCGTGTGGTAAGTCTGGGATGCGACCTGGCTGACAAGGCTAAGCTCGTATTCAAGGTAAACACAGGTGCTGCCGTATTAGGTCTGGGTTACATCATCGGTCTGAAGTATGCCTTCTTCACCTGTCTGGGTTCGCTCGTAGTATGGTGGCTGATTGTTCCGGGCATGAGCGTTATCTTCCATGATAGCGTGCTGAGCGCCTGGGATCCTAGCATCGTGAAGACCGTGGGTGCCATGAGTCCGGAGGAAATCTTCCGTGCCTACGCCCGCAGCATCGGTATCGGCGGTATCGCCATGGCTGGTATCATCGGCATCATCAAGAGCTGGGGCATCATCAAGAGCGCCGTAGGACTTGCCGCCAAGGAGCTGAAGGGCAAGAGCGATGTGGATGAGAACGTGAAGCGCACCCAGCGCGACATTTCTTTCAAGATCATCGCCATCGGTTCGCTCGTCACCATCCTCATCACCTTCCTCTTCTTCTGGTTTGGCGTGATGGATGGCAACCTGCTCTTCGCCGTCATCGCCATCCTGCTGGTGGCAGCCATCGCCTTCCTCTTCACCACCGTGGCTGCCAATGCCATCGCCATCGTGGGTTCCAACCCAGTTTCGGGAATGACCCTGATGACGCTCATCTTCGCCTCTGTGGTAATGGTGGCAGTGGGCTTGCGAGGTCCTGGCGGAATGCTTGCCGCCCTGATTATGGGTGGTGTGGTTTGCACCGCACTCTCTGTGGCAGGTTCGTTCATCACCGATTTGAAGATTGGTTACTGGCTGGGTACTACGCCTAAGAAGCAGGAGGGATGGAAGTTCCTCGGCACCCTGGTGAGTGCGGCTACCGTGGGCGGTGTGATGATGCTGCTCAACGAGACCTACGGATTCGCTTCCGGCTCTCTGGCTGCTCCTCAGGCCAATGCGATGGCTGCGGTCATCGACCCTTTGATGAATGGTGTAGGTGCGCCTTGGGTGCTCTATGGCATCGGTGCCCTGATAGCCATCGTGCTTACCTACTTCAAGATTCCAGCCCTGGCTTTTGCCCTGGGTATGTTCATTCCGCTGGAACTGAACGTTCCGCTGCTGGTAGGTGGTGCCATCAACTGGTATGTTACTTCACGCAGCAAGGATGCCAAGGTAAATGCGGAGCGTGGCGAGAAGGGTACGCTCATCGCCAGCGGTTTCATTGCCGGTGGAGCCTTGATGGGTGTGGTCAGCGCCCTGCTGAAGTTTGGCGGCGTTGAGGCCAGCATCGCAGACAGCTGGTGGGTGAACCCAATGTCAGAAGTTTGCTCGCTCATCGCCTACATCTGCCTGATAGGTTTCTTTATCAGAGCAACGAAGAAATAAAGAAGATTGATTTTCGGAAGAAAAGATTTTAAAAGAGATTGATTTTCGGAAGAAAGATTTTAAAAGATAAAAAAGTCGGGACATACAATTTCATGTATGATTCCCGACTTTTTTTGTTATGATGCACCTAATTCGATATTCTACCCATCGACTTTTCACGGTGCCTATCACGTCTTCTTTAATCGCCTATCGTATCTTCCCTTTTCCTATTGTGTCTTTACGTCGCTCCATTTCGGCGGATTTACGCCCAGCAGGTTCTTGACGAAGAAATCGTAGCGCTTGTGTTCGCCAAAACTCTCACCCACCGTGTGATGGGCACCAGGAATCACCACCAGTTCGAAATCCTTGTTCGCCTTGATCAGAGCATTCACCACCTGATAGGTGCTCGATGGATCCACGTTGTCATCCAGCTCGCCAACCACCAGCATCAGCGGGCGCTCCAGCTTGTGGGCATTCTCCACATTGCTGCACTCCACGTAGCTGGAATCCACCGGCCAGCTCATCCACTGCTCGTTCCACCAAATCTTGTCCATACGGTTGTCATGACAGCCACAGGCACTGTACGCAGCCTTGTAGAAATCGCCATGCAGCAATACGGCGGTGGTACTCTCCTGTCCGCCAGCCGAACAGCCATAGATGCCCACGTTATCAGCATCCATATAAGGATATTTCTGGGCTGCAGCCTTAATCCAGAGTTCTCTGTCGGGGAAGCCAGCATCCTTCAGGTTCTTGTAGCAAACCTCCTCAAATTTCTTGCCTCTATAAGATGTGCCCATCGCATCCAGCTGAACCACGATGAAACCCAGTTCGGCAAGCGAAGTAGTGTACCAGTTGTACGCCATGAAACTCTTTGGCGTATAAGCATCGCCCGGACCGGCATAGATGTATTCGATGACCGGATATTTCCTGTTCGGGTCGAAGTTCGTAGGACGCTGGATGATGCCCCACATATCGGTCTTGCCGTCTCTTCCCTTCGCCACAAACACCTCCGGCTGCTGCCATCCGTGCTTCTTCAGGGTAGAAATATCAGCCTTCTCCAGGGTCTTCAGCAGCTTGCCCGTCAGCGCATCACGCACCACGGTTACCGGAGCCTGGTCCACCTTCGAATAGGTATCCAGAAGATAACGGAAATCGTGGGTGTATTGCACATTGTGGTTGCCCTCTTCAGGAGTAAGCGCCACCATGTTCTTGCCATCCATACCTATCTTATAATAATGTACCAGATAAGGATCCTCGTTCTTGTTCATGCCGCAGGCAGAGAAATAAATCTCGCCCTTCTCCTCATCCACACGCTGAATGCCGCGCACAAACCAGTCGCCCTTGGTTATCTGACGGATTACCTTCGCCTTCTGCACATCGTAGAGATAGAGATGGTTCCAGTTGTCACGCTCGCTCATCCAGAGCAGCTGCTTGCCATCCTTTACAAACTGGCGCCAAAGACGGGGATAGTTGATGAATTTCTCCGAACTCTCCTCCACCACGGTACGCAACTTTCCGGTCTCGGCATTCATAGCCAGCATCTGGTAGAGATGATGGCCGCGCTGGTTGTACTCCATCGTCACCTCCTTGCTGTCGGGAGTCCATTGCATCCAGTCAAGGTCGTATTGGTTTTCTATCTGATGCCTGTCAGCCTCCACTTTCTTGCCCGTGGTCACATCGATGATTACGGGGTAATGCTGAGGCAGCGCATCGCCCGGCTTGGCGTATTCCTGCTTGTGGAGGATAGGCTGCAACTGGTCGGAAGGCGACGACTCCACATAGTAGGCGTAGCGCTTGGCCACGGGCACACGCTTGCATACGAAGATGCGCTTGCCATCGGGACTCCACAGAATGCGGTTGCTGTAATAGCAGCCGATGGTACCATCCTGCGTCAGGATTCGCTTCGCCTCGGTATAAGGTTTGCCAGCCTCGTGCACCACCACGTTGTAGCCTTCGATGTAGGCCTCCATCTTGCCGTCTGGCGAAAGTACGGGATAGGCATCCTGCTCCTCATCCACCTCCATCCAGTGGCGCTGTTTCTTTCTGCCAAACTGTGGTTTCCATTCCGGGCGCTTCTTCAGTTTCAGCGCCTTCTCCATTTCCTGGTAAGAGGCGTAGGTATGGCTGGTGCCCTTAGCGGCATCGAAGGAAATATATTTTCTACCCTGCGGGGTAGAGATTTCATAGTGCAGCACATACGAAGAATCGCACCAGGCTGAGTTCTGTGCCCAGTGGAAAACGGAATCTCTGGCAAATGTGCGGGGCAGAGAGTAAGCCTTGTTGTAACGAGCCACCATGTTCTGGCTGCTGGCTCCGTAAGGATTCTGCTGCGCTCTGGCTTCTGTGGTAATCAGAGGCATGGCAGCTGCTGATAAGATCAGCGAAAATAGGATTTGTTTCATTATAATATGATTTCGTTATTGTAATTTTGCGGCAAAGGTACAAAGAATATATCTAAAAAAGGGGGAATATCGTCAAAAAAATATAGAAATGCCATATTTACCAACACTAAAGTAGAAAACAATCAGCCAATCTTCTTTTTTCACCTGTTTTTCTTTGCTGTTTCGAAAAAAATGATTAGCTTTGCATTCAAAAATTAAAAAGAAGAAAATGATGAAATATCCTATCGGAATACAAGCATTCGACTGTCTCAGAGAAGAAGGGTATGAGTATGTAGATAAAACAGAAATGATTTATGCTTTAACCCATCAGGGGAAAGTGTATTTTCTGGGTCGCCCAAGGCGATTCGGAAAGAGTCTTCTCGTCTCAACACTCAAAAACTATTACTTGGGCAAGAAGGAACTGTTCAAGGGACTTGCCATCGAGAAACTGGAAACGGAATGGAAGACCTACCCGGTATTTCACATTGACTTCGGAACAGGTACTTACGTGAATGCAGATGCAATCAATCAAGTACTTGAATCTTACCTGATGGAATGGGAGAAGAAATACCAGATAGAGAAAACATCCATTACAGATTACAGCTTGCGATTCAAGAAAGTTTTGGAAGAGGCTCATCGACAGACTGGGCTCCGTGCCGTGGTATTGGTAGATGAATACGACAAGCCTTTACTCGACGTGATGGACTTGGAATATACCATAGATCACCTCGGCAAGCAAATCACCTTGGAGGAATACAACCGAGCTATGCTTCGCGCCTTCTACTCCACTTTCAAGGGAGCAGACCAGCATCTACAGTTTATTTTCCTCACTGGTGTCACCAAGTTCTCACAAGTAAGTGTGTTCAGCGACTTCAACCAGCCTAACGACATCAGCATGGACATTCAGTATGATACTCTTTGCGGACTTACTGACGAGGAGATTACGCAATATTTCCAAGAGCCTATCGCCGAAATGGCAAACATCTACGGCTGTTCGGTGGAAGAGATGCGAGCAGAGTTGAAGCAGCGCTTTGATGGCTATCATTTCAGCAAGCGACTGAAAGGCGTATATAATCCATTCAGCATATTAAACACATTGCAGAAAAAAGACATCCAGAACTATTGGTTCCGTACGGGTACGCCTAGTTACTTGATTCGCTTGCTCAATCACTTTGATGAGAATCTTGATGAACTGACAGGCAAATATTACATGCCAGAACAGTTCATCGACTATCGAGCCGACGTAGAAAAGCCTCTGCCTATGATTTTCCAAAGTGGCTATCTCACCATCAAGGAATACGACAGAGACCTGAATGCATTCCTGCTAGATTATCCGAACGATGAGGTAAAGCGAGGTTTTGTCACTCTGCTTACAAACAATTATCTCAAGCCCAAAGAGAATGTCGATAGTTGGCTTATGACAGCGGTAGCATCTCTAAAACGAGGCGAATTAGAGCTATTCCATCAGCAACTCACCTCTTTCCTTGCTAGCATCCCTTACACGATGCGACGCAACGGCAATGAGCGAGAGAAGGAGCGCTATTTCCATTACACATTCTATCTTTTGCTGCGCCTCATCAGCACCTTTGTCGTTTATACAGAGAAAGTACAGAGCCAAGGAAGGGTAGATTGCATCATCGAGTCTCCAAAGTTCGTCTATATTTTCGAGTTCAAGCTCGATGGTTCTGCCAAGGAAGCCTTGCAGCAGATAGAAGACAAAGGCTATGCCTCAGAATATGCAACAGACAACAGGAAACTCTTCAAGATAGGTTGCAACTTCTTTTCCGAGAAAGGAACGATAGATGATTGGAAAGTAAAAGAATACATCAAAGAATACAACTAATGAATCCGCCCGATAGCAAACCGAAAGCTACCGGGCGGATTTGTTTTATCAGCCCCTTGCCATCATAGTCGATGTTGAAATCAATCCAGAAATCATTGTCCCAGCGCCTTTTTCAGCTTCCCCACGGCTGCACGAATCATATCGTGCGTGCCGCTTCCGTCGGTCACATATTTCTGAACCATTCTGCCATAGTTTACGGCATCTTTCAATTCCTTGTTGCTATTTTCATCCGGCCATCCAGCCCTGCGGAGCAAGCCCGAAAGCTCACCAAGATCCTCCATCTCAGCAAGATTGCCTGGGCGCATCGTGTTGATGGCACGGTTCAGGATGGCAGTAGTGCCTTCCAGTTCGTCCTGGGTTACCTGTTTCTTGTTCTTCGCCACCAGCTTCTGTGCTTCAGCCTCAGCCTTCAGCATCCGCTCGTAGCCGAATGGTGCCCATGGCGCATACTCCGGAACCTTCTGCGAAAGAGCATTCCATTGTTCCTGAGCAGTCTTGCGCTCGGCAGCAAGATTCAGGAGAGAATTCAACGCTGTGAAATCCAACTTCGCCTTCTTGCCATTCTTGCCCTTCTTGCTCTTGGCATCGGTCAGGTTGATTCGGTAGTAGTGGGTACTGTTGGCATTGCGATAGTAATCTGGCTGGAACTCCTTGCCATCCATCTTCAGGGTAAGAAGATTGGCACTGGCTCCTGCGGTCACACCATTTGATTCGCCCACCGTAATCTTGCTCAACTTCGAGTCGATTTTCAGCGTAGCCTGGCTCCAGGTCTGTGCGCCCGTACCCGCCATAACCAGCGGTCCATACATCAGGGTTCCTACCCACGATGTCTTCAGCGGAGTGCCGTCCAGACTCGCCACATCGCTCGAAAGCTTGTCGGCTCCATATTCAATATGCTTGCTGAAAGGCATTTCTATTTCAATCACGTCGCCCACCTGCCAGTGCTTCTTCGCGAGCTCCACATAGCTGCTAGGCTGATATTTCTTCGCCACTTCCTTGCCGTTCACCTTCACAGAGAAACCTTGGGTTGCCCAGTATGGCACACGGAGCTTCAGCGTGAAATCGCCCTCGCCCCGGGTAATCCTGATAGAAGAATGCTGAGCCGGCCACAGACAGTCCTGCTTGATGGTCACGCCCTTCGCCTTCCAGTGGAGGGTGGTTGGCATATAGAGTCCCACCCAGAGGGTGTTGTCGTTGGCGAAATAAGCCGACTGCTGGTATTTGGTGTGGTTCTCCGAACCCGTTCCGCCACAGCAGGTGCTCTGAGGAGTCTCGTTGCCGAATGGCTTGGTAGCATTCAAGCCCACTGCATACTGATAGCAGGTTTGATACTTCTCCGGATTCAGCGAACCGATAATCTGATTGTACAGCGTGCGCTCGATGTAGTCAAGATACTGTGCATTGTCAGGCTGATAGCAGTTCAGATCCTTGGTCAGCTTGATGAGATTGTAGGCGCAGCAGGTTTCGTTGATGTCGGGATAAGCCTGCGATTCGCCCTCCTGCAAGCCGTTGGTTGCCATGCTCAGAATCTGCGTATAGGGCTGGCGGAACATCTCGCCGTTGCCTACGCCACCCATCGCATACATGTATCTGCCCTGCACCAGACTCCAGAAGTTCTGAGCCAGATTGTAATAATATGGCTTCTGATTGCTCTTGTAACTGCGCAAGGCTCCGATAATCATCGGGATGTGCTGGTTAGCATGACGGGTGCGGATGTCGTCGATGTTCCTGCTCAGCGGGTCGAAGAACTTAGGCGCATCAAAGCAGTTGGCTGCCTCGAGGAGCTTCGCCTTCTCATCCGGATTGGAAACCATCTCGGAAAGTCGGGAGAGCGATTCGCTCATTCCTCCCACCTCTCCGGCTATGTACATGTCCCACATCTCGTATCGGTTGCCCGGCTTGGCTCTGCGCTCATCCTGG
>OBRN01000241.1_pt1 | contig 13797 bp, 11 predicted proteins | sample 1475621 | NCBI WGS metagenome assembly OBRN01 (sample SAMEA3360684, study PRJEB22359) | human gut metagenome | biome: ENVO:urban biome; feature: ENVO:human-associated habitat; material: ENVO:feces | place: Bangladesh | collected 2011 | reverse complement strand
TTTGAATTATGAATTGATTAATCAAAATTCAAAAAAAATAATTCAAAACTCAAAACTCAAAACTCAAAATTCAAAACTCAAAATTCAAAACTCAAAATTGCGCAACGCGCAATAATTCAAAACTCAAAATTCAAAACTCAAAACTCATAATTCATCATGGCAAGAATTATTCCTATCGATGTCATTAAGGGCATCAGCGGCAAGTACGGCAACGGTTCAAACGACTACTTCGCCACCAACAAGTCAAGCAACAAGGTAAGACTCGCTAAGCTCGTCAACCCCTACACCGGTCCAGCCACCGAGAAGCAGTTGGCACAGCGCGAGAAGTTCGCAATCAAGCAGGCTGCCTGCACGGCATGGCTCAACGCCAACCGCCCGAACGAGAAGAACGGCATCAAGGGCACAGCCGACTATCAGCTCGTACAGAAGATGAAGCGTGCCTACGCCTTCTCCAACATCAACCAGGTACTCTACAAGTACATGGACGAGCAGGGCAACATCAAACTGCCTAACGCCCTCGGCGACAATACGCCTTCTGGCTCGCCAAGCTCCGGACCGTCGAAGCCAGGCTCATCAAGTTCTGGCAATACCGACTCTGGCACCACAGACTCTGGCACCACAGACTCTGGCACCACCGGCTCAGGTTCAACTGGCTCGCAAGGAGGCGGCGAGGGAAGTGGAGAGGACGGAAGCGAGGGTTAGCCTAAGGCCGCTCGGCTCAGCCGCTTGTCTAAGCAAGTGAACGCCCTGGGGTGACCAACCAACTACCAATGCGGAGGGAGTGTCAAAACGCAAATAATGCGGGCTGAAAGCCCAATTTCTCCATAGGAGGGTGTGTCAAAATGCAAATAATGCGGGCTGAAAGCCCAATTTCTCCATAGCCCAGGGCAACGCCCTGGGTAACGGACAAACACAAACCATGAGCCTTGTAAGGGCAACTCTATTGTGCCACAGATAGTTGCCCTTACAGGGCGCGTTGTTAACTGAATGCTATATACCCAGGGCGTTGCCCTGGGCTGTAAAGAAATTGGGCTTTCAGCCCGCTTTTGTTTGAGTTTTGACACACCCTCCGTTAGTTTTTTTATGGCTCATCCAAAATACGGAGTGATGTAAATATCGGTTGAACCTTAATTTATATCTCTTACTAATCCTACAAGTGACACTCGTTATGGATATTCCAAAAGAGGAACGATCCACAAAAAACTTTTTTGGCATTTCGCTTGTTCAATTGAAGATAAAATTATAAGTTTGCAATATCTAATTTATATTTAGCAATTATGAAGCATTACATACGATTCGACTGGGCCATGAAGCGCCTGCTCCGCAACAAGGCCAACCATGCCGTTCTGGAGGGACTGATAGGCACGCTGCTCAACGAGAAGTTCACAATAAAGCGTTTCCTTGAAAGCGAGAGCAACCAACAATCGGAGAACGACAAGTTCAACCGAGTGGACTTTCTTGCCGAGAACGAGAAGGGCGAACTTATTATCTTCGAGATACAGAACACTCGCGAGCTGACCTACTTCCACCGCATTCTCTACGGCGTGTCGAAGGTGATAACCGACTATATCGACCTTGGCGACGACTACGACAAGGTGAGGAAGGTGTACTCCATCAACATCGTCTACTTCTCGCTCGGACAGGCCAAGGACTATGTGTACCACGGCAAAACCGTGTTCTACGGATTGCACGAGCCTCACGACATACTGAAACTGTCGAACAAGCAAAGCAAGGCGTTCTTTGGCGACAACATCGAAAATGGAGAAAAAACCAAGCGCGAGGCTGGTGATGTGTTCCCGGAATACTGCCAAAATGATGCTTGAAGACGGAGAACCCATCGACAAAATAATGCGCTATACGGGGCTGACGAGAGAAGAAATTGAGGGTATTTGAAGAAAAATGGTTAACTTTGCAGAATAATTAATTTAATTTTCGCAAGCGAAAGAAGTTAAGGAGTTAAGTTAACAAACCCAAGAAACATATAAGATGATTACAGTTGATGGACTGACCGTCGAGTTCGGCGGCACCACCCTATTCAAAGACATTTCCTTCCAGATAAACGAGAAGGACCGTATAGCCCTTATGGGCAAGAATGGCGCTGGCAAGAGCACTCTGCTCAAGATTATTGCCGGAGTGCGCAAGCCGACACGTGGCACGGTTTCGGCTCCCAAGGATTGCGTCGTGGCTTACCTGCCGCAGCATCTGATGACCGAGGACGGACGTACCGTGTTCGACGAGACGTGCCAGGCCTTCGCCCATCTGCACGAGATTCAGGCTGAGATCGACCGCATCAACAACGAGCTTACCACCCGTACCGACTACGAGAGCGACGAATACATGCAGCTCATAGAGAAGGTGGCGAGCCTCTCGGAGAAGTTCTATGCCATCGACATGACCCACTTCGAGGAGGACGTGGAGAAGACTCTGCTGGGCTTGGGATTCGAGCGCACGGACTTCAACCGCCCCACAAGCGAGTTCTCGGGTGGATGGCGCATGCGAATTGAGCTTGCCAAACTGCTGCTTAAGTCGCCCGACGTGCTGCTGCTCGACGAGCCTACCAACCATCTGGACATAGAGTCGATAGGATGGCTCGAGGACTTCATCATCAACAGCTCGAAGGCGGTGGTGGTGATCAGCCACGACCGCAAGTTTGTGGACAACATTACGACTCGCACCATCGAGGTGACCATGGGCCGCATCTACGACTACAAGACTACCTACAGCCAGTATCTGGAGCTGCGCAAGGAACGACGCGAGCAGCAGATGAAGAAGTATGAGGAGCAGCAGAAGATGATAGCCGAGACGAAGGACTTCATCGAACGCTTCAAGGGTACTTACTCGAAGACGTTCCAGGTGCAGAGCCGCGTGAAGATGCTCGAGAAGCTGGAGCTTATTGAGGTGGACGAGGAGGACACAAGCCACCTGCGACTCAAGTTCCCGCCAAGTCCGCGTAGCGGAGCCTACCCTGTGCAGATGAGCGATGTGGCCATGTCGTTCGGCGAGAAGAGGATTTTCAGCGGAGTGAACCTCACGGTGGAGCGTGGCGACAAGATAGCGTTTGTGGGCAGGAACGGCGAGGGTAAGTCGACGCTCGTGAAGTGCATCATGGGGCAGCTGCAGAACCAGGGCAAGCTTGAGCTTGGCCACAACGTGCAGATTGGCTACTTCGCGCAGAACCAGGCTTCGCTGCTCGATGGCGAGCTGACCGTGTTTCAGACCATCGACGATGTGGCTAAGGGCGAGATACGCAACAAGATTCGCGACCTGCTCGGGGCGTTCATGTTCGGAGGCGAGGAGTCGACGAAGAAGGTGAAGGTGCTTTCGGGCGGCGAGCGCACCCGACTGGCCATTCTCAAACTGCTGCTTGAGCCTGTCAACCTGCTCATCCTCGACGAGCCTACCAACCATCTCGACCTCAAGACGAAGGATGTGCTGAAGCAGGCCCTGCAGGACTTCGACGGCACCTTGATTGTGGTGAGCCACGACCGCGACTTCCTCGACGGACTGGTGAGCAAGGTCTACGAATTCGGACATGGCCGCGTGCGCGAGCATTTGTGCGGTATATACGAGTTCTTAGAGTCGAAGAAAATGGAGAGCTTGCAGGAGTTGGAGTTTTGAGTTTTGAATTTTGAGTTTTGAATTGTCGCCGTAGGCGATTTTGAGTTTTGAATTTTGAGTTTTGAATTGTCGCCTTCGGCGATTTTGAATTTTGAATTTTGAATTTTGAGTTTTTTATTAATCAATTCAAAATTCAAAATTTATTAACTCCTAATCGGCTTTGCCGATAATTCAAAACTCAAAATTCAAAATTCAAAACTCAAAACTCAAAATTCACATTCTTACGCTATATCCCGACCACAGACACCAGAGGGCGAGCAACCCCATAACGAAGATGAAGACGTAGGTGGCTATGCTTCCTATGAACAGTCGGCCGCTGTGAACCTCAAGAGCCACATTCCAAAGCGACATGGGCAAATGGTTCATCGTGGCGGGTTGGGGGGCAAAGGAGGTGCCTTCGTAGTATTCGGCCACTACCGGCACTTGGAAGTCCTGGCTCATGCCCGCTATGGCTTTCTTGCCGAATGGTGGGCCGGAGGTCTTGGGGGCGGGCTTGTGAGTGAAATAGTCGATGGATGTGGCGTGACGGCGGTCCCACACGAAGAGTCCGCTGAAGGAGCCGCAGAGCCATTTGCCCGACTTGTCCTTTTGCAGCACGTTGAGCCCCATCACGCTCACGGGCGGAGCTGAGCTGATCTTCCTCACCACTCCACCGTCGAGACTCATGGAGTAGAAGCCCTCGGAGGTGGAGAGCAGCCAGTCGTGGCAAGCCTCGTCGTAGCTGAGCATACGGAGTTTGTCGTGCCAGGGGTTAGGGCTATGGAGTGTTGTGCCAGGCATGGCTGGCGTCTTGCCCATCACCAAGGCTATCATTACGGGCGGACGGAGGCACCATCCGGTAAGGGCTATGAGCAGGGTCAGGACTATGGTGTAGCGTCCTAAGCGGTCGTGCAAGAGCAGGGAGTGTTTGAGCAATAGCTTGTGTTTGGGTCTAAGCCAAAACACGAGTCCCGTAAGGCAAAGCATGACGAGAGCGAGGGCTATGCAGTCGACAAAGAGCTTGCCTGGCGTGCCGAAGAGTTCGCCGCTATGCAGGAGCCATATTGTGCGGAAGAGCGACACATGGGCGTCGTAGCCACTTGGAGCCTGGAGCTGAAGGCGGGAGAAGGAGGTGTAGGGAGGAAGCGAGGTGTAGACGAACTCTCGGCTAAGCACCACAAGCGTGTCGCCATGACAGGCCACGTCGGTGAGCTTCTCGTCTTCTGCCAACGGCATTCTTACCTCGTGCCACGCTCCGTGCAGGCCATAGCGGTAAAGAGCAAAGGGAGACAGGGCAAAAATGATGTTGTCTGGCTCGCAGGGGTCTACGGAATCGTTCGGGCTGCTCTGCTTAGCCGCTATTTTTACCACATTCCTTATCTGACGAAAGTCTGCCCCCGAGGGCAGGCCTTCGTTGAAGTCCTTGAAATAAGAAGCCTTGGAGTTGGTGAGCCAGATGCCGCCGTTGCCGTAGAGCAAGAGCTGAAGGCTGTCGATGGGGAGCGTGCCACGCAGCAATCCTCCATTCCAATTCTTAAACTCATAGCGGCTGGGCAGATACTTGCGGCTTACGTCGACGTGGCTTATGAGCGAGCGATGGTTGAGCAGAATGCCCGAAAGGCAAAACATCAGCATGAAAAACGCCATGCCGAGTCCTAACCATTTATGCTGTTTTCTCCAAGTTCTTTTCTTCATCGTTTATTAATTTAAGGGAATTATATTTTATTATAATAGGTGAATTACCATTACCCAATGCGCCCTGCGCTCGGAAAAGCCGAGCGCAGGGCGTTGGATTTTTATATTCTTTTACCCAGGGCGTTGCCCTGGGCTATGGAGATATTGCCCTTTCAGGGCGTATTTGTCCTACTGGTTAAAGCAGGGCGTATTGGTCCTACTGGTTAAAGCAGGGCGTACTGGTCCTACTGGTTAATGCTTCTTCTTTCGGGCAGCCACGAAGATGTAGGCTAAGAGCACGATGAACGCCACGAGGATGCTTATCATCTGTGTGGCATAATTCTCGGGCTCAACCCAAAACTCCCTGAAGAAGTCGAGACGCCCGAGCACCTCTACCGGCACCCAGAACACCACGACTGTGGCTATGGCCATGCGGATGTTGGGCCCCCACGACGAGAGCTTGAGCTGCTTCTTGAAGATGAAGAAGCTGCCGAGCAGACAGAGTCCTGCCACGATGCTCGTGACGGGATGGCGGTCGCCGAGGAAGTTCTTGTCGTAGCAGAACATCAACAGCAGGTAGCTTGCCCAGAGAATCATGTTGAGCTCCATGAAGGTGACGATGCTCGTGTGATGGGTCATAGGGCGCGCGGCTATCTCGTTCTTGCGCGAGCGCAGGATGGTGCGTTGCCACCAGTTGATGAAGTTGCATCCGTTCTTTGTGGAGAAGATGTAGAGCGTCATCACCATCATCCACATGCCGAAGGAGGCGGGCAGGATGAGATACTCGGGCTTGGTGACCACCTCGCCATTCTCAATCTCGGGCTGAGTGCCCCATCGCGTGGCGTAGTACTGGAATAGGAACTCCACCCATCCGGTCCAGAAGAGCAAGCCACCTATAAGCCCGAAGAGGGTCTGCTTGGTGTCGCCCTTGACGAACACTCCGCTTACGACTGTCAGCAAGCCCACAAAACCCATGAGAAACGCCGAGTAATGCAGAGCCTCGTGTGTCATGTTCTTCTCCATTATCATCATCATAGCATGGCCCAAGGGCATGGTAAAGAGCACAAGGACGAATGATGCTATCGATTTCCACCAATTTAATTTCATAATTCTTTAACGTTTTATTGTTTAAAATATTTTGTCTATGTCTATCGAAATTCCTACTTGGACGTTAATTCCGTCGGTAATAGGACTGTTGAGGTAATAATACTTGGGCTTGTAGCCGAAGAGATTGTCGAGCGCGGCATTCAGCTTTATGGCGTCGCCAAGGCGTTGCACGATCGAGAGCTTCCAGATGGTGTAGGCAGGATAGGCGACGGGGACGGTGCCCTTCGTCACGTCGTAGTAGTCCTTGTACTCCACGTTGTGCACGCCGGAGAGCAGTCGTCCCTGGAGGCCCAGGTTCAGACCGTAGTATTTGGTGAACTGACGGTCGTAGTCGAGGCGGGCGTTGAGGGCATGTTCGCGTGCGGGTATGTACTGGTTGTTGATGGTGTTGCCGTGCTTGTCCTTGGCGAGCTGCTCCTTGGTGTAGGCATAGGTGAGGCGCGCGCCAAAGCCGTTGTTCCATTTGGCCTGTGCTCCAATCTCGCCTCCGCACACGCTATAGTCGTCGAGATTGGAGTAAGGCAGATAGGGCAGCTTGTCGGTGGCTGTCTTGAAGTAGGGAGCCGTTGTGGCAAGCTTGTTCTTGACCCTATTGTAATAGAGCGACGCCGTGAAGTTGTAGTGGCCCTTGGTGTATTCGGCCGAGAGGTTGAGGTTGTGGCTCACTTCCGACTTAAGGTTGGCGTTGCCCTCTACAATCCATATACCCGACATGTCGAAGTTGTAGTACTTCTCCTTGAGCGTTGGGGCGCGGAAGCCCATGCCGTAGCCGGCGCGTAAGTTGAGGTTGCGCATGGGCTTGTAGCATAGGTTGAGCTTGGGTGTGAGATGCGACTCCTTGCCGTCGGAGAAATAGTCGTAGCGTAATGCTCCCACGATTTCCCATTTGTTGTTGAGTTGCAGGTCGTATTGTGCAAAGATGTCCCATGAGTCCTGCTTTCGGGTTTCGCCTTCGAGATTGGTGTTGAAGAGATAGTCGTGCATGAAGTCGGATCCGATGGTGAGCACGTCGCCCGAAGGGAAGGAGTGGTTGTAGAGCAGACGGATGGAGTTCTGCACGTTGCTGTAGTCGCGTATGTCGAGGCGTGTGATGCGCTGGTAGTCCGACTTGTCGTACTGGTCGAATGCGTAGCTTGCCTGCAGGTCGTCTTGCTCGCCAAGGGTCCAGTTCATGCGCAGTCCGCCTGTGAAGTCGCGGTAGCGTTCGGGCTGGTCGGCCGACCTTACTGTCTCGCGAAAGAAGTATCCTGCACGTCCTGTAAGATGGAAGTTGGTTGTTGGGCTCCACACTAATTGCTCCTTGAGGTTGATGGTTTTGTCGCCATAAACTGTGGAAATGATGCGTGTGACGGGGTTGTCTGCGCTGTGCACGTCGTAGTTGTCGAGGCGGTTGAAGTTGGCAGTCAGCATGTTGTTCCAATGGCTGCTGTTGAGTCCGAAGGAGAGTCCGTAGCGTTGTTCGTTGTGCTTGGCGTATCGTGCGTTGGCGTTGAGCGTTATGGGTTTCTTGCTTCGCTTGGTTATGATGTTTATCACTCCGCCCGTGGCGTTGCTGCCGTAGAGGGCTGATGCGGCTCCCTTCACAATCTCTATGCGCTCGACGTTGTCCATGCTGAGGCGTGTGAAGTCGACATCGTCCATGGTCTCGCCTGCAAGCCGCTCGCCGTCTACGAGGAAGAGCACTCCCTGTCCGCCAAAGCCCGAGAAGTTGAGGTGGGTCTGCTGGTTCATGGCATAGGAGAACTCTACGCCGGGGAGTTCCTGCTGAAGCAGGTCCTGCACGTTGGTGGCGTCGAGCTTGGCTATGTCCTTGGAGCTTATCACGCGGGTCTGTATGGGGGTGTCCTTAAGGAACTTTGGGGTGCGTGTGCCTGTCACCACCACCTCGTCGAGACAGAACTGGCGGCTGATGGAATCAAGGAAGGCTTCCTGCGCGGCTGCCGCGGAGAGAGTGTCCTGCGTGGCTGCCGCATGGGATGTATTCTGCGCGGCTGCCGCATGGCATGAGGCACTTGCCAGGAGAATGGAGAGGAGTAATGGGTTCTTCATCTTTGTTTCTTGTTCATTTTGTTTTGTTGCACCCCTGTGTTCAATAAGGATACTTGTAGTTGATTGTGAGATAACACTTTGTGCCTTTTGGCGAGAGATAGTTCTCAAGCTGCAAGGCGGCATGGGTGCCATCGTTGAGCCGGAGTATGAACACATGGTTGTTCATGCTGAATGAGGGCGGCATGGGCGGTATCTCCATACTGAGCCACGACGAGAGCACCCGGTTCAGCTCAATGCCCTGCGAGGGTACGTAGCCTAAGAGCATCTGTTCCTGGCTGTCCCACACCTCGTTCTCGGTCCACTCGTCGGGTGTGAACGTCATGTTGCTGAAGGCTTCGCTCGACGGGGGCAGCTGGTCCATAGAGGTGTAGGTGGTTTCGAGCACGGCTCCTCCGTTGGTGCGCACGTTGTTGCGATGTACGGCAATGGTCCAATCGGCGGGAGCGGTCTGCTTGGCTGTTGGAGTGAAATAGGAGAATGTGTTGTGCTTGAAGCCTGCTCCAAAGACGTCGAACCAATACATATACTGGCCTGCCTTCTTGCCCTGGGTTGCAGTTGAGCCGGAGCCGTCGGCTGTGGGCTTGTCCACACGGTCGCCTGTGGCATCCATTGGTATGGGATAGGGCTCGAACTCTGTCTGCGCCTTGAGCAAGGCCTGCTCGTCGCCATCCACAGTAAGCTGGTGCAGACGGTTGAGGTCGACATAATACCAGTCGGTCCAACTGGTGGCGTCAATCACAAGCTGTCCCTTGGCAGGGACAATGGGCTGCGGATGGTCGTATATATCGTCAAAAAGACCGTTGCAAGAGGTGAGCATCATTATGCCCACCACTGCAACGGTCGTTCTTATCATATTCTTCATCAATATAATAACTATACTACTTAATCAATATCAAAATACTGCGTTTTCTACTTCTTGATGTATTTCTTTCCGTTCACAATAACCACTCCCTTGTAGTATTCATCCACCACCTGACCGTTGAGGTTGTAGATTCTGCCGTCGTTCTTCTTGTCGCTCTTGACAGAGGTGATGCCTGTGGCCTGCGAGTTGAACTTGGTGACAATGGCGAATGGCATGGCTCCCATCTGGAATGTGTTGATGATGTCCTCCACCTTGTTGCCGTTGTACTTCACGAGGATGTTGTTGTCCTTGGTGTCGTTGAAGGAGTAGTCGCCGTCCAGGGTCTTTTTGCCTTCGTTCTCGGCTGTGAAGTGGAATGTGAGTCCGTCGTTCTTGTAGTCGCGGTAGAATCCGCCCTTCTCCTCGTCGTAGGTAAGGCCCTTAACTGTGTAGGTGCCAAGAGTGAGGTTGCCCATGACGGTATTGTCGAGGGTGTAGGTAGGAATCTGCACGTCGAGCTTCTGCACGTCGTCCTCCATATACTTGCGCACGTTGTAGGTGACGCCCTCGTTGGCATAATCGAATGCTCCGCCCACGTTGACTGTTATGGGGCTTGCCACGGGCTTGATGTAGTAGGCCTTGATGTCGTAGGACATGTTGAACGGCATGGAGCCATAGGTGAACACGGCCTTGATTGTGAGGGAGTTGTCGGCCATGTTGTAGGTGCCTGTCAAGGAAGAGCCGTTTATGTTTTTCTCCTTACCGCCGACGATGACCTTTGAGGCGAATGTCTGGTCGTCCATGGTTATCACGTGGTTGGCGCCCATAGCGAATGCCACATTCTCGATGGTGAACGAGGGGATGACGAAGTCGTCCTTTACTATCTGGGGAATTGTGATGTTGCCGGCAGAAGTGCTAAGCATCTCAAACCTTACTGTATCGCTTGCATTTTCTACGTCAACAGTCAAGACATTTGCGGTAGAAGCACCTGCAAAACTCAAGGCGCCGTGCATCTGCGCCATCATATTACCTGCCATGAGAGTGGCGAAAACGAGAGTGAAAATTTTCTTCATAAATTATCGGTTGTTGCTTTTTTTTTATTGATTATTTATTTGATTGAATCTTTCGGGTGAAGGAAATTCGTTCGGGTGAAGGAAAATCTTTCGGGTAAAATAAATTCTTTCGGGTGAAGGAAAATCCTCTTTTTTACGGTTGCAAAGTTACGCGTGTTTTCAAATTTACGCAATACCTAAAAATTAGTATTCGCAAATGCATGATTGTGTAGGGAATGGATAAAAAAATTGTATTAATAGGTAAAACCGCAATTTATTTTGTAACTTTGCAGGCATTAAAAAAACAACCTTTTAAAACTCTAAAATTATGACAGTAGGAGATAAGATTCCGGAGGTTCTTGGCATCGACCAGGACGGACGCGAGATTAAAGCGAGCGACTATCGCGGTCGCAAGATTGTACTCTACAGCTATCCCAAAGCCAACACGAGCGGATGCACAGCCGAGGCTTGCTCGTTGCAGGCGCACAAGGAGGAATTGGCTGCCGCAGGCTACGAGATTATTGGCGTGAGCAAGGACAAACAGGCTCTGCAGAAGAAATTTGCCGAGGCCAAGGGCTTGCAGTTTCCGCTTATTGCCGACACGGAGACTACATTGTTGCAGGAACTTGGATGCTGGGGCGAAAAGGTGACTTGCGGACGCAAGACTATCGGCATTCTACGCACCACTTACCTGGTGAACGAGGAGGGCGTGATAGAAAAGATTTTCACTCCGAAGGAAATAAAGACGAAGATTCATGCGGAGCAGATATTAGATTATATCAATAATAAGTAGACTGGTGGATTATTGATTTCTGTTTACATCACTCCAAATATCGTGTGAGCCTTAACTTCTTTCGCTTGTGAAAGTTCAGTTAATAAAAATGTAGGAGAGGGGCAAAACTTCCTTAATTGAGTTTTACTCCTCTCCTACTGTTTGTTTTAGCCTTTTTCTTTTCCTTCTTGATTAGGCTTATTATCTTTTCCTTCGTAAAAGCCTTACTTTTTCTTTCCCTTCATAAGCGAGTCGATTTCATCAAACTCCTTTCCCATGTTCAGGTTGAGATAAATGGTGTAGAGCGGCATGGCCCATTGCACCTGCTCTTTTGGCGCGAGCTTGCGGTAGGTTTGCATATATGGCAACGCCTTGCGGTAGAGCTGAAGCATACGCGAGCGTTGGTCGCGCTTGTAGTTCTTCAGAATGTCGAGTTCTACAGCCTGGTTGAAATACGAGAGTCCGGCATTGAGATAGGCTCCTGAGTTTTGCTTGTCGAGCTTTATGATTCTGTCGCACACGGCTATGCACTCGTCGTATCGCTTCTGGGCGAAGAGCACGGACGATTTGGCAAACAGGGCTATGGAGTTGAGCGAGTCGGCGGCCACAGCTCCGTCACACAGCTCCACGGCTCGCTTCATGTCGCCCGAGCGGAAATAATGGTCGAAGAGATGCGAGAAGAAATAGCTCGTCTTGGGATAACGCTCAAATCCCTTCTGCAATACATCCAGGCATTTCAGGGTGTCGTTCTGGGCGCGATAGGTTTCGGCAAGATACTGATAGGTTGTTTCGAGCTTGGCAGTATCGGCTATGGCTATAGGGGCAAAGCGCAGGGTTTGCTCGGCCTTGTTGGTCTTGTAGCCGTTGAATAGCGCGTAGAAGGCTGCACGCGGCAGGAGCTTGTCGGTAGAACTGTAATTATAGTCAGAAAATAGTGGCTGACGGGCGCAATCGATATAGGCTGCGAAATAGTCATAGGCCTTTTGGTATTCCTTCTTGCCTGTGTGGAAGATGGCCGCATTGTAGAGGTTGGGGCGCAGGGCGTTAAGATATTCAGCATGTCGTTTGCGGTAGGCTATTTTCACGCGTCCCTTTTTGTCGGGCTTGGCGTCAATCGAGTCCAGGCCTTCTAATATTCCGAACATGCGATAGGTAGCTGCAAAGAGTTTGGCCGTGTCGGCCGACTGCTTGAGATACATCTTTTCGTTTACGGCCTCGTATTGTTTTCTAACAGCGTCAAAAAGCACGAGCCATATCTTTTCGTTGTTGCGGTTGGTTGAGTCGGCAAGCAGTTTCCTCATCGATGCCTCTGCCTGTTCGAGCGATTTACCAGCCTTCACATTATCCTTAGCCAGCGAAATCTCCTTCTTTTGGGCATTCGCCATCTGCACGGAAGCTGCAAAGAGCATTAGGATGAAGCACAATTTCCTGAACATTATATCCTGAATTTTTTATTGGTGATTAAAAAAAAGTTAAGAGTGAAAAGTGAAGAATAGTGGGTATGGCAAGGATGCCATACCCTCCTACTGTATATGTAAAGATAATTCCTCAGTCTCAAATTTCAAATCTCAGTTCCTCATTATGGAGCAACCGACTTTGTGCGTGCGTCGTCGGCACCATAGAGCACATAGTAGGTGTTGTACAACAGATACTTCCAGTTGGCCTCCTTCTGCTCAGGGTCGAGCTCCTTAGCCTTCTCAAGATACTTCTCGGTCTCGGCGAGGAGAACCTTCTGCTGGTTAACGTCCTGAAGGTTGGCAGCCTTGTTGTTGTTGCAATAGCCCATCCATGTCAACACGAGTGCACTTGGCTTGATTTCGATTGCCTTCTTGAAGTCGGCGATAGCCTCGTCCCACTTGCTTGCGTTCATCTCAGCCTGGCCCTTAACAGCCCAAGCCACGAAGCACTTAGGATCGGCTGCAAGACGCTCCTGGATGCACTTGTCCTGCTCGGCCTTCATGCCGAGGTTGCCATAGAGAGTGGCGAGGTTGGTGAAGATCGACTCGTTGTTCTTGTCGTTGGCATAGAGCTCCTCGAAGGTCTTGAGGCACTTTACAGAGTCCTCCTTGGTCTTCATCTGCTGCTGCATCATGGCCATCTTGAGGTTGAGTGCGTCCTTGTAGGAAGCTGTGTCCTTGAGAGCCACGTCGCAATACTTGTTGGCTGTCTCCATGTCCTTCTCCTGGAAAGCGATGACACTTGCCACGCGAGCCACCTCGCCGAGGTATGTGTCGGGAGACTTAGTCTTGTCCATGTCGGCGAAGAGCGAAGAGTTGCCGCTCTCTACATAAGCGGCATAGTAGGCCAATGCGCCCTTGTTGTCGTCCTTCTGCAGGCAGTCCTGACCAGCGTTGATGAGCTGTGGGCGGAGAGTCCAAAGAGTAGCCTGGTTCTTCTTGTGGAACTTAGGAGACACCTTGCCCTTGGCGTTAGGCATCTGGTCGTACTTGTCGCACTCCTGAGCTGCGTTGAGCGCGTTGGTGAGCGAGGTGTAGAAGCCCTGCATGTCTACCGGCTTGGCCTGCTGACCCATCTGCTGCAAAGCCTGGTTCTCCACGATGGTAGAGTTCTCCTTGTTCACCTTCTGCATCGAGAGCTCCACGAGCTTGTTGTAGGCCTTGGCCTTCTCCTCGTTGCTCAACGATGAAAGACAAGAATTGAGCTGGCTCTGAGCCTCGGCATAGTCCTTGGCCTTGAGCACGCTC
>OBRN01000238.1_pt1 | contig 13864 bp, 9 predicted proteins | sample 1475621 | NCBI WGS metagenome assembly OBRN01 (sample SAMEA3360684, study PRJEB22359) | human gut metagenome | biome: ENVO:urban biome; feature: ENVO:human-associated habitat; material: ENVO:feces | place: Bangladesh | collected 2011 | reverse complement strand
TGCGCCATCGTGCAGCCTATGCCAGCGATATCATAGCCAACTTGAAGGAGGCGGAGCTGATAGTGGTGGAGGGAACGCTCTATCCTTTGCTCACGCGCCTGAAGAAGGATGGATTGCTCGGATATGAGTGGCAGGAGTCAACACAAGGTCCCCCGCGCAAATACTATTCCCTTACACCCGATGGTGAGGCTACGCTTAGCGAACTCGACAAGGCGTGGCAGGAGATAGCCCACACCGTAAACGTATTAAAGAACATAAAACCGAAAGAATAACTCTTAAATCTGAATGAAATTATGAAGAAGAACATCAACATAAACCTCTTCGGTACGCTCTATGCCATCGACGAGGACGCTTGCACACTTCTTGAGAACTATCTCGACAACATGCGCAGCTATTTTGCCAAGCGCGATGGAGGCGACGAGATATTCGACGACATTGAGCATCGTGTGGCAGAACATCTGTGGAGCTTGAAGGAGAATGGCATGACTGCCATCGACATCGACACCGTGAAGCAGATTATCAGCAGCATAGGCAATCCCGACGAAATGGAGAGTGGGGTGGAAGAAGTTGCTGATTCTAAGATAGAAGAAACTTCTGACGCAGAAGCTGACAGCGAGGACAAAGAGCAAAGCGAAGGAGAAGACCAAGGCGAAGGAGAATGCAAAGACAACGGCCATAGCGAAGGCAAAGCTCAAAGCGAAAGCAATTCCAATGCTTCCAACGATACCGACAGCAACACAACAGCCGAAGAAACTATTGGCGGAAAATGGATCGACCGTGTGCTGCATCACGTGAGCACCCATCGTTTCTATCGCGACGGCAAGGACAAGATAGGTGGTGGAGTTATCTCCGGATTGTGTCATTATTGTGGTGGTGGCGACATCGTTGTATGGCGAGTAGGCATAGTCCTGTTCCTTTTAGCGATATTTGTCCTCAACCAGACATTCCGTTATTATTTCATCAGTCCTTTGTTAGGTTTTCTTTTCTTTGTGCCAATAATCATCTATGTAGTGCTGTGGATTGTGGCTCCCATGGCACTAACAACCGAGGAACGACTAAGCATGACGGGCAAGGAGGTCACTCCCGAGTCGATAAGCAAGGCTATACTTGCCGAGGCTGAGGAGCAGGTGAAGCCTAATGTAAAGCGTGGCAAGGGTGGCAGCATATTGTCGAGAATTGCCGAGATTGTGAAGTTCTGCATAAAGACAGTTGCGCTTATAAGCTTCTCTGCGTTGACAGCCTTTGCCTTGGCTTATCTGATATTCTCGATAGCCTACACCGTGATAGGCGAACCGTTCATACGACTCTTCACCAACGACGACATTACCCTAAGTTTTATGGCCTCTATACCTTACATGAAGTTCTATATAGTAGTGTCGGCTTTGTGTTGTTTCATAGCAGCTCTGTTGCCGTTGCTCCTTATCGTCCGTTCTTTTAAGTCAGAACCCAAGCCAATGCGGACAGGCATTATAGCTATGCTTTCGGGCATTTGGATTGTGGCGATGACGTTAGGCTTCATTATTTTTGTGATGATAGGCATACAGATGCAGAAGAAAAACAGAGAATACTATAGGTTAGAAAATACGCACAATGGCATCTATATGGACAGCAACAACTGGGATTTGATTTCGCAGAATGGCTGGAATATAGAAGTTGCCAAGAACTTTGGCGAGACCATTTATGGTTGGTCGGACGAAGACCCTTTGTGTATGGATATGAATCCTATACGCATCAGGGCAGACAAGAGCAACCAGCCTATAGAGTTTGCCATGAGCCGCAAGGAGGCTAAGGAAGAGGGCGACTATAAGCTTGAGTGTCTTTCGAGTTGTTCGGTTGTTGATGCTACGCTTAGCGTGTGGAGCGAGGGCAAGTGTATCTCGGTGTTGCGTCTCGACGGCTATGGCTCAGCCTCAAACATTCCGCTCAAGGGATTGTTGTGGGAGGAAAGTCGCAAGATACCATTATTGTGCCAGCAAAACGACAGTACCACATGGGTGGACGATGTTGTCCGTAATGACGACTGGCGTTATCTCTCTACCGCTCCATTCCATCATAAAGGCGGAATACTGGAGTATCGTCTGCGCATAGGCCAGCACGATGTCAAGGACATTGTGACCAATGGCGGATATGTGAAGATGGTGCATGAGGGTTTAAGGAAACAGTAGAAACATCCAGCTAATCTTTCTTACTTATGAAAACAAAGTATCTTTTACCGTTATTGCTTCTCCTCCTCTTTAATGTGATAGGGGGAGCAGCACAAAACGCCAAGACCGACAAGCCCAAGCGTACTGTAATGCTGGGACAGATTGTTAGGGACTCGTTCACGGGTGTGAGGCTTAAGGCTCATGTCACATTGATGCGCCAGGACAGTACGGTGGTCGACACTATCACCTGCCACGGATGGCAGGGTAACTATTTTGCGCGCTTTGAAGTGGAGGCTAAGCCTGCGAAATATATTGTCAAGGCAGAGTGTGAGGGCTATGCCACCAACTGTCAAGACTACGAGATTAAGCGCGTGGCACGCAACCGCGGCTTCAAGATGCCCGACCTTAACCTGAAGAAACTCGCCGATAGCGATATATATAAAGAGGTGGACTTGGATGGAGTGGTGGTTACGGGCACCAAGGTGAAGTTCACCTATCGTGGTGACACACTCGTGTATAATGCCAGCGCCTTCAACGTGCCCGACGGCTCGATGCTCGACGCCCTTGTGCGCCAGTTGCCTGGAGCTGAGATCAAGAGCAATGGCGACATCTATGTGAATGGCAAAAAGATTGACTACCTCACGCTTAACGGCAAGGACTTCTTCAAGGGCAACAACAAGATTATGCTCGACAATCTGCCTCACTACACGGTACAGGACCTTAAGGTATACAACAAGTCGACTGAGAAGAGCCGGCTTGTAGGTAAGGAAGTGGAGAAGAAAGACTACGTTATGGACGTGGAACTGAAGCGCGAGTACAACCGTGGATACATATCGAATGCAGAAGTGGCAGGAGGCACACGCGACCGCTATATGGCTCGTCTTTTCGGACTTTACTACGATGACTACACCCGTTTCTCCGTCTTTGGCAATGTGAACAACGTTAATGAGAACCGCCGTCCGGGAAGAGAAGGCGACTGGAGTCCGTCGAACAGTCCGCAAGGTCAGGCCGTGACCAAGCAGATGGGCGCAAGTCTCAGCACACAGAACAAGGCAGGCAGCCTGCGCGAGCAGTTTGATGCTACAGCCTCATGGAACGATTTCACAGACATCACACGCTCTTCAAGCGAACAGTTTGCCTCGGCAGGCAACATCTTCAACCGTTCCAGCTCAACCTCCGTGCAGAAGGAGTTTCGCCTGTATGCCAACAACCAGATAACGTATACCGATGAGAGCAAGTTCTATCTGCAGTCGTCAACATCGTTCAATTATGGCGACGGCACCAACAACTCCTCTTCAGAGCGTGCCACATTCGATTCGGAAGGCAATATGGCTGCGGATTCCCCCACCAACCGCTCGCAGACAATTAGCCTCACAAAGTTCCGCACAACATCAGTCAACGAGAACTTTGTGTTTGGATTTGTCCTGCCCTGGGGCGATATGCTCGGCTTCAATCTGAACGGCAGCTACACATCCAACAAGCCTCAGGACCATTTCAGCCTTTCTAACAACGAGTATCTGCGCGAGAACAAGAACGACCTGCGCCGTGTCTATGCCGACAGTCACAGCAATTCCTACAACTATGGTGCATCAGCCAATTACTCCGTTATGCTGAATAATTGGCAGGTAGGATTGAGCCAGGCATATAATCAGAACATGACTTCTACCAACCAACTCAACTATCGTCTTGAACGTCTTGGCGGCTTATACAACCGTTTCGACCAGCAGCAGCTCGACCGCTTGCCATCAACCCGCGACTCCATGCTCCTTGCTCTCGACATGCAGAATAGCAAGACATACAGTTTGCTGACACGCCAGTATACTGGTGAGCCTACTCTGCGGTACAACCACAACAACACTTACTTCTCGTTGAAATTGCCCTACCGTCTTGTGCGCGAGCGCATCAACTACAACTGTGCCTCGGTCGACACAACGGCTGTTCGCCGCAAGTGGCTTGTGGAGCCTTCGTTGTTTTTCAACAAATGGAACGATAAGCTTGAATTAAATGCCAGCTATAGCCTTAACTGTAGCCAACCCGGCATGGAGTCGCTTATGCCTATAGACAACGATATCAATCCGCTTGCACGCCGCGTCAACAACCCTAATCTGAAGACATCCGTAACGCATAACATTAATAGTTATGTTAGCTTCATCTTCAAGAACAAGAGCAGTCTGTCGATTGCCGTCAACGGCTCGGTATATACCGACATGATAGGCACACGCACCACCTATAATACGCAAACAGGTGCTTACGCCTATATGAGCGACAACGTGCATTCGGGCAACTGGACCCTCAACCCCTATGTTGTCTATTCTGGCAAATTTGACAAGAAGGGACTGTTTGGCATAGAGACACGCCTCTCGCTCGACTACACCAAGAGTACCGACTTCGACATAGCCTACGATGCCGACATCAACAACGCAGCCTCCGTATTGAGCCGTGTCTACACATCTATACTGCGCGACTATCTGAAGCTGTCGTTCCAAAAGGGCGACTTGAGTCTGGCTCTTGTTGCCGATGCACAATGGCGCAACTCTACAAGCAACCGCGACAATTTCCAGACGCTTAATGCCTACGACTACAACTATGGCATGACGCTTTCCTATAAGTTGCCGCTCGGCATTCAGCTTGCCACCGACCTCAAGCAATACTCCCGCCGCGGCTATGGCGACAGCTCTATGAACACCGATGACCTCGTGTGGAATGCCTCGCTCGCACGCTCCTTCTGCAAGGGCCGACTCACCCTTACAGCCGAAGGCTTCGACATTCTCCACCAATTGTCCAACACCACATATACTGTGAATGCACAAGGACGCACAGAAGTATGGCGCAACACCATACCTAATTATGTGATGATGCATGTGGCGTATAAACTGACGAAAATGCCGAAGAAGAAGTAAAAAATTTTGAATTTTGAGTTTTGAGTTTTGAATTGTGCGCTACGCGCATTAGGAATTGTTCAATGTTGAATTGAGATTTCCTAAATCAAAATTCTTGCTTTGGCAAGCAGTTGAGGATTGACCCGAAATAATTCGCATTAACATACTCAAATCCTTGTGCTTCTCTCCATAAATAATATAGCCCACCGCTGATTCAGACGGTGGGCTATATAAATTAATGTTTGTCGTGCATTTTCTTCGACGTCATTTTGTATACCAATGTGCCGCCGTTCATGATGGCAGCATGGTCGATGTAGTTCTTTGAGAGTTTCTTGCCGTTGAGCGTGATGCTCTCAACATATTTGTTGGCTTCTGACAGTCCGTCGGCTATCACGGTGAATGTCTTGCCGTTCTGCAGGTGAACAGTAATCTTCTTCATCTGTGGAGCACCAAAGACATACTGAGCGCTTACGGGGTTGACGGGATAGAAGCCCATAGCCGAGAGCATGTACCATGCCGACATCTGACCGCAGTCATCGTTGCCGCAAAGTCCGTCTACAGTAGGACGATACTGAGTGTCGAATATCTCGCGAATCAACTCCTGGGTGCGCGACGGGCGACCAGCCAAGGCATAGAGATAAGCCACGTGATGGCTCGGCTCGTTGCCGTGGGCATACTGTCCGATAAGACCCGTAACGTCCGACAGTTTGCTGTCAAGCTTCAATGTGAAGAATTGGTCGAGCTTCTTGAGGAACGGTTTCTCGCCGCCAAACAGCTTGATGAGTCCCGGAATGTCGTGCTGCACCTGCCATGTGTATTGCCATGCGTTGCCTTCGGTGTAGTCGCCGCCAATGCTTTCGGCATGGGCAAGGTTGCTCGGGTCGAACGGAGTCTTCCATGAGCCATCCGACAGGCGTGGACGCATAAACTGAGTCTGCTTGTCGAAGAGATTCTTATAGAACTGAGAGCGTCTGGCGAAATACTTCTCGTCATCCTTCTTGCCCATCAGGCGAGCCATGTCGGTGGCGCAATAGTCGTCGTACATCGACTCAAGCGATGACGATACAGACTCCGACTCAGTAAGGTCGGTAGGCAGATAACCATACTTCATATAGTTCTCCCAGTTGCTCTTCAGCTTGTGCGACACGGTCTGCGTCTTCTTGATAGCCTGGAAAGCACGCTCGGCATCAAATCCGCGGAATCCCTTGTGGTAGGCTTCGGCTACGATAGACACGGCATGATTGCCAATCATGCAATAGTTCTCCTTTCCCCACAAGCCCCATATAGGCAGGAAACCCTGCACCTCAGCCTGCTCGATGAGCGAGTTGACCATTCCGTCAACGCGGTCGGGCATCACTATTGTATAGAAAGGATGAGCCGCGCGATAGGTGTCCCAGCACGAGAAGGTAGAGTAGAACTTGCCGTGGCCAGCCTTCACAATTTTGTCGTCGGCATTGCGGTACATACCGTCAACGTCGGCAATCTGGTTGGGTTGGATAAGAGCGTGGTAGAACGACGTGTAGTAGTTCTTCTTCTGGTCCTCTGTGTCTTCTATGTCCACACGCTTAAGGTAGTCGTTCCATTCGTCGTGGGCCGACTTCTTAATGGCGGCAAAGTCCCATCCCGGCAGTTCAGCCTGCAGGTTCTTCTTGGCTCCGTCGATGCTTGTGGTCGACATGGCTATCTTCATGAGCAGCTGTTCGCCCTGCTCAATGCCCTCGAATGTGGCAACTATGCGGTCGCCCTTCTCTGTGTCGAAAGCCTTGGCAAGAGTGACATGGCTTGCCACGGGGCGGTTGAACTTAATCACGAAGAAGTAGTCTTGCTTCACCCAAACCGTGTTCTGCACATGTCCCACGAGAGTCTGGTTGTCCTCCCAATGGGTCTCGCACAGGTTCACCTGCGAGTGATACTGCTTGTCGTTCCATGCCGGACCATGCTGCAGGTCGATGAGCACGGATGTGGAGTCGGCAGAGTCGTAGGTGTAGCGGTGTAAAGCCACGTGCGGAGTGGCAGTAAGCTCAGCCTTCACCTTAGCGTCGGTAAGGTAGACCGAGTAGTAGCCTGGTGTGGCAAACTCCTGAGTCTTTGGGAAATGCGAGCGGTAGCCGTCCCAAGAGCGGGTGCGCTTGCCAGTTGACGGCATCACGAGAATGTCGCCAAGGTCCATGCATCCCGTTCCGTTGAGATGGTCTTGCGTGAAACCCCATATCAGAGAGTCGCTGTAGACATATTCGGCACAGTAGCGCCAGCCCACACCACCCGTCACAGGGCTTGTCTGTATCATTCCAAACGGGCGGCAAGCTCCGGGGAATGTATGTCCGTTGTCGGCATTTCCAACGAATGGGTCTACATATTTGGTGTAGTCATTATTGTCGGCAAATGCCTGCTGCGAGGCTATGCCGAAGAGTCCCATTGCTGCAAAAGCGCAACGACATATTAAGGAGATTGATTTGTTCATGTTAGTTTTTTTATTTCTTTTCTGCAATAGGCCGTGTCGTTAGTCGTCCAGCGCACCGATAATCTCGCTTACCGACGAGCATCCATGACGCTCGAGCCAATCGTTGATGCCGTCGCGCACCTTGATTGTTACAGTAGGGTCGAGGAAATTGGCAGTACCTATCTCTATGGCAGTAGCTCCAGCCATGAGGAACTCTATGGCATCCTCGGCTGTGCAGATGCCGCCAAGACCCACAACAGGAATCTTCACAGCCTTAGCCACCTGCCAAACCATGCGCACGGCAACTGGCTTGACAGCCGGACCACTCAGTCCACCTGTCGAAATGCTCAACATCGGACGGCGGCGCTCTATGTCGATGGCCATGCCCATAAGGGTGTTGATGAGCGACACGCTGTCGGCTCCCTCAGCCTCTACAGCCTTGGCTATCTCCGTTACGTCGGTCACGTTGGGCGAGAGCTTCACGATGATGGGCTTGTGATAACGCTTGCGCACGGCACGCACTACGCTTGCGGCACCAGTAGTGGTCACGCCAAAAGCCATACCACCCTGCTTTACGTTGGGGCAAGATATGTTAAGTTCGATGGCAGGAATCTTGTCAAGCTCGTTGATGCGGGCAGCACACTCGGCATAGTCGTCGGGCGACGAGCCGCTCACATTTACAATCATGTTTGTATCGATGTCCTTAATCTGCGGATAGATGTTCTTGCAGAAATAGTCGACACCCTTGTTCTGCAGACCCACACAATTGAGCATGCCTTGAGGAGTCTCTGCCATACGGGGATAGTCGTTGCCCTCGCGCGGATTGAGTGTGGTGCCCTTAACGATGATGCCACCTATGCCGTCGAGAGGCACGAAGTCGGCAAACTCCAATCCATATCCGAATGTTCCCGATGCGGTCATCACGGGATTCTTCAATTTCAGACCGCCTATTTTAACGCTTAAATCTGCCATGATAGTTTCTTTATATTCATTACCGGACCTTCCTTGCACACACACTTGTTGCCCTCTACTGTCTTCTCCACGCAGCACAGGCAGGCACCAACGCCACACGCCATCTTGTTCTCAAGCGAAGCCTCACACTCGATGTTGTTCTTGTAGGCATAGCGTGCCACAGCCATCATCATGGGTTTAGGTCCGCATGTTGAGATAAGGTCGAAGTGCTCCTGCGAGAGAACAGAGTGGTTGGTTACGAAACCCTTTTCGCCCTCAGAGCCGTCCTCGGTGGTGATGAGCACACGTCCCACCTCCTCAAACAGAGTTTTCTCCAATACATCCTTGGCAGAGCGTGCGCCAAGAAGGAATGTAGGCTCAATGCCCATAGCCTTGAGCTTCTTGCCAAAGTAGAGTAGCGGGGCCACACCTACGCCGCCACCTACGAGCAACACTTTCTGCGAAGCGTCGGTAGGCATAGTGAATGAGTTGCCCAATGGCAGCACACAGTTGAGCTTGTCGCCCTTCTGCAGCAGTTGGAGTCGCTTTGTGCCGTCGCCAACAGCAGCCACGAGCAGCCAAAGCTCGTTCTTGTCGTAATCCACATTGTTGATAGAGATAGGACGACGGAGGAAAGTCGACGGCGAGTTGTCGACACGCACCTCCACAAACTGTCCCGGAAGCATCTCGGGCAGCGGTTTGTCGTCGGTGAGCTTTATGAGCACATGCTTGTCGCTCAAAGCTTCTACGGAGTTGACCGTTAGGTCGAGGATGAATTTTTTCATTTATAGAGTTTTTGTTGTAAGCTGATGTTAGCCAAAGGCTTGGATATAAGCCAAAAGACACTTTTTGTCTTTCGGACTACAAAAATACTGCTTTTTATTGAGATAAGCCCAAAGTCGGCGAATAATTTCATAAACTATCCCTAAATAGAATTTTTTGTTGTAAATTTGCATGTGTATCCAGACGAACTTTTTTAACGAACACATATACATTTATGACAACCAGCAAATACATTCTTCCTGCCGAATGGCATCGCCAGGCTTGTGTGCAGCTCACTTGGCCACACGAGGCCACCGATTGGAGTCCTTATCTCGACGACATCACCGAGACATTCATTCAGATAGCAAAGGCTGTGGCTCAATACGAGTCGCTTGTCGTTGCCGCCAAATATCCCGAGCGTGTGCGCGAGCAGCTTGAGGACAGCTTGAGCGATGAGGAGATGAGCCGTGTGAGCATATACGAGTGCGACAACAACGACACTTGGGCACGCGACCATGCCTTCCTTACGCTTGTTCCTGCGTCGGATGTCTCGGCTCCATGCCGCTTGCTCGACTTCCGTTTCAATGGATGGGGCGAGAAGTTTGCTGCCGACAAGGACAATCTTATCAACCGCACATTGTTCCATAAGGGCGTGTTCAAGGGTGAGCGTGTGGATTATGACGACTTTGTGCTCGAGGGTGGCTCGATAGAGAGCGACGGTAGGGGAACTGTTCTCACAACGAGCGTTTGCCTTATGGCTCCCCATCGCAATCAGCCTATGACTCAGGATGAGGTAGAGCAGGTGCTTAAGGAGCGTCTTTGCGCTCGCAAGATTGTATGGTTCGACCACGGACAGCTCATAGGCGATGATACTGACGGACATATCGACACGATTGTGCGCCTTTGTCCCAACAACACCTTATTATATATAGGATGTGATGATGAGCAAGACCCGCAGTATGCCGACCTCAAGGCTCTTGAGGAGCAGCTTAAGACTGCCACCGATGCCGACGGCAACCCTTATCGTTTGCTCAAGCTCCCCATGCCCAACGCTATTTACGACGATGGCGACCGTCTGCCGGCTACCTATGCCAACTTCCTTATATTGAACGGAGCTGTGATTGTGCCTACCTACGACCAGGAGGAGAATGACGCCAAGGCCATGGAACTTGTGGCTGAGGCCTTCCCTGGCTACGACATCATAGGCATCGACTCGCGCACAATAGTGCGTCAGCATGGTTCGATACATTGTCTTACTATGCAGTATCCCGAGGAATGCCAGTAGTCGAGATTACGTCGTTGGGCCAGCCTGGCGTTGAGGTGTATGGCAACCTGACCGAGAAGCAGCTGCGCCACCAATATGAGCATGGCAACGGCATATTCATAGTGGAGAGCCCGAAGGTCATAATCCGTGCCTTGGATGCAGGCTATGAGCCTTTGTCGCTGCTTTGCGAGGAGAGACATGTCGAGGGAGATGCTGCCGAGATAATAAGCCGTTGTCCCAACATACCCGTGTATACGGGAAGCCGCGAGCTCCTTGCCACGCTTACGGGATATGTGCTTACGCGTGGTGTGCTATGTGCCATGCGCCGTCCCTTGCCACCCACGGTGGAAGAAGTATGCGGCGGGGCAAAGCGTGTGGTGGTGATTGACGGTGTGGTCGATTCCACTAATGTGGGAGCGATATTCCGTTCGGCTTCTGCCCTTGGCATAGATGCCGCCTTGCTCACCCGCACATCGTGCGACCCCTTGACGCGCCGCTCCGTTAGAGTGTCGATGGGAGCCGTGTTCTCCATTCCTTGGACTTGGATGGACGGTCCGTTGCACAATCTCAACAATATAGGATTGCGCACGGCAGCCATGGCTCTTACCGACCGTTCGGTGTCGATAGACAATGCCCAGCTTATGGCAGAGCCTCGGCTTGCTATAGTCATGGGCAACGAAGGCGACGGTCTGCCACAAGCCACCATCGACGATGCCGACTATGTGGTGCGCATTCCTATGTCGCATGGTGTCGACTCGCTGAATGTGGCGGCTGCGGCTGCTGTGGCGTTTTGGCAACTTAGAGGAAACAAATAAAATAAAAGAAAAGATATGAAGAATTTGAAGATTGGATTTCTTCAGCTGCACAATGTGGCTGACACGAAGACAAACGTTCTGCGTCTGGCAGATGGTATAAGAGACTTGGCTCATCGTGGTGCTGAGCTTGTAGTGTTGCAGGAACTGCACAACTCGCTGTATTTCTGTCAGGTTGAGGATGTCAACAATTTTGATTTGGCTGAGCCTATACCAGGTCCTTCAACCGAGTTCTTTGGTAAGGTGGCTAAGAGTTGCAATGTTGTCATTGTTACTTCGCTCTTCGAGCGTCGTGCTCCAGGTCTCTACCACAACACAGCTGTAGTGATAGAGCGCGACGGAACGATAGCCGGCAAATACCGCAAGATGCACATCCCCGACGATCCTGCTTACTACGAGAAGTTCTATTTCACACCCGGCGACCTTGGTTTCCACCCAATCCAGACAAGCGTAGGCAAGCTTGGAGTGCTTGTTTGCTGGGACCAGTGGTATCCAGAGGCAGCAAGACTTATGGCTTTGCAGGGAGCCGAACTCCTTATTTATCCTACTGCCATTGGCTATGCAGCCAACGACACAGAGGAGGAGCAGCAGCGCCAGCGCGAGGCATGGACAACTGTGCAGCGTGGTCATGCTGTGGCTAACGGACTGCCAGTAGTGTCAGTCAACCGTGTGGGTTTTGAACCCGACCCAAGTGGACAGACCGAGGGAATAGAGTTCTGGGGCTCGTCAATGGTTGTTGGTCCGCAGGGCGAAATGCTCTACCGCTCTTCGTCTAACGAGGAAGAAAGCATCATTGTGGAGGTAGACTTGGCCCATAGCGAGGATGTGCGCCGTTGGTGGCCCTTCCTTCGCGACCGTCGCATCGACAAGTATGGCGACATTGTGAAGCGGTTTATTGACTAAGAGGTTTTCGAACATCGGCCTCAGTATGTCTAACTAAAGAAAGGGTCTAATAACGCAAAGCATGTAGGAATATGACAAAAATAGTAAATAAATATCCTGTAGGTATTCAGACTTTTTCGAAGATCCGCGAAAATGGCTATCTCTATATAGATAAAACCCAATACATCGTGGATTTTCGGGAAAAGCAGATGTCTTATGTCTTTCTGAGTCGTCCGAGACGATTCGGAAAGTCGCTTTTTGCCTCTACTCTTCAAGCCTATTTCGAGGGAAGAAAAGAACTTTTCGATGGATTGGCCATTGCTGATTACGAGAAGGAATGGGTGAAGCATCCGGTGTTGCATTTCGACTTGAGCGGTGCCAAGCACTTTGATGCTGATGCCTTGAACAATTATCTTAATCTGCAGCTTTTGCCATACGAAAAGCTTTATGGTAAAGGAGAAGGAGAAATTCGTCCTAATGAAAGACTGGATGGAATAGTAAAGCGGGCTTGCGAACAGACGGGCAAGAAGGTGGTGGTCATCATCGATGAATATGATGCCCCTTTGCTGGATGTGGTGCATGAGAAGGATAATCTTAGGCAGTTGCGCCTCATAATGCAGAACTTCTACAGTCCGCTGAAAAAGCTTGATCCATACTTAGAGTTCACCTTCATAACGGGCATCACCAAGTTCTCGCATCTAAGCATCTTCAGCGAGCTGAACAACCTCGACAACATCAGCATGTTCGACCAGTACTCAGCCATCTGTGGCATCAGCAAGACGGAGCTTACCACGCAGATGAAGCCGGATGTTGAGGCTTTGGGCGAAGCCCTTGGCATGACGTATGAGGAATGCTTAGCGGAATTGACAAGATTCTATGACGGCTATCACTTTAGTAAAAAATCAGAGGATGTCTTCAATCCGTTCAACTTGGTGAAGGCTTTGAATGCACGCAAGATTGCTCCTTACTGGTTTGGCTCTGGTACCCCTTCTTATCTTATCAAGGCGTTGCAGAAGTATCATGTCAACGTGATGGATATTGAGAAAATGTCATGTGATGTGGACGACTTTGATGTCTCGCCTGAAATGATGACTTCTGCGCTTCCGCTGCTCTATCAGAGTGGTTATCTCACCATAAAGAAGTATAACCCTATACTGCATCGCTATACGCTGGAATATCCTAATAGGGAGGTTAAAATAGGAATGCTCAAGAGTCTTGCACCCAACTATCTTTCGCCAATAACCCTTGACAACAACAGTCTTGTGGGTGATTTTCTGGAAAAGCTCTATGAAGCAGATGTAGATGGAGCGATGGTTCGCCTTAAGGCTTATCTCGCCAGCATCTCCAATCGCCTGAGCAACAAGAGTGAAAGGGACTTCCAAACGGTATTCTATCTTATCTTCAACCTGATGGGTGCCCACATGAGGGTAGAGGAGGATAGTGCGATAGGCAGGGCTGATGCCGTGGTGTACATGCCTGATGCCGTGTTTGTTTTCGAGTTGAAATATGATGGTTCTGCCGAGGATGCTATCAGGCAGATAGATGAAAAGGGATATCTTATTCCATATTCAGCCGATGGCAAGCGTCTATATAAGATAGGTGTAAATTACGACAGCAATCAGCGGACGATAGGAGATTGGATTATTAAGCAATAGGTCCCGGATGCATAAAAAATAGTACATTAGCACTTGGAAACCAAAGATTAGGAATTATGGTAGAAATAAACGATA